>OBII01000004.1_pt1 | contig 191210 bp, 190 predicted proteins | sample 2433771 | NCBI WGS metagenome assembly OBII01 (sample SAMEA2452127, study PRJEB22498) | human gut metagenome | biome: human feces; feature: human gut; material: feces | place: Australia | collected 2012
TGGAGATTCGAACTCCAGACCCTTTGATTAAAAGTCAAATGCTCTACCGACTGAGCTAGCGGAACAATAAATGGCTGCCTCGGCTAGATTCGAACTAGCGCATGCGAGAGTCAAAGTCTCGTGCCTTACCGCTTGGCTACGAGGCAAAATACGTGGTGGAGAGAGATGGATTCGAACCATCGAACCAAATGGAACAGATTTACAGTCTGCCGCGTTTAGCCACTTCGCTACCTCTCCACAAAAATGGTGCCGAAAACAGGACTTGAACCCGTAACCTACTGATTACAAATCAGTTGCTCTACCAATTGAGCTATTTCGGCACTTAATGGTGGGCGATATAGGACTCGAACCTATGACCCCTTGCTTGTAAGGCAAGTGCTCTAACCAACTGAGCTAATCGCCCATTAACATCGCATTGACAAATAAAACTATAACATTTCCAAAGGGCTTTGTCAACTTATTTTTTTAATTTATTTTATTTTTCTTGCTTTTTTTCTTCAATCCACCTATCTAGATTCTCTTTTAAGCAATAAAATCCAGTGCCTGTTTCAACAATCTTTGTTCTTCTTTTATTATTTATACGATAATTTATATCTTTTATACTTAATTTTAATTGGCAATTTTCATGATCAGTATCTATTATTTTTACTCTTATTGTTTCACCAATATTAACATAATCATTAACATTTCTAACAAAGTTATTTGAAATTTCTGATATGTGAATTAATCCACTATAATATTCATCAAAACTCATGAATATACCATAGCTTTCAATTCCCGTTACACATCCTTTTATAATTTTTCCATTTTCATATTTCATTTTATACACCTTCATAGGTATTATACCAAACGATTTAATTTTTAGCAAATTTCTTTACTATAGAATTAATTCATTGTATAATTTTCTTGGTGATTATTTTGAAAACAGAAGAAAAAATTAAAAATATTATTGATGATATTAGACCATATCTAATTGCGGATGGTGGTAATTTGGAATTTGTTAAATATGAAGATGGAATTGTATATATTAAAATGCTTGGTGCTTGTAGCCATTGTGCGATGATTGACTTCACTTTAAAAGATGGAATTGAAGCAATGCTTATTAATGAAATACCTGAGGTTAAAAGCGTTGTTCAAATTGAAGATTAATTATTTATTTAACCATGGAACACTTATAATGTTGTTTCTTTTTTTTATTATTAAATATACATTGTGTAAAAACGCTTCATACTCTGTTGTCTTGTTGTATATAGAAATTAATTTTTTGTTATCCAATTTATTGTCTTCGTATTTATCAAACATATCAAAAAAGAAGGTAGGAAATAATAGTCTTCCAAATAATAATTTATATTCCATTTCTGATAATATATTTTTATTTACTAAGTTTTCTATCTCAATATAGTCTATTTTATTACTATAGAACATTGATTTTATATATTCTGCGATATCTCTTACTGAATAGTCTAGCATTAAATTAAATGGGTTATATAGGCTATATAACGTACTATCAGAATCAACTCTATAATGAGATAATACTATTTTGTTTTGATTAAATCCGCTTGTTTTTAGACTGTCTTTTATATACTTAATTGCATTTTCTCCTAGTCCTATAAAATAGTATAATATACCTTTTATTTCACTTTTTAAATTATCTTTATTATTAATGTAGTATTCTAAATAATCAATCTTTCTACTCCATAAATCTATCCAATTTGGTGTATATGCTTTTTTAGACATATTTATTGTGTAATTTTTAAATCTAAGTAGATCATTTAAGTTTATTATTCTATTTGACTTTAAATTTATCTTCAAAAGTGAATATTTTTTGCCCTCTACAACGCAGAAAATCTGATTATCTTTTGTTAAAATCACATTATGAAATTCGTACATAAATGAAGTTAGTCTCAATATAGTTCCTATATTGACTCTATTGATCTCCCCTTTTACTTCGTATAAACAGTAATTAATTCCATTAATGTTAAAGAAGTAATTATCTCCTACATTAATTATTTTTTGTAGTTCTACATCATAAAAGTATTCTATATATTTTTTCATAGTATCACACTTAAGTATATGCATACGCAGAAAAAAAAAGAATTAAGTTGAATTCAATCTTAATTCTTAAATGCTATTATCTGGTACGTGGATTAAATGAATCAAAACTTGGATTAGGTTCAGATTTTGCTAATTGCTCTTCTAATTGTTTTACTTTTTCTTCTAAACTATTAGCCAAGTCTTTGTATTTTTTAGCTTCTGCTTGTGCCTTCATTTTTTCATCAAACTCTTTCATTGTCTGTTCTACATAGATTCTTTTTATCATTTCTTCACGAGTTTCTTCTTTTGAAGCAGCTGAAGCTTTATTTTTTGTTACCTCTTGTACTTCAGGCTTTGGTTCAGTGGTGTAAACATTACCTATTGTAGAGTTGAGATAGTGTATCGAAGGCTGTGTTGAAACCTTTGTATCGGCTTTTTGTGTTGGTACATCCGGTTGTGTTGCAGCAACACTTTGATTTATACCATACCTATTTATTAAGTCTTGCATTAGTGTTTCTCTATCTAAATTTTCTTCTGATTTGTTAGTTGTAGCAGTTGTTGAAGTGGTAACTGGTTCACTATTTGAAGCTTTTGCTTCATCTTTAACTCTTTTTTCTAGTAAACTCTCAAATACATTTGCTACTTTAGCATTAAGTTCTGATCTATTTGGTTCTTCCTTTTTAGCCTCTGAAGGAATAAATGCTCGGTTTACAGGTTTTTCTATTTGTGGTGTTTCAACTGGTTGTACAACTTGTTCATGTTCATTTCCTCCAAGATTTGACATCATTTGTGAAAATCTATCATTTATGCCAGCTTCTGTTTCTGCTAATCGAGCATCTACTTCTTTATTTGCAGCTTCAATGCTTGGTTGTTGTGGAGCAAAATTTTTAAGATAATCATCAATATTGACTCCTGATTTTGGTTGTTCTGGTACTTTAGGTTGCACTGGTTTTTGTAATGGTGCTTCCCTTTTTTCTGGATTTTGAATGTTTTTAGATTCATTCATCATCTTATACATGCTGTCTAAACCTTCGATTCCTCTTTCACTTCCACCATATTTAAATGCACGTCCAATATCTTTATATTCTCTGTCTACCATATGAGCATTTGATAATGTATCCTTTATATTACTCCAAAAGTTTGGCATTTTTATTGCTTTTGGTTGACCATATACGCTTAACCTAGATGCTGCATAATCTGATAAGATTAACTTTACTCCAATACTTCCTAATTCATTTGTAAGTCTTTGTAATCTATCTCCATCATATTCATTTCTATTTTTAGTATTTTGATTTTGTGCTTCTGCTCTAACTGCTTCATGTGCCTCTTGATATTGTTTAGCAAGTTCCACTTTTTGTGCTTCCATTTTTTGTGCTAAACTTTTCCTTATTTTTGAGGCTGCTTTTTTAATAAGTGCAAAGCTTCTAGAAGACAATTTTGCCTTTTTTGATGATATGTCTACGCCTACTTCTTTTGGTGTTTCTACAAAATTTATTATGCTACCATTCATAATAGCGCCTCCATTCTAAACTATTCTTGTCCTTCTTTTGCTAATTTTCTTAGGACTTCTTTTATTCTAGTCCATTCTTCATCTGTTTCTACCCCACCTAATCTTTTTCCATTAGGACCGTCAATTAATGATGATGCATAAACAGTAATATTTCCTCTATCATCTACTTCGTTTTTTGTATACACAACATATGCTTTTTTAGTATCAGTAAATTCAAATGAAACTAGCACTTCAACTTCATCAATTGAACCATCTTCTTGTACAATTGACATAATTTCTTTTTTTGTATCCATAAAATATATTCCTCCTATTTATTCTACCTATATTCTAGTATCATTTTAATATATTTATTGTACTTTTTCAATATTTATTTGTTTTTTTATTAAAAAATATGGACATTGGCACGCACAAAAATCTTTTAGATAATCATCTAAATACTTTATATCATTAATTTTTTTTGTTAATTTATTTTTTGATTCATAAAATCCTTTTAATCTTAATCTTCCATAAGAATAATCTCCAAGTACATAGTCAAATGTTTCAAAATATTCAGTAAATAGAGATTTTAATTCTTCCTCATCTATACAATCTTTATTATTTTTTACTATTTCATAGTTATTTTTTCCTAAATGTAATATTTTCATTTTCATACCTTCTTTTCTTGATTATACCATAGTTTTTATTTTGTTGAAAAGGTTTTGATATCTGAGGTTGTATTTAATCCATTAAAATAGTAATTAGGAACATTTCCCTGCATCATTTTTATTGATATTGGAATTTCATTTTGAATAGTTATTTTTTTGCTTGTTATTGGAAGTAATATTTGTTCACTAACTTCTATGTAAACATATACCGTTATAACTGCATTATTTATCCCGTAGTTCTCTACTCTTGTTTTTATACATGACTCTAGTTCTCCATTTAGTGATACCCTAACAGGAATCTTTGGTCCTAGGTTTGATAAAAAAGCATTATTGCTTACCATACCAATAGGTAGTTCAAATACTACCCCCTTTTTGTTAGTGTTTATTAGAGTATTTGTTATAGTGTTTCTTTTTATATCTAATATAGCTTTTTCACCATTTTCTAACCTTTCAAAATAAGAGTTTATATTTTCATTTATAGCGTTTAATATTAAATTAACTTTTTGGGGGTTAAAGTCTACTATTTGAATATCATCATTAGAGTTTTTTCCTATTTCAAATAAGTCTTCATCAGCAAATTTATTAGCTATTACATCATTTACTGCTTGATTAACTATTGCTTTTGATAATTTATTTACTTCTATTTCTGCGAATGTGAATAATTTTTTTTCAACTTTTTTTGCCACATATTCTACTTGTACTAGTGCAAATATGATGGCACTTATAATAATTATTATAAATATTTTTATACGTTTTAATTTAGTGTTTTTCTTTAATTTTATTCTTTTCAATGGACTTCACCATTTAATTATATGCATGCTTAGACAAAAATAAAAACGACTTTAAAAGTCGCTTTATTATCATATGGTGTCCTGCGAGAGATTCGAACCCCCGACCGACGCCTTAGAAGGGCGTTGCTCTATCCAGCTGAGCTAGCAGGACATAATCAAGATACATTCTAGATTATACACCATTAATTTTTATTATTCAATACATTTTTTACTTTTTTTAAAAGTTTTTACCTTTTTATCTCATTGATAGTTTTATTTTCTACATTAAAAATTATTTTATCTATATCATAATTATCAAATACAGAGTTACTTATTGTATAAACTACTTCCTCTAACACATTTCCATCACTTATAAAAATACTATTATTAAAGTTTAGTGTCATTATATCATCATTTATCTCATAATTTAGTAATTCTGTATTACTATTTAATAAACTTATTAAATTGGGTTCATATATATATTTACTTGATAGGTTTTCAATTATTATTTTTACTTTTTCCTCATCATCATTTATATAGCTTGTGACCGGGACAAAATATTTGTTTTTATCTATTTCTTCCATATAATATACAACTACTTTTTGAATGTTTTTAAAGCTTTTAATGTCATATTTCTTATTTATTCCAAAATCTCTTGTTATTACTTCTGGGATGTCTTTAAAATATTTATTTATATTTTCATCTTCTACATATATGCTTATTTTTTTTATTTCTTTTAGATCAAATATTGAATAAGCAATTTCTTCTATTAACTTTTCTTGATACAATTTGTCAATTTCTAATATGTTCTTTGAAAAGCTAACTGATAAGTAATCATCATCTATATCTATATCAACTAATTTTGTTTTATTAGGAAGCAATGATTTTAAGTTTTTAGGTCCTACATTTGTATTTAACAAATTATTTATAATTGATGTTACCCTATTTTCTAAGGACTCTTTACTATCTAATAAAACATTTACCCTAATTAATAGGTCGTTATCATTTAATAAATATATATATCCAACATCTTTTTGTGTATATTCTATTTTTTTATCTACATCTAATATATTTGTAGATGTTTTAGAATTAGTTGGCATTAAATATATCATTAAAAGGATAACGACCGTTATTGAAGTAATAAGCATTTTCCTTAGAGCTTTTTGTTTAAGCATTATATCACCTATAAAATATATATGAAAATACTTAACATTTATTCATCACAACGAAAGTTCCTTTAATCTTAATAGTTCTACTACTGCTCCTGATCTTCCTTTTACACCAAGTTTCTGCATTGTATTTGATATATGATTTCTGACGGTCTTTTCACTAATATTTAATTTCGATGCGATTTCTTTTGTACTGTAATTTTGAATCAAAAGTTCAAAAACTTCTCTTTCACGAAGTGTTAATATTCCTTTAATAAATTCAACCCTCTCTCTTTTATATATTTTGTCTCATAATATTCTATGTTGTAGTACATTTTAGTTGAGGGTGTTTAACCAAAAAAATAGCTTTACGCTATTTAAATTGTACTGTTATATACCTTTTTTCTTTAAAATTTTCTTGTACACTTCTCATTATGTTATTCGCAAGTGTTGTATCATGTTTATCATTATCAACTACTACTGTAATTTCTTTATTTTCTATTTTTACGAATACTGACATTTTATATTTTTCTTTTAATTTTTTTTCTAGGGTTGCCTCTTCACTTGTCACAGTATTTATTTCTTGTAATTTCTCATAGGCATTATTTTTTTCTTCACTAGTAGCTGAACTATTAGTAAGAAGAGATTGTAATTTTGTCTTTTCTGCTTCTCGTTCTTGATTTAAGCTTACTCTTAATGCCTCTAGTGTTTCACTTTCTTTTATTGTGACTGTTGTATTATTATCGGTTTTATTATCTTTTGTGGTTGTATTTGTGTCTTTATTATCTTTATTATCTTTTGTAGTTGTAGATTTCATATCATCTTTTTTTGTATCTTCATTTTTAGTTGTGTCTGTATTTGTATCTTTTGACACGCTTGTTTGTTCATTTTTCTTAGAGCCTACCGCACCATTATTTGTTAACAGTAAATCATTTGGCATTGTTACATAATATACGCTTAATACTAGTATCAAACTAAATAATGTCAAAAACCATAAATTTTGTTTATTTATCATAAAAGTTCTCTCCTTTACAATAAATAATATTATGTTAACAAAAAAAATATTACTTTTTTAGTAATATTTATTCTTGGATACTGCTTGCCGCATGCATAACTGCAATGTGTCCATATTGATATGTTAGTGAGCCTTGTTGATATGCGATAAAAGGTGGTCTAAGTGGTCCATCACAAGATAGTTCTATTGATGATCCTTGAGTAAATGAACCAGAGGCCATTATTATTTGGTCATTGTATCCCGGCATATCACTTGGTATTGGTAAAACATTTGAATCTATTGGTGAATATGCTTGTATTCCTTGTGCATATTTAATTAACTTATTTGGATCATTAAATATTATATTTTGTACTATATCTACTCTTCTATCATTATAACTAGGTTCAACTCTATATCCTAACTCCTCTAAAAGAGCACTTGTAAATATGGCAGTTTTCAAAGCTGATGCAACAACCGATGGTGCAAAAAACATTCCTTTTAAAAATTCTTTGTTTGCTCCTAACGTTGGTCCTACTTCCTTACCTTGTCCTGGTGTTGTTAATCTTTCCGCTATTAATTCAATATATTTCTTTTTACCGGAAATGTACGCACCATTTGATGCTATACCTGCTCCAAGGTTTTTAATTAGTGAACCTATTATTATATCTGCTCCTACTTCTATTGGACTTTTTTCTTCTACAAATTCACAGTAACAGTTATCTACCATTATTATTTGGTCTTTATTTATTTCTCTTATAAGTTTTACTAATTTTTCTAATTTTTCTACTGATATACTTTTTCTTGTTGAATAACCTTTTGAACGTTGTATATATACTATTTTTACTTGTGTTTTACTAATATATTCTCTTATTTTTTCATAATCAAAGTCATCATTTATTAACTCTATTTGGTCATACTTTATTCCAAAACTTTTTAATGAACTTGCGTTTTCTTTTATACCAATTACTTCATCTAATGTATCATATGGCTTACCACTTACAGATAGCATTATATCATTTGGTCTTAATATCCCAAAAAGTGCGACTGTTAGGGCATGTGTTCCAGAGATGAATTGGTTTCTAACAAGACTATCTTCAGCACCAAATACAGAACTATATACTCTCTCTACTGCATCACGACCTGTATCATTATAACCATATCCGGTAGTTGAATTAAAATCTGATTCGCTTACATGATTTATTCTAAATGCATTTAATACCTTTAGACTATTCTTTTCACATAATGTGTCTATCTCATCTAATTTTGGTTTAATCTTTTTATCTACTTTATTTACTATATTTAAAAATTCATCATTTATTTCATAATTCATTAATATCCACCATCCACTCTTATTATAGTTCCATTTATATAAGTTGCATCTTTACTTGATAGGAAATATACAACATTTGCGATTTCTTCTTTTTCTGCGAATCTTTTAAGTAATATTTTTTTACTTTCTTCTTTTATAAGCATTCCATTTAATTCTTTATCTAATTCCATAACTTTTTCTGTTTTAATCCAACCTGGTGCCACACAATTTACATTTATATATGGGGAAAATTCTTTAGCTAAGTTTTTAGTTAGATTTATTACTGCAGCTTTAGAAGCATCATATTCCATTGTGTAAGGATCAAATGCATCTATTCCATTGTTAGATGAAATATTAATAATACTACCAGATTCTCTTTTTAACATTTCAACTGATGCATACTTACTTACTAGGAAAGTTCCAATTAAATTTGTATCTAATACTTTTCTAAAGGAAGATGCATTCTTTTCTTTTATTTCTGTAGATAACTCTATTGCGGCATTATTTACTACTACATCTATTTGGTTAAATTTCTTTATTATAGTAGATATCATATTAATTACTTCTTCTTCTACACTAACATCTGCTTTTACAACAAGTGCTTCTACTTTATAATTCTTTTCTACAAAATCTTTTAATTCTTCTGCGGATATTTTATCCTTGTTATAATTTATAACTACGTTATAACCATTTTTTGCATATTTTTTTATTATTTCACTGCCTAGTCCTTTACTAGAGCCTGTTACTAAGACAACCTTTGACATAAGTTCACCTCTTTGTACAAACGTATTATAATATAAATTTTTAAAAATACAAAGAAAAAAAGAATTATTTAATAATCCCTTTTTGTTTTAAAAATAAAAATGTAACTACTCCAATAACTATAAGTAATAGTATTACCACAATTATTATTATAACTTTAATTTTGGCTTTTCTTTCTGCTTCTATTTCATCACTAAATTCAAAGTCTTGTTCTGATAAATCCATTGATTTTGTATAAAAAGAATTATCTATTTCTTTTTCTTCTTTTTCACTTTCTTCATGTTCTTTTGCAAGGTATTCACTAGCTATTCCTTCTTCTAAGTTCAAATCAACATGTGTTGCGAGTAAATCGGATAATAGATCTGCTTCATCTTCTTTTTCGCCGTTTGATGATTCTGCATCTTTTATATCTTTTAGTAAATTATGAGAAGTTATTGTGTTAATCAAATCAGTTAGTTCTTTTTCATCTATGTCATTTCCAGATACTTTTTCTAGAGATTCAGCATTTTCTAAATTCAATTGTGCAGTATCTGCTAGTGTCGCATATTTATTTTCTTTTAATTTTCTTTTCTTTTCTAACTCATCATATTTATTTCTGTTTCTTTTAGCATCTTCTAACACACTATTTATGTCATAGATTTTCTTTTCTTCTTCCTCTGCAGCTTCTTCTTTTTTTTCTTCAGTTTTACCAAATATATCTTGATAGTCTTTATATTTTTTATATTCTTCTCTACTATTTGTATTTCTTATATTAGATAAATCAATTCCATTCTCTGGATTAAAATCAGTTATTTCTTCATAACCAATTACATTATTTATATCATCATATAGATATTTATTTTTAGACATTCTACTTAATCTTGTAGGAGATGATCCTGATTCTTCAATGTGCCTATCTGTTCTTCTTCTCATATACACACCTCTATTCTGTTTCATTTTATCATACTTTAGTAAAAATTTAAAGATATAAAAGATATTTATATTCATTGATTGTATTAATCTTTTTTTTATTATATAATTGTTTTGAGGTGTTTAAATAATGAAAGCTAAAGTTAATAAAGATCAATGCATTGGCTGTGGTGCTTGTGCCGCAATTGTACCTGATGTATTTGAAATCGAAGATGATGGACTAGCATGCGCTAAGGGTGAAGTTACTGAATCTAATAAGGATGAAGTTATTGATGCTAGCGAAAGTTGTCCAACTGGCGCAATCAGTGTAGAAGAATAAATATAGCGTGGTGCTATATTTTTTTTAATGAAAACATTCTTTTCTATTCAAATATTAAAATATACTTGCCAATATTATTTACCTACATTTTGAGATAATACATATAGTTGGTTTACCTCTTTTGGTGTAAGCATTCTATAATCTCCTGATGTTAATCCCTTTAATGTTAAAAATGCAATTCTTTCTCTTTTTAACTTTAATACTTCATATCCTAAGGATTCAAACATTCTTTTTACTTGATGATTTTTTCCTTCATGAATTGTTATTTCTACAATTGAATGTTTATTTTTATTATCTATTTTTCTTACTTTTACTTTTGCAGGAGATGTTTTAAAATCATCTATCATTACACCCTTTTTTAATGCCATAATATCTGCGATTGTTAGTATACCATTAATTTTCGCAACATATGTTTTATCTATTTTATTTTTAGGATGTGTAATATTATTAGTAAATTCTCCATCGTTAGTTAATAATATAAGTCCGGTAGTATCATAATCTAATCTTCCCACTGGATATATTCTTTTATCTGTTTCAATTAAGCTAACAACTGTTTTTCTACCATGTTCATCACTAGTAGTAGTTACAACTCCTCTTGGTTTATTTAATAAGTAATAAACTTTTTCTTCAGTTCCTATTTTTACATTGTCTACTTCAACTATATTTTTTTTACTTACCTTAGTTCCTAACTCTGTTACTACTACTCCATCTACTTTTACTCTGCCCTCTTTAATTAATTCTTCTGCTTTTCTTCTAGATGCAATTCCACTATTTGAAATTATTTTTTGTAATCGTTCCACTTAAATCACCTAGTAGAATTATAACACAGTTTATTATTTAAAAATAGGCTTACTTAAATAGTTTTTTTAAAAACTTTATTATTCTTTTTAATAGATTTTCTTTTTTATTTTTATCTTTTTTTACATATACTTCTGTTTCAAATATTTTTTTATCTTTTAAATTTACTATTACACTTCCTACTTGATCATTATTTTTATAATTATCCAATTTATCTAATTTTATTACTATATTTACAAGAGATTCTTCTTCTTTGGTAAGAGGATAACTAAATGACTTTTTTATATATAAATCTCCTTTATAGAAATTATCATCTATGTCGAAATTATCTTTGTCTACTATTAGAAAATTTTTGTACTTGTTGAAGCAATATTCATATAATGATTCATGTGTTTGGTATTCATTTGCATCGTTTAATGTTACTATGGTTAGATTTAAATTATCTTTTGAGGCAGTTGTTACTAGAGTTCTACCTGCTTTTGGGGTGTATCCTGTTTTACCACCAGTTGCATATTTATAAGAATAAAGTAATTTGTTTCTATTATTCCATACATAGCTTTTTTTATCACTTTGCACTGTCCATTTTTTTGTTTTAGAAATTTCTTTATAAACAGGTAATGTATTTGCATAGCTTGATAGTATTGCCATATCTTTCGCACTTGAATAGTTTTTTGTTTCTTCATCTAGACCATGACTATTTCTAAATATTGTGTTTTTCATACCTAATTCTTTTGCTTTTTTATTCATCATTTCTACGAAACTTTCTTCATCTTTAGCTACATTATTTGCGATTACTACAGCTGCATCATTTCCACTTCTAAGTAATAATCCATACAAGAGATTTTTAAGAGTCATCTTTTCTCCTAATTCAACATATATGTTTGATCCATACATCTTAAGCACTTCTTCTCCTATTGTTATTTCTTTATTTAAATTGCCATTTTCTATTGCGACTGTTGCGGTCATAATCTTTGTTATAGAAGCAATTAATCTTTGCTCGTTAGCATTTTTTTCATATAATATTCTTCCACTATCCATATCCATTGCGATTGTTGATTTGGCAGTATCAGTTAATGCATAAGTTTTTAAAGGTACAATTACAAGCAATAAAAAAAGTACTAGTTTTTTCATATAGTTACTCACCTAAGAAATTATATGAAAAAAGGACTTGTTATAGTCCTGATTTTTTATAGTCAGTTGTTATTTACTTTTTTAAATAATTATCTAAGTTAAATGTAAATTCTACTATTCCACTATAATCGATATTATCATAATTATATTCCGTATTAAAAGTTAAAAATATACTAAATTGGTTTTTTAGATATCTTCTGATTTTTATATTTATCTGTGGTTCTATAAAATTTACTCCATTAATATTTAATAAAGTTTCTCCAATTGATAAATACTCTTTAAAATCTATTGTTTCTTCCATTGGAATTTCTAATAGTTTTTCTAATTTACAATTTAGATTAAATTCAATTGAATAATTATTCCCTGAAACCTTAAATGATAATGTCTTAAATCTTTCATCTTTTATATTTTTACCATTATCATAATTATTTTTTTCTTGTAAAATAAAATTAATACTAACTTTTTCATTACTTACTTGTTCTAATTTTGCAATTTTAAACATTAATATTTACTCCTTCTAATTTGAATTAGTTATATAAATTTAATTTTCTTCTAGTTTTATTTTTAAACATCTATATTTATATCTATCTTGTATGTATTCTGTTTCTTCTATGTTTTTAAATGTATTTTTTATTACCATATATAGTTTATCATCTTCTATTGGTAGATAAATTGTAACATAATTTACTTCTACACTTATATAACTAATTATTAAATCAATTAGTTCCTCTTCAAAAAAGTACTTTTTATCAAGAGTGAGCCAATTATCTTTTTTATAAATACAGAAATCAGTGTAGAATTCATCATCTTTATATACAATAAAATATTTAGCATTTAAATCCTTAACAGCTAATGCTTGTGCACATCTAGAATGTTTTATACCATTAATTTCAATATATTTTCTATAGTCACCTTCTTCAATATTGTAAATAGGTGCATCTTCTTTTACATTCATAAATTCTTCTATCCTTTCTAATTTTTCTTCAAAAGTTTTTCTTTTGTTAAGTATTATTTTAATATCTTTAGTTTCTAAAAATTGTTTTATTTCCTCTAATGATAGGTCAAGTCCTTTTAGTTTTGAAATTAACTTAATATCCTTTATTTGATTTATTTCATAATATCTATATCCAGAAAAACGTTCGGTGTAAGACGGCTTGAATAAATTTATTTCATCATAATACCTTAGGGTTTTTACTGGAATTCCTGTTTTTTGTGAAAAATCTCCTATTCTATATAACATGAGTCACCTCCTAAATTATTGTTAATTAAATACTCCTAAAAATAAGCCTAGTATTATTAATATTATTAACACTACTAAATAAAAACCTACTGGTGTTGTATCATTATAATATTTTTTTCCATCATCATATATTTCATCTCGTGTATATATTTTTCTTCCATGGTCTATACAGTAGTTATCACAGCTACCGCTAGCACCATTTACATATGTTTTTAATTTAGAGCAATAATATAAACTACCATTTACTCTACCTTCCACTTTTTTATTTTCATTAAGATATTTACAACTACAACAACCCAAAATAATCTCCTCCTTTTCAAGAGTGAGATTATCATTACAGTTAACTGGAAGGTCAAATTTTATTTTTACTTTTTTTAAAAAAACAAGTTTTATCAAAAATATCCATATATTGATAGCCTTGTTTATTTATTTTATTTATTTAATAATGCTTTTTAATTCATTCATTTGTGATGTTGGAACGAAACCTGGTCTTGCGGATATTACATCTTCTATACGATTTACTATAGTTGCGCAAGTAAGTTCAACTGTTGAAGGTCTTGTTATAACCATATTTGTATTTGGTTCTCCTTCAATAGTCCAATCATTTCTATCACAATCTTCTTCTGCATAAACTTTACCAACACATTCTGTTTCTAGAGTTATTCCTTCTTCAGTAGTTGTAGTTACTACTGCGCTCATTCCTGTTGCCATACCACTTTTTACAGTCATTCCTAATGTAGAAGATGTTATATCATGGCTACATGTTGTTGGAATACATTTTTGAGTTTGTCTTTTTACAGTTAATCCTAATTTATCACAAAGCCAGCCATTAACATTCCACATATAACTTGGTAAGAAATCACCATTATCAATTAGTTTTTGTCTTTCTTCATCACTTATATTATCGGCTGAAGCTACTTCACGATCGAATTCTTCTTTAGTTAATCCTGCGCCATGTGCTTTAGCAAGTGCTATTCCGTAGTCTTCTACGTTGTATGATGAGCTACCTTTAATTTTAGTTATATTGTGAGTAGCGCCACATAGTGTTGTAATTAATCCTCCCCAGAAAGCATCTTGATATCCACTTCCGGTAATTGTACAATTATTTTCTTTTGCTAGTGAATCAATTCTATTTGTTAATTCTGGGCATGAATTAAACGGATAGAATGCTTCTTCACATGTTGTTATGGCATTAATTCCAAGACTAGCACATAAAAGTAATATATCTTCTACATCCTTCATTAAGCTCATTGTAGTAACAATACATATATCCGGTTTAGTAGATAATAGTAATTCTTTTGCTTTAGCAGCATCTGTTATAGTTATTCCTTGATTTTCTATACCAATAACACTACCAATATCATGGCCTATCACATTAGGGTTAATATCAACGGCACCCACTATTTCCCAATTATTATCAAGTACGTATTTCATTGTGTATTTGGACATCTTTCCACATCCATATTGAACAACTTTAAGTTTTTCCATATTTCCTCCTTTATTTACACTACCTAGTGGTAGATGTTACTTTATAATACTATAAGCTTTAGTACTTATCATTTTATCTATATCAAATAAACTATTTATATTTGTCACTAGTATTTTTATATTGTTTTCTTTACTTAATTTTATTGAGTTAATGTCCATTACATTTAAATTTTTATTAATTGCTTCTTCAAATGTTATTTCATTATATTTTAATGCATCATTATAGATATGTGGATCTTTATTATATATTCCATCTACATTTGTTAGTTTTACAATTAAATCAGATTTTAATTTTATGGCATTTAATATAGAAGCAGTATCTGTTGAACAACCCACATAGCCTGTTCCTCCACCGAATATAATTATATTGTCTCTACTTAGTTTAATAAGTTCTTCATCGTTTGGTGTTTTTTCCATTATATTTTTTGCTTCAAATGAATTAAATAGGCATGATTTTATTCCTAATTTATCAAATGCTGACTTTAGTATTAATGCATTTATACTTGTTCCTAATATTCCTATTTTATCTGATGATGAAGAGTCAATATAGGAATTTTGCCTTCCTCTCCATATGTTTCCACCACCCACAACTATTGCGACTGATGTTTTCCTATCTTTTATAGAAGCAATACTTTTACATATTTTTAATACATAATCAAAATCAACTATTCCATCTCTTTTATTTTTTATCGCTTCTCCACTTAATTTTAGAAGTACTCTTTTATATTCCATATTACCCTCCAATTATATTTTATCATATTATAGAAAAAGAGACATATTCTCTTGTCTCTTTTTACAATAGTTTACATTTATTACGAATTATATAATCCATGAAGCTTTTGTCTATCTGATTCAGATATATCATTTAGTACCCATTTTTTATCTTTTTTTGTTAATGTTAGATTAAGTGTATATTTTATTTTATCTTTAACTGCTTCCATTTTCTTTATTTTATAATCCATGTATTTTTCTTCATCTATTCCGCCATCAGAATTTTTAAATTCATTTGGATTGTTTTTATAGTATGTTTCTGCGTCATTAATGGCTTTATTATAATCATATACTTCTATTTCAACAGTTACTGTTGCGTTATTTCCATCAATTAATTCTTCTTTGATAGTATAAGTTAAATCTTTATATTGTTTTTTCATAAGCTCTTTATATGAAGTAGATTGTGTATCATTAAATGTATATGTTGCATTTTTTATTACTTCATCTAATTGAGTTAGAACATCTGAATCAAGTCGTTGATATTTATTTAGAAATTCTTCTACTCTTTTTGTTGGGGTATTCATCATACTATCACAACCACAGGTAATTAATAATAAAGAAAATACTACTAAAATTAGCTTTTTCATATTTGCCTCCTCAGTAGTATTTTTTACACTTTTTTTATTTTTATACAATTTTTTAAAAATCACAGCTTCCTGGTGTTCTTGGAAATGGAATTACATCTCTAATATTTTCTACACCTGTTAGATAAATTAATAATCTTTCAAATCCCATACCAAATCCAGAGTGGTAACATCCTCCAAATTTTCTTAGATTACAGAACCAATCAACTGTATCATAGTCAACATTCATTTCTCTACATCTTTTGATTAATTTATCATAATCTTCTTCACGTTGTGATCCACCCATTAATTCTCCAGCTCCTGGGACTTCTAGGTCAACTGCGGCAACTGTTTTATTATCTGGGTTAACTTTCATATACCATGCTTTTATATCTTTTGGCCAGTCTGTTATAAATACTGGTCCATTAAAATATTCAGTAATATACCTTTCATGTTCTTTTGCGATATCAGAAGAATAATCTGGAGTAAATTCCCATTTTACATCTGCCTTTTTTAGTATGTCTATAACATCATGATGAGTAATTCTTGTGAATTTAGAGCCTACTAGTTTTTCTAATTTTTCTTTTAGGCCTTTTTGAACAAATTTATCTAAGAATTCTATCTCAGTTTTACAATTATCTAGTACATATCCTACAACAAATTTTAACATCTCTTCTTCTACATCCATTAATCCATTTAGATCGCAAAATCCTATTTCTGGTTCTATCATCCAAAATTCATTTGCGTGTGTTTTTGTATTTGATTTTTCTGTTCTGAAGGTTGGTCCAAATGTATAAATCTTTTTGAATGCCATTGCGAAAGCTTCACCATGTAATTGACCTGTACCTGTTACAAAAGCAGTTTTTCCAAATAAATCTTTTGACATATCAACTTTTCCATCTTCTGTTTTTGGTAGATGATTTAAATCTAATGTGGTTATTTTAAACATTTGATCTGAACCTTCACAATCTGCGGTTGTGATTAATGGTGTATGAACATATACATAATTATGTGATTGAAAATATTCATGTATTGCATGAGCTGCGACGCTTCTTATACGAAATACTGCTTGAAATAAATTTACTCTTGGTCTTAGATAAGCTTGTTCTCTTAAGAATTCCATTGAATGACGTTTTGGTTGCATTGGATAATCTTCAGGACAATCCCCTTCTAGTTTTATAGATTTTACTTTAACTTCAAACTCTTGACCAGCGCCTTCTGAAGTTACTACTTCTCCTACTACAGTTATTGCACATCCAATATGATATTTTTGAATAGTATCAAAATCGGTTAGGTTGTTATCATATACTAGTTGAACATGTTTAAAATATGTTCCATCTGAGAAATCAATAAATCCAAATTCTTTTTGTTTTCTATGGTTTTTTATCCATCCTTGTAATGTTACTTCTTTGCCTAAATATTCATCTAGTTTTTCATATAAATCTTTTACATCTAACATATTTACCCTCCTAAAATTAAAAAAAACAGTTAAACATCCCATAAGGGACGAATAACTGTTGAATCCGCGGTACCACCCTAGTTATCAAAATTGATCACTCTTATCTGTAACGTAGATATACGGCTTAGTCTACTTAATTTCTTTAAGCACTCACAAATGTTATTCACAATATATCTTTGTTAGTTTACACCAATCACTAACTCTCTATAAAAGAATCTATTGTTACTTCTTTTGTTCATCGTTTGACTAGATTATAGTAAATTCTTTTCTTGTTGTCAAGCTACATTTCCTATATTTTATTATATACATTTTTTTAATTTTATTTCATATCAAAGAATTTTTTTATTAATACTTTTTTACTTTCTATTCTCTGTTCTATCGATTGTCTTGTTATATTTTCTGCTTCCGCTAAGTCTTTTACAGTATAATAAATAGATTTTATTATACTATCTTTTATTGAACTACTTATGTCTAAGTTTTTAACATAATCTATAAATTCAAATTCTGTTTCAAATTCTTCAAATTCATTTTTTAATTTCAACACGCTCTTTACTTCTTGATGTTCTTTTTCTTTTTGTCTTTCTCTTAAAATTAAATTTAAGTATGTTTTATCAATTGCTTGTCTTAGATAGATTGTAAACGGTCCATACTCTAATCCGCTTTCTTGGTGTGAATCTAGAAATGCATTAACTCTTCTAGTTAAAAATAAATATCCTTCTTGTCTAGCATCCTCTTTAGTAAAGTTAGAATCAAACTGAGCACTTATTAGATATTCATCAATTAAATACATGCATTTTTCTATAAGTAATTTTCTTGATTCATCAGATGCTTTTGCCTTTTTTAATAAATTGTTTATTTCTTCTGATTCTTTTCTTTTTAAATTTCTTCTACCATTGTAATTTTTTATGTATGTATATAATTGCGTTGTTATATACGCACTAAGATCAATTTTTGGTAATGAAACAAAATACTTATCTATACTCTCATTGATAATTCTTGCATATTCTTCTTCAATATTTGGTATACCTTTATTAAGTTCAAATAATTCAGAATATGCTTTGTAGTAATGTTTAAAAAGTAAAGTTTTTGCCTCTTTATCACCAGACTTTGCTTTTTCAAACTCCTTTTTTATAATAATGTCTCTCACAATAATCCCCCTAAATGTGTTTCATATTATAACACATTTATTTAAAAAAGCAAAATTATTTATCATATTTAGTAAAAATGGTTAATGTTAATAAACATATTATTAGAATAATAAATATTAAAATTAATATATTAATGTTTTCTGGAGAAAAAACTTTATAAAATAAATCCTTCATATAATACCTCTTTATTCTCTGTTAACGATTTGCTTACTACTATGCATATAATTATAGCAAATATTTTGAATTTTTTAATACTTATTTTAAATTTTTATTAATTTTTTTTTTAGTTTGTGTTAAACTTTATCTAGGAAGTGAGAAACATGAAAAAAAATATTTTAACTGGAATTAGACCTACTGGAAATCTACATTTAGGACATTATTTTGGGGCAACTAGAAATTGGGTTTTATTACAAGATGAATATAATTCATATATTGAAATCGCAGATGTACAGGCTCTTACTGATAATTTTAATGATCCAAAAAAAGTTAGAGTTAATGTTCGTGAGTTGACAATTGATTTATTATCTGTTGGAATTGATCCTAAAAAGGCAACTATATTTATTCAATCACAGATACCTGAGATTGCTGAATTAACTGTTTTCTATTCTAATTTAGTTACTATGGCTAGACTTTATAGAAATCCTACTGTTAAAACTGAAATTGCTCAAAAGAAAGCTATATTTGGTAATGATGGTGAGAGTGTTACTTATGGTTTTGTGGGATATCCAGTTAGCCAGGCAGCTGATATTACTGCATTTAGTGGAGAATTAATTCCTGTTGGAGAGGACCAACTTCCTCTAATTGAACAATGTCGTGAAATTGTTAGAAAGTTTAATAATATATATGGACCTACTCTAATTGAACCAGAACCATTATTAAGTCCTTTTCCTAGAATTAAAGGTCTTGATGGTAATGAAAAAATGGGTAAAAGCTTAGGAAATGCAATTTATCTTAAAGATGATGAAGAGACAATAAGTAAAAAAATAATGAGTGCGGTTACTGATACTAACAAAATTAGAAAGGATGACCCTGCTGATCCAGATAAATGTATGGTTTATTATTATCATAAATTAATACAAAATCCTGATTTAGATACTGTTTGTAGTGAATGCAAGGAAGGAAAAAGAGGATGTGTTCAATGTAAAAAGGAACTAATTAATCATATGAATCAGTTCCTAGCTCCTATTAGAGAAAAAAGAAAATATTATGAAGAACATCCTGATGAAGTTGACCAAATATTAAAAGATGGAACAAAAATTGCAAAAGAAAAAGCAGAAGAAGTAATGAAACGTGTTAAATCCGCTATGATGATTGATTACTAAAAAAAAAAGCCAATTATTTGGCTTTTTTCATTTGTTTTGGTTTTTCTTCTTCTTTTAATCTTTCGTTTATATCTAATTCAATTATTGAATCGCAAACTTTATATCTGTAGAATTGTTTTATTGCAGTATAATCATTTTCATTATTTGCAAGGTTCATTGCTTTGTGATATTCAGTTCTTTCATTTGCTTTTATATATATTGGTGGTAGTCCCGCATCTTCAAATAATTTGTTTGTAAATCCTCTTATTGTTCTACCATTGCCATCTCCAAATGGATGAATTTTAATAAGTTTACACATTACTTCAACAGAATCATCTAGATACTCAAGCATAGCATTCATATCATTATGATTTTTTACTGAAGGTGCTTTTTTAACTAATTTTTGAACATCAATATCTACATTTTCTAATAAGAAACGTATATCTTCCCATGGGCAAAGATCAGTACCTGTTGTTGGTAAAAATGTTGTATAATTTCTAAACTCTCCTGCATATTCAGGGAATGGAGCAAAAGAGAATAACATACGATTTAAATCTTTTAATGTATAAACATCAAATAAATAATTAACATCCTCTGAGTGAATATAGTCATACATTGCTTCTAAACCTTTCATTTCTTCTTCGCCGTGTATGCTTTTATCATTTATTCCTTCTATTTCACTTTCATTTCTTATATAATGTCTAACAAAGGCTTTTTTCATACAATCAAATGTTGTATCATCTGGTTTTAAACCATAATATAAGCTAATAAGTTTTTCAGGGATATCAGAATCAGTATCATATAATATTCCACAATCTTTTCTGTATTTATATCCTAAGAAAATTTCTCTAATAAGAAATTCTGCCCCTACTTGGTCAACAGCTTTTAGTATTTTTTCGTTTTCAGACATACTATCACCCCTTAATTACGGCATATTATACCATAAATTCACAATTTTTTCAATAAGAAAAGCCTAAATTTCTATTAGGCTCAAACTTACCTTTTCTTTTTCTTTATTTATATCTATAACATAGCAATCTACTATATCACCAACACTAACTACTTCACTTGGATGTTTTATATATTTATTAGTCAGTTTTGAAATATGTGCAAGTCCATCGTTGTGAAGACCAATATCAATAAATACTCCAAAGTCAACTACGTTTCTTACTGTTCCTTGAAGTTTATCACCAATATGTAAATCGTCTAGTGTTAAGACATCACTTTTTAATATTGGTTTTGGCATATTATCACGTAAATCTCTTCCTGGCTTTTCTAGGTCATCTATTATATCTTTTAGTGTATACTTATCTGTTTTTATATCAAGACATACCTTATCTATGTCAATGTTATCTAGTTTTTCTTTTAATTTATCTGTACCAATATCATTAAGATTCATTCCAATACTTTCAAGTAATTTTTTTGTAACTTCATAGCTTTCTGGATGGATTGATGTCTTATCAAGTGGATTAACTCCATCAGGTATTCTAATAAAACCAATTGCCTGTTCATAAACTTTAGGTGTTATTCCTTTTAGTTTTTTTATTTCTTCACGTGAAGTGAATTTTCCTTTTAAATCTCTTTCATTTAAAATAGCGTCTATTGATTTTTTAGTCATTCCTGAGACATAACTTAAAAGTGAAGATGATGCGGTATTTACATTAACACCTACTTGGTTAACAACTTTTGTGACTACAAAGTTTAGAGATTCATCTAATTTCTTAGGTGTTACATCATGTTGGTATAGTCCTACTCCAATGCTTTTGGGATCTATTTTTACAAGTTCTGATAACGAGTCTTGTAGTCTTCTACCAATTGATATAGCACTTCTTTTCTCTACTGTTAAATCAGGAAATTCACTGATTGCTAGTTTTGATGCTGAATATACACTTGCACCTGCTTCGCTAACTATTATGTATTCAACTTTTCTTTTAGCATCTTTTATACAATCTGCGATAAAGGCTTCTGACTCACGAGATGCAGTTCCATTTCCTATCGCAATTATATCTATATTATATTTATCTATCAAATCAAGTACAATTTTTTTACTTTCTTCTATTTTATTATGTGGCTCAGTTGGATATATAACTTCTATTTTTAGGGGCTTACCAGTTGAATCTAATACGGCTAATTTACATCCTGTACGGAATGCTGGGTCATATCCTAGTACTGTTTTTCCTTTCATAGGTGGTGTAAGTAATAGATTTTCTACATTTTTTGAAAAGTTATCAATCGCAGTTATTTCTGCGGTTTCTTTTAATTCACTTCTTATTTCTCTTTCTACACTAGGAAATATTAATCTTTTATAACTATCTAATATAGCTTCTTTTACATAAATTTCTTCACTAGTATTTGATTTTTTTATTACTTTCTTTTCTAAATAATTAATTATATATGAAAAGTCTACATCAATATTAACTGATAAAATTCCTTCTTTTTCTCCTCTATTGATTGCTAAAACTCTATGTGGTTTTATAGATTTTATAGCTTCACTATAATCATAATACATTTCATATGTTTTAGCTTGGTCTAATTCTTGTGCTTTTTTCTTTACCTTGCTTGTAATAATTCCAAACTTAACAATATTTTCTCTTATGTATTTTCTATATTCTGCATTGTCACTAATTGCTTCTGCGATTATATATTTTGCACCCTCTATTGCTTCTTCTATTGATGTTACTTTATCATTTAAAAAGCTTTTTGCTTCTTTTTTGATATCTCTATTTTTAAATTCCATAATCATATTAGCAAGTGGCTCTAATCCATTTTTTATTGCTTCTGTAGCCTTTGTTTTTTTCTTTTCTTTAAATGGTCTATATAGATCTTCTACTTCAACTAATTTTTGACATTTTAATATTTCTTCTTTTAATTCGTCAGTAAGCATACCTTTTTCATCAATTAATCTTATTACATCTTCTTTTCTTTTTAACAAGTTTACTTGATATTCATATACCTCATTAATACTTCTTATTACTTCTTCATCTAATGAACCAGTTGCTTCTTTTCTATATCTTGCGATAAATGGAACTGTATTTCCTTCTTTTAATAAGTTTAATACAACTTCAACTTGTCTTTCTTTAATATTTAAATCTTTTCCTATTTGTTTAATTATATCTGTATTCATATTATCCTCCTCTATCATTATATCATGTCTTGTTTTTTATGAAAAAGAAAAAAGTTGCTTTTGGCAACTTTGTATTAGTAGTTATTTGCTTTTCTTTCAAAGAAACTTTGTTTATGTTTACAAACTGGACATACTTCTGGTGCTTTTTTACCAACTACTATATGTCCGCAGTTACGACAAATCCAAATAGTATCTCCATCATTTGAGAATACAACTTCATCTTCTATATTTTTAAGTAATTTCTTATAACGATTTTCATGTTCTTTTTCTATAGCAGCAACTTGTTCAAATAAAGTTGCGATATCATCTAATCCTTCTTCTTTTGCAGTTTCTGCGAAGTTTTTATACATATCTGTCCATTCATAGTTTTCACCTTCAGCTGCACTTTTTAAATTTTCTTCTGTTCCAGATATTTCTCCACCATTTAGTAATTTAAACCAAATTTTAGCATGTTCTTTTTCGTTATTAGCAGTTTCTTCAAATATTGCTGCTATTTGTTCATAGCCATCTTTTCTAGCTTTACTTGCGAAATAAGTATATTTATTTCTAGCTTGTGATTCACCTGCAAATGCAGTCATTAAATTTTGTTCTGTTTTTGTTCCTTTTATATTCATATTCTCTCTCCTTTATTTTAATAAGTCACTTTCATCTTTATACTTTATGTGTAATAATTCTTGTGCTTTTTCATTACTTGGTTTTCCAATGAATTCCTTATAGATTCTTTTAATGTCAGGGTTTTCATATGATGATTTTATTTTAGTATCTTTATCACATTCATAAAGAGTTTTACATCTTTTTATTCTTATTTCATCCTGTTTTGATATTATGCTTAGTGGTTCTCCTCCTCCACCAATACATCCTCCTACACAGTTCATAACCTCTATTAAGTGATATTTTGAATTTCCCTCTTTTACTTCATCTATAATATTGGAAAGTGCTGGTAGAGATTGTACTACGAGGACATTTATTTTGATACCATTTATAATTACTGTTGCTTCTTTTGCCTTTTTTAGACCTCTTATCTCAGTAAACTCTAATAATCTTTTTGAAGGAGTTTTATTTGTAAGCATATAATACATTGTTCTTACAATTGCTTCACATACTCCACCACTGGCGCCAAATATTATACCTGCCCCACTACCACGTCCGAATAGAGAATCAAATTCTTTATCTTGTAATTTATTAAAATCTATTCCTCGTTCTTTTAACCAAATACTATATTCACTTGCAGTTATTACAAAATCTGTAGTGTCAAGGCCACTTATAGTCCTTTCTAATTTTTTACTAGTACAAGGTGTAAGTGCTACTACAATTATATCAGATTCATCTATGCCTTTCAACTTTGAAAAGTACTTTTTTATAATTGTACTTTGTATAGAAATTGGACTTTTTGTTGTAGATAAATTATCCAATAAGAATGGAGTGAAAACTCTAGCATATTTAACCCATGATGGACAACAACTAGTAAACATTGGAAGTCGTTTATTATTTTGAATTCTATCAATTAATTCAGTTGCTTCTTCCATAACTGTTAAATCCGCTCCAAAGGTTACATCAAATACATAATCAAAGCCAATTTCTTTTAATGATGAGGTTATCTTTTTTTCAACTAAAGTACCTGGTTCCATTCCAAAGGACTCACCAAGACTTGTTCTTACCGCTGGTGCAGTGATACATATAACCAGTTTTGAATCATCATTTATTGCTTGTTCTACTGCTTTATAATTATATTTTGGAACAAGTGCACCCACTGGACAGTTTAAAATACATTGTCCGCATCCTATACAAATATTGTTTTTACATTTTTCTCTATCATATTTTATTCCAACTATATTTTCACATATAGTTTTGCATCTTCCACAATTAATACATCTTTTTACTATTCTTTGTATTGATGGATTATCCTCATCAACTGGAATTGATTTTGGCTTTTCTTCTTCATCTAATACAATTATTTCTTCAAAATATTCTTTATTAACTCCACATAATGGACATAAAAAATCTTCTTTTATTTCTTCATCAGTTATATATCCACATGATTTACATCTATATTTTTTCATTTTTTCTCCTACTTTAAATAACTTACAAATTTAGATAATGGGTCACTAGAGAAAATAGTTTTTCTTCTTAATTTCATCCTATCTGTTTTTGGTGTTGAATACCCATTTGTATCATATTGACCTATAAATGCTAGTCTAAATCCTGCTTGTCGTAATAATTTTATTGCTCTTTCATTAAAATCAAAGAATGGATATGCCATTGCAAAAGAACCATCTAATTTTTCCTGACTAGTTTTTAAATCCTTTAAAATTTTCTCTTCACTAGCACAAAGAAGTTTCCTCCTTGATTACCTCCACTGCATTTATAGTTGTTATGTAGATTGTCAGTATGAGACTCATATTTCATATATTCACTTTTAGGTGGTACATCATATCTTCCAGTAATTATAAAATAAGTTGCATATACTTTATATTTTTCTACAATTTTTATCGCATTAGTTGCATATTTTCCATCATCTAATGTTATTACTATACTCTTTTTAGGAACTTGTATCTTTCCATCTAAATAAAGTTCTAGTTCATTCATTGTTAAAGTTAAGTAATTATTCTCACTTAAATACTTCATATGCTCCCTAAATTGTTCAATTGGATGACATATAACTGTATTAGTACATGTTTCGGTTTTAGTATTATAAATAGTATGGTATGTAAGTGTTCTTATGTTAGTCCTTGGCTTTTCATTTGAGTTTTTTGATTTTTTTATTTCTTTTACATTATCCTTTGTTACATATAATAATTCATTATTGTATTCAATATAATACTTATCAATATCTTTTATAATTATTTTTACTTCTATACTTTTGTTTATTGTATATTTTACTTTTCCGTCTTTATAAAATTTTGTTGGTGAATTTGTTATTATATTTTCATTAAACGGTATATACTTTTTATAATTTGTATTACTACTCTCACTAATTTTATTTATTTTTTCTACATTTTTATAGTTTATATAATAATCCATTCCTTTTATAGAAAAGTATTCATTATCATCTTTCTTTTCATTTAATTCTAATTCTACATCAGCTGATATTGTGCCAATTTCTTCATATTTATTATTATCTAATGTATAAAGCTTTGCTTCTTTATTAGTTTTAACATATTTGTTGTAAGAAGAATTTATCTCTTTTATGATGTTTTCTTGTTTTATTTTCTCGTTTTCATTTGTGTGCTCCTTATTAAATGAGTTTGTTAAAATATATAATCCTATTAAAAGAATTATACAAAATGCTATTGCTAAAATTGTTTTAAATATAGTTCTATCTTTCATACACTTCTCCTATTTTAATATTAACATAAAATAAAGATTAAAAAAAGATTGAAATTTAATATCCCAATCTTAATATTTCAAATGTAACGTTTTTTCTACTTCCCATTTTAAGAGCATCTTTTTCTGTTTCAAAGAGTAAATCAAATAAGAATTTCCTGCCTTTACCTACTCCGCCACCTCTATCTAATACTACCGCATATATTGGCTTAGAATAATATCCAGTATTAGATAATTTTACTATTGTTCCATATGGATAGGATTTATCACCAGCAACTATTCTTATTTTTCCAAATTCTTTATCATCATAATATATATTTCCATCACCAATATATTTACCTGATGCGGTTCTGAATGAAGTGCATCCATAACAGTCTGGACCATATCCTGCAAGAGAGCCTGTTAACTTTTCTATAACCTTTTCTTTGCTTGATGGTTTATTATCTTGCTTTACCTCTTCTTTTGTATTGCTTTTTGGTTCTTCTTTTTTAGGTTCTTCAGTTTTTGCTGGTTCTTTTATTTGTTTTTTTTCTTCTACTTTTTCCTTAGTTTTAACCTCTTCAACTGGTTCTTCTTTAGTAGTCTCTTCTTTTTCTTCAACTGACTCTTTTTCTTCGCTAGAATTATCAGTTTCTTCTTCTTTTGCAAAGTAATTTGTGCTTAAATATGTTGTAAGAGCCTCACTTTTAGCAATAACGCTTTTACTTGGTGCTTTTATATAATTTGCAGAAATAATGCTTATTACTATTGCAATTACTACTAAAAAATCTAATATATATATAACTTTATTATTTTTTCTCATAATCTTCCTCTATTTAATAGTATATATTAAAAGAAAAAGACTGTAAATACATTTACAGCCTTTAATAGTAAAGTTTACACTATTCAAATTTTGTTGAGGTCTTAACTTCACCAGTATTTTTATTAAATTTATAAATGCTTGTTTTATTTTGCATTACTACTTGAAACACATATTCTTCTTTTGTTTCCGTAACAAGATTTAATGAATAGCCTTTTAAGTCATATAATTTATTTAATTCTATTATTGCCTCATTTAAGCTATACTTAGCAGTGGAATCACTTTTAATTGGCTGTTTTTGATTTGATGTAAAATTAAGTATTATTCCTATCCCCAATATGATAATTGCTAATACTGCAAGTGCAATATATATCTTCTTTTTATTATTCATTTTATCACTCACCTTTTAATTCTTAACAAATGTAATTTTTGTTATGTTTTTAGTGTAGTCAATGTTTCCTAGTGCATCTGCAAAAACCACTTCTATATATAGGTTTAGCTGTTCTTTGTTAAAGTCTTTGTGTTTTAAGTTATTAATTGCTTCAACTGTTGTTTCTGTAAAGTTTCCTGTTGTTGTAGTTCTATAATATACTTTTCCTACTTCACTACTTCCAATGTCTTCTACAGTAAAATTCAGTTTAGCTTTTACTTCTGCGCCAAGAAATCCACCATAAAATACCACTTTGCATTCTCTATTTCCATTATTATCAAGGCCTCCACACTCTACAGATTTTGTTTTTTCTTCATCTTTACTTGGCTTTGAAACTACAACTGATGAAGGTGGTGTATTATCCAAACGAATTGTAAGTTTTTCATCATCACTTTTATTACCGGCTTTGTTTGTTAAACCTTTAACAATGAAACTGTATGTTCCAGTAAGACCCTCTATTTTAACATTTTGACTTCCTTTGTTACTTAGATTAGTAAATTCCCCTGTTCTTTCTTCTTGATTATTTGATGTATTAATTAAGCTCCACTTAAGTTTTTGATCAGTATTAAATCCTATCTCATTGCCATTTGATCCTGATATGTATTCTATTTCTATGATTTTTGATTTTGATACTGCTTCACTATCTATATTTAAGATTACAGATGGCTTTTCACTTGTAATGTTTGATATTGTAATATCTTTTGCTTCGGTATTATCAGCTTTGTCGATTGCACTAAAACTATATTCACCATTTTCGGTTATAGTACAGATATATTTTTTAGTGGTTTCTTTGTCCTCTTCTATTTTACATTCTTTAGGAAATTTTGTTACTTCCTTCAAATTTTTATCGGTTATTGTAACTGTAAATTCTACTTTATTGGTTGGTGATGTATTAATATTGCTTGTTTCTATTTTCGGACTGGTTTTATCCATAACAAACCTTAGCGTTTTTCCATCTCCATAAGTTATTTTGTGCTCGCCATCTTTAAGATCTTGGGGTAAGTTGCAAATGCTTTTTGCTGTTTGTATTCCCCTCGTTTTGCAATTTATAATATTATCATCATTATCATCAACTTTTATCTCCTTTATATTACCAGTTATTACAAGTGAACCACCCTTAATTATTGGCGAAGTACCTGTATATTTTTTATCTCCAATAGTTATTTCTGAAGTTGATGCACTATCTTTACCCAAGCAGGTAGTATAATAATCAATACTATTATTTTTTGTAGATTTTATTCTTATACAATACAAATCACTTGCTTTTGATTTTCCAGCTTCTATATATACTTCTATGGCATCATAATCTTTTTCTATAGCAGCTTTATTTTTAAAATTAAGGTCTTTCCATATGTTCTGATCAAAGTTCTCTACTAGGGTGTTTTTTACAATACATTCTGCTGCATACTGATTTGCGGCATCAATTATATTTGCTTGATATGACTTTAGTACTTCTTTTCTAGTCCTAGTAACATAACTTTGATATGATGGCACTGCTATTGCTAGTATTACACCTATTAAAACAATTACTGCTAATAATTCAGTTAATGTAAATCCTTTTTTATCTTTCATTTGCTACACCCTCTATTCTTCTTAATTATATCATAAATAAAAACTAGTGCCAATACAAACTAGTTCTTATTTCCTATTAGTTGAAGCAAATTGTAAATTTTTATGTGTCCACTATTTATTTCATAATGGATACTTTCTATTAAGTTATTATAGATTAATTCCATATTATTTGTTGTAATACCACAATATTCATTATATAAATATTTTAGTTTTTCATAATCTTTCTTTTTATATGTTGTTTCTATATCATTAAGTAAAAAGGTTCTTATTTTTTTCTCATTTCTTGTTGTGAAGTCTTCTATAGTATTTCCTGGCCTTTCAGTATACTTTAATTTATATTTATCTAGTCTATTACAAAAGCATAATATTTCCTCTTCTTCATCTATTAATAGTTTGCTTCTAAATTTTATGTTTCCTGATTTGTCAAGTTTAATTGCTAGTGCAGATAAACCATCAGTTAATAAAATTGCGTATGGTACTTTTGTTACATTTTTTGAATTATATATTTCTGTTAAGTTATAAATCTTTGAAGGAAATGATTCGTCTAATTTTATTGTTTCTGTTGACAATTTATTAATTAGTCCTCGTTCTACCCTAATTAGTGGTATCTTTTTAACGTGTTCTAACTTGTCGGTTTTTTCCCATTCAAAGAAATCATATAATTTATCTCTACACCAATTTAGTAAAATATCATATATATATAACATTATCGTTTTCTCCCTTACAAAAAATAGTAATAGTTATTATAATAAGTCCAATTATGGCATAGATACACTCTCTTCTTTTTAAAATAAACATAATATAATCAACTACTGAATATCCCATAGTAAGTAAATTTAAATATAAGATTATATACATGAATCCAATTACTGTTAGACCAAAACCCAGTAAAAAAAGAAGTGTCCTTATCATAATTTCACCTATTAGATTTTATGTTTTTCTTACAATAATATTATGTATTTATATCTATTTTTTATTCAAAAGAAAAAGAAAATCAATTCTTTTGATTCTCTTAGTTTATACATTTAATTTATCATAGTCTTCATTATTAATTTTATCTATTTCTACTCCACTTATTACGTCAAATTTCTTAGATATTTTTTCTGTTGTTATATATACACTTTCTACATCTTTATTAACCGTTTGAATGCTTTTAGCTAGTTTATCCCAACGTTCTTTATATCTTGAGAATTCTACTCCTAATTTATTTAATTCTTCATGAATTACTGATGTATATTTATCTCTTTCTATATTTTTAATAATCATTTGAATAACCGTTAATGTTGAAATTAATGTTGTTGGAGAAGTAATCCATACTTTCTTTCTATAGGCATACTCAATTATATCTTGATGGTATGCATTTATCTCAGCAAATATTGCCTCAGCTGGTAAAAACATTATTGCTTGATCAGATGTTACTCCTTCAATTATATATTTATTACTAATTGCATCTATATGTTTTTTTACATCTGATTTAAACTGTTTTTCATAACGTTCTCTTATTTCTTGTGGAAGTTTTTTATCAACCATCATTCTATAACTTTCTAATGGAAATTTAGAGTCAATTGCGATTGTTCCTAATGGAGCTGGTGCAAATAAAACTGAATCTGCGATTGTACCATTTGGAAGTGTATATTGAAGAGAATATATTTTGTCATTCTTTTCTCCAAAGACACTTACTAATATATGTTTTAAATTTACTTCACCAAAGATACCTCTACTTTTTTTATCAGTAAGTATACTTTGAAGAGATACTATATCATTGGATAATCCATCTATCTTTTTTTGTGCCTCATCTATTTTACTTAGTCTTTCTAATACATTAGTAAATGTTTTATTTGTTTTTTCAAAATTCTGATCTAGTCTTTCATTTACTTTATCATTTATTAAGTTAAGTCTAGTCTCTATTTTATTATTTAATTTATCAAAATCTTCATTTAATCCCCTATTTAGTTCATTTTTAAAATCATTTATTTCTTTATTAATATTTACCTCAAATCTACCAAGACGCTCTGTCATGTTAGCTTCATTACTGTTTTTGACATTATTTTTAGAAATTAATACAATTACTAAAACGATTAATAGTACTAGTAGTCCAATTATTATGTATTCCATATTTACCTCCATAGTTTACTATATTATACCATTTATAATTTTAGATGTAAATTAAGTAAAGCTATTCAAATTTTAATTTTTTATTTACTATTTTAGATAATGCATAACTAACAATTAATAGTATTCCAATTATTATTAATGTTTTTATATCTCTAATACTTTCTAACAAACTTTTTGATACAAATCCCCAAAAATATATAATAGATAATTTACCTATTAATATTGCTGTTATAAATTTTTTAAAATCTGTTTTAGATAAACCACACGCTATATTTATAAGAAAAGCTGGTGAAAATGGAAGTGCAATTATAAGTACTAAATTACTAAAGCTTATTTTCTTTACTGCTTTTAATGGCTTTTCTACTTTTGGATATTTTTTTATTACTTTTTCCATCTTCTTACCAACAAAGTTTTTAAAGAAAAAGTAAGAAAGTGTACATCCTATAGCTGTTGATAACCAAGATATTAAAAATCCTACTACATTGCCAAATGCCATCATATTAAAGGCAATAAATACTCCTAATGGAAGTGCTGGAATAATTGATTCTAATATAACTATAAAACAGCCAAATGGTATTCCAAATGTCTGCAGATAGGTTACTATATTATTTACAAATGAATTTATAATTTCTTGCATATTATCACCATTAATTATTATAATACACTTTACTATTATTTTAAACATAATAACTTAATAATTAGGAATAATATTAATGGTGATTTTATGAATTTAGCTTTGTTTTTATTATGCGTTAAAATCTTTTTTGTTAGAATAATAGATGTATCTTTAGGTACTTTTAGAACTATAATTACAGTTAAGGGAAAGGCAATTTATGCTAGTATAATTGGATTTATTGAAGTATTTGTTTGGTTTTTAGTAGTAAGAGAAGCATTAAGTACTAATGAGAGTAGTATATGGATTGCGATATCTTATTCACTTGGATTTTCTACTGGAACATATATTGGTTCTATATTATCTAAACACTTTATTGAATCTATTTTAAGTATACAAATAATTACTACTAAATATAAGCTAGTTAATGTTATAAGAGAGAATGGATATGGAGTATCAGTTGTTAATGTTAATGGAATGAATGAAGAAGATAAATATATGTTGTTTGTAGAAATTAAAAACAAGAGCCTTAAACACTTAAGGGCTCTTGCTTACTCAGTTGATAAAGACTCCTTCTTTATTGTAACTGAAACTAAATATGTACAAAATGGATACATAAAATAAGAGGTTTTACAACCTCTTATATTCGTTATATCCCCCAATGATATTAACTACATTATATCCTTTTCTTCTTAATTTTTCACAAGCACTACTACTTGTACTACCATATTCACAATAAATATAATATCTATCCTGCATATTTAAATATAGGTTTGGATTAGTCAGTAAAAAGTTAACTGGTACATTTTTTGAGGTTGGAATATTGCCTAAATTATATTGATAATTATCTCTAATATCTATTATTTTTACACCAGGAATTAAACTTTTTAACTGTAATACAGTAATGTCATTCATTGCTATACCTCCACTTTATTATATGTAGGTTTTCATTATCAATTAATTATTTAATCTATATTGGAGGTATTTTTCAAACATTGGTAGTCCATATTCTTTATTATAATAATTAGGAAATTCATTTAAATGTGCAAGTGCTATTTTTGAGGTTTTTTCTAAATCATTATCTGTTACATTAGTTACTTTGTTAATTGTTCCATGTTCTAACTCTATATTTATACCTGTTATAAAGTCATCTTTTGTAAATTTATCAAATTTTATATTTAATTTCTTTATAATATTATTTATATCTTCTTCATTAAAAATACTTATCACCCATTTTCAATATATGAAAAAAAGGCAAATATTATTTACCTTTCTTTTCTTCTAGATATTGGTCATAAGTCATTCTTCTATCTATTATTGTTCCATCGCTTTTTATTTCAATAATTCTATTGGCAACTGTTTGAATAAATTGATGGTCATGTGAAGCAAATAATATTTCGCCTTCAAATCTCATAAGTCCATTATTAAGTGCCGTGATACTTTCTAGATCTAGGTGGTTTGTTGGTTCATCTAGTATAAGAAAGTTAGGAGCTTCAAGCATACATTTTGATAACATGCATCTTGCTTTTTCTCCACCTGATAATACTGGTACTCTTTTAAAAACATCGTCTCCTGAGAATAACATTCTACCTAGGAATCCTCTTAGTACTGTTTCATCATCTATATTATAATAGTGACCAATCCATTTCATGATGGTTTCATCTTCTTTAAAGTATTCTGTGTTGTCTTGTGGATAATATGATTTTACTATAGTTTTACCAAATGTTATTTCTCCACTATCTGCTTTCATTTCTCTCATAAGTATTTTAAAAAGAGTCGTTTTTGCGATGTTATCACTACCGACAAATGCTATTTTGTCTCCTTTTAAGACTGTAAAGCTAATTTTGTTAAGTATTCTTTTCCCATCTATTGTTTTACATAATTTATTTACTGATAGTATTTCTTTTCCTGCTGGTTTTTCTATTTTAAAGTCAATATATGGATATTTTCTTGATGATGGCACTATTTCATCTAATTCTATTTTTTCTAGCATTTTTTTTCTTGATGTTGCTTGTTTAGATTTTGAAGCGTTTGCAGAGAATCTTGCGATAAAAGATTGTAATTCCTTTATTTTTTCTTCTTTTTTCTTATTGGCTTCTTTCATTTGTTTTAGCGCTAATTGACTTGATTCATACCAGAAATCATAATTTCCTATATAAAGCTTAATCTTGTTATAATCAATATCAGCAATATGTGTACACACTTTGTTTAAGAAATGCCTATCATGTGAGACTACTATTACTGTGTTATTAAAGTTAATTAAGAATTCTTCTAACCATTCAATTGCATCTATATCTAAGTTGTTAGTTGGTTCATCTAATAATAATATATCTGGATTACCAAATAGTGCTTGTGCCAGTAATACTTTTACTTTTTTATTATTTGGAATATCTTTCATAAGTGAATAATGAATGTCTAGTTCTACCCCTAGGTTATTTAATAATTCACTTGCTTCACTTTCTGCTTCCCATCCATTAAGTTCAGCAAACTCGGCTTCTAGGTTACCTAATCTTATACCATCTTCATCAGTAAATTCTGTATGAGAATACAATTCTTCTTTTTCTTTCATTATTTGATAAAGTTTTGTATTTCCCATAATGACTGTATCTATTACTCTTTCATTATCATATTTATAATGATCTTGTTTTAAAACTGCGATTCTTTCTCCTTTTGTGATTACTATATCACCATGTGTTGTTTCTAGCTCTCCTGATAATAGTTTTAAAAAAGTGGATTTACCTGCACCATTTGCCCCTATTAGTCCATAGCAATTACCTGGAGTAAATTTTATATTAACATCTTCAAAAAGTGTTCTTTTACCAAATTTTAATGTTACATTATTTAATTGAATCATATTCTTCACCTCAAAACTAATATAAATTTTACTATATAAACATTTTTTCATCAAGAAAAAAAGCACTAATTAGTGCTTTTAAAGATTTCATACCACTCTTTTAAACTTTCAACAGCTGATTTACCAATAATTTTAGCAAGATCAAGTGTTAAATTAAAGTTTACTTTCATTTTTTCTACATCTTTTTTTGCCTGATTACAAGCAGTAGTACCCATTTCAGTACATATTTTTTCAGTTATTTCATAATATTTATCTGTTATTTTACCAGTATAGTCTTTTACTTTAATTTTGATTTCATCTTTATATCCTGGATGAACTTCTTCTATTTTAGCATCAATTTTTACTAATAAATCCATAACATATAATTTAGCTTGTTCAGTTAATTCATCAAATGTATGTCCATTGATTTCTGTACCATTAAATACGAAATCTGTAATTTTAATAATTTCTGCTTTTACTTTAGAATTAAAATCTTCAATATTAGCATCAGTAAATACGTTTTTATCATCATTTTCTATATATTTAACTACTTTTTCTGATGCATTATCTACTTTTACAGTTGTATTTGTTACTGTATTTTTAATTGTTTCTGTTTTTGTAGATTTAGTAGTTTTATTTGTTTGTGTTTTTGTTGTATTTGATTTTGTACTTTTATTTACTGTTGAATTTGTTTTTGGTGTAGTAGTTTCTTTTTTGCTTTCTTTTATATTAGATTCATAGTATTCATATACTGGAACTTCTTTAGTTGCTTTTTGTGTTTCTTCATTTGAATTATTTACTTTAGCTGCATATGTTTTATCCACTAATTTTACTTTGCTAACTGCAAAACATACTACTCCTCCCATAATTGTTACTCCAAGTAATATACCTACAAGTAATAATAATATCGTTTTCTTATCTTTCATTTTAAAACTCCCCTCTCTTTATACCGCGTATTATAGCACAAAACTTTAAAAATTGCAATAGATATTTCTATGATGTCTTTAAAGTTACTTGGTGTACTCTTGAGTTTAAAAACATATCATTACTATTAGTTACATTTGCCATCGTCCATTTACTTCCTACATATATTGTATTTATCTTAAGTAGGTTTGCAAACATTTCAGACATATTATTTACTTTTGTAGTATCAAAACTACTAACATCAATTTCTTCCATACTTCTACAATTGAAAAACATATTTGACATATCTATTACATTTGAAGTATTAAAGTTTGTTAAATCAATTTCTATTAATGAGGTGCAATCAGAAAATAATTTTAACATATTCGTTACCTTTGAAGTATTAAAATTTCTTATATCTAACTCTTTTATTTTAGTACAACTAGAAAACATGCTTTGCATGTTTGTTAAATTTCTGGTATCAAATTTTGTTAAATCTAGTTTTGTTAGGCTAGCACATCCAGTAAACATAAGTGCCATATTTGTTACCTTTGAGGTATTAAAGTTTGTCAAGTCCAACTTCGTTAAACGATAACAACCATAAAACATTCTTGACATATTTGATACATTACTAGTGTCGAAATTATTAATATTAAGTTCAGTTAATGAGTTACAGTTATAAAACATGTTTGACATATTAGTTGCTTTTGTTGTTATAAAATTAGAAAGATTTATAGAAGTTAATGAGCTACAATTATAAAACATATGGGACATGTTTGTTGCATTGCCCGTATCAATGTTTGTTACATCTACCATCTTTAATGATTTGCAATTATAAAATAAATGGTCTATGGTTATAACGCCAAATGTATCTAGTTTTTCTAAATTAATTTCCTCTAATGCAGTTAATTGTTGAAAATAATATGACATATTTGGATTTGCTATTACTCCACCATCTTGTCCTATTGCTAGTTCATAATACCCAGTTGAATCGGTTTTATACCACGCTAGTACTTTTCCACTACTATCTTCTGATATATCAAAGTTATTTGAATATCCTTCTACATTTAATGTGTCATAAAATGTTATTTTTTTTATTTTATTTCTTGCGATTGGCCCATCAAAAAAGTTTGTTGTCTCAGTAGGTACTTTTTCTACCTTTTTCATTCTTGTTTTATAAACTGTTAGGTTCTCTGTTGGAATACTTTGCGTATTTTGAATACATGTGAAATTAATATTTAGAGTTGATGTTTTATTACTTGGTATAACTGTTGCATTTTCATCAAACTTTATAGTTATTATTACTTCTTTTGTTACTCCTTCTTTAATTATATCTCCTTTTTTTATTCCTTCTACTGTATATTTTATTGCTTCTGGTCCATCTAATGTTGCGTTAATCTCAGATACTTTCGCATCTATATTTCCCCTATTACTTACACTTACTGTATATTCTAACATATCTCCGGGTGCTAGGGTCTCCGTTTGAAATGATGCGCTTAAATTTTCATATTTATGACTATTATCTTTAGCTAGACCTGTTTTTCTTGATAATTGTATATTAGTAATTCTTACGTCCCATACTCCTTGCATTTTAGCGGTTCCACCTATTGTTAACCTTTGAGATAGTGCTGCATATCCTACTCCCATTAACAATAATACAAAACAAAGAACTATAATCATTATATTTTTCTTCTTTTTACTTCTCATAATAACCCCATTATCATTTTGTTATTCTCTACTAATTATATAATATCCTACTATATATTTTCAAGCAAAATAAATATTTCTATACCACAAATTCTATTTTTTGTCAATTTGACCAATAAGTACTTTTGTGCTAAAATGTTTATGTCTTCCAGAAATTGCATAATATTTAATTATAAGAGGTGAATGATTTGAAACCATTACTGAGAAGGTTAATTATATCAATGGTTATACTTAATGTTATAACTATTATATTTTTAACTTGTAAAGATAGTGATTCAAAAAGTTATAAAGCTTATATAACAGAAAATATGGCTGATAATTTTGCCAGTGCATATGTTGATGTTAATGAGTATAACATTGAAAAAGAAAAAGAAGAGCAAAGAAAGAAAGCTCTTGTATACGAAGACATGACAATGTCTGAATTAACTAGTTTATTGGATAAATCTCTTAATTCTACCCTTTCTAATAAGGGCGAATTAATTGCTAGTCATTCTTTGAAAAAAGGTGTGGATCCAGTAGTTGCGACTGCAATTATACTTCAGGAGACAGGATGTAAATGGTCTTGTAGTCAAATGGTAAGAAAATGTAATAATGTTGGTGGAGTTAAAGGTTCTCCAAATTGTGGTGGTGGATATAAAAGATATTCAACACTTGATGAGGGAATTAAGCAATTTATTGATAACTTGGCTAATAATTACTATGCTTATGGACTTGATACTCCTGAAAAAATGAATAATAAATATGCTGAAAGTAGAACTTGGTCACAAAAAGTAAACAATTATGTTAATTCAATCAAAAACGGATAGTAAATTTACTACCCGTTTTTATATTCCTGTTTTATTGAAGTTTGGAATGAAACTTTCTTTTTGTGTTTCCCCTTCTTGTATATATGCATTAACTACACCTATATCGCATGCATAGTTAATTAGTTCATCATATTCGCTATCTTGTACTTTTCTATTTAATTCATCATATTTTAATTTTTTTACTGGTGTATACTGATTCATTATGCTTATAAATATATTATCATCATACTTATCATGTAGGTATTTAATTATCTTTTTAGCATCTTCTACTCTATTAGGAAGTAGTAAAACTCTTACAATAAGTCCTTTTTTCATTATTCCTTTCTTATTAAATTTAGGCTTACCTACTTGTTTATACATTTCATCTATTGCCATAGTTGCATAATTAAAGTAATTAGGTGCATTAGAGTATTTTCTTGCGTATGTATCATCATAATATTTTAAATCAGCTAGATAAATATCAACTATATTATTCATCATTTTTATAGTATCAACATTTTCATAACTACTTGTATTATATACAATTGGGATAGTAAGTCCTTCTTCTTTTGCTTTAAGAAGACCTTTTTTTATTAATGGAGTATAATGAGTTGGTGTTACTAGATTAATATTGTTTACATTTTTTGACTGCAATTCTAGACATATTTCTTTAAATCTCTTTACACTAATTTCCTTGCCATAGCCTTTACTAATCTTATAGTTTTGACAGTAAATACATCCCATATTACAATGTGAAAAGAAAATGGTTCCACTGCCATTTTCTCCTGATATGCAAGGTTCTTCCCACATATGTACTGATGCAAGTGCAACTTTTATTTTTGCTTTTGCTTTACAATATCCTGTTTCAATATATCTATTTACTTGACAGTTTCTTGGGCAAAGCGTACATTTTCTTAATGGGTTAATCATAATTATTCCTCAAAGAAGTCATCGTTTATATTATCAGTATCATCTATATCATCTAATATTATCTCTGTATCATCATTTTTTGATGGTGTTATTGGTATTACACCATTATCAACTTCTTTTTCTTTTGGAACATGTACAGGAACTGCGTTAGCATTTAATAATGAATATAATTCTTCACTCATTCCATTACTTGAAAATTCAGTTGTAGCTTCTCTTTGTGGTACTTTGTTATTTGATCTTACAGGTTCTTCTTTTTCCACTGCTTCTGTTGGATTTGTTTCTGTATAACTTGGTGGTGCTGGATTAATACTTGTACCATAAATTCTACTTATTCCTGTTTTCTCTTCTGTTATTATATCTTTAAATTCAGTTTCAAATCTTGGTAATTCTTTTTTTATAACATCTGGATATATATTCTTACTATTTTGAATTGCTTTTTCTATGTGAAATATGTTTACTTCATTAGCATTATCAAACATTGCATATGAAAATGCTTGTTTTAAAAGTGTTAAGGCAATATCTGGATATCTTGAACCTATTTCAAATACCCTTTTATATTCACTTGTTATATCGGTTATAAATGTCATTATTCTTTCTTTTATAAAGTCAGTATACTTCATTTTACAACCGGTAGTCTTCTCTATTTTTGGTAGTGTTCCCATAAGTATTTTAATTGTTTCTTCTCTTGTGGGTTCTGGAACTTCTATCTTTTGGAAACGTCTTGTGAAAGCTTTATCTCTTAATATATATCTTTCATATTCTTCTGTAGTAGTTGCACCTATTACTTTAATACTTCCTCTTCCTAGGCCCTCTTTAAATATATTTGCAAAGTCTACTGATGAAGTATCAGTTGCACCTATTAACATATGAATTTCATCTATAAATAGTATAATTTTTTCTTCTTGTTTTAATTCATCTATCATAAGTTGAACCTTACTTTCACCATTTGGCATAGTTCCTAAAAGTGATGCAGTTTTAATATTAATAATTCTATATCCTTCCAATAAGTTTGGTACATTATGTGTTTCTATTCTATAAGCAAGTCCTTCTACAATAGCTGTTTTACCTACACCAGGTTTACCTACTAAAACCGCGGATTTTTCTGGTGTTAGTAATACCAATATTAATTCTTTTATTTGTTCATCTCTACCTATTGCGGGATTTGTAATATACTCTTTATCTGTATAATTTTCTCCATATCTTTTTAATATGCTAAAGTTTTCATCCATAAGTATTCCTCCCAATTCTGTATTAATTATAACATAATTTTTAATATACTCAAATATTATTATTCCCAAAAAATATAATTTAAAAAGATGAACATAGTTCACCTTTATTTCTTTATTATATTATTTAATTTTTTTATGAATTGTTGTTCTGGTGTATCAAAGAAAATCGCATTATATCCATTTATTGTTAGTTTCTCCTCTTCTTCTTTATTATCAGCTAGAACAATTATTTTATCTGGGACAAATTCTAGTATTTTTGCCTTTTTGATTGTTTGATATGCATCTAGTTTTTCCATACTTTCTTTTATTAAAAGTACGTCATATTTTTCTTTATTTCTTATTCTTTTTAAGCACTCTTCACCATTTTTAGTTGCTGTTAGTTTAGATATTCCCCCTAGCTTTTTAGTAAGAAGTATTCTTTCTTCCTCGTTATCATCAACAAGTAATATTTTAATTTTATCTTCTAATTTTTTATATTCATTAATTATATTATCTATTTTATCATCAGAACTAGCTATTTTTTGGTCAACAATTAGGGTAAATTCTGAACCTTTATTTTTTTCACTTCTTACTGTGATTGTTCCTCCTATTAAGTTAACTACTTTTTTAGCTGTATCTAGTGTCATTTCTTTTGAATCTACATCTTCTATTTTAGTATCATCATTTTGACTAAATATCTTATTTAGTTTTTCTGCATTTACACCAATTCCAGAGTCTTTTACTGAAATTACTAATCTACATACATCATATGTTATTACTGTATTAACATTAAGTTCAACAAAGCCTTCTTTTGTATATTTAATTGCATTTAAAAGAAGTGCTGATATTATTTGTTTTAACCTAATTGAATCCCCATATAAGGTTTCTGGAAGAGATTCTTCAATATTTTTTCTAAATTCTAAGTTTTTCTCTGTTGCCATACTTTTAAATTTTAGGCAAATTTCAGTTAATAAATTTGATAAACTATATTTTGAATCTACTATTTTAATTTTCTTTGCATCTATTGTTGATACATCCATTGCACCGTTTAATACATATGAAATTCTCTGCTTTGCATTTTTTATGTCTACTGCCATATTTTTTATTTCATCTAAATTATCCTCATCTAATATTTGATCGGCTCTTTGGTCAATCATGTTAAGTGGATATCTAATTTGTTGTGCAGTATTGAATATAAATATTGATTTATCATTGTTATTTTTCTCAACTAATGCTTTTGCTTTTGTTAGTTCTTCTATCATTTTTATATCAGGGTTTTCAATTGTAAAGAACATTAAATAGTTAACAAACGCTATCGTTATTGAAATAATCATTATATATGGGTTTGATCTAAATATTAATACTAGGATTATCAAAATAAATATTGCACTAATTATTGGAATATGTCTTTTAGTTAATTTTCCTATATTTAATAGTGCCATAATCATAGATATTATCAAATATAGTCCGCCAAATACATATGTTATAACTATTGCTTGTCCACTAACACTTATTATGCTTCCATTTGTTATTAAATCTACATTAGACATTAAAATAATTGAATATACAATTATATCTAATACTAATGTTACGTTGATTAGTTTTTTAATTTTTTCCTTCATGTTTGGATAAGTAATTAATAGTGTATATAGAAAAGCACAGGTTGTATATATTATTAGAACTAGAAAATCTAGTTTATTAGTACATTGTAAAATAAACTTTGTACCAGAAGAAACAGTAGTAATATCTCCATTTAGTACTAGTAATCTTTCTATAATTATTATTATACTGTCAATAAGACCAGTAACAAGCATTACAGAATATAATCTGTTTTCAATTAGGTTTAATCTTTCTTTTGAAAAATAAACTATGCATAATAGTGCCAAAAAAATTGCGGCGCATATTGGTAATTGTAATTCGTTCATATTGTCACCCTAATAAAATTTTAACACAAAAAAAGAATAGAATAAATATTTTTCTATTCTTCATAATAATCTTTTGTTTTATTAGCAACTGATAATGTTTTACATAGAACTTTCATATTATCAGGGGTAACTTTTACATTTTCATTAGTTGTTTTAAATACATCATATTCATCTATTTTATCATCTCTAATAAACTGTGCGGTATTTTCAATTTCATAGTCATATGCTCTTGAAGGAGCAATGTATTCTTCTCCAGTAGGCGTCACTATTCTACAATTATTGCATGTATTTGCATTTTTTATTAATTCGTTTACATATTCTTTCCAATATTCATCTGGATTATAACCTAGACTATCTCTATCTGCTTTTGAGTATTTTTCCATTAAGTTATACTTACCTGTTGCTAGGGTGTCTCTTATTAATTCTATTGCTTCTTTTTCATCTAATGTACTTACATCTATTGGGTTTCCAACTGTTGCATAACATGTTCCTTTTTTGTTATTTGGTCTATCACCATCAAACCTCATATCTTTATTTAATAATGAAATAGGTACAATTAGCGCATCATTTTCTTTAGCGGCTAAATATGAACCTTTCCATAAATCGAGTATAACTTCATTTGGATCTTTATTCCAAACTCCTTCTGGGCATATTATTACTCTTTTTAGACCTTGTTCAAATCCATATTTTACTTTTGATAGAAGTGCTTTTTTACTTGCTTCATCTTTTCTATCCATTAGGAATACTCCATTAGTCCATAATGCATATCCATCTATTGTGTAGAAAAAGTCTGGGATACTAGCAAAAACCATATATGCATGATATTTTGCAGCCATTAATGATAACGCCACATCATCTTTAAAGCCATGACTAGCTACATATATTATTTTTTTATCTTTTGGTATTTCATATTCTCCAAAACCATCTTTAACTATTTTCAATTTATTTTGAGATGTAAGTGGCAATAGTTTTGCGAAAACAGGATGAAATATTTTTCTTAATTTAATTCCTCTTTTTGATATTACATCTTCTGGGTTATCACTTATTAAATACTCAAGTGATTTATTATATTTTTTAGGATTTCCATATACTTTATTTCCATCTTTATCTATCCAGTATTCTAAATTTGCCTTGTTCATTTTTTCTTCCCCCTAATTTTACTACTCAATACTACATTTATATTGCGTATGTTAACACAGTTTTTGTTTTCTGTCAAATTATTCACATTTAAAAAGATGAACATAGTTCACCTTTATTTCTTTATTATATTATTTAATTTTTTTATGAATTGTTGTTCTGGTGTATCAAAGAAAATCGCATTATATCCATTTATTGTTAGTTTCTCCTCTTCTTCTTTATTATCAGCTAGAACAATTATTTTATCTGGGACAAATTCTAGTATTTTTGCTTTTTTGATTGTTTGATATGCATCTAGTTTTTCCATGCTTTCTTTTATTAAAAGTACATCATATTTTTCTTTATTTCTTATTCTTTTTAAGCCTTCTTCACCATTTTTAGCTATTGTTAGTTTAGATATACCCCCTAGCTTTTTAGTAAGAAGCGTTCTTTCTTCCTCATTATCATCAACAAGTAATATTTTAATCTTGTCTTCTGTTTTCTTATATTCATTAATTATATTATCAATTTTATCATTTGAACTAGCTATTTTTTGGTCAACAATTAAAGTAAATTCTGAACCTTTATTTTTTTCACTTCTTACTGTAATTGTTCCTCCTATTAAGTTAACCATTTTTTTAGCTACATCTAATGTTACATTTGATTCATCAACTTTATCACTAATATCGTTTTCATCTGTTTTGCTTTGAAATAATTTATTTATATCTTCAGCATTTACACCAATTCCAGAATCTTTTACTGAAACAACTAATCTACATACATCAAAACTGACTATCGAATTCACATTTAATTCAACAAATCCTTCTTTTGTATATTTGATTGCATTTGATATTAATGCATTAATTATTTGTTTTAGTCTAATTGAATCTCCATATAACATTTCTGGAATTGCCTCATCAAAATTAGTTCTAAATTCCAACCCTTTTTCTGTTGCTTCTTGTTTTGATCTTAATGTTATCTCTGTTAGCAAGTTCGCTACTTTATATTGGTTTTTAACTATTTTAATGTTTTTAGCATCTATTGTTGATACATCCATTACACCTCTTAGTATATAGGCAATTCTTTGTTGTGCATTTCTTATATCTATTACTTTTTCTTTTTCATCATCATTTAATTCATCTTCTAGTAACTGTTCAGTTCTTTGTTCTATCATGTTAAGTGGATGTCTAATCTGTTGAGTAGTATTAAATATAAATATTGATTTATCATTGTTGTTTTTTTCAACCAATGATTTAGTTTTAGTTAATTCTTCAATCATTTTTATATCTGGATTTTCAATTGTAAAATACATTAAAAAGGTTACAAATGTTTCCACAGAAGTCATAAGTAATAATCCTGGATTTAACTTTTGAATTATCATAACAACGGTACCTATTATTATAAAGGCAAATAATGGTAAATATTTTTTATTTTTAATTTCTTTAAAGTTTTTAAACATTTCTATTAAGCAGATGCAAATATAGACAGGTATTAATATGTATAGTAGGTTTGCACTTGGTCCAAATGAATAAGCTATTGTACCTTTACTAAAATAATTTAGTGGTAGGATAAATACTAATATCGCAATTACTACATATATTACTGTTAGTATATTGAATATGTTTTTAAAATACTTTTCTTTTGATTCTTTATCTGATTCTTTCTTACTATATGATATTACAAATGTATATGCAGTAAAAAATGAAATCCACGTTAAATAATATATTAATAATGCTTTTGAAATAAAATCATTTAATATTGGAAATGCATCTCTATGTAATATCGATGTATAACAACTTACTCCTAGTACTACACCTATTAAATTACTTATTATTAAGTAACTATATATTTTGTTCTCTAATGTTTGTATTCTTTTTTTGGAAAAGAACATTATTGTTAGAAGAACACTATAGAAAAAACTACATGCTGAAAATGTAAAACCAGCGCTCATGATTATCACTCCTATCTTACAAAGATTATAACATAAAATATATAACAATTAAACTCATTTTACTTAATTAATCAAAAAAATAATCAATACATTAAGTATTGATTATAATAATTTTATTAACTATTTTATTGTTTTTACAAGTTGAGTTATTTTTACATCACTAGCATTTGCATTTTCAATTCCTGTTGATTCAAGTTTTTTAAAGTCTACTTTTCCTGCTGGTGTCATAGGAATTTTATCTGTAAATTCATAGAAGTATGCTACATCTCTTTCTGGTAGATTTTCACTACATAATTTTTCTAACTCTTCTTGAATTTCTTTTTCATATCCCTTAAATTCATCTTTTAATACTACAACTGCTTTTGGTAGTTTTCCTTGTTGGTTATTAATACTATCAACACCAACTACTGCACAATCGCTTACTGCTTTATGAGTTGCTAAAACGTTTTCGATTGTTGATGGGAATACATTGTGTCCGTCTGGTCTTACTATCATTCTTTTACTTCTTGCTTGGTGGAAAAACAATCCATTCTCATCAATGTAACCTAAGTCTCCTGTTTTTATCCATTTTTTACCATTTTCATCATTAAAGAATACTTTTTTATTTTCTTCTTCATTGTTTAAATATCCAAGCATTACACTAGGACCAGAAAAATACCATTCGCCAATCTCATTTGGAGTATTAATTACTTCTTTTGTATTAGGATTTCTTATTTCTGCTTCTACTAAAGGTAGTGGAATTCCAACACTTCCTAATTCGTTGCATTCATTTTTTATACAAACACAAACAGCAGATGATAGTTCTGTCATTCCATATCCCTTTGCCAATCTTGTTTCACATTTATGAGCTTCTAAGAATGCATTAATTTTCTTTTCTAGCTCAATATTTGTTGTATCTCCACCGGCACCTGGACTAATTAGGAATGATAAATCTTTTCCTTCTAGTCTTTTTGATGTTAGTAGTGGTTCATAATGTGTTGGTACTCCCATAAAATGTGCTGGTTTATATTTTAATAAAAGTTTATCAAATTTTGTAGGATCAAATTGTGGAATTAAAACGTCTGTCATTCCTAATGATAATGGCATATGAATTCCAGCAATTAGACCATATGCTAAGAATGGAGGCATAATATCTAAAAATACTTGTCCTGGTTCATTTTTTATTCCACAGTGTTTATATTCTAATGCAACTGAGTTGATGTTTTCATTTGAAAGCATAACACCTTTTGGTACTCCTGTAGTTCCACCAGTTCTTTCAATAACAGCAACAGCATCTTTTTCAAAGGCTACTTTCTCTGCTTTTGTGTCTTTACCTTGTTTTATGAAATCATGCCATTTTAAATACTTACCATTATCTGGAAGTGGTTGTGATGTACCATCTGAGTATGACTTCTTTTCTTTTATTTTATATCCCATGTTTAGTAATAAAGGTAGGGAATCTGCGGATGAGACTGCTATTATCTTATCAACGTTTGTCTCATCTATTATTTTGTCAATTTTTGGATGACACAAATCAATTATTACAACCAAATTTGATTCTGCCTCGTTTATTGCATCTTTTATTGTTTTAGCAGGTATTCTTGGGTCAACAAAGTGTGTAACTGCCCCAATTTTGTTTAATCCATATAAAGAATAAATTGTTTCTGGTAATGTCGGCATTACAAGTGTTACAATATCTCCTTTTTTTACACCCATTGCTTTATAAGCGTCTGCAACCGCATCAATATTTTTAACTAAACTTCCATAACTTATCTTTCTGTCAAAATAATTTAATGCAGTTACATTTTTATATCCTTTTGCACCTTCAGTTATATATTCATATAATGTTTTGCTTGGTACTTGTAATTTTAATGCTTCTTCAGAATAAAATTTTTTGTATCTTTCTGTTAATTTAATATTATTAATACTACTCATTAATATTTCCCCCTTGGTTTAATTATTTTATACTACTTAATACTACATTTTGTTATGTTAGCACAATTTCATTTTTTTGTCAATTAGAAGCGTCCGCCTCCACTACCTCCACCGAAGCCACCGCCTCCGAATGAAGAGCCACCTCCATATCCTCCACTACTACTATCTGAAGAACTTGCAAGCTCATGTGTAGATATTGTTCCTCTTGCGGATGAAAGGCTACTATTTACTGCATTTGTCATTGAATTTGAAAAATAATAGTTGTCAAAATATAAATATGTAAAATCAATGTTATCACTATAATTCATTCTTTCTAGATTCATTTTCATTGCGTTTTGAACTTTTACTGCCAATCCAAACATTGTTGCATATACTAGATATCTTTCCCATAATTTGATTTCTGGTAAGTCTTTTTCATCTAATCTACCAAAGTCCGCTAGAAAGTTTTTAAGTCCTTTCCATTTATGATACTGTTCATTTCCTTTTTTTGTTCTTTTAGTTGCAGATGAGAAATAGATTATTGCTAGTATACCAAATAAATCAATTAGTAATACTCTACCCATGTTTGATCCACATAGAAGTGCTAAGAATGTAATTGGTATAAATATTAATGAATACAAAATACAATTAGTTTTTTCTTTTTTTGTATTTTCATAAAATTCTTCTGTTTCTGCTTCTGACTCACATGCATAACGCCAACTGTCATAACCACTTATAAGTCTTTTTGCGTTATCATAGTCTTTTGAAAACTCTTTCATATCTCCCAAGATTACATAATCACCATTTCCAACTGTTCCTATCAATAAATTAAATAGTTTTTTTTCACTAGTTGAAAGTGTATCTAAATTAAAGTTCATGTTCCTTGAAAGCTTATAATCTTTTTGTTGCTTATTTTTAAGCAATCCTTTTTTATCTATAGTTACTTCTTCTATTGTAATTGCTTTTTTTCTTATTAAATCAAGTATTCCTGCATTGAAACTTAAATTGTTAATACTCTTATTCATTAAATAGCTTACTGTTGAAGGAGTATACTCCTCAGGAAAATCTCTAAAGTATTTTCCATTAAATTCACTTCTATATTCTTTATCATTTTTATTATAAAACTTATATACTATTACAATAAGTCCAATAAGCCATATTCCTAGTAAGATTTCCATTATTATCGCAAGTGTTTGTAACATTTTTTCTCTTTTTCTTGCAGCTTCTCTTAATTTATTTGCATAATTTGCTCTTTCTTTTTCTACTTCAAGTATCTTACCTAGTCCATCGACATTTGATTTTTTTGTAGCATTTGGTACTATACTTTTGTCAAATACAACACGACCATCTACTGCATTTTCTTTATCTAATGTCTCATATGTTATTTCTACTGATTTATCATCTATTATTCTATTCTTTCCATTTAGTGGACCATGTGAAAATATTCTTAATTCTTTGCTTGAAGATGGAAGATTTATACGAATTATTAAATTATTTATTTCTTCTGCATAATCTGTACCTATAAAGTCATGTGCTATCTCTGCAATATCATTGTGTACTACAACTAAATCTTTTAGTGTGTATGTTATTAATGATGCCCTTGCATATGAAGAAGGTTGATAACTCATTATGTCTACACCCTCGCTGTTTTTAGTTTTTGTGTAGACACCATAATCTCCTTTTTTGGCACTATTTACTAATACAAATTCTTTATTTTTCTTATTAATAACAGAAAAATCTGTTGTAGTAAATTTTACATCATATACTTTTACGTTTGTTAATGCACTTGCATTATATATATCACTACCTTCAAAACTTGATTTACTTCCATCAAATTTAGAAAGTCCATTACTTTTATATCTAATGCTTGTTTTATATTCTTTATATACTCCATCCATTAGCTTTAATTCTTTTATTTCTGCATCTCCAGTATCTAATACATTTACCTCTATATAATATCTAGCTGTTCCATCTGCATATACAAATATGGGTAAAAACATTATAAATAAACTAAATAATATTAACCTAATTTTTCTCATAAATATACCTTTCTTTTAAAAAAAGGCTTACAAAAGTAAGTATTTAGAAGCTAACCTTTGGTGCTTTTCTTTCTGATTCATCATCCAACTTAAAGAATTCATTTTGCTTAAATCCAAAGATACTTGCGATAATGTTTGTTGGAAACATTTCAACTTTATTATTATAAGATAGCACTGTGTCATTATAGAATTGTCTAGCGTATGAAATTTTTTCTTCAACTTCTTTTAAATCAGATTGTAATGATAAAAAGTTTTCATTAGCTTTTAATTCTGGATATGATTCAGATAATGCAAACAACTTATTTAATGCTCCTGTGATTTGGTTGTTTGCCTCAATTTCTTCAGCTGGTGTATTTGCAGATGCAAATGCGTTTCTAGCGTTAATTACTGCCTCAAGGGTGTCTTTTTCATGCTTTGCATATCCTTTTACTGTCTCAACTAAATTAGGAATTAGATCTACTCTTTTTTTCAATTGAACATCTATTTGTGCCCATTGATCTTTCACCTTATTCCTTGCCATTACCAATCCATTATATGCTCCAATTACATATAAAACTAGTAATACTAAAATTACAATTATGATTATCCACCACATATTTTTCACCTCACTTTAATTATACTTTAATTTTATATTAAAGCAAACCTATTTATTAAACTTTTTTATTATTTTTAATGTATTTAATATTGTTATAAGTGTTACACCTGTATCTGCAAATACTGCCCACCACATGGTAGTAATACCAAATACACTTAGTGATAATATAATTATTTTTACCGAGATTGCAAAAATTAGGTTTTGTTTTATAATTTTATTTGTATATTTTGATATATCTATACCTTTATTTATTTTTTCAAGATCATCATTCATTATTACTATATCACTTGCTTCTATTGCAGATGATGAACCTATTCCTCCCATTGATATGCCTATATCTGCTCGTTTTAAAAGTGGCGCATCATTTATTCCATCTCCAACGAATGCAATTACATCATTATCGCTCTTTATCTTTTCATATTCACAATATTTATCATTCGGTAGCATTTCATACTCTACATTTTCTATTCCTAGCTTTTTTTGTATTTCTAGAGCAGTAGATTTTTTATCCCCAGTAAACATATATGTAGTTATACCTGCTTTATGTAGTTTTTCTATAAAGCTTTTTGCATTTTCTTTTATACCATCATCTATTATTATAGATGCTATATGTTTACCATTTATATTTACATGTAGACTTGCTTCTTTGCTACAATCATCACATAGTTTTATAGTTCCAACTTTTATATGATTTTCTCCTAGGTCATATTCAATCCCTTTACCAGTTAGTTCCTTGTATTCTTTCACATCTTTATTTGTGTATTTTTTATCAAAGAATTTAATTAGTGATTGTGCGATTGGATGATTTGATAATGATTCGCCTTTTATTAATATTTCAATTATTTGTTCTTCTGTATAACTATCATCATATATTTTTATTTTTTGTACATTAAATGTTCCTGTAGTTAGTGTTCCTGTTTTATCAAAAACTATTTTATTTACTCTAGATAAGTTATCTAAATAGTTACTTCCCTTTACTAAAATACCGTTTTTTGATGATACACCAATACCTGTAAAATATGATAGTGGTACTGATATAGCTATTGCACAAGGACAAGATATAACTAAGAATGTAAGTGCTCTATATATGCTTTCTCCTAATCCTAAATTAGTAAATATGGATAATACTATTACTACTAGTACTGCAATTGTTAAAACTAATGGAGTATATATTTTGCTTAATCTTGATACTAGTGTTTCTGTGTGTGCTTTTTTATCACTTGCATCTTCTACTAATTCTAGTATTTTAGCAACTGTCGAGTCTTTAAATTCTGTGGTTGCCTTTATATATATTATATTCCCTATATTTATAGTGCCCGATAATACCCTGTCTTTTTTTCCTACATTTACTGGGAGCGATTCTCCTGTTAGTGCAGATGTATCAAGCAATGTAGAACCCTCTGTAATTATTCCATCTACTGGTATTTTTTCTCCTTTTTTTACAATTAAGATGTCTCCTTTTTTTACTTGCTCTACATCTACTTTAACTACATTTTCCCCAATTAATTTATTTGTGTAATCTTGTTTTATATCAAGTAAGTCTTTTATAGATCTTCTTGTGTTATTAATTGCTTTTTCTTCTAGAATTTTACCTAGAATATATAGTGCTACTACCATAATACCTTCTAAGTCATCACCTAGTAAAAATGCCCCTAAACACGATATTGTTATTAATGCATTTTCGTTTATTGTTTTATTTCTTATTAATGTTTTTGCTGCATTTATAAATGGTCTATATAATAGTAGTATATACCCTATAATTACAAGTATTTTATTTAGTTTAAATGGAAGTGTTATTAATGTTCCTAATACTCCTAGCGCTACTCCTAATACAAGATTTAATATATGATATTCCTTGCTTTGTTTTACATCTTCTAAAGATGTTATTCTTACATCTGGTTCTATATTATTTACTAGTCTATTTATTTCTTCTAATGATATTTTATTATCACTTTCAAATGATATTTTTGATGTAGAAAAATTAACTATTACATTATTTAATCTTTCGTCTTTACTTAGTCCTTCTTCTACTTCTTTAGCACAGTTTGCACAATCTAAATTTAATATATTATATTTATATCTATTCAAGTGAATTACCTTCTTTCAATAGTTTTAGAATTACATCTATTACTTCTTTTTTCATAACAGTATAATTAATATTATTATGTCTATGATATACAACTTCATGACAGTAATTATCAACAAGTCCTATGCATATATGGACTTTTTCATTTATATTTTTACTATTTAAGTTATTCTTTTTTAGTATTTCTACTGTTCTATTTGTCATATCTAATTCATTTTTATTGAATATTTCTGCGATTTCTTGATCAATATGACTCATTGACATTAATTCTTCGTGAGCTTTTTTTGAAATTTTATGAGATTTTATAAAGTTATCTATTATGTTTTCTAGAATTTGTCTTAGATTTTCACTTACGTTATCAATACCTAGAATATTTGTTATAGGTAACATTATTTCTTCAGAATAACGTTTTACTCCTTCCATAAATATATCATGCTTGTTTTTAAAATATTGATAGATAATTCCTGTTGATACTTCTGCATATTTTGCGATATCTACACAATTTACATTGTGATAACCTTGTTCGCACATCAACTCAAAACCTTTTTCTATTATTTTGTTTTTCTTTTCAATAGAACTCTTTTTAATTGGTTCTCTTATATTTGACATATGCATCACCTATTTAATACTAATCATATTAATCATACTAATCAAAAATATATAGTTATATAATAAATAATTGCAATATCTTCAAAGCAATTGTATGTGAAACTTATTTCATATTAATAATATCACAATGTTATATCTTTTTCAATCTAATATTGAAACGTTTTCATAATTTAAATAAAAATTTGCATTATCAAGTTGCATTTTAAACTTTTTATTATGTATAATTATATTAAGGAAGGTATTTAGTATGGCAACTATTAAAGATTATTTAAATTATTATAAGGATACTTCATTTGATGAATATGCTTTTAATGAACTTGATAACATTTTATTTTCCGAATTATCTTATATAAATTGGGAAAATATTGTTTCAAATTACTCTTCTAAAATCAGATTAGATCATGCGATTAATATTTTTTTAGGAAGTCTTAATGATTCTACTAGAGAAGGTCTTTCTCCTTTTATGAAGTCTAATGTTGAAAATCTTAAAATTATACAAAATTCTAATAGATATCAAAATTGTTTTCTAGCAAACTTTAGGAATCAAGTTGATGAAGAGAAACAATTTGGTGCATTGTGTATTTATTTTAATGGTGGTGATGTTTATGTTGGTTTTAAAGGAACTGATTCTACATTAGTAGGTTGGAAAGAAGATTTAGCACTTGCATATACATTCCCTACTCTTGCACAAAAGGATGCGATTAATTATTTAAATGAGGTTATAGGTTGGAAGGATAATACTGTATATGTTGGTGGACATTCTAAGGGTGGAAATCTTGCAATGTGTGCTTACATGTATTCAAACAACAAAGTTAAAAGAAAAGTTAAAAAGGTTTTTAATAATGATGGCCCTGGATTTAGAGATACGGAATATAATTCCTTTCAATATAAGGAAATGCTCGGTAAACTTGTAATGTTTGTTCCTGAAGATAGTATTGTTGGGGTCCTTCTTAATAGTCCCCCTTCGTTTAAGGTAATAAAATCTACATTTAATGGTCCTTATGAACATGATTGTAATTCATGGGAATGCTTTGGTTCTTTCTTTGTAGAGGGTAGGCTTGGAACTCTTAGTAAAAAGTTCAAAGAAAGAGTTGACGATATAGTTAACTCTTATGATGATAAGAAAAAAGAAGAACTTGTTGATACTTTCTTTACCATACTTCAAAAGGCAGGAATAAAAAGCTTCAATAATGTTTCTTCTATAGAATGGAATCAAGTTCTTGAGATAATTAAAGGCATAAGTGGAATCGATAATACTACTAGAGATTTATTCTTAGATGTATTTAAAAGTTTTATAAATTTTCAAAATAAAGATAAAAAATAACTCATTACAAAATCGTAATGAGTTTTATATTATGCTCCTACATATCTTAAAACTTTTGATTTATTAGGTAGTGCACTTGAATTAATTGTACAAATTAAATTAGATTTATTAAATGGTACCAATATTTTTTTCATTGAAACATGTCCATCTTTTTTTTCTTTTAATACATAATAACATGCAGTGTTTGCCTTTTCTCCATTATATCCCATGGCAACTGCCCTTAATGTTCTAATATTAGTATCATTTAACTGATCTTTCATTTCAAAGTGTACATGTCCTTGAATTACTGCACAATAATCTGTTACTATTTTACCATCAAATAGTGGATTTATCTTTGCATCTTTATAACCTTTTCCTTTGTTTAATCCCATATTAAGTTTTATATTTTCTTCAATTGCTTCTGTTGCTTCATTACTATTGGTATATAAAAATTGCTTGGCTCTAGTGTCATTATTTTGATTTTGATATATCCATGTACTATGTACAGTATAATCCCATCTTATATCATTTGCAAAGTGACAAAGTGCAATTTTTTTGTTATTTAAGATTATATCAATAGATGGTTTATAAAGTTTTAATCTCTCTATTCTTGCACTTCCTAATTCTTCATCTGTATATAGTTGATTTTCTATTTTTTCATTATCAAAGTAACTAGCAAATGGCTCTATTCCGAGTGTTGAATAATACTCACTATTACCCGCTATAGATGTTACGTTATATTTATCTAATAAGTCTATTACTTCTTTTGGGTTTGGTCCAAATCCAATATTATCCCCAAGTGAATATATTTCATTAATTCCTCTTTTTCTTATATCTTCTAAAATTGCAAATGTTGGCTCATATAGAGCATGTGCATCTGTGAATATTGCTACCTCTCTACCTGTATACATGTCATCTTCCTTTATTATTTTTAAGTTTGGTTCTAATAATCCAATTATGTTTTTTAGTGGTTCTATGTTATCACTTTCATATTTGGTATTATTATTTGGTGTAAATACTTTCTCTGGAATCGTTATAGAATTTTCTGCTTCTTGTGTAATTATAAATGGCAAATTGTATTTTTCATGCCACATTATTTCAGTCTTATTAGGTGTCTTTCCACCCACTAGTATTATTCCACATGGCTTTAATCCTTCTCTATATAATAGTGTCTCAGGATTATTTTTAAATACCGCGCTTGTTTCAAGTATTCCTCTTTGGTGACGTTTTATTTCTTCTACTTCTGAGGAGTTTGATTTTACTGCCCTATTTGTTCCCATATTTGCAATTGAACTATATATAAAGCTTCCTTCTTTGATATCATCATATGCTAAAATACATTCTCTACCACTCCAATAAAGCTTTTGTCCTTTATAACTTATTGGACTTAATGATATAAAGTTTTTACTTGAGCTCGCAACACCATTTATTAATTCAGCAATATTTTCCGAATCGCTTACCACGTGAGCATATAATATATAATTTTTATTTGAAACATCAAATATTTCTTTTCCATATATTTCTTCTAAGTCACTCCTTGATGTTTTATTCGCTTTAATATCATCTATTTTAGTTAAGTTTTCCATAGAATCCATTTCAAATAATAATCTTACTTTTTCATCGAATTTTAAAAACATATCTTGAGTATTAGAAAGATTTTCCGAATTAAATAATGTCTTTAATGTATTTCTTAGTCCTAATACATTGTTTGTTGTATCAACTATATCAATTATTTTTGCATATAGTAACAATTCTTCACATAAATTATTTATACTTGGAATTTCTTTGTTTGTTGTTTGTAACATTTTTAATCCAGCAGTTCCACCTATATTTTTTAATAATTCTTGTGAGTCTTTTAAAATCACATTATTAAATATATCTTTTAATTCTTCTATACTTGTAGATTCATCATTTATTTTATCAATATATGAGTTATATACTTTTTGTACCTCTACATTTAACTCTTCTAGCGAGTTTATAGTGTGGTTATTACAAGATAACTGTCTAAATTCTAATAAATTTTTCTTATCTTCTTTTGTTAATTTTTGGTTAGTTGCTGATATTTTTTTTAACAGTTCTGGGCATTTTGAAAACAGATCTATTGCCTCTAGCAAACTATTTATTTTATATATTTCATTTTTCTTAATTTTTTCTTTATCATATAGTTCATTAAACAAATAATCTTTAGCAGTTAAAAAATTGTTTATTTCATCATTTTTAATAGTATTAACTATTTCATTAAACCAATTTTTATATTTAGTGCTACCTACTCCATATTGCATAAAGTAATTAAAGTCTATATCTAATAGTTTAATTGCTTCTTTTAATTTATTAAAATACTTTATTACATTATCTACATCAAACTCATTTATTAGTGCTAGGGCATCAGATGAATCTTGTTTGGAAAAACCTAAACTATCAACTATTAACTTTTTTATTATTAATGACGTTTCATCACACTTTAAGTAATTATATTTTTCTTCTTCATTAATATTTTTTATGTATTCTTCAATTATATTTGTTTTTTTTGTAAGTACCTTATCTCTTATTTTATAGTTAAGTCCTATTCCTTTAAAATTAAGTCCATTTTTTTTGATATGACTTTTTATAATATTATCTAAGAGTTCACTTTTTTCGCTAAATATCATTTCTATTGTATCTGTAAAATATGTACCTGCATTTAATATTTCTATTATATTTTCCTCATTTATTTTTTCTTTTATTATAAGGCTTTTAAATTTAGGGTTACTTACCATTGCAATTTCAATTACAATTTTTTGGATTGGATTACCATCAGAAACACGTTTTCCACATTCTCTTATAATATCTTCTTTTTTTAGTTTAATTATTTCATCTTCTATTTCCTCTGGAAGGTTTGTTTTCTCTTCCATAAATAGATATGAAATTTCACTGTAATCTGTTCTTTTTATTTGTCTTATAATTCTTGGCCTATTTAGTTTAATCATTAATTTTTTTGTGTAATCTGGGACATATTTACATTTTAACCATGCAAGTAGAGTTCTATCTTCACTTGTTATGGCACCAATTGTTATACCTATTTTTCTCCACTTTAATATTAAGTTTCTTATATTGTCATTATCAATATTTAAATAATTTAAAAGTTCTAATTTTGTAAGTAACAATACTGATAAATTAATACTTAATCTTTTCTTTTCATAAAGCTTTGTTCTATAGCATTCTGGATAAGATGTGCGTTCTAATTCATCAAGTGCTATCCTGCCACTAAGACTTTTGATATGTTTATCTAATATGGTGCTTTTTCTCTTTATTATTTTTTCTGCTTGTAAATTTGATGTGTATTTATTTGTACATATATCAAAAATATTTTTTATATTAATCTTTTTGTCAATTATGTCATCTTTTATGTACATAGGTGTTTCTTTATTTGATAAAAGTTGTGAAATCATATAATTACTATCTTTAGTATCTATTATGTAATCTATTGCATCCTTAGGTGGATTTAGTGAAAGTATTTTTGATAACTTATCTGGGGCTTTTACTGAATCAATAACAAGTTTCTTTATTTCAAGTGGAAAGTTTTGATTGCATATTACTTCATATATTTTATCTGAATATAATTTACTCGCTATTACCACTTTTAGACGATGTGGATAGTACTCTTTTGTCAAATCATTCTCTGAATACTCTTCTATTTCATCGAATATTTTTGTAAATTCGTGCATTTCATCTTCATTCTTTTCTAAACTATCTATATATGAAGAAAATATTTTCTTTACACTTACTGGCATATTAGGATTAAGAATATAATCTATAAGTTTTTCTTTTTCCAAGTGTGAAGAACTTTTTGTTAATTTTTTATCATTTTTACTTACTACTCTATTTTTTTCTTCATCACTTACATTTTCTGATAGTAAATAGTTTAGTAAATCTAAATCGCTTTTTTTCACAATAATCCCCCTCAAATTAGTTTAGTATTGTATCATATAATCTGTATTTTTTCAAGAAAAAAGCAACCCACATGGTTGCCTAAATCTATTAATTATACTGATGTTCCTGAATAAACGCTGTCATCAAATGCTAGTATTCCCATGAATACAACATTTAAGAATATTAGTCCAGCAGCAAATCCAGATGACTTACCAAATGCTTTAGCTAAGTTGATATATGCCATTATTAGATATACAAATACAATTATTTGTCCTATGAAAGGTAGCAAGAACCACAATAATTTTTTTGGATCAATTCCACTTATTTGAAATAATACAACTAGGTTGTATATTGGAATAAGTGCTGCCCATCCTTCTTTTCCAGCTTTTTTGAATACTTTCCACATACTAACAATTGAGAAAACTGCAACTGCCAACATAATAATCATATAAACTATCATTCCTCCAGATGAAGAACTTGTTTCTAAACTGGTATACTCATAACTGTAATCCATAATGTAATCCTCCTTTCTAAAAAATAAACTATGCTCTATATGTTTATTATCTACGATGTCTTATAATTTTATATTAACATAATTATGTATGTTAATCAAATTATTTTTAATGACTAAAATCCACTTTATTAATTGGAATTGATACATTTTCATCATAAAGCATAACTTTTTTATTATAAGTCTGTTCCGTTAGAAATTCATAATTTAGTATATAAAAGCAAAACTTTGATGTGTTATTGATATTCCATGGGTAATAATAGTTTTCACTTATGAAGAGTTCTTTTCCTGTATATTCGATTAATGGAATTCTTTCTAAGAGAGCTATTATATTACAATATTTATGTAATGACTTATCCATTTTTTGTTGTGTGTCAACTTTGGACATTCAAATATCATAAAACTTATCATTAATATAAAAATATTGTGTTTTTTGTAATTGTCGCTTTAAAATCTCTAATTATTTTTTTCTTAGTTGTATAATTTTTACTCTTGATTTATGCTTGCCTTCACTAAATACACTATTTGCTATTTTCATATATTGATGAGCAGATTCAATTTCGCCATTTACATCAAGCTTTTGATTTAAATCATATATTCTTTGCTCTTTAGTCAAAAGATGTCTTTCATATTGTGCCTCTGAAAGTTTACTTTTAAATTTAACTGATTTAATATTAACACCTTTTAACTCGTTAATCATTTTTATAAAATGTCTTATATTAGCACGGCTAAATCCTCTTACACAAATATAACTATTTTCATTAGCTATAACAAAATCCATAAGTGCATTATAGTTTTCAATAACTTGATTTTTGTTTACCCATTTATTATCAATTTTTGTGTCCAAATATATAGTTGGGTGAACATTTGAACCAAGCTTTTTAATGTAAAAACAATTTTTTAAATTATCTTCAAAATTAAAATTGTCAGTACTAAATAATTTTCTATTATTTATAATAAAATATGTTTTAAGCATATATTCTTTACCATCATATGTATTTAATTCTTTTTCTTTCATTACAAAACCTCCTATTAAATGTTATAAGTATTATATCATAGTCTATTATATTTTTAGTATTTATTAATAATGATTTTAGAGAAATTCTTAAAAAAATGAAAGCTTTCGCTCTCTTCAGGGGGAAAAATTATACCCTAATTTTTTATCATATTTTTCATTATTATTGATTTATCACTTGCTATATTTCTCGTAAATAGCCCTATTTTACCCATCTTGCTCTGTGTAGTTGTTCCCCATTTGTTCCCACATTCATATTTTTTATTATATTTTAGCTAATAATTAATTATCAAAATTCAATTTTGGTGTGAACAAAAACTTAAAAACACAATATTTCCCTAAGCGAATTTTTAATTTTGTAATAGTTTTACACTCAAAAATTAAATTTTCACAATCAGCATTTTTACTGATTGCATTTTTATTTTTTTGTGGTATAATTATTATTATGGAGGGATATCATGAATTGGAAAATTAACAACAATAGTAAATATAAAAAATTATTAGATAATGCAAAGGAAGAAAAAAGAGCAGCAATACACTCTTTCCATAGATATTATGGTAAACTTATACCAGCCATACCTAATTCCTTTATAAAAGCGTTTACTAATGAAGGTGATTTAATTGGTGATTTATTCTCAGGATCCGGAACAGTAGCTGTTGAATCAAAAATATTAAATAGGGATTTTGTTGGTTGTGAGATTAATCCACTATCCCATCTTATTTCTGTTGTTAAAACAACTTCATATGATATTGAATTACTGAATTCTATGAATAATGAAATAGAAGCAAAATTGTATGATGTTCAATATAGAAAAAAAATAAAAATTGGTAAAGTACCTTATTGTGTTAATATAGATCATTGGTTTAAACCTGAAGTACAAGATGATTTAATGTATATTAAAGCAATTATAGATGAAGTTATTAGTAATAATGTACAAAAAGATTTCGTCATGTATAAAAATTTTTATTATTGCGTAATATCTGCAATTATACGAAATGTAAGTAACGCAGATCCAGCAACTGTATTTCCTGGAATAAGTAAAAGAATTCGCAGATTAGAAAAAGAAGGAAAAATTCATAAAGATGCTATAAAAACATTTATGAATGCATTGAAAAAAAGAACTAAATATTTTGAAATATATAGTAATTCAAATTCTAATATTAATATTATCAATGAAAACTCTGTTACTGCAGATTTAAATAAATATAAAGGCAAAGTTTCTTTATTTGTTACTAATCCACCATATATTTCATCTGTAAGATATATTGAAACAATGAAATTAGAAATGTACTGGCTAGAATACATCAAAAATTCTGATGAATATGGTGAGTTAGCTAAAGTTATGCTAGGAAATGATAAAGTGACAAAAAAAGAATGTTCTACATTAACAAAAACAAAATATGATGAAATAAATAAAATAATTGATGAAATTAATGAAAAGTCATTTAAAGATGCATATATAGTAGCAAAATATTTTAATGATATGGAGCAAATAATAATTAAAATGAACACCCTTTTAAAAGAAAATGGAAAAGTAGTGGTAAAAATATCTGATAGTAATGTTAAAAAAACAAAAGTAGAAACAGGAAAATTTTTATCTTTAATTGCCGAGAACCATGGATTTAAATTAAATACAGTTTTTTTAGATAAAATTAATGAAAATAGTCGTTCTTTAACTACAGCCAGAAATACATATAGTGATATCATTTTAAATGATCACATTATAATTTGGGATAGAGTTGGTGATGCAAATGTATAATACTATCAAGACTATTAGATACATGGGTAATAAAAATAAATTATTGGATTTTATAATCCCTGAGATAATAAATAACTCATCTAAGGATGATATTATTTGCGAATTAATGGCTGGAACAAATTGCGTTTCTTACGCATTGAAAGACAAAAGAAAAATATATACAAACGATATTCAATATTATAGTTATATTATTTCAAACGCTTTAATAAAAAATAATTCAAAAGTTATAAGTTCAGAAAACGCAATAAAAGATTTAGAGGAAAAGTATAAAATTAATCTTGAATCTCACAAATATGATTTTTTTAAAAAAAATTATTCTGATACATACTTTTCTGCTAAACAATGCATTGAAATAGATTCAATAAGATATGCAATTAATTATATAACCGATAAGGATATTAAAAGTTTATACTTAGTTGCGCTCATGAATGCAATGTGTGTATGTGAGGCAACATCTGGTCACTTTGCTCAATATTTACCATCTGATCATCCTAGATTAGAAAAAATTAAAAATAAGAGCATATGGAATGAGTTCTTAAAAAAATGCAATGATTTCAAAAAAATTGTTTTCAGCAAATTTGAAAATAAATGTTTTAATTTAAATTATGAAAAATTAATAGAACTTCCAGAATTTGATGATGTTGATCTTGTATATATCGATCCACCATACACAGGAGAACAGTATTCTAGATTCTACCACGTGCTTGAAACCATTTGTAAATATGATAACCCAGTGCTTGAATTTAAAGGACTATATAGAACTGATAGATTTACTTCCCCTTTTTCATTAAGAACAAAGGCATTTGATGAATTTGATAAACTATTTTCATCTTTGGCCTCTAAAGGTAAAAAAATAGTATTGAGTTATTCTACAAAGGGATTAATAAAAGAATATGAAATGGAATATCTTTTAAAAAAATATTTTAAAAATTGTGAAACAAAAAGGACTAGCTATAACCATTCCACTCAGGGCAAAGGAAATATTAACTTAGAAGAATTATTATTTATTGCCTATAACTAAAAAGGACTATGTCACATCATAATCCTTTTTTTATTCTCCAACTTCTATTTCTTTATATGTTAAATCTGACCAATTAACTTCATAAGCTTTCTTCTGACCATCATTTTTATCAGTGCACAAAAACACCTTTGGTATATTATCTATGTATTCAGATACATATGGTGAAAACACCTGCTTAACTTTTTCAAAATCCCACTCTTCTTCTGCATAAAGCCACGCATTCTTCCACGCAGAGCTCTTATAATGTTGATGCAAAATATAGTTATTCCATTTGTGTTCTAATTCTAGATTTTGGGTAGTTCCACCAGCAAATTCAAGTATGACATCTGCACCTCCAGAAGAAGAAACTATTAAATCAACTACTTTTTTACCATAAATAGTAAATTCTTTTTTCCATTTTAAATAGTCATTTAAGAAAACTGAAAATTCATCCTCTTCGACAACATTTCTTTCAACAACCGTATCTTCTACTATGTTTTTTCTTAATTCATTCCAATCGTAATTTAGTCTTTCTTGTATATTACCATTTTGATCAGAAACAATATTTAGACCTTCTTCCAAAGTATATGATGTATAAACATTTCCATTTACATCATAAAACTTTTTAGTTTCTTTATCAAAATACATCAACAAAGGCCCTTTACTCAATATTTCCTTACTATCAATAACATAGAATTCACTCCATATATCATCGCCTGATGGTACAACAAATAAAGCGTGCATATTGAATTGTTTTACTTTAGGACCTGATAGATAGTTGTACATGTTAAACTCAACAACTTTATCAGAAGTAAATGTATTAAATAATATTCGCAAAAAGTACTGATTATTGTCAGATTTTAAAACACATATTTTTTTAAAATTATCTTCATCTCTGACTAATGGAAAATCTTTATTTCTTTTTAAAAATACTTTTATGTGGGCTTGGCTTTCTCTTATTGAAAGATTTCTGGCCTCAAATTCTAATAGCTTTTTTAATTCAGAATTATTTGTATAAGCCTTATATTCATGTGTATCAAGTATTATTTCTCCATTTTTATATGCATTAAATAGTCTATCAGTCTTACCTATTCCATAATATGGAGAATAACTATTATTCTTTTTAATAAATCCTTTTAATGTTAATGCTGTTGAAAAATTGCCTCTTAATCCACCGAAGTTTGTATCATCAAAATATTTATAATCATCCTTATCTTTTCTTAATCTAACTAATTCTGGTTTTATTTTATTTGCTATTTTAATTAAATCATTTGTATTATAATATTTTTCTTTCTTAGCAAACTTTGATATTATTAGCATTAAACATAAAATCTTTGGTAACTCTACTTCATACCTCATACTACTTCACCACTTAAATTATAACATATTTTGACAAATTTTTAAAAATTGTATAAAAAATACTATAAAAAATCAATTTTTGTCATTTTTAGTTGACTAAATTTTAAATTTAAGCAATTAATACATACGGAGGTTTTTATGCTAAGAAAATGTACTGATGAAGATATAAGTGATGAAGAATGTAAAAATGTTATTGATCCTTTTTATGATAATTATGATATTTATCTGGAAGAGTATGTTGTTCCTGAAGTCATAGCATTTTATATTGCTAGTTCATTCTATAGAAATGCCATGTGGGAGGCAACTTTTAAACAACATTTTAATTCTGCATATGATACATTTAATCTGATATGTAAGAATTATAAAAAAATGAAAGCTGAAGTTATTAAACTACTCAGGTTAAAGTATTCTTTAGAAATAATCAGTGAGGATCCTTTGAACTTCAAAATAATTGAGTATTAGTGATTATGATGTGAACCCCAAATAGTAGTCATTAATAAAAAAGAGGGTTATTAATGTCTACTTTAAGGGGTGCATTTCACTAGTCCTTTAGTGGACTAGGTCTTTTTTTATACGCCAACCAATTCTTTATTAATTGTTTCTTTAGAATTCAAAATTTCATTAAGTTTTTCCTTATCTGAATCACTAATATTAAGTGAATTAATTAATTTTATTTCTTCATCTGTTACATTATCTTTTTCTTTTATAATCTCAATAAATTCTTTTACAACTTTATTTTTCATTATTTTCTTGTTCATTTTATTAATAATTAATACATAATCATATATAGAGTTATGATCTGATATTAAAATTTTCATTCTCTCACTGGATGATTCATAAACAAAAATGTTTTCAAGTTGCTTGTTAAAATCACTTGATAATAAATTTACTGACACTTCTAGAAGATGCTCCCTACTCTCTGATGTTTTTAAGTTTTTATAATAATCTTCTAATAATTTATCATTAGTAATTTTTTCTAAAAATATAGATTCGCAATTTTTATACTTATTAATTACCATTTCTAACAAATTTAAATTTTCCTTTTTATCCTCTATTGTTAAATTAAAGAAATATTCACTGAAATTATTTACATATTCTTCATTATTATCTGGTATATTATTAGTTAGTTTAATTAGTATTTTCTTAATTATGTTCTTATTTTTAAAACTCTTTATAATACTATATAATGAATTATTGTAAATAGTTCTCTCAGAGTATTTATCAACAATTTGTAATATATCTTTATCCTCTGTTGATTCACTAAGATTAAGATTATTCATTTTTACTATTGATATATCTCTGTTATTTTCTATCATATAATCCAATGATGATATGATAATGTTTATATCAGTTATTTGATTTTTACTTAACCAATTATTTAATTCATCTATTATTTGATTATCATTAATTTGATTTTCTTTTATATTGTTTATTAAACTCAAAATAATTTTATTATCAGAATTTTTAGTAATAAATTGCTTTAAATTATCAATTTTAACCATCTTAATATTTTTACCAAATAATATTTTTAAATAGTTCGAATCTGAATAAAGATTATTATTTAGCAAATATTCACAATATGAATTAATTAATTCTGTATAATCTTCATTTAGAGAAATACCATTGTTTATTGTAAGCCATTGTGATAGTCTTTCATATTTTTCTGATTCACTTTTAAATTTAAAAGTATCATTTTTAATACAATCTAATATTTTCAAATTAAAAGTATCATTCTTATACATTTTTGAACCAAACATCAATTCATTTTCATATCCAATAATATCTACATTTTCAGAATTTAGATTATAAAACTTTTCATTAGAAAAAACAGATTTCCAAGAATTCATTATCTTATTTAGTTCTTCTTCAATAAAATAATTATTTTTATTTAATTCAATTAATGTAATATATTTATTAAGAATATTAGTATTCCAGAATCCATTAGTAATATCATCATATATATTAACATAATAATCGATCATTTTGCTTATTTCTTTATATTCCAAAATTGTTTTTATATCATGTTTCATAATAGCTTCTTTTATACCAAATGGTATTTGATTATAACTTTTAATATCTTGATTCTGATAGAAGCTATAATAATTTGTTGGTTCTATTGATCTATTAATAGTTAAAAAGCTGTATAATTCCTCATTATTTTTATACTTATTAATATCTTCATCCAACGATGGATTTTTATTAATTTTTATAAATTTTTCCAGATTAATATATGCTAATTGATAAAAATCGTAATACAATCTCTTTAGAATAATTGATTTCATAAGATAATTTCGATTTTTTTTGTCTTCAACAAATTCATTACCATTCTTTTTTAATAGAATATTATACTCAGTTACGTAATCATTTAATACTTTTATTATTTCTCTTGGTGTATTAATAACGCTATTAATTATAATACTTTTAGATTCTGAATTTACAAGCAATTCTATTTCTGGATATTCATTAAGTATTTTATTAATAAAATCTTGCTTATCAGTATTATACTTTTGCTTAATATATATCATATCATCAAATATTTTATCTAAGTAATAAGTTTTATTTTTTTCATATGCTTCCTCTAAAGAATCAATATCTAGTGGAATAATAAAAATTATTTTTTCATTTTTTAATTTGGATTCGTTATTCTCAACATAAAATCCCTTGATAATACTTAATGTTTCCTTTAATTCTTCTTTGCTGCAACGATCTAAATTGTCAATTAAAACAATGTTTTTATCACCCTTTACTTCATTTAATATATCAGTAAAGCTTTTATAAAATTGTTCACTAGAAAACAGCTTTGATTCAGAATAAACAGTTGTTGAATAAAAAATATCAAATATTCCAATAGTTCCTAATAAAGTTATAATGTTTCCCCATGATACATGATTTTTAAAAATATTATATATTCCTAAAATAATCAATGCTACTGAAATTAATAATACAATTATAACTGAAACAACGTTTATCTTCTTATCTTTTTCGCTTGATAATTTAAATCTTTCTACTATGGAATTAGAGCTAATGGAATAATCTTCATACAAGGATTCAGAAATTTTTCTATATACTTCACTACTATCTTTTAACTTATATCTGTCAACTGATTGATTAAGAATACTCTGAATAAAGCTCCTTCTAAAACTATCACCTTCATATTTCCAAGCATCGTATCGATATATTATTGTTTTCTTATCAAGCTTGCCAAGTGAAGTCTCAACAACTGAAGTTTTTCCAGACCCCCAAGAGCCAATTACACCAATATATAATGGTTTTTCACAATCAGAATCAAAATAATTATTTATTTTATTGCTTAACTCATCACTATATATATAGTTTTCTAAGTAATCTTTGTTATCTAAATTAACATATGATGAATCAATATAATATTTAAGCTTTTCCAATTTTTTTATGCTTTTTTTCTTTCTCATATCTTACCTCCTTAAATCAAAAAAGAGCAAAATATACCTATAAATAGTATAATGTTTGCCCTTTTTATTCTTTTTATTTTATTCATTATTCAATAACCAATCAATAACATTGATTTTTGTTATTCCATCATAATCAGCTTCCATATCCATATCAGATGTTATTAAATATTTTGGATAATGGTCTCCGGTTTTTTGTAATGATTTTAATTCTCTTTCTAAAACTTTTTCATCTCTAACTGTTAATGCAACTTGAAAATATTTTAAGCCATCTCTATTTTCAGCAACAAAGTCAACCTCTAAATCATCAACTTTCCCAACATATACTTTATATCCTCTTCTTAGCAATTCAAGATAAACTATGTTTTCTAATACGTGTCCCATATCACTACCAGCTTTTTTACCCAATAAGTAGCTTCTTAATCCTTGATCAACAACATAATATTTGTAATCTCTTGCAAGTAAGTTCTTACCCTTAACATCAAATCTTTCAGCTTTATATATTAAGAAACTCTCTACAAAAGCAGATATATAGTTTTCAACAGTATGATTACTTGTAGACATTCCCTTACTTGTTAATGTATCACTTATTTTTTTAGTAGATATTGGACTACCTATGCTATCAAATATAAATTTTAATACACTTTCTAATAGCATTTTATCTGTTATATTATTTCTTGTTATTATATCTTTATAAACAATTGTTGTAAATATACCTTCCAAGTATGTATCCAAATCATTAGGATTATCTTGAAGTATTGATATATTACCTGGCATACCACCATTTTTCATATAGTCTAAAAAATATTCATAACGACTTTTATCAGAATTATTAAATGCACTTAGATATTCCTTGAATGATAAAGGTAACATTTTTATTTCTACATATCTTCCTGATAATAATGTTGCTAACTCTCCAGATAGTATATAAGCATTTGAACCTGTTATATATACATCAACATTTTTCTTTATGTATAAACTATCAACAGCTTTTTGAAATTTAGGAACATTTTGAACTTCATCTAAGAAAATATAATAATTTTTCTTTGAATCTATTTGTTTATTTACATAATCATATAGTTCCTTATAACTTTCAAAATTATAATCAGCATCTTCAAGATTTATCTTTATTATTTGATCATCTTTAACACCAGTTTCTTTTAAATAATTTATAAATAATTCAAATAATGTAGATTTACCACATCTTCTTATCCCAGTAACAACTTTGATTAAATCTTTATCCTTAAACCTTTTTAATTGTTCAAGGTACTCTGTTCTTTCTATCATAGTTTTCACCTCTGCTATAAGTATATATTAAATTTGATATAAAGTCAAGTTTTGGAAATATTTTTCCAAAACTTCCAAAATTCGACAACTTTTGGAAATTATTATTTTTTGCTATTTTTATCGTTATCTTTTTCTATTTTGGATAATTCTTCATAATCTTCTTCATATCCTAATCTTCTTAAATAATCTTTTCCACCATCAACTGCAACTGCACCACATTTACAAAACTTAAAATCATGTCTATATGTTGATTCAATTATATTTCCACACTTTTTACATTTAATTTTATTAACTATTATCCTATTCATAAAACCACTTCAATAAATCCATTACTTCTTTTTTAATACCCATTTTATCTGCGTACTTAGAAAGTTTAACAAGATCCTTATCCTTTCTCTTAATATATTCTCTTAAACTATATTTAATATGTTCATTATTCATTCTTTTTTTAGACCTTATAATATCACATATACATCTTTCAATATCATATACTCTAACAATATTCCCAAATGGTGTTTTCACTTCTGTTAATCCTAATTCATAAATATCATCAGAAACATAAAATACATTATGATTTTTCAATTTAACACTATTATAATTTTTCTTAACAGTTACATCATACTTGCTATCAGGAGCTTTAATTGATAATCCATGAAAATATAATGCAGTCATATGAGAATATATAATACCTGGCAAATTCAAATTAAGTACATAATAAGAATCTGGAAATTTATTAACATCAAGATATATTCCATTATCAAGTTTTTCTATTATTCCTCTATCTAACATAATATTAAGGTACATTCTATGAATACCTAATTCAGTTAATTGCTTAGATGTAATGTATCCATTATTAATCTTCATAAGTTCTTGTATTATCTCAATATTACTTTGATCTTTAAACTCTTTTATAGTCATCTTTTCCATATACATTCTCCTTTTGACTTTTACACCTTTATTTTATATTTTATCAGTATAAATGTCAATATCATTATAAAAATAAAATACTAATAATTTATATAAAAATTAGTATTTTTTAAATTTATGTACCTAGCCTAGTACCTAGAAATATTTAATGGGCTTCAAATCCTTTAAAATAAACAAAAATGAGGCCTTTCGGCCTCTTCAGGGGGTTTTGGTTGAATACACACTCACATTATATGACCGTAAGTGCGTTCAATTATGTATGACGTTTACCATCATACGTACTAATCATAATATGGATTTTGTTAAAAGTCAATTTATATTATTTATTTTTTTTATGGTTTACACTCTAACTATGATTAATTGTATCTATAAGCCTTATTTTTAAAGCATCTGTATTATTATCTTTACACTTTAAAAATTCTAGAGAATCTTTTTTGGCCTGTACAAGAATCTTATAATCTGATTTTAAATTAGCTATTTTAAATGACATGTCACCACTTTGTTTTACTCCAAATAAGTCTCCTGCTCCTCTTAATTTAAAATCTTGTTCGCTTATTTCAAATCCATCATAAGTAGTTTCCATTATTTTTAATCTTTCTTTCTCTGTATTACTAATTAATATACATTTAGACTCAAATTTATTTCTACCTACTCTTCCTCTTAATTGATGTAGTGTGGATAATCCAAATCTTTCTGCATCAAATATAACAATCATAGTAGCATTCTCAACATCTACACCTACCTCTATAACGGTTGTGCTTATTAATATATTTATTTTATTTTGTTTAAATTCACCCATTATCAATTCTTTTGCTTCTGGTTTCATTTTTCCATGTACTATATCTATATTATATTTACTACCAAATGCTAGATTCATTTTATCTCTTAAGTTATAAACATTAGTCATATCTGAATTATCGCTTTGTTCAATTAATGGCGCTATAACATATATTTGATGATTATTTTTTAATTCTTCATGCATACTAGTTAAAACATCTTTCATTTCTTTTTCTGATTTAACTACTGTTTTAACAGGCTTCCTTCCAGATGGAAGTTGTTTTATGGTTGATATATCCATATCTCCATATATAGTTAGTGCATATGTTCTTGGTATTGGTGTTGCACTCATATATAATACATCTACTGCGATTCCCTTATTTTTTAGATTTGCTCGTTGGTTTACTCCGAATCTATGTTGCTCATCTGTAATGACAAGCCCTAAATTACCATATTTTACATCTTCTTGAATTAATGCATGTGTTCCTATTACTACCGAGATTTCACCACTTTCTAATCTCTTATATATATCTTGTTTTTCTTTTTTTGATATAGAACCTGTAAGTAGTGCTATTTCAATATTTAAATCTTTAAATACTTCTTTTATATTATTATAATGCTGAATTGCTAATATTTCTGTTGGTGCCATCAATGCACTTTGATATCCACAAATTGAATTATAATACATTGCTAAAAATGCAACTATTGTTTTTCCACTACCTACATCACCCTGTAATAATCTATTCATTTTATGATCACTACTTAAATCATCTATTATTTCATCAAGTGCTTTTATTTGATCATCAGTAAGTTTAAATGGAAGTTTTTTAATCACTTTATCCAGTTCCATTTTATTACATTCTCTTTTTATACCAACAGCATTCTTTTTATTTTGCTCTTTTAAATAATTAATCTTAAATGTAAATTCAAACAATTCTTCATATTTAAGTCTTATCATTGATTCTTTTAACTTTTCAAAATCAGGTGGATTATGTACAATATTTAAATCTGTTTTTTTGTTATTAAAGTTATATCTATCTAATAAATATTTTGGTATGTTATCAGTTATTTGATTTCCATATTTTAAAAGTGCATTATTAATATAGCTTGCTAATACTTTGCCTGTTATACCGCTAGTAGTATGATAAACGGGCTCAATTGTCTCTTTGTTTGATAGTGACCCAAACTTAATCTCACTTGCTGTTAATATATTTCTTTGTTTATCATATTTACCAATTGCTATTATACTTGTTCCTATTTTTAAGTTAGGTTTTAGGAATGCTCTATTAAATATAGATACTCCAACTACTCCATCCTTTGTAGCTAGTCTTATGTTTAGTTTATTTAAATTACCCTTAAATCTAACTAGTATTGGAATACTTTCTACTTTACCATCAATTATTACTTTTTCTAATGCTTCTTCATCTTTTAAATTACTTCTTTTTAGAATTTCATATCTAAATGGATAGTGAGTTACCAAATCATCAAAACTGAATATACCTATTTTGTTAAGTAAGGTTTCTGTTTTGGGACCAATTCCCTTTACATCTGATAACTTCATACTATCACTCCCTGTTGCATATTATACCACAAAAACACATCATAAATAAAGTAAAATATAACTAAATAACGCTTAATAAATTTTAATTAATTATAAAAACTTTAAAATTTTTTTAGTTTTTTATTGACAAAATATGCAAATGCAATTATGATAAGAATCACCAATTCACAAATGGCGAATTGGTCGCTAGTATCACACTAGCCAACCCCTTTTTATTCTTTTTTATGAAGCTGTTTCTCAGGGGGAACAGCTTCTTTTTTGTATAATTAAAAGAGACTATTCTTTAGTCTCTTTTTCAGATAAACTTTTATAATAATTATATCTATTTATTGCTTCTTCTTTGTTTCCTTCCAACAGGCTTTTATATTCTTTAGGGTTTACTTTTCTTAAAGCACGATATCTATCTTCTCCTAATATGAAATCAAAGTATTTAGTAAAGTCTGCGGTTGAATCTAAGTTAAATTCTTCTGTATCTGGATTATATCTAAATAGTGGGTAGTACCCTGATAAAGTTGCTTTTTTTTCTTCTTCAATACTATTTACTACTCCACCTGTAATTCCTTGTGCAATACAAGGTGCATATGCAATAACTATAGATGGTCCATTATGATTTTTAGCCTCAACTAATGCTTTAATGGCTTGGTTCATATTAGCTCCTAATGAAATAGTTGCTACATATACATGTGGATAAGACATTGCAATTCTAGCAAGGTCTTTTTTATGTGTTTTCTTTCCACTAGCCGCGAATTTTGCTACACTACCCATTCTACTGGATTTTGACATTTGTCCTCCAGTATTAGAGTATACCTCTGTATCAAGTACTAAAATATTTACGTTTTCTTTACTTGCTAGTACATGATCTAATCCACCAAATCCAATATCATATGCCCAACCATCTCCACCTACTATCCAGAATGATTTAGTTTTTATGAAGTCTTTCATTGCCAGTAATTCTCTATCCTTGTTTTTATTTACTACTTCATATAATAAACAACTTGATGCATAATCTAATTTCTTATAATAGCTTGCATATATTTCTTTTTCTGTTTTACCAACTTTATTTATGTTTTTATATAATATTTTTTTAATTCTTTCTTTATTAATTCTATCTGAGACTGCTAGACCAAATCCAAACTCTGCATTATCTTCAAATAATGAGTTAGCCCATGGCACACTATAAGGGGTTTTTGGTATACTTCCTCCATAAATTGATGAACATCCAGTAGCATTTGATATTACTAATTCATCTCCAAATAACTGTGTTAATAGTTTTAAATAAGGAGTTTGTCCACATCCAGCACAGGCACCTGAGAATTCAAATTTTGGTTTAACAAATTGACTTCCTTTTACTGTGTTAATAGGAAGCGGTTGATGTTCGCTGACGTTTTCAAATAGGTATTTATTTCTTAATATATTTTCCTTAGTTTGAACTTTTTCCTTATCTTCCATTGTTATAGCTTTAACGCCTTTTTTACCAGGACATATTTTACTACATAACCCACATCCTGTACAATTAGAGTAATCTATTCCTATTGTGAATTTTAGACTTTGGTCTTTGATTAGTGCATCCTTTAGTGTTTTTCTTATCTCTTCTTTTGACAACATATATTCTTTATCATCTAATAAGAATGGTCTAATAACAGCATGTGGACACACTAATGCACATTGATTACACATAATACAATTTTCACTATTATAACAAGGAAGTTTTTCAGCTATATTTTTGGCTTCAAACTTAGATAATCCCCCTGGAAATGTACCATCCATGAATTTTGATAACTCTCCAACAGTTAAAGTATTCCCTTCTTTTCTATCGATTATATCAAAAATGTTATTAGATATCTTTAGTTCTTCTTCATCTAAATCAGTATTTATTTTTACTTTATTTAAATTTTCTAAGCTTTCATCTATTGCCGTTAGATTCTTTTCTATTACTTCACTGCCTTTATTAGTTAATATTGTCTCTAATGACTTTTTTATTTCATTAAATGCAAAGTCAAATGGAATAAAATTACTTACTTTAAATATAATTGTTGTCATTATCATATTTATTTTATTAGGTATTCCACATTCAAATGCAATTTTGCTTGCATCAATTGTGTATATTTTAATTTTTTTATTCTTTATAATGGTTTTTTCTTTATTATTGAATAATTCGTTCAAGTCATCTTTTTTTCTTGATGTATTAAGTATAAAAATACCATTTTCTTTTATATTATTTAACATATCATATTTTTTTAAATAATCATCTTTGGTACATACTACTAGCATTGGTCTTTCTACATAATAAGTAGCTCTTATTGGATTATTACCAAATCTTAAGTGGCATCTTGTAAGTCCACCTGCCTTTTTTGAATCATATTCAAAGTATCCTTGTGCATATGCATTTGTATTGTTACCTATTATTTTTATTATGTCTTTTGATGCACTAACCATTCCATCTGATGCATATCCATATATAAGCATTTCATAGTCATCTGAAGGTAGTTCAAAGTATTCTTCATCTAAACTTAAGTTAGTTACATCGTCTTTTATTCCTATTGTAAACTCATGGTTATCTTTTTTTGATAGATAGCTATATACCGCTTTTATTTGATATGGTGTTGTATTTTTACTTGAAAGACCATACCTTCCACCTACAACGCTTATTTTTGAATTATATGATGAAATTATATTTTTTACATCTAAGTACAATGGACAGCTAGCACCAGGCTCTTTGCTTCTATCTAGTACTGCGATTTTCTTTACTGTTTTTGGTAATACATCTAAAAAATATTTCTCACTAAATGGTCTATATAGATGTACTTCTATAAGTCCTACCGAATCATTTTGACTATTTAAATAATCAACTGTATCTTTAATAGTTCCACAAACTGAACCCATTGCCACTATTACTTTAGTTGCTTTTGGGTCTCCATAATAATTAAATGGTTTGTAATCTCTTCCTGTTATTTTGTTTATTTCTTCCATATAGTTGTTTACTATGTCTGGTAATTCATCATAGTATTTATTTCTTGACTCTGTAATTTGAAAATATATATCGTCGTTTTGATTTGTACCTCTTGTCACATTATTTATGCTTAAAGCTCGTGATTTAAATTCTTTTAGTTTTTTCTTATCAATTAGTTTTTTTAATTTATCTAAATCTATTAATTCAACTTTATCAAGCTCATGACTTGTTCTAAACCCATCAAAGAAGTTTACAAATGGTATTCTTCCCTTTATTGCTGATAAATACGGTACAGCAGTTAAATCCATTACTTGTTGAGGAGAGGATGTTGCAAATATAGCAAATCCTGTTTGACGTACTGAATATATATCTTGATGATCACCTAAAATAGATAATGAATGCGTTGCTAAGCTTCTTGCCGCTACATTTATGACACACGGTAACATTTCACCGGCTATTTTATACATATTTGGAATCATAAGTAATAGTCCTTGACTTGCGGTATAAGTTGTTGCAAGCGTACCATTTTGAAGAGCTCCGTGTACTGCGGCTATTGCACCTGCTTCACTTTGCATTTCTACTACTGTTACTACATCATTAAAAAAGTTTTCTTGTGATAATGATGCATATTTATCAATATATTCTGCCATTGGAGAGGCTGGAGTTATTGGATATATTCCTGCCATCTCACTAAATTTATATGAAACAATGCTGCAAGCTTCGTTTCCATCCATTATTTTGTATTTCATATTATCACATTCCTTTAGCATTTTATATATATAATTATATACCAAACTATTAAGATTTGAAAGAAAAAGAAACGTTCTTTTTACGCTTCTTTTGTATATATAGTTTTAATGTTTTTATCTATTTTTCTTACTATATCCATATTCTTTTTAAATTCTGCTTTATAATTTGGTAATAGACTATCATTTAACTTATTATATGGATATACTTTATATTTACCTTTTCCACATGTATTTGGCTTACATGTATAAACTAGATCGGCTTTTGTATTTGATAGTTTGACCACGCTTTTGCCATCTATAGTTGTTTTTGTTATATCAACAGCAGCCACTAACCCAGTTAGTTTTTCATTTCCTATTTGTGAAGAAACAAAATTTCCTAATGAGTAAATTACTAAAGTATTGTTAATATACTCAATTGGTTCTACCACATGTGAATGTGTTCCTATTATTATATCAACACCTAATGACGATAAGTATTTAGCAATTGTTTTTTGTTCTGGTGAAACTCCATGTGAATATTCTATTCCCCAGTGCATTGATACTATTAAAACATCTACTTTATCTCTTAATGCTTCTATATCTTTTTTAGCTAAAGCATCACTATAAACATTTAGATAAAATCTCTTATCTTTTGGCATTGTTAATCCATTAGTAAGAGTTGTATATGCTAGTAATCCATATTTAATTCCATTTTTCTCTTTTACTATTACTTCATCTTTTTCTTTTTGAGTTGCATATGAGCCAGCGGCAATTACATTTTCTTGTTTGTTCCAATATTCTCTTGAACTTTTTATTGTTTTCCAATTTGTTGAGACTCCTCTATCTAATGTATGGTTGGTTGCAAGACTAACTAGGTTAAATCCCATATCCATAAATGCATCTCCTACTTCGGTTGGAGAATTAAATTGTGGATAAGTGGACAACCCAAGCTCTTTTCCCCCTAATATTGTTTCTTGGTTGTAGAATCTAAGATCATAACTAGAGAAAACATTTTTTACCTCACTAAAAATTGGTTTAAAATCATAATTTGATTTTTGTACATTTTGATATATTGCACCATGTATTAATGCGTCTCCTACTGCAATTAACGATATCTTTGATTCTTCTACTTTTGGCTTTGGTATTTCATTATACTTTTTTGAATTTACTATAGGGGCATTAACTGAAATTATATTTTTCTTTATACCTATAACTAAGAGTGATACTCCAAATCCAGCTAATATAATTACTAGTAATAATCTTCCTATTTTTAATTTGTATTTTTTTTTCATAATTAGACTCCTATTTAATTAATCCAAAACCACTTACTACTCTTCTTCCTCCAGTAACTTTTTTGCCATATACTGTTAGTGGATTATTCATTAATGTTCCATTTATAACTAATTGTGCTGATGTACCACCATCTAGATTAGCTGCATTATATGCGCCGTATTTTGTTAGAAGCTCAATTACTTCAACAAGTGATGGACCATTTGTATGTACTCCTTCAGTAACTAAAAATAATACAACTCCATCTTTTCTTTGTGCTATTGCGACACGAGCTGCCCTGTCGTATCCTCCTGCTGATGATTCATATTGAAGCTTTTTACCATTTACTATTAAGAATGGCCCAAATTCTAGGGCATCTCTCATACCCATAGCTAATGCATCTTGTGCGGTTGATTCAGTTAAAACTAATTTGTTTTCTTTATTAAATCCTATTAAACTCGTTGCTTTGCTTGTATCTGACCATATAATTTTTCCGTCTTTTATTAGTGTTCCTTTTGGAATATCGCTACCATAACCAGTTGTATCATTAAATCTACCACCATTTATACATACAATACCATCTGATCTTTTACACATATCTTTTATACGTTCTTGTCCATGTCCTGTATTAAATGTTTTTGATGCGATTAATTTTACGCGTGATGGATCATATATAGCTACTAAGTGTGCATTATATTTTCCAACTTTTACTTTTATATATTTGTAATCTTCATTGTTTGGATCTCTTGTTAATATTTCTTCATCATATTTATTATCATATGAATCCCTTTCTGAAGTATTTATAACTATTTCATCTAGATTTACTTTATCAGTTAATGGAATATATCTATTTTGTGCGGTTACTTTGTCAATTGTTTCTTCATCGTAGAATATATATGCTATATACTTGTGTGTTTTTGTAACCATTGCAGTTGATATAATTTTATTTTTAAATGAAGGTATTCCATATACTAGTACAAAACAAGATGCCACTAGTATATCTACTACAATCATGAAAATTGTAAATTTTTTCATACTATCCCTCCAATGTGTAAGGCTTTGTTAAAGAGCCATCTCCAGTTTTTATTGTTGCTTTTTTAATACAAATTGATGGTTTTATTGCTCTTGCAAGAGTTACTTTGCTTTCAGTTAAATAATCACTATATAAATAAGCCTTACCATCTTTAGTTCCGTTTAATATATAATAATTCTTAACACCTGAATCAAATTTTAAATCTGTTACTGAACTAATTCCTACTTTAGCAGTTATTTTTTCCTTATATATATCTTTATAGCTTGATTCATATGTTCCAGTGTTCCATGTACAATCTTCTAATTTATTTTTATATGACAATGTGTTCAAATATGTTTCATTTAAATATTTTGCTAGTGAAGATGCTTTTTTTGGGTCATATTTATTACTTTTTAGGTCAAATCTATATGTTTTTGTTCCTTTTCCGTATAGAGTTGATAGAGATAAGTACAATTTATTACCTTCAATTTTATAAACTGTCCATGTATCACTACCTAATTTTATATGATCAGAAATCATTACATTATTAGATTTTTCTTCTATTTCGTATGGTTCTTTTTTAGTACCTCTTCCGCCAACATATTTCGTAGTATTTTTTAGTGTTACCACTGGTTTTACATCATAAGTTTTTGCTGGGTCTGTATATGATAGGCTTGTTCCATTTATTGCCCAAACCTGTTTTTCTCCACGAGTTGATAGCCATACACTGCTTCCATTAGAAATAAATGATTTTCCACTTGCCTTACTATTTATGAATTCTCCAATATTTAACAATCTAACGTAGTTTGATGTATCTGTTGTGTTACATTTTATTTTTGATATATCATCTACCTTATCAGTACATACAATTGTATGTGCAAGCGTTTTCTTGTTTAAAATTTTAATAAATTCATCATTTAAATATGTTGCAATATCAGATTTTGAATAATCCGTTATATTACTGTTCCATTTTAGGTTGTTTATAGAACTATCAAGTACAATATCTATTGATTTATCACTATTTATCTTTAAAATTCTCCAAACTAAATTTCCATATTTAATATAGTTGTCTACTTTTTCACCTTTATATGTATAAGTTCCTCCAGTTAAATAGATACCATCACCATCATATACAAATGTTGCTCCTGATGTAATTTTGTTTGCAAGTAATTGCATTGCATTACCATTAGAATCTTTTGGATTGTATATTTTATAGTATTTTACTAATCTTGTTCCATAAAAAATACAGCAACCAATTATAAAAATAATACTAACTGCACAAAAAATAGTCTGGAAAAGAAGTCCTTTTTTTAATTTTCTCTTTCCAGTGGCTTTTTTTATAGTTGATTTATCTTTATTTTTGATTTTTTCTTTCTTATCTTTTTTCTTTTCTGTATTTTTATCTATATTTTCTTCTTCTACTACGTCTTTTTCTTCTTCAATGTCATCATCTATATCAATTACTTCTAATTCTTCTTCATCGTTTAGTTCGTTTCTTATATTCACGCTACCACTCCTAATTGTAAAAATTATAACAAAAAAAAAGTCGATTTTCAATGTTTTGGGGTAATTATATAATTATATTTTTTTATCCCTTATAAAACAAAGAAACAACTCTTGAAAAATTATATAGTATTACATTACTTTTATTTATTGCAAATCCTTTACCAAGTGCTTTACCACCAATTGTTAATGCAGCTACTAATCCTGTTGTTAATAAGGTTATTGCAAGTATATTTAAGCTAAGTTTTGTTGATAATATAACCGCAATAGATGATGATAATGCTCCACTTATTATTCCACATATATCTCCAATTACATCATTACAAAAGCTTGATAGTTTTTCTGCATTTTTAATAAATTTAACTGCTACAGTTGCTCCACCAACTCTTTTTGATGCCATTGAATTGAATGTATTTATATCTGCAACTGTTACACTTATTCCAATCATATCAAATAAAACACCTATTCCTATTACTATAAATAGTAAGATTATGCTTAATACTATACCCACATTTGATATAACTGTTTCTGATAAGAATGAAAAGGCCATTGATATTAAAAAAGCTGTTATTGTTATAGTGAGTACCCATTTTAAATCAACTATCTTTTTTGGCATTTTTTTCTTATCAACTTTTTTTGAATATTTTTCTTTATATTTTTTCTTTTCCATAATAGTCCTCAAAAATAATGAAATGGCAACTAATATGATAAACTCTGTACCTTAGGTCAAGTTGGATTTCCCTTATTCTTACTTACCGTTACCAGTATAGCAGTTCCCTTTTGAAAGAATAAATAGTAGGTTTCCCTATCTATGACTTGATTGCCACTTAGTGCACACTGCAATCTCATATTAGTCTACACTCTAGAGGTTTTCCCAAACAATACCCCCTATTACTAGTACTTTTTTGCAATAAAAGTTTCAAGTAGCAATACTAAAATAATGGTGTACGCCAAATTTTAGCTGTCTCTATTCCCCTTTATCACTCAAGTCAAGCTACTCTATCCATAGCTTTCACTACGAGATAGGTTTAATCCTAAGTCGTAAAAAGTATCATAAAGATCTTTCCACAAGAATAGGTCTCTACGAATAAATGGGTCGGTTGCCGTATGCCGTTACGATCGCCCACAAATTCTTCAAATCCAGCATTCACCCTACGTTGGGCACGTAAAGCAAACACCAGACGCTTCACAGATATGCTATTTAACGATATTTTACCCTCGTCTTCGTAATAATGTATTGACTAGAATAATGCGCCATTTCTAGTTGATTATATCATATTTTAAAAAAAAAGAAAAGGTGTTACCCTTTTCTATCTAGCAACAATATGATTTTAATCAATAATTTTTTTACACATTACCATCTTTTCCCAGCAACCCAATATAGCCATTCTAGTGAGGCAGCATCATTAGCATTATCTTGTAATACCGCTATGATCAATGATGGACTAATATTACCTGCTTTATCATAACATCTTTTCGCAAAAAGCACTGCCTGGCTTGCTGTTTTGTATGTGTTTTTATCATTTATCCACTTTATCGAATTGTAATTTCCAATTGATTTTAATGACTCATCATCAGTACTCCAAGAAAAACCATTATAACTTCCGTAAGTGGTACCACCTGTATATGGTTTCCAAACCACTTCACAATAATCAACCCCCGAGTTATCATCCTTTGTAGAAACTCCTAAGTCTAAATTTTCTTTAACATATATACTACAAAATACATGTTTTGCGTTTGTTGAATATTTTAGTCCTATTCCATTACCCTCTTTTATAATCTCATTACCATATCCGCACCAATAACTATCACTATATATTTTTGACATTTTTGAACTGCTTATGTTTGGCGTATATGGTGGTATCTTGTCAATTAATACTGTATAAAGTTGGCTCCATCGGCTTGCATTTCCTGCTTTATCAACTGCTCTAAAACAAGCTTTATTGGTTTGGGATGCTGTTAATTCATTTATACTGTATTCTTTTTTGTTTTGAATTGTACTTGCATTAACTCTTTCTAGCTTTCCACTTCCACCTGATTTTCCACACATTGATGTATTATTAGTATACTCAAAATGTGATATTCCACTTCCTGAGCCATCATCTGATTTTATGGTTCTTTTCACAGATTTGTTTGTCCATCTCCCTAATGAATAATTGCTATTTCCTGTTTTGTGGGTAAGTGTTGGTATACTTGGTGGTGCTTTATCTATATTTATTCTTACAGTTCCTGATGTTATATTTCCTACATTAGTTGATACTATAACTTTGTAATTTCCACCTGAATTTGCTGTATAATCTTTTGAATTAGAACCACTAATTTCTGAATTATCTCTATACCACTTATATCCATTTATTTTAACTGCTCCTGGGTTCTTAATTGTTGATGTTATTTTTACAGATTTATTAGTCCATGCACTCGAACCACTTATTGTAACCGTTGGTTTTATTTGATTTTTTATTGTCTTTCCAGTAGACTTAACTTTCTTTCCACTACCGGTTCTTACTTCTACATAATAAGTTCCAACTGTTGATGGTGTATAAGTAGAACTATTTGCACCATTCAAGATTGTATTTCCCTTATACCATTGATATTTATATCCACTTGGTGTAGTTGATGGTGTTACTATTGCAGTTAGTTTACTTTTAGGTGATGTATTTCCACTTATTGTAACCTTAGGTACAGTCTTATCTATTTTTGAAATATTAAATTCATATTTTGTACTATTTCCTCTTTTATCTCTTACAACTATTGTTCCTTTTGTATTTGATGTAAATGTTTTTGAATTTTCCTTTTGATATGTTTTTCCTCCATCAAATGAATAAGCAGTAGAATGTAATCCATTTACAGCGGTAGCACTTATTTTTAAAGTTACATTATTCGTTGTCCAATTAGTTGGAATTCCACTTACTTTTACTACCGGTGGTACTTTATTATTATTAACACTTGGCTTTTTATTTGTTCCTCCCCCACTTGGTTTAGAGGTTCCAGATGTTTTAATATTTACTGTATATACTTCTGATGTTGCTTTGTTATTACTTCCAGTTGTTACTTCTATTTTATATTTTCCTGAAGAAGTTGCATTATATGTAATTTCTGTTGCATTTTTTATTTTAGATGTTCCTTTATACCATTGATACTTATATCCGCTTGGTGTTTCAGTTGGTTCTACCGTAGCAGTTAATAAAACATTTGATGTTGTTTCTTCTCCACTTTTTGTACTTCCTTCTATTAAAACTGTTGGTTTTGTTGTATCAATATTTTGTATTTTTTCGTTTAAAACTGCACTTTCGTTATTCTTTTCATCTCTTACTTTTATTTCAAGCGACTTATTTTCACTAACTTCAATGTAGTTTTCTTTTTGATATGTCAATCCTCCATCAAATGAATATGCTTCTTCATGTAATTTGTTTTTACTTTCTGCTATTACTTCTACTTTTACAGAAGATGAAGTAAATGTTGTTGGAGACTTTTTAACCTCTTTTATAATAGGGGCATCTTTAGCTTGCTTGCATATTTTAAGTTCATATTTTCTTATCTGTTTAGTTTGAGAAGTAACACTAACTGTATGCTCAACACATTCATCTTGTAAATATATTCTTTTGTCACATCCACTTGTGTATGCTTTTTTATGTTCCGCACTACATTTAATTGCTACTGTATCCTCTGTTGTGATTACATTATATTCTAATGTCATTTTATCAAATTTTGGCTTTAATTCAGCGTTTGTTACGCTTAAACTAGAAAGGTAGTTATTAGAACTTTTTTTATTTAATTTAGTACATGCAAACGCAAATATTAATATTAAGATAAGTGCTCCTATTATTGATGCAATTATTATAACTAGTTTGGGTTTTTTATCTTCACCATCATTATATAGACTTATATCTTCACTTTTATTTTCATTATTTGCTTCTTCTTTTGAATTGTAATCATTGTAATTATTATAATCATAGTTATTATTCATAATCTACACCCATCCTATCATATTAATTATAGCAATATTATAAATAAAAAAAAAGAGATTTTTGTAAAATTCTATATTTGTGTGCAAATTATTCATAATAATTCCAAAGTCCTAATTTTCCATTTATTTTTATAGGTTTCTCATATTTTTTTACATTTTCTAATTTCCAAGCATATTCCTCTTTGAATATGCTTTTTTTATAAACAATTGGATCAATTTTTCTTAAGCTATTCACTAACTCTTCATTTACTTTTATACAATCTGTTATATATGCTTCTCCTATTATTTCTCCACAACTATAATTTAGATTATAATCTTTAAATCTTTCCTTGCCTTTTTTATCAATACTTTTTCCTGCATGTATTAATATTTTGCCACGATAATTAGTTTTCCAACTTCTAAATTCATATTCTTTATAACCTTCTATTATTAATGTTGCCCACGGCTCTTTAATTGTTAGTACTTTCATTTTTTAATGCCTCTTTTTACATTCTTTTATTATCCATTTCATAATTACGTATACTATATAATTTATTTCTGTATCTGAAAGATCTTTATCTTTACTTATTTTATGCCATTTTTCTAAGCATCCTCTACAACAAGTTGCAGTTGCATGTTGGGCTATAAAAACGGGATGCCCTTTTGTGGGCGTTTGTTTACCATCATTTACATTTTTAGTGTTTTTTAATCGTTTATTTACAAAATCATATGCATGAATTTTTATTTTTGTTAGTCCTTTTTCCTTTATATATTGCATATCTTTTTCTTTTAAATGAAAACTACTTCTAAATTTTGATTTTGATAAACTATCTAATATTTTTTCTACTCTATCTTCCATATTAAACCTCTATATAATTATAACATGTACTTATTAAATATTCTCAAAGAAAAAAAAGCCAACTGGCTTTTTTAAACTTATTTGTATTGACAGCAAGAACCGCATTGTATATTTGATACAGTATCTTGACTACAACAACTATAACTTGGCCTATAAGTGTGACGATAAACATGATTGTTGATTATTCTTGTTCTAATTGGACAAACATGTGGTACTTCATGCATAATTGTTCTTTGTACTACTCTTTCTTGTACTGGTTCAATTATTGGAGAAGTAACACCGCCTTGCATTTGCATACCCATTCCCATTTCTTGAGCAGGCATTTGAGCATTTTCAACGTTGATATCAACATCCATATTAACGTCGTTGTATCCATTGAAATTAGCATTGAATTCATTTTGTCTATCACAACATTGTTCTCTAAACATTTAAAATCCTCCTATCTAGTTTTATGATATTCATATGAACTAGAAATTGATATATTAAAGGCCTAAGAATTATGTATATTAGAAAAAAATACCTAAAAAGGCATTTTGAATTTTCCGGTTGTAAATTGTTTCATCATTTTTTTCATTTGATCAAATTGTGTTAATAACTTATTTACCTCTTGAACTGATAATCCACATCCTTTAGCAATTCTTGTTTTACGACTTGCTTTTATTATGTCTGGGTTTCTTCTCTCGGCAGGAGTCATTGATAAAATAATTGCTTCAATGTGAGCCATTTGTTTTGGATCTATATTTATGTTATTTAATCCCATCTTTGAAGCTCCTGGTATTAATTTTATTAGATTTTCTAGTGGGCCTAGTTTTTTTATTTGTTTCATTTGATTTAGAAAATCTTCTAGGTCAAATTTACCACTTTGCATTTTCTTCGCGGCTTTTTCTGCTTCTTTTTCATCAATTGCTTCTGTTGCTTTTTCTACTAGGGATACTATATCTCCCATCCCAAGAATTCTTCCAGCCATACGTTTTGGATCAAATGAATCTAATCCATCTAGTTTTTCACTCACACCAATAAATTTTATTGGTACATTAGTTAAATGTCTTACAGAAAGCGCTACTCCACCTCGTGTATCACCATCTAGTTTTGTAAGAATTACTCCTGTTAATGGCAATTTATCATTAAATCCAGTTATTACGTTTATTGCATCTTGTCCCATCATAGCATCTATTACTAGAAGTATTTCATCTGGTGAGACTTCTTTTCTTATGTTTTCTAACTCCTCCATTAATTCTTCATCTACATGAAGTCTACCTGCAGTGTCTATTAAAACATAATCATATTTGTTTTCTTTGGCATAATTAATTGCATTTTTTGCAATCTCTACTGGATTGTTTTTACCTTCTTCATATACCTCGATATTTAGCTGTTTCCCTAGCTGTTTTAATTGATCTATTGCGGCAGGTCTATATACATCACACGCTACTAAAAGGGGCTTCTTTGCATGCTTTTTTCTTAAATAATTCGCAAGTTTTCCTATTGTAGTGGTTTTACCTGAACCTTGTAATCCCACTAACATTAATGTTGCTGGATTGCCTTTTAAGTTTAGAGGTTTTTCTTCTCCTCCTAATAATTCAGTTAATTCATCATTAAGTATTTTAACAAACATATCTCCAGGTTTAATACTTCTTTTTACTTCTTCCCCTAGAGCTTTTTCTTTTACGTTATTAGTAAATTCTTTAACAACTTGATAGTTAACATCTGCCTCTAATAATGCAAGTCTTATTTCTCGCATCATTTCACTTATGTTATCTTCTGTTATTTTTCCGTACCCTTTTATTTTAGATACTGCGTTTTGTAATCTGTCTCCTAAACTTTCAAACATTTTTCTTCACCAATTATTATTTTATCATAAAGAAAAAGAAAAGTATAATAAATACTTTCTTCTATAGTAAATTTTCTACTTTTTCTAAAGTTTGTTCTGAAACTTCATTAAATATTAAATCAATTATTTGTTCTTTTTTCTTATATAATCCTAGAATATTTTCTAACTCTTCTAATCTAGTTTCAACTATTTTTACTTGATTGTGTACAGCGTTTCTACTTACATTATTATTCTCTGCGATTTCTGAAAGAGACAAGTTATTATAGTAGTACTCTTCAAAATATTCTTGTTGTTTTTCTGTAAATAAACCTTTGTAATAATCATATAAATTATTTAAATAAATTCTTCTATCCATATCTTTATCCATATTAACCTCACATCATATCCTTAAATAAACCATATATATATTTTTCAATATCAAATGGTTGTAAATCTTCTTTTTTCTCACCTAATCCAATATATTTAACAGGGATTCCTACTTTTTCTTTTATTGCTAAAACTATTCCGCCCTTTGCAGTTCCATCTAATTTTGTTAGTACTATTCCTGTGATATTTGTTATTTCTTTAAATGCAATTGCTTGACTTATACCATTTTGACCTGTAGTTGCATCTATTACTAATAATGTTTCATGTGGTGCACCCGGTATTATTTTACCTATTACTTTATTTATTTTTTCAAGTTCTTTCATAAGATTAGTCTTATTTTGTAAACGTCCTGCGGTATCTATTAATACTACATCTATGGATTCTTCTTTTGCTTTTTCTAGCCCATCATATACAACACTAGCTGGATCTGCGCCTTCACTACGTCCTGTAAAAGATGTTCCAACTTTATTTGCCCATTCTTCTAATTGTTTGGTTGCTCCTGCTCTAAATGTATCTCCTGCCACTAGCATGACCTTTTTACCTTCATTTTTTAATTTATCTGCAATCTTAGCAATTGTTGTTGTTTTTCCTACTCCATTTACTCCTACAAATAGTATTATAGTTGGTCCTTCATTTGCAAAGTTAATTTTGCTAGTTATTACTTCATCATTAACATATATTATAAATAGTTCATCTACTATAATTTCTTTTAAGTACTCTGTATCTTCTATTTTTTCGTGCTTTACTCTTTCTTTTAACCTATCAATAAAATTCATAACTGTTTCTACGCCTATATCTGCATTAATAAGAATTTCCTCTAATTCATCAAAGTATTCATCAGTTATTTTCTTATATTTATTAGTTAGTCCAACTAGTTTAGATACAAAATTTTCTCTTGATTTTGTTAGGCCTTTTTCATATACCTTTACATTTTCGACAGTCTTTTCTTTCTTATTTTCTTCTTTTGAATCACTTTTTTGTTGTTCTACATCATTTGTTGTAACTATATCTTCATTTTCTATTTTTTTCTCTTTTATAAATTTTTCTTTTATCTTGCTGAATAATCCCATTCTTATCACCAATAATTATTATATCAGAAAAAAAGAGATTATTATATCTCTTTTTTATAAAAGTTATCTAGTTTTTTACCAAAGTTAGGTTCTACTGCTTCTATTACTCTTATTGATACTTCAAGTGATCTTCTATAGTTTCCTTTGTAGAATAATATTTCAGCTTGATTTAATCCTTGATCTATATTGTCATAACTACTTCTGAATCTATTTCCATATACTATTGACATTTCTGACATTCTTGCAAGTTTAGTAGTTTCATTTGTAGTGTTATATAACTTTAATACTAAATCTCTAGCTGTATCAACTCTTGTATTTAATGTTTTTATTACTATTGGTTTTCTTTCTAATTCTTTTATTATTTCAAGTATTGCATCATTTGCTTCAGATAATTGTACAAAATAATCATTTGTTACTATTGGTAATTTAAATGCTCTTATTTTTATTTTTGACTGTTTTAATAATTCTTGTATTTCATCTAGTTGTTCTCTTGCTCTTTGTTCATCTTCATACATATTTCCTAATGATTTAAGTGCTACATCTAATTCTTCATCAACCGATTTTAATCTGTTGCTGAATACTTCTATATCTTTAACTACCTGAGTATAAGGAATAGTCCTTTTCTTTAGATTTTTAATTTCTTTTTTATAATCTTTATTAATATCTATTAATGATGTATTTACCTCATCAATTATAGTAACATCTTCATCTTTTAAATCGTATAAGCTTTTTATTTCATCTAATTGATTGTATATATCACTAACCATTTTATTTATTTTTTCTAACTTTCTTTCAAAAAGTGGAGCATCTTCTTCAAACTTTTTTCTTGCTAGTTTTTCATTTTCAAAATCAACAAATAATGAGTCCAAGTACTCAAGCATTGTTTTAAGTTCAAACATACAATCTTCTAGATTTAATACCTTAATTCTATCTATTATGTTACTAACATTTTTATTAGTTTGTTCTATATTATATGGTATTTGTAAGTATTCAAGTGGATAATCTCTTCCTGTCATTTCATCATATGTTGTATTTATTTGTTCAATTCTTTTTGGAATTAGCTTAGTAGTTAAAAGTACTAAATCAGGTACTTCAGTTATTACTATACCCATATGATCTATCATTGAATCTATTGCTTTTACTATATGAACTACTTCATTGTATTCATTTTTTTCCATAGCACTTTCAAAATCTTGAAATCTTTTTTCTATGTTTTCAAATTGGAGTTCTATTATTTCAGCAATATCACCATACTCTTTTTTATGAGTATCAAATGAATTTGATAATTCTCTGTATCTTGTTTTTAGTTTTGTTATAATGCTTCTATATTTTTCTTCACTTAATGTTATTTCTTTTATTTCATCTAGTAGTGTATCAGTTAACTCTTTTGCTTTTGCAAGTTCTATTTCTACTTGTGCTATTTTTTTAATATACTGATTATATTTCATTCCACCAGTTATATCTAGATCAATTATCATATCATTAATCTTATCTATGTTCTCTGTCCTAATTAAATCAAATCTTTCCATCCAGTTGTTGTATTTTTCTTCTATTTTATCATTTTTAATAATGGTTTCTAGTTTTGAAAGTTCTGAAGGAATAGGTGCAGTTTCAATTATATTTTTTTCTCTATCAAGTTGCTCAATAAGATTCTTTAGTCTTTTCGATCTCTTTCTCTTAGACAAAACTATAATGACAATTAAAGTAATAATTAAAAGTAATATAACTGTAATCAAAATAGTTTTACTTTTCATACAACACCTCTATTCTAAATTCTATACTTATTTTAACATAAAGATTGAATTTTTCCTATAAATTTGTCAAATTTTATTGATTTTTGTTTTTTTATTGCCTTTTGTGCTCTTTTTCCCTTATTCTATAAGATTTTTACCTTGACTATTTACTATACTTATAATATAATTATAGACGCATATTCAAATGAACAGCGTTTACGCTTATTTTAATGTTGTAACGTGTTTATTAAGTTTGATAGTAACCTCGCTGTTGGTGAAGTCATTAAAATAAACTCCCTATAATGTTAAGATAAGATTCTTTGTTTATGTAATATAAATAAGGAGGAAAATTATGGCAAGATATACTGGTTCTAGTTACAAACAAGCTCGTCGTGTTGGTTTTTCAATATCAGAAACTGGTAAAGAAATAGCTAAACGTCCATATGGACCTGGTCAACATGGAGCTGATAGAAAAGGTAAACTATCTAACTATGGTGTTCAATTAAAGGAAAAGCAAAAAGTTAGATTTATGTATGGTCTTAATGAAAAGCAATTTAAGAAAACTTTCCTTGAAGCTGGTAAAATGCAAGGTATTCATGGTGAAAATTTCTTAAAATTACTTGAATCAAGACTTGACAACTTAGTTTATCGTTTAGGATTTGCTTCTACTCGTCGTGGAGCAAGACAACTTGTTAATCACGGTCATATCTTAGTTAATGGTAAAAAGGTTGATATTCCTTCATACAGAGTTAAACCTGGTTCTACTATAACTTTAAAAGATAAGGATAAAGATTTAAAAGTTGTTAAAGAATCTCTAGAAAAAGTAACTAATAGAGTTGAATTCGTTACATATGACGAAGGCAAAATGATTGGTACTTATGTTAGAATGCCTGAGAGAAATGAATTAAATCCAGACATTAAAGAAACTCTAATCGTTGAGTTCTACAACAGATAGTATTAATATTAAAATTAAAAACCGGATTTCTCCGGTTTTTTTGTTTGTTATTTTAATATTATTAAGTAGTATTTCTTTTTACCACGTCTAATCGCAATATATTTATCATCTATTGCTTTTGAATTATCTATTAAACAATTCTCGTCTTTTACAACATCACCATTTATACTTATGGCACCATTGTTAATAAACTCTCTTGCTTCTCTTTTACTCGATGCGGCATGTGATTCAACTAATACATCAATTAATGTTTTGCCAGGTTCTGTTTCATATGTTGGAACGCCTTTGAATACTTCTTCTATTTCTTTTGAAGTTAGTTCTTTTATATCTCCACTAAACAATACTTGACTAAGTTTAAGTGCTTTTTCATATTCTTCTTTTCCATGAATATCAGTAATAACTTCTCTTGCCAAAATTTTATGAGCTTCTCTTAATCCTGGATTTTCATTATGTCTTTTTTCAATTTCCTCTATTTCTTCTTTTGATAAGAATGTTAGCTTTTTTAGGTATTCTATAATCATAGAATCCTCTAGGTTAATTAAGTATTGATATAATTCATAACTAGATGTTTTATTTTTGTCTAACCATAGGGCATTTCCCTCTGTCTTACCAAATTTCACACCATTTGAATCAGTTACTAATGGCATAACCATACCATAAATTTCTTTGTCTAATTTTTTACGTACTAGTTCAATACCTGCGGTAATATTTCCCCATTGGTCAGAACCAGCAACTTGTAGTGTACATCCTCTTTCTTCATATAGGTGCATAAAGTCTAATGCTTGTAATATCATATATGAAAATTCTGCATATGTAATACCGCTTTCTAGTCTTGATTTTACTTTATCTTTGGCAAGCATATAATTAATATTAAAGTACTTACCATAATCTCTTAGAAAGTCAATTACATTTATATCTTTCGTCCAGTCATAATTATTTACAACCTCAAATCCGAATATTTCTTCTGCTTGTTTTTTAAGGCCTTTAAAATTATGTTCTACTGCTTCTTTTGATATCATTGGACGTTCAGCAGTTGGCTTTGGATCCCCAATAAGACCAGTAGCACCTCCAACTAAAAGTATTGGATGATGTCCAGCTTTAGCAAGTCTTTTTGATATTAAAAATGATGAATAATGTCCAATGTGCATTGAATCTGCGGTTGGATCTGTTCCTATATAAAAAGTTAGACCTCCATTATTTAACTTATCTATAAGATCTGGACTACTAATATCTTGTATAAGTCCTCTCCATTTTAGTTCTTCATATAAAGTCATATTATCTCTCCTTCTTTTTAAAATAAAAAGAGATAGTATTCTAAGGACGAGTATTACCCGTGGTACCACCTTAATTCATAGAAAACTATCTCTTTACTATATGGCGTAACCCTATCGCTCCAAACTTGTAATTCATATATTTCTAAAGGTTAGTTTACACCAATCACTAACTCTCTTATGCTTTAGAAAAATACTACTATAATTCTTCATCGCTTAAATATGTTTATTATCATAGCACTTATGATTTAATTTTGCAATTATTTTTCTTCTTTTTCAAGACGTTTAAGAACTTCTTTTACAACTACTATTGCTTTTTGTCTTACTTCGTCAGCGGCTTTTTGTAATACAGGAGTTCCTTTTTCTACAGCAAGATTTACTAATTCTTCACTTTTTTTCTTAATATCAGCAGCTTTTTGTTTTGCGATTTTTAACGCTTTTTCTTTATCTAAATCTTCTAATTCATCTTTAATTTCAGCAATTTTAGTCTCTATTGCTTCTTTTACATCTTCTGCATCAATTTCTTTTACCTTTGCAAGTAATTCATTGATTTTTTTCTTTAAATCCTCTCTTGTTTCAGAACCTTTTTTTGGTGCGAATAAAATTCCAAGTCCAGCACCTACTGCAGCTCCTAATACAAATTTACCTAGGCCACAACCTTTTTTTTCTTTACTCATATAAGTCCTCCTCCTCATTTCTTTTCTTTTTTCTTTTGAATTTTCCTAATAATCCAGCAACTGCACCTATTATTCTATCTCCAATTGAAGATATTGCTGATGAAGTCATGTTAATAGCATTGAAGAATCCATCAAGTGTTTTAACTTTTGCTTCTACATTGTCTAGGATTTCGTTTGCTTTGTCCACTGTATATATTAGCTTTATTACTAATATTATTGTTACAACTAGTAATATAGAACCTAATACATACATCATTATTGGAAATACTTGCATTAAGCCATCCATATTATTTATCCTCCTCCTCAGGATCTTGATACATAGAATCAATTAGATCAAAAAGGCTATCTTCAACTTTAGCTTTTTTCTTTGGAGTTTCCTCTTCTATAGTAGTATCCTTATCTTTATTCTTTTCTGATCTTCTTCCTGTTGCTTTTTCTCTACTATGATCCTTGTAATCTATGTTATATTCAAGTCCTAAGTCATTAAAATATTCTTCTGCATCACCCATTGTTACATTTGTAACTGCTGGTGAATCATCATCACTTAAGTCATATAATGCATTATCAACATCTTCAACTTCTACTTTTTGCTCTTTCTTTTCTTCTTTAACATCATCCATCATAGAAGCTGTTATATCGCTTGCTAAATCTCCATATGCTTTCTCTCTTACTGTATCTAAGTCAAGATTTTTAGATGATAATGCAGATGTAAGTCTAACTTCTTTTTTCTGAACTATTTCTTCTTTTTTATAATTTTTGTCTAATATACCATAAATTGGTGAAATAATTGGAGTTGGTCTAAACACTTTTGGTTCTTGTTTAGATGGACTTCCTTCATATAAGCCATGAGAATATTCACTATTTCCATATGGCTTGTCCCCATAAGGTTTTTCTTGTTGATGAAATTCTTCACCTTTTTTTGAGCCATATACATCTTGATATGATGGTTGTTTAACTTCTTCTCTTTCTCTTACCGGTTGTTCTTTCCTTATTGGTTTTTCATCTACAGTGAAGTCATCATCTTCAAATGTCATTGGGAATCTGAATCCTGATTCATTTCTTTCTCTTCTTAATTCTCTCTCGGATATTCCTCTTTTTTCTACTCTTTCAACTACTTCTTCTTCTATTTCTTTTTCTCTTTCTGATTTATCTTCATGAACTTTTGGCATTTCAGGTAAATCAATCTTTTTAGCAATTGTTTGCTTTTCTTTCTTTGGCTTTTTTATTGGTTCCTCGACCTCTACATATTCTTCTTCAAAAAACACATTTTTAAGTTTATCAAAAACTCCCATTTTTTCACCTTCCCTATTCTACAACATCATAATCTAATATGTCGCCATTTTTTTCTTTGTCTTTAGATTCATCATAAGTATCATATTTTTCAACCCATTCTAGGAAGTTACTTTGCTCTCTCTTGGATTCAAAAATATCAAATTTTTCTTCTTTATAATCAAGAACGTTTTCTCCAATTAATGTGTCTATTACTTTTTCATTATATTGAACACTTGATAATATGTATGCCATATTTAATACTGCATCATTTAAATTATCTTTATCTAGATAGGCCTCTATTTTGGCATAATTGTACATAAACTCTACAAAGTATTTGTCATCTTTTTCTGTAATATCTATATATCCAATTTTATCATTAAATCTTAATTCCTTTGATAGATAATTTGTATCACTAGGCGTGAATTCTTTCGTAGTTTTATAATAATAAGAAACTACATCAACATACAAATAGAATGTATCATCATTGTACAATATTTTACAGTTGTACTTATTCTTATCTGCTATTTTTAATCCTCTTGGAACATAAAATTTATATCCTTCAAATATATTATTATAAAGATTTATATCTTTTTGTATTACAGTGTTTATGATATTTTCAACTTTATCATCTTTTAAGTCTATAAATGTACATCCTGTCAAAAGGAAAATTGAAAGCAAGATAACTACTATCTTTTTCATATTTCACCTACTTATAATTAATTATATCAAAATTTATTATGTGTGACTATAATAATTAAAATTTTACATTTTAATTATGTAAACTAGACATCTTTTTTGGCATGTAAATAATATATTTTGTTTCCACTTTCACTAAATTTCTTTTCATACTCAGTCTCTATGTTGCCTTCTATTTGGCTATTATGTAAATCTAGTGAGATATCTTCTATTTTATATCCATAGTTTGTTAAATTTATTATTGAGTATTCAAATAAATTTTGATTATCTGTTTTTTGATATATATTTTTTTCGCCTTTAAATATTTCCTCATACTTTTCTAAAAACACCCTGCTTGTTAATCTTCTTAGGGCATGACGTTTTTTAGGCCATGGATCTGAAAAGTTCAAATATATTGTACATACTTCTTTATCAAATATTTTGTCGATATCTATCGCATTCATTCTTATTAATTTTAGATTAGTAACAGAATCAGGAATTCGCTCTAGTGCTCTTACTATAACACTATCATATCTTTCAATTCCTATATAATTTATATTTGGATTTGTTAGTGCTTTTTCTATTATAAAATTACCTTTTCCTGTTCCTATTTCTATTTCAATTGGATTGTTGTTTTTAAATACATTATTCCACTTGCCTCTATAATTTTCTTCATCTCTTATTAGAAATTTAGATTTTTCCATTATTGTTTCTTTATTTTTTACATTTCTAAGTCTCATTATATTCACCCAAATAATTATATCATTAAATCTTTTAAATGCATATAATAAAACGAGGAGTGTTATTATGAATAATCAAAATCCCGGAATGTTTATTCCACTATCACAAAACAATTTTCCACTTGCGGAAGAAATTAGAAATATTAATATGCAAATTTCTAATATAAATCTGGAATTAAAACGTCTTGAAAGAAGAATACTAAATATAGAAAAGGGATTAGTTATGCTTCCTTTAGGAGAAAATGTATCTAATTTGCCTAAAAAGGAACCAAATTATACTAATGGAAACTATATGATATAAATCTTTATATCTTTTTTAGCCTTTGGTAAGATTGACTTTTAGCTTTCTAAATATTATACTTTTATAGAAGATGGTGATAATATGAAATTTGTTTTTGACATAGAAAAAGAAAAGTATGAAGAGTTTGTTAAAAGTAATGTTAAATCTCATTTTCTACAAAGTTATGCATGGGGAGAATTTTCTTCTGTTGCTAAGGGTTTAACACCTCATTATGTTGGTGTTACAGAAAATGATAAACTTATCGCAACTGCGTTATTACTTCAAAAGAAACTACCTCTTGGGTATTCATATTTTTACTGCCCTAGGGGATTTGTAGTTGACTATTATGATATAAATACTATGAGATTTTTAACTGAAGAAATTAAAAAATATACAAAAAAATATAAAAGTATTTTTACTAAGATTGATCCGGATATAATTTGGTCATTAAAAGATAATGATTACAATGAGAAAAGTCTTCCATATGATTCTAAAGTTATATTTAATAATATCAAAAGTTTAGGTTTTAAGCATAAAGGTTTTACTAAAAATTTTGAAACTATGCAGCCAAGATATACATTCAGAATTGATATGAATCAAACATTAGAAGAAATTGAATCTAAGTTCTCAAAAACCACTAAGCAAAGAATTAAAAAAGCTACCAATTTAGATACAAAAGTTAGAATTGGTGATATTAATGATATTGAAAAGTTTAGTGAGTTAATGTTGATAACTGAAGCAAGAAAGAATTTTTTATCATATGACTTAGATTACTACAAAAAGTTATATGAAATCTATAATAAAGATAATAAGTTTCTTTTATTTATGGGAAGTGTTAATCCAAAAGAGATTTTTAATAAATATAATAAATCACTTAGTGATATTTCTAATGAATTGGACAAGCTTCCTAAAGAAGGTCTAAGCAAGTCACAAAATACACGAAAAAAAGAACTATTGCGAGAAAAAGAATCTGTTCAAAAGGCGATAGATGAATATACACCTTACAAAGATATGGATGAAATAGTACTTAATGCTCACGCAATTATTATATATAATGATAAAGCATGGGTATTGTATGCTGGAAATCATAATATACTTACTAATACATTTTCTAACTACAAGACTTATTTTGAACATATAAAATATTGCAAGGAAAATGGTATTAAAATGTATGATCAGTTTGGTACAATTGGAGATTTATCTAAGGATAATCCTAGATTAGGGTTACATGAATTTAAGAAGAAATTCGGTGGTGATTATGTAGAGTTTATTGGTGAATTTGATCTTGTCACAAAACCATTTATGTACTTTATATTCACAACTTTTGTACCATTCCTTAGGAAAATCAAAAGAGAAAAAGCAAAGAAAGGATTAAAAAATGAAATTTGTTAAATTAGAAGAAAGAGAATTTGATAATTTTGCTTCTAAACATCCTTATAGTAGTTTTTATCAGACTTCGTCATGGGGACATTTAAAAGAAGCAAATGGTTGGAATATGCATTTGTTAGGAGTTAAAGATGGGAATAAAGTAATTGCTGCTTCTTTGCTTCTTAGTAAAAAAACTCCTATTGGTTACTATATGTTTTATGCTCCTAGAGGTTTCTTAATTGATTATGATAATATGAAGTTGCTTGAGTTCTTTACTGAAAATATTAAGAAATACGCTAAAGATAAAAAAGGTATCTTTATTAAAATAGATCCATACATATCTTATCAAGAAAGAGATATTAATGGGAATGTAGTTAAAGATGGCAAAAATAATAAGAATGCTTTTAATAATTTAGTTAAGCTTGGATATAAACATTTTGGTTTTAATATAATGCAAGATACATTACAACCTAGATGGATGTTTGTAACTGATACTAAGGGCGAAACAGTTGATTCAATAATGAAAAAGATGGATCCTAAAACCAGACAAATATTACATAAATGCGAAAGACTTGGTATTTATACTAGAGAAATAGGATTCAATGAACTTCCTAAGTTTAAAGATATTATGGAAAAAACTGGGGAAAGAAGAGAATTTATAGATAGACCGCTTAGTTATTACGAAGAAATGTTTAAGCATCTTCATGATAAAGGTATTCTTAAAATTCTGGTAGCTGAAATTAATATCAAAGATCTTGTAAGAAGAACAGATAATGATATTACAAAACTTAAAAATGAAATTGAAGATAGAACTTACAAACATGATAATAATATTATAAAAATGAATGAGGCAAAATACGAATCAAAACAAAATGAGGCTAAAAAAGAACTTGAAAGGCTAGAAGCTAATTTAGTAAAATATAAGAACTTATTAGAAAGTGATGGCGAAATTATAACTTTAGGTGGAATTTTATTCCTTATTAATGATAATGAAGTTCTATCATTAGTTGGTGGCTCTTATGCTAAATATATGGAATTTCAATCTGCCTATGCTGTGCATTTCTCTGGAATGAAATATGCTATAGAACATGGTTATGATAGATACAACTTCTATGGTATAGTTGGAGACTTTAATGAAAAAAATGAACTTGGTGGACTATATACATTCAAAAAAAGTTTTAGTGGATATGTAGTTGAGTTGATTGGAGAATTTGATTTAATTCTTAATAAACCACTTTATTATTTGTATCATATTGCTTTTGGAATATATCATTTTGCCAAAAATTTGAAAGCAAAAATAAACAAAAAAAACGGGTAAAACCGTTTTATTTTTTTATCATTCTTTTAATTCCTCTTAAAAAGTTATAAAACTTATTGAATTTTGTTATTGGAAGAGTAAACTCTCCAATATATTCTATTACATTACCACCAAACCCACGTTTAAATTCATATACTCCATAAAGTGGATTGTTTTCTTTTTCAAAATTTCCTGATATTCCATAAAAGTTACATGCCTTATATCCATTTTTATATGCATCCTTTATATGTGCATCATACATGGCATATTTTGGAGTGAATTTTCTATATTTCTCCAAGCTTCCAGATGTTAATGTTAGAAATTCTTCACCATTCCACATAGATAGCAAACACGCAATATCTTTTCCTTCGGGATAATTTTTCTTGAATTCCTCTGCCTCTTTTAACTCATTTTCAAGCTTTATTAGTCTTTTATCACTTGCCTCTTTTTGACTTTTTAATTTGGCACCTATCATATCTTTTTCCATTTTATTTACAATTTCTTTATTTTTTTCCTGCTCTTCTTTTAAATTTTCCTTAGCACATTCCAAATATTTTTTAGGATCTAGATATGCAAAGTATATTGTCATAAGATCTTTCATATATTTATACATTTCTTTATAGTAGTCTAACTTTCTATAAAAGAAATCTTTTCTAGTCGCAGTATCCTTGAATAAATCTTCCATAATAGGGAGGTCTTTTTCTACGCCTTTTCTAACTGATAAACCTTTTTTGTAAGTTGACTCTAGATTCTTTCTAGTGCTTTTTGAAAACTCTTGCTTTTTTACATCATATGGTTCATCTAGCATCATACGATATGCAAATCTTACTTGTCTTGCTTCTAAATATAGGTTGAAGCCAAAATGTTCAAACCCTAAATCACATAAATTTTTAAATGATTCATCATCTTTTTGTGATTTTGGCATTATGCTTCCATCCGCACCTCTTACTTGATATACCAAATTTGGATCAATTGTAAGTTTAAATCCTTTCCTTTTCTTTATATATGTCTTTAAATTGTCAGTAAAGAATTTTAGAAGCTCTTTATTATGGTAATCAATTAAAAAGCCTCTAGGTGCATAAAATACTTTTTTACCTAAAATTGATGGCTCTTCTTCTAGTAATGTTGCGCATAGTAACTTACCTTTTTCCTTTACTCCCACATAGTCAATTTTAATACCATTATTTGACTTTAAATCTCCTAAATCTGTTGTCTGCATAAAATTAGCCATCGGATGTTTCATAGAAAATTCTCGAAATTCTTCTTTTGTTAATGTAACAAATTCCACTTAATTCACCTTTTTCTTTTTTTGTATTTTGTTTTTAACAACTTTTTTTGGTTTGATATTTTTAGTTTTCTTTTTTCTACTTAAAAGTTCATTTATTTTTTCTTCCCCAAATATATTGTTTATACTTTTTGTTTTATGTAATATGAATAAGTATACTGCAGCACCTACTACTGCGTATAGTGCAACTACTAATATAGCCATTAATCTTGATGTAGTGTTTATTGGTACCACCAACTTTAACCCAAGAAGTACTATCACCATAGCTATTACTGCAATTAATATATTTAGAGATTCCTTTGCGGTTTCTTCTAAATTGAATTTATATTTTTTTCTTAATACAATTAACGCTATTACGCTTGATGTTAAGAATCCTAATATTGTTGCAGTTATTGCTCCATAGAATGCAGGAAGACCCATTTTATTAAAGCTATGTATTAATGGAATATTTAATAATACTTTAACCAGCATTCCAAATATTAAGCTTATAAATACTGTTTTATTTTCTTTTAATAATTGTACTATCATAACTGTTGAAGTAAATATTGCTGTTGCTAGTGCTACAAATACTAAGTATTGATATGTTAATGGGCCATATTTACTTGCTCCATAGAATATTGTCCATACTGGTTTGGCTAAGAAACTTAATCCTACTGTCATTGGTACAGTAAAGAATAAAATTATTTGATATGTTTTGTTTATTTTTTCTGATACACCTTTCATATCATTTTGAACAAAGCTTGCAGTTAGGTTAGGTATTAAGCTTGTCATAATTCCAGATACTACAGATATAATTATCATATTTATTTTTAATCCCCATGTTGAAATTACACTCATAACACTTTCTGCATCTTTTGCGGTATACCCAATGTCATTTACCAATGTTTTAACAAGTGTTAACACATCGACTGAGTTATAAAGCGACCTAAATAAATCAATCATTACAAATGGAACTGCATAGAATAATATCTTTTTCATTATTTCTTTGCTTGTTATCTTAGGTTCTTTTACTTTTATATCTTGCCTTAAAAATTCTTTTTTATTCTGCTTTTCTTTCCACAATAAATATGCATAGGAAACAACTCCACCTATTGTTGCGGCAAATACTGCACATCCTACAGTCGCCTTTAATGACATATGAAATACTCTATACATTAAGAAACTACCAATGACTATTATTAAAACTCTTGTTAGTTGTTCTAATATTTGACTTATTGAAGTTGGTGCGATGAATCTATGCCCTTGGAAATATCCACGTGCTACACTTAGATTTGGAATGATTAGTATAGCAGTTGAAATTACCCTTATTACAAATGCAACATCTTCTTTTGTATTACCACCTTCAACATTTCCCATTATCATATATCCAATTTGATCTGCAAAAATAAATAGTATTAGGAAGCAAATAAATCCTATTATAAATAGAAATCTTTTTGCGATTTTAAATGCTCTTTCTTTTGCATCATAATAACCTAGTGTATAATATTCACTTATTATTTTACTCATTGCAAGTGGTATTCCTGCCTGTGATATACTTAAAAATATTGTATAAATATTATATGCATATCCATATAGTGCTCCGCCTTGTTCACCTATTATTGAATGAAATGGTATCGCATATAGTATTCCCATTATTTTACATAAAACTATACCAATAGTCGCAATGAATGCTCCCTGCATAAAAGAATTCTTCTTTAACTTCATACTATCACTCTTTCTATTACATTATATATAATAAAGGCATTAATGATAATTAATGTCTTTTATAATCTATCTATATAATTATAATACGACAGGTGAAATAAAGCAAATTAACTTTTATAAACAATCATTGCGGAAAAACAATAAATTTGTTCTTCTGCAAACATCGAAATTGATACTTCATATTTTATGTCAACAATATCTTCGTCATCTAATTCATCTAAAAAATCATTTACACTTTTTTCTAAATCCTTTTCATGCATTTCATCAAATACTTTTACCTTCATATTATCACCTTTTATATTGTTTCATATATAAAAAATAAAAAGTGTCGAATTGACACTTTTCATGTGAATTTATGTATAGTTTTGTTATTAAAAATGTTATTTTACAACTATATTTACAATTTTCCCTTTAATTACAATTATCTTTACAATTTCTTTTCCTTCAATATGTTTTTGTACATTTTCTTCTTTTAATGCTTTTTCTTTTATTGAATCTTCATCTTCATCTATATTAATATTTATAGTAGAACGTACTTTTCCATTAACTTGCACTGCGATATCAATGTTTTTTTCTACTAATTTTGATTCATCATATGTTGGCCATGTATCTTCACATAATGGTTTGTATCCTAATTTTTCATTTAATTCTTCTGTTATGTGTGGAGCTACTGGATTCATTAATTTTAATAGTAATCTATAATCTTCTTTTGTGATTGAATCTTTATCATCATATGCATTTGTTAGAATCATTAATGATGAGATATAAGTGTTGTATCCCATTGTTTCTAGATCGTTTGTAACTGATTTAATTGTCTTATTTTGAATTAACTCAAGGTCTTTCGAGAATCCTTCTTCGTTATTTACCTTATCATATACTCTTATTATTTTATCAATAAATCTTTTACATCCTTTTAATGAATCGGTACTCCAAGGGGCATCTTGTCTATAGTCTCCCATAAACATTTCATATGTTCTTAATGTATCTGCCCCATATTCATTTACTATATCGTCAGGATTAATTACATTTCCTTTTGATTTACTCATTTTTTCACCATTTGATCCTAAAACCATACCATGTGATACACGAGTCCAGATCATTTCTTTGTGTGGTACTAATCCGATATTATATAAGAATTGTACCCAGAATCTAGCATATAATAAATGTCTTGCGGTATGTTCCATACCTCCATTATACCAATCTACTCTATTCCAATATTTCATTGAGTCCATTGATGCGAATTCTTTTTCATTGTGTGGATCCATAAATCTTAAGAAGTACCAAGAAGATCCTGCCCAGTTTGGCATTGTATCTGTTTCACGCTTTGCATCTTTTCCACATTTTGGACATTTACAGTTTACCCAATCTGTTATTTTTGCAAGTGGAGATTGTCCATCGTCAGTTGGTTCATATTCCGCGATATCTGGAAGTAATAATGGTAAATCTTCTTCTTTCATTGGTTGCCATCCACATTCTTCACAGTATATCATTGGAATTGGTTCTCCCCAGAATCTTTGTCTTGAGAAAATCCAATCTCTCATTTTGTAATTATTTACTTTTCTAGCAATTCCCATTTTTACAAGTTTATCTGTGATTGCTTCTTTTGCTTCTTCTACTGTTAGACCTGTGAATTCTTCTGAATTAATAAGTTTACAACCTTTTCCTAAATAATCTTGCTTTTCAAATGCTTTTTCACTTACATCTGCACCATCAATTACTTGTATCATTTCAATGTTATGTACTTTTGCATATTCAAAGTCTCTTTGATCGTGGGTTGGCACTGCCATTACTGCACCTGTACCATAATTACCTAATACAAAATCTCCTAAATATACTGGAACTTTTTTACCATTTACTGGATTTATTGCCTCTATTCCTTTAACTAGACATCCTGTTTTTCCTTTGTTTAATTCAGTTCTATCCATATCGGATTTTTTTGCGGTTTCTTTTATATACTCTTCTACTTCTTCTTTGTTTTCTACCCTAGGCATTAATTCTTTTATTAATTTACCATCTGGTGCGATTACAAAGAAAGTAATACCATATATTGTTTCTATACATGTAGTAAATACAGAGAACTTCCCTCCACCTACTATATCAATATCTACTTCAACTCCAGTTGATTTACCAATCCAATTTATTTGACCTAATTTTACTCTTTCTGCAAAGTTAGTATCATCTAGACCTTTTAATAGATCTTCTGCATAGTCACTCATTCTAAGCATCCATTGACTTTTTTCTTTTTGTATTACGGTTGAACCGCATCTTTCACATACTCCACCTGCGGCATCTTCATTTGATAATACACTTTTACATGTTGGACACCAATTAACTGGTACTGTATCTTTATATGCCATATTATGCTTATAAAATTGTAGGAATTGCCATTGTGTCCATTTATAATATTCTGGATCTGTTGTTGAGAATTCTCTATCCCAGTCAAATGAAAAACCTAGTGTTTTCATTTGTGTTTTAAAGGTTTTAATATTTTCCTTTACTGCTTCTTTTGGATGAATATGGTTCTTTATTGCATATTGTTCTGCAGGGGCTCCAAAAGCATCCCATCCCATTGGATATAGTACATTATATCCTTGCATTCTTTTCATTCTAGCTATTGCATCTTGTGCTGTATAGCTTCTTACGTGTCCAACGTGTAATCCAGCACCAGATGGATATGGAAACTCAACTAATATATAGTATGGAGTTTTATCTTTCTCTCCTGTTATTGCTTTAAAGCTTTTATGATCATCCCAATACTTTTGCCATTTTTTTTCTACTTCTTTAAAATTATACATCTTTCGTCAATCCTTTCTTTTTAAAATATTTTCCTAATATATGAAAACTAGTTAATGATATTAGTAATGTCAGTATAAAACCAACTAGTAATTGTATCCAGAGTGTTTTTATATAAGTAATTATTGTTACTACTATTGATAAGTCAAACGCTACAACTAAACCCATCAGTTGTAAAAAATATCTAAAATTTATTTTGGATAAATCTACTTTGTATTTAGTAACAAAATATTCTACTTCCGCAGGCATTTTTTGCTTATTATTTTTTTTCTTGTTTTTTCCTTTTCTTTCACCACGCTTGTTGTAGTGAATTACTATCCAGATGTAGTACATTATATATATAAATATAATTGTAAATATAAGATATATCATATTTCCTCCTTAAAAAAACACGATAATACATCATAAGGACGCATTACCGTGTTACCACCTTAATTCATAGTTAAACTATGCACTCTAGACCTTTAATGCAGGTTTACATTTTACTATTATTAAAGACAAGTTCATAAGTATATTTATATTGCTTACACCAAACGCAACTCTCTTTGATAAATATTACATATTACTACTTCTTTAAGTAAATAAATATTAAATATAGTATAGTAAATTTAATAAATATATTCAATACTTTCTAGTAAATTTTTCTTATTTTTTTTATCACTTTATTTACACTATTTAATCATTTTGTTATAATACTCCCGGATGTGGTTTTATGAATAAATTTAAATATTCAGATTCAAATAAAAGGTATTACACACTTGATTACTTTTATAAAAAGAAGTTTGGTTGTAAAGTTTTTAAGGTTAGCTTAAATGGTGGCTTTAGTTGCCCTAATAAAGATGGTAAGGTTGGATATGGTGGATGTATATATTGTTCAAAACTAGGTAGTGGTGATTTTGCAGGAGATTTAAATGAACCTTTAGATGTTCAGTTTACCACCATTAGAGATAAAATGCTTAAAAAATGGCCTAATGCTAAATACATTGCTTATTTTCAGGCTAATACGAATACATATGCACCTTTGCCAGTTTTAAAGGAAAAGTATGAAAGTGTTTTAAAATTTGATAATGTTATTGGACTTTCGATCGCAACTAGACCTGATGCAATAAGTCCTGAATGTATGGATTACTTAGAAGAATTATCTAAAAGAACTTATTTAACTGTTGAATTAGGACTTCAAACAATACATGATAAGACTTCCAAACTTATAAATAGGTGTCATACATTATCTTGCTTCAATGAATGTGTTAAATCACTTAGAGATAGAAATATTAATGTTGTTGTTCATATTATAAATGGACTTCCTTATGAGACCAAAGAAATGATGCTTGATACAATTAAATATTTAAATACATTAGATATTCAGGGTATTAAAATTCATATGCTTCACATAGTCTCTGATACTGCACTTGCTAGACTATATTTGGAGAAACATTTTCACGTTCTAACAAGAGATGAATATGTTGATATTGTTTGTGATCAATTAGAACTATTAAGAAGTGATATTGTAATAAATAGAATTACAGGTGACCCTGACCCTAATGAGTTAATCGAACCTACTTGGCTTATTAAGAAATTCTGTGTATTAAATGAAATAGATAAAGAAATGGCAAGAAGAGATACATATCAAGGTATAAAAATAGACAACAAAAAGTGAAGTTGTCTATTTTTTATGCATTTATATAAATGATAGGATAAATATAAATAGTGGAATTATATAAAATATCAATCCATCCAGTTATTACATATAGAGATAAATTATATGTAGATAGTCCATAAATAATACTGAAGAAGCATTTATAAAAATCATCTAATTTTTTAAACTTTTATCTAGAAAATAGTTACAAGTAACTGTTGATAATACTATTTTTAATAAGATAATAATATTTACTGCATTTGGTATATCACTTCTTTTAAATAGTAAAACTAAGAGTGTAAATGGGCTTGATATATAATAGAAAAAATTAGGAATAAAACTTGATGCGATGCCTCCAATATAATCAATCAATATAGACTTTCCATTGCGTATAACATCATAAAAATTATAGTACATTGGAACTATTTGTTCATACATATCTCCCCACATTATATAATTTTTTCCAAAAGGATACATTCCCTTTACTAAAAATACAATTAGTAATATGACCGCCACTACTAAACCAGAAATAAAATATTTTTTCTTCATAATATACCTCTACTCATAATTTTGGTATACAAATCACGTATATTAATTTCAAGTACTATAAATCTGTATTTAAAAATCCACTATGGACTAACCACAGTGGATTTCTTATTATGGTGTAATACTTTTAGATAATATCTCTTACCCAGAAGATATTCTCTTCTTAAATTATTCATATTATCACCATTAATATTATCTACAATTGTTTATTAATTATTCAACATTTCATTAAGCTTTTCTTCATTCCAAATTTCTATGCCTAATTTTTGTGCTTTTTCATATTTACTTCCAGGATTTTCCCCGACTATTACAACAGATGTTTTTTTACTAACAGAATCTGTTACTTTACCACCTAATGATTCAATTTTTTCTCTTATTTCATCACGAGCTTTACTTAATGTTCCTGTTATTACAAAGGTTTTGTCAGTAAAGTTTTCATCCTCTATAGATTTTGATAATAAACATTTTTCATTAACACCTATTTCTATAAGCTTTAAAACTTGTTCTTTATTATAGTCTACATTGAAATAATTTATTATACTTTTTGCGATTATTTCCCCAACATCATAGATGTCTTTTAATTCATCAAATGATGCATTCATAAAATTAGTCATGGTTTCAAATTTCTTAGCAAGTATTTTAGCAGTTTTTTCACCTACATTTGGAATTCCTAATGCAAAAATAAACTTTTCTAGTGATGATGATTTACTCTTTTCTATTGCATTTAAAATGTTTTCAACACTTTTTTCTCCAAATCCTTCTAATTCTATTAAGTCTTTTTTATGGTTAGATAATTTAAATATGTCTACAAAATTATTTATAAAATGCATATTATAGAAGTCTTCCATAATTCTATCGCCTAGTCCATCTATATTCATTGCTTTTCTGCTTACAAAATGAATTAATCCTTCTATTTTTCTTGCATCGCATCCTGGATTCATACAGTAGTAATCTACTTGTCCTTCTTTTTTGATTAGTGGACTGTTACAAATTGGACATGTTTTTATCATCACAAAATCTTTTTCTGTTCCATCTCTTCTTTCAGGAAGAGCTCTTACAACTTCTGGGATTACATCTGCGGCTTTTCTAATAGATACTGTATCTCCTATTTTTAAGTCTTTTCCTATTACATAATCTTCATTATGGAGTGTTGCCCTTCTTATGGTTGAACCTTGTACTATTACAGGTTCTAATACTGCATTTGGAGTTATTTGCCCTGTTCTTCCTACCGTGAATACTATATCAGTTAGTTTAGTTAGTACTTCCGTTGCGGGAAATTTATACGCAGTTGCCCATTTAGGGTATTTAGCTGTAAATCCCATTTTCTTTTGATCCATTATATTATTAAGTTTTATTACAATTCCATCTATTTCATATGGAAGTGTTGGTCTTGATAATTTTTGTTCTTCAATAAATTGTAGTACTTCATCAATACCAGTCACAAGTTTATTATTAGGATTAACTCTAAAGCCTAAACTTTTCATAAACTCAAGTGCGGCATAATGAGTTGTGATTCCATAATCTTCGGGATTAGGTAAGTGATATATCCATGACTCTAATTTTCTTGATGCGGCTATTTTTGAATCCAATTGTCTAATAGAACCTGCGGCAGCATTTCTAGGATTTTGAAATAAATTAAGTCCTAGTTCTTCTCGTTCTTTATTTAATTTATTAAATACTTTCTTACTCATATAGATTTCACCACGTACTTCTATATCTATTTCTTTTGGTAGAGTAAGTGGTATTGTCTTTATAGTCTTAACATTCTCAGTTATATCTTCCCCTACTACTCCGTCTCCTCTTGTTGCGGCAGTAATAAGTTTTCCTTTTTCATAATGAAGCGATACGCTTAAACCATCTATTTTCAATTCACATACATATGATGGATTTATATTTTCTTTTCGAATTCTACTATCAAATGCGATTATTTCTGATTCATTAAATACATTACTTAATGATAGCATAGGTATAGCGTGTATTACTTTTTTAAAACTATCTAATACTTTTCCACCTACTCTTACAGTTGGTGAATCATCTCTTCTAAGGGACGGATTAGCTATTTCTAGTTCAAATAATTCTCTTAAATATTTATCATATTCTTGGTCGGTAATAGTTGGATTATCTAATGTATGATAGTTGTAATCTGCTTCATTTATTATTTTAATTAGTTCATCATATCTTTCTTTCATATAATCGCCTCATTAATTAATTTTGCTTAAGCTTTTGTGATTTTTCATTAATTTTCTTATTCCATATGGATGTTTAAACGCTATAGAAACAAGTGTATTTGTTACTTCTACTACTTTTCCTTGTCCAAATATTTCATGATATACATAATCTCCAACTTGGTAATCAACGTCTTCTTTTCTAAAGTGTTCCTCTTTCTTCATCTTTTCTTGTTTATTAAATTCTTTTTCTGTGAATGCTTTATCTATTAATTTATCATCTATTTCTGATAAGAATCTACTTGATGGATTTGCTTGTTCTCTACCAAATAGAGTACGCATTTTTGCGTTTACTAAATAAAGTTTTTTTCTTGCACGTGTTATTGCCACATACATTAGTCTTCTTTCTTCTTCTACCTCATTATTATCTAATAAGGAATTTATATGTGGGAATATTCCTTCTTCAAGCCCTATTACAAATACATAATCAAATTCTAGTCCTTTTACAGAATGTACTGTCATTAAACTAATTCTATTTTTATCATCTTTATATTCGTTTACATCACTTACTAAACTTATTTCTAATAAGAAATCTTCTAGAGATACCAATCCATATTGTTCTTCAAATGCTTTAGTAATCGATTTAAACTCCTCTAAGTTTTCTAATCTTATATCAGCTTCAAGTGAAGATTCTGCCTTGTATTCGCTTCTCATTCCAGTAACATCTAATACTTTATCAACAAGTTCAGTTAATGTTATATTTTTTGATATTTCTTTTAGGTTCTCAATTATTTTTTTGAATTCTAATTCTTTCCCTGACGAAATTACTTCATAAATACTTTTATTTTCTATTGCGGCAATATTTATTAAGCTATTTACCGTTTTATTACCTATTCCTCTTTTTGGAGAATTGATAACTCTAAGTAAGCTTATATCATCTTTTTCATTATATATAAGTCTTAAATATGCGATTAAATCTTTTATTTCCTTTCTACTATAGAAATAGAAACTACCTACTACTCTATATGGTAGATTTTCTTTTAGTAATTCTTCCTCCATAATACGTGATTGAGCATTTGTTCTGTATAAAACTGCGATATCTTGATAATTTATACCATTTGATAATAATTTTTTTATTTCTCTTATTACATAGAATGCTTCATCTCTTTCATTAAACGCTCTAAAGTATGTTATTTTTTCACCTTTTCCTTTGTCTGACCAAAGGTTTTTTGACTTTCTTTCTTTATTATTTTTTATAACTGAGTTTGCAGCTTCTAGTATTGTATTTGTTGATCTATAGTTTTGTTCTAGTTTTATTGTAGTTGCATCTTTGTAGTCTTTTTCAAAGTTAAGAATATTTCTATAGTTTGCTCCTCTAAAACCATATATTGATTGGTCAACATCTCCAACAACACATATATTTCTATACTTTGAACTGATTAGTTTTGTAAGTACGTATTGTGCTTTATTTGTATCCTGATACTCATCTATTAATATGTATTTAAATCTTTCTTGATATGCATCTAATATCTCACTATGTGATTTAAATAATTTGATCGGTAATACTAATAAGTCATCGAAATCTACTGAGTTATTTTGTTTTAACTTATTTTGATACTTTTCGTATATCTTTAGTACTACTTTTTCAAAATCACTTGCAGCATATTTTTCATATTCGTTTGGCTCTACAAGTTCATTTTTACAACCACTTATTTTATTTTTAATTGCGGATGGATTATATATTTTACTATCTAAGTTTTCTTCTTTTAAAATTCTCTTAATTATAGTTAATGTATCATCACTATCTATTATTGTAAAATTTGAATTATATCCTAGATATGAATAGTTTTCTCTTAGGATTTTAAGTCCAAATGAGTGAAATGTTGATACTTGTGCTTTTTTTGATATTTCACCTATCATTGAAAGTAATCTCTCGCTCATTTCTTTAGCTGCTTTATTAGTAAATGTTATTGCCAAAATATTATATGGATTTACTCCTAAGTTTTCTATTAAGTATGCTACTTTTGTTGTTAGTACTCTTGTTTTCCCACTTCCTGCGCCTGCAAGAATTAAAAGTGGTCCACTGCATGATAAAACCGCTTTTTGTTGTTCTTTATTTAAATCATCTATCTTCATAATTACCTCACTTATTTAGTATTCTTTTTTTCTTTTTCTAATGGTACTAGTCCTTTTGAAAATTCTAGTTCTAACATGCTTGGAAAAAAGTATCTATATGCGGTACCTTTTAACATATTTTCTTTATCGACTTTTGTATAATCAAGTTCTACTTCAAAAGGAAGAGTCTTATTTTTTAATAGTACTACTTCTCTTAAAAATTCTCTTATACTTCTCCCATTACCTTCTCTAAATGGATGAACTCTTATTAAATCATAATAAAATGGTGCAAGTACAAATGCATACTCATCTTTTGTTTGCACCCTATCTATTTCATTTGAATATCTTTCTATTACACTTTTTAATTCTTCCTCTATTAAACTTGGATCTGTAAAATTATATGTATTTTTTCTTAATGTACAAGTTCTATACTGACCTGCCCATGAATATAAATCGGAAAATAGAAATTGGTGTATATCTTTTAAGCCTTCAGCACTCGGAACAGTTAATATTGGATTTAGATGCAAAAATGCAAGGTGTGGAAGAACTAATTCTTTTTCTTTTTGCTCAAGGGTTTCTTTGTCAGTTATGCCTAGTTTATTTTTTAATACATTAGTTCCCTCTATTATGTATTTGTCCCAATTGTTGTCCATTAATATTACCCCCTAAATTAAATTGTTTTATTAATCTTTTTTTTGTATCATCTATATTATCTTTTGTTAATTTAACATCATCTTCCATTTCAATATTAGCTTTTGACATTTCTATTGCTCTTTCTATCATCTCATTAGTTATATTCATTTTACCACCACACTACTATTATATTTTATCATATATGAGATTTTTTTTGTAGTTATTTCATATAATTATTCATAAGGAGATGATAGTTTTGCCAAATATAATTGCTTATGGTGGTATGCCTTCTAAGAATTCCCCTAGTTTTTCTGAAGAAAGTTTTTTACTAGCAGACAAAGCTAAATTTATTGATGGTATTATGGTTGATGCATATCTAACTAGTGATAATAAGGTTGTTTTGTCTGATGAATATTTATTAATGAATATGGGGATTGATAAGGAATATATAAATTGTGCTTCATATAATGATATTTTATCTATTAATAGTGGTTCTAAAATAAAAAGAAATCATTTAGTTTTACTGGATAAATTAAATGAATATTGTAATCCTGATACTATAGTATTAATAAATATAATTGGATGTGGTTATAAAAATAATGATGTTGTTAATTATATTAAGAATTTTGTTAGTAAGTCTAATATGAATATTTATCTTTATTCTAAGTCAAAAGATATCACAGAGGCTTTATTAGAATCTGATATTAATGCGAAAATCGGGGTTAAGGTTACTAACAAAGCTAGTTGGAATTATTCTTTTGATTTTTATGTGGTTGACATGTTTTGGGTTAATCAAGAAGAGATAGCAAAAAAATTAAGTGATGGATGTGAAATATTTGTTGGAATAATCAATAATAAGGAAGAAGTTAACAAGTTAAAATTAGAATTAGGTAGTTCATTTTCTAAGTGTTACTTAGTTAGTAAAAGTCCAAGCGTAATTAAAAATTACCTTTAGGGCTTTTCTTTTTTCACACAAGATAAGTCTTTGCGTATAATAAAATGTAATTATTATACGAGGAGGTTATTATGAAAAAAAGAATAATTACCATTATTGCAATTTTGGGATTATTTATTTTAGTTTGCGCTGTTATTTTTGATTTTAATTCAAAAAATAGTAAACTTACTAAGATAAAAGTTGCTGAAGTTGCACACAGTATTTTCTATGCACCACAATATGCAGCAATTAGTGAAGGATATTTTGAAGATGAAGGATTAGATATAGATTTAACTTTAACTCCAGGTGCTGATAAAGTTACTGCTGCGGTACTTTCAGGTGATGTTGATATTGGATTCTCTGGAAGTGAGGCAACAATCTATGTATATAATGGCGGAGAAAAAGACTATTTAAAAACTTTTGCACAATTAACTCAAAAAGATGGAAGTTTCTTGGTTTCTAGAGAAAAAATAGACAACTTTAAACTTGATGATTTAAAAGGCAAAAAGGTAATAGGAGGAAGAGCTGGCGGTATGCCTGAAATGACATTTGAATGGGCATTAAGAGGTGCTGGCATAAATCCTAAAACTGACTTAACAATTGATACTAGTATTGCATTTGCAGCAATGGGTGGTTCATTTATTGGAGGCAATGGTGATTTTGTTACTTTATTTGAACCTACTGCACTTGAAATAGAGCAACAAGGATATGGATATGTTGTTGCATCTATTGGTGAATTAGGTGGAGTTGTACCTTATACTTCTTATAGTGCTAAAATCAGTTACATTAATAGTCATAAAGACATAATTGAAAAATTTACTAATGCTGTTCAGAAGGGACTTGATTTTGTTCATAAAAATGATAGTGAAACGATTGCTAAATCTATCTTGGAGTTTTTCCCTGACACTTCTTTAAAGGATTTAACTAAGGTAATAGAAAGATATAAAAAACAAGATACTTGGCCTAAGGCAACTAATTTTACTAAGGAGTCATTTGATCATTTACAAGAGATTATGATTGCATCTGGTGAATTAGAAAAAATGGTTGAATATAGTGACTTAATATATAGTAATGACTAATGCAAGTAATAAAATTTTAGAGATTAGTAATTTGAAAAAAATTTATCACGATAAAAATAGTGAAATAACTGCGATAGATAATATTAGTCTATTGGTCAAAGATAAAGAATTTGTTTCTATTGTTGGACCTTCTGGTTGTGGTAAATCAACTTTATTATCAATCCTATCGGGTTTAGAGGAAAAATCAGGTGGGGATATATTATTAGATAAGAACCTAAAGGTTGGTTATATGCTTCAAAAGGATTCCTTATTTCCTTGGAGAACGATACTTGAGAATTGTCTTGTTGGATTAGAGGTTACGAATACTTTAAATGATACTTCTAAAAAAAGAGTTATAAGACTTCTAGAGACATATGGGTTAAAGGATTTTATGAATAAATATCCAGATTCGCTTTCTGGGGGAATGAGGCAAAGAGTTGCTTTAATTAGAACACTTGCGACTGATCCTGATATACTTTTCCTTGATGAACCATTTTCGGCTTTAGATTACGTGACTAGACTTGCACTTTCTGATGATTTATACAGAATTATCAAAAATGAGGGGAAAACCGCTATTATGGTTACTCATGACCTTGCAGAAGCAATTAGTCTTTCAAATAGAATTGTTGTATTATCAAAAAGACCTGCTAAAGTTAAATGCATATATGACATAAAATTAACAGATAGTTCTACTCCTATAAATAATAGAAAATGTAAGGAATTTAATTACTATTATGATAAGATTTGGAGGGACCTAGATGTACACTTATAGTGAGGAACACTTACTATTTCTAAAGAAAAGAAAAAGAAAAAAATTGTTTGTTTTATTCTTCCAAGTTTTAATAATAATTTCATTTCTGGTTGCATGGGAAATACTAGCTCGTAAAAATATAATTAATACTTTCTTATTTTCTTCTCCATCTAATGTTTATAAATGTCTTATGGATTTATACCATAAAAATGGTTTATTTAATCATATTTGGATTACTACTTATGAAACACTTATTAGCTTTGCGTTAGCAAATGTAATTGGAATAGTTGTTGGCTCTATACTATGGTGGAATGATACACTTGCTAAGGTAGTTGATCCCTATCTTACTGTTATTAATTCACTGCCTAAAGTAGCCTTGGGCCCTTTAATTATTATTTGGGTAGGTGCCGGAATTAATTCAATAATATTTATGGCACTTATGATTAGCTCAATAATTAGTATAATTAATATTTATAGTAGTTTTGTTAACACAGATAGCTCATTTATAACACTTATGAAATCATTTAAAGCTAGTAAATGGCAAATATATAAGAAGGTTATAATTCCTAGTAATTTGCTTAATATAATAAATAATTTTAAAATAAATATAAGTATGTCTTTAATTGGCGTTATAATGGGTGAATTATTGGTTTCAAAAGAAGGACTTGGTTACCTTATTATGTATGGTTCGCAAATTTTTAATATAAAGCTTGTTATTGCATCTGTTGTTATTTTGGGAATATTATCTTACTTTATGTATTATATAATCCACTTGATTGAAAAGAAACTAGAAAAAAAATAAATTGAGGTTTTGAAAACCCCAATTTTTTTATCTTTTAACTTGTTCTTTTTCTAACTTTTTAGCATCATCTATTTGTTTTAGTCCTAAATTTATAAAGTATATTATTGCTATTCATGCTGCTGTTGTTAGACCTACTCTAAATAGTTCGAATGGTGCTTGAATAGGTAAATCCCAGAACCAATGTAATACTAATGGTATTATGCAAATTAGTAAAAATCTCTTGTCGTTTAAATGCTTTTTATCTAATTTATCAAAGCCTTTTACATACATAAGTGCTCCCCCAAAATTTAATGTTGCAGTTTTTTGTTCAAAGAATGGTAATGAATAATACAATATCGCAACAAAAAGTGATGTTCCTCCACCTATTATGAAATATTTTAATACCTTGTGAAATCGTAAATTTCTAAACAATCAAATTTCCATACTTAATATTAATACAAAGGACATGTCCAAATATATCGTATTTGATGCATCACATATTTCTAGAATTAAAAATGGAAAAACAAAGCCTTCTGATCCAAAGGATTTTTCCACAAAAGTTGCTAATTATATAGTCTATAAGTATAATTCTCCTATATATAAAGACTTACTTTTAACTGTGCTAGATTCTACTGAAAATGAGATAAACACCAGTGATAAATTATTTCATAGAATATATAATTATCTTGTTAGTAATTATCACACTAAGGATAAAAATTATATTAATGACTTTTTAACTAACTTAGATAAGTTTGATTTAAACGATTATATTAAGACAATAAAATTTGATGAACTAAAAGTACCTTCCCTACCATTTTATATAGTTAAATCAAAAAATTATTATGGTATTGAAGAAATGAAAAAGGGAGAACTCGATTTCTTTAAAGCTACTGTTTTATCAAAATCTATGGAAGATGTATTCATGTGTAGTGATATGCCTATGGAGGATATGGCAAAAGATTTAGATTTTGGGAAAAAATGGATGTTTGCGATTGCAATGTCACTAAAAAAAGGTCTTCATTTAAATATAATTCATAATTTAGATAGACCTTTTAATGAAATGATGCTTGGACTTGAAAGTTGGATACCGATTTATATGACTGGTCAGATATCTCCATATTATTTAAAAGAAGTTAAAAATAGCGTTTATAATCACTTAAATTACGTATCTGGTGCTGTAGCCCTTACTGGAGAATGTATTAAAGGATTTCATGATAAAGGAAAATATTATTTAACAAATAATAATAAAGAATTAGTATATTATAAAGAAAAAGCAAGTCTGCTTTTAAATAAAGCTAACCCACTTATGGAAATCTATAGAGAAGACAATAAATCTGCATTTAAAGCATTTTTAATTAATGAAAGTGAGATTATTCTTGATAGAAAGAGAATATTTTCTTCTCTTCCACTTTTCACTATTTCGGATGAGTTACTTATTAAAATATTAAATGATAACAATATTTCTCAGGATGATATTAATACTATTATTGAATATAGGAATGAAGAAAAAGAATACATGACTTCTATACTTACCAACAGTACTATCACTGATGTTATTTATAAACCTACTATGGAAGAGTTTTTAGATGATTCTATTGCTTTATCAACTGAGAATATATTTTATGATAAAAAAATTAAATATACATATGAAGATTTTATTAAACATTTTGAGTTAACTATTCAGTATTCAAATATTAATAAAAATTATAAAGTTATAACTAATAGTTATAAAACGTTTAAAAATATTAACATAACTATGGTCGGAAAGCATCATGTTATATTATCAAAATCTGCTAACCCAATTATACATTTTGTTATTAAACATCCAAAACTTGTGGATGCAATTGTTAACTTTAATCCACTTGTTATAGAGTAAAGTAAAAGGTTTGAAATTTCCTTCAAACCTTTTTATTTTGTTAGTTTAATTTTTCTTTTATCTTCTTCTAATATATAAATGTCTTTTTCTATGAAACTTATTCCTGTTTTGGGTACTACTTCTTCTTTTTCTTTTTCATTGTTTATATTTATTTCAAGTACTGGAATTTCACCTTCATATTTAAATTCATTTTCATCATCTACTTCAAAATAGATTTTATTCTTATTTAGTTTATATCCTGCTGGTGCTTTTATTTCTTCGATATAGTATTTCCCTGCAGGTAGATTCTCTATTTCTATTATTCCATTTATGGTTATGAATTCATCTTTATGATCAATTGTTAAATACTTTTCTTCTTGGATATCATATATTTTGAATATAGCACCATTTACTATTCTTTCTCTTGTTTGAGAATCTTTCTTTTTTATTATTATCTTCGCTGAGAATTTTTCATCATGAAGATCAAATCTCTTTACTTTTGTAGCCTCATCTATTTTCACGGTGAAATCATCTACACATTTATAGTTTTTCATACTATTAAGCTGATGAAATTTATATGTTCCATATGGAAGAGTAATGTCTATTTTACCAAATTTGTCGGTTGTCACTACCTTTACTTTTTTACCTTCTTTATTATATATTTCAAATGATACACCCTCTTCTAATTTTTCATCATAATACTTATATATTTCTATTTTTCCCTTATATACTTCATTTTTAAGATTTAACTCTTTATGTGTATTATTTTTATCTAAAACAACCTCATATTCATTTAAATCTAATTTATATCCCTGCATACTTTTTGATTCTTTTATAATATATTTTCCAAATGGTAATTTAATAGATGTTGCCTCATAATTATTATCTATTACTAGTGTATCAACTATTTTATTATTTGAATCATAAATATTATATACACTTCCTATCAAAGCTCCTTCTCCCTGTGGAAATTTTTTATTTGTATTTAAATCTAATTTATTTATTTTTATTGTTCCACTTTTTACATTAACTTTAATGGTAATATCTATCTTAGAAATTTTACCTGGTGTCATTATATTTTGATGTTTATTATCTACAAATACTACACTTGGTCTATTATAGTTTTCTTTCCTTTTTAATTTTATAAAAGAAGCTGATTCATCATGTGTTGTTACTGTCATTTTATTTCCGGATATTTTAACATCGATATTATCACTTTTAGATTCAATTTCATAATCTTCCAATACTTTTCCCGAATCAGTTAGAGTATTTGTACTATTTATGGAAAATGTTAAATCATCAAATGAAAAACTTGGTACTTTATTATGCTGCTCTACTAATTTTTCTATCTGTTTTATTTCTTTATCATATATATCTATCTTTTTTCCATTTAACTTATCTGTGAAATAAAATTCTGCATCCGGTTCAATTACTCTCCATATCATAATTTGTGTAATTGAATACCATTTATCTTCTTTATGATTTTTATATCCATATCCATAATATGCAATTTTAGTTATCTTATCCCAAGCTTGTTTACTTATTCCTAAATGCTTTTCTTGATTTTCTGAATATGACTTATAGTTTTCATTATACTTCATTACTTCAAATGGTTCAGTACAATAACCTATTCCATCATCACTTTTCTTTCTTATAAACTGTGGCTGTTTTGCCTGTGTTTTATCTTTACTCACCTTTTTTATATAAATATCTTTTATTTTTTCGGCACCATAGAATGCATCATCATAATTAGAAGCATAAACTCCTGTAATACTAACAAAAAATAACATTAAAGCCAATAATAATTTTTTCATAATCTATTCGATTACCATCACTCATTATTATTATAGTGGATATAATGTTATTTTCCTAAATTTATTGATTATAAATTATTAATTGATGTTGTGTTCTTGTACAAGCAACATAGAACAAGTTCTTTTCATCTTTTGTATATTTATTGTCTTTCTCTGTATATATTATTGCAGAATCAAATTCTAGTCCTTTTGAAACATATGATGGGATTACTAAAAGTTTCTTACTAAACTCAACTGTGTTAGAGTTTACAAGTGAAATATATTCATATTTATCTTTAAGTAGTTCATATATTTTTTTAGCTTCTTTATCATCTTTTGTGATAATTGATACATTTAAGTTTTGTTTAAATAGTATTTCAATATCATTAGTTAATAATTCTAATAAGTTATTTTTTTCTTCTCTAAATAATATTTCTCTATTACTCTTATCTCTTATAGCAGATACATGGTTTAAATTTAATATTTTATTAGTATATTCAATTATTTCAGGGCTTGATCTATATGTTTTTGTTAATTCTAGATACTTAGTATCTTCAAATATCTCACTTAATTTATTTAAGCTTTCGTACATATAATATGGATTAATAGTTTGATTTACATCACCCAGAATAGTAAAACTTGCAGATTTAAATATTTGTTTAATTATCTTATATTGAAGAAATGAATAGTCTTGTGCTTCATCTATTACAACTTCTTTAATATTTCCTTTGTATCCAAATCCTTCTAATAAGCCTTTAATGTATACAAATAAGCAAGCATCTTCATATTTAATTATTTTATTATCTTTTAAACAGTTTATATCTTCTGGTAATATTTTCCCATTATAATTGTTGATGAAATACTCACTTGTGTAAAAGTCCATATATATTTTTTTATAATCTATATCTACATTCATTGTTCTTTTTAATAGTGCCCTAATTTTACTTTTAGCTGTTTTCTTACCTTTGTAATATAGATAACATAGTTTTTCACAGATTGCATCTATTCTATCATAGAGATTAAACTTAGAGTATCTGTCTTTAAATAAGTAATTTAATTCTTCTTTTGATATTTCAAAATCATGTGTTGATATTTTATCTGTAAAGGTAATATTATTAACAAATGCTTCTACATATTTATTAATGTGATCAATTATTTCATCACTTTGTTTATATTTTACCAATTCTTTATTTGGTTCATTATACTTATAATATCTTTCCACAAAATTTGTGAATGATTCAACATCTTTGTACTCAAAAATAAACGTAGTTAAAAAATCACTAAATGTGGTTTGCATTGTATTGTCTTCGCCAAGTTCTGGTAGAACGTTTGAAATATATTCTGAAAATACTTGGTTTGGTGAGAAAATTAATACATTGTTTGATTGTAAATTTTCAATTTTATATAAAAGAAATGCAATCCTATGAAGTGCAACCGATGTCTTACCCGAACCAGCAATACCTTGAACTATTAGGTTTTTATCTTCCACATTTCTTATTATTTGATTTTGTTCTTGTTGAATTGTGTTAACAATGTTTTTCATTTTTTCACTTGATGAATTCGATAGTACTTCTTGTAGTATATCATCATCAACATTTAAACTATTATCAAATACTCTTATTAATTTACCATCTTCTATTTTAAATTGTCTTTTATTTGTTATGTCACCAGTTATAAAACCTTTTGGTGCTTTATACCTTGCAGGTCCTACTCCATAATCGTAGAATAGTGATGATACTGGAGCTCTCCAGTCATATATTAGATGTTTTTCTCCATCTTCTAGATGAGTTAATCCTATATAAATTTTTTCGGTATCAGAATCACTATCTTTAAATGTTATTGCGCCAAAGTATGGACTATTTTGAATTTTAAATAATTTTTGAAAATATTTTCCCTTACTTAATGCGATATTTACTTCTACATCATTAATTGCAACCATGCTTTTCATTTCTTGTGGGTCCATATCATGCCTTGCATCCCACATAAATTTTTGGAACTCTTGAATTTTTTCCTCTTTGTCATATAATTGCTGTCCCAAATCAGAAATTTTTTCATTGATTACTTTTTTTGTTTGATTAAGTCTTTCTTTTTCTTCTAGCAAGTCTTTTTCACTTATACTACTCATAAAACCTCCTTTATACGCCAAAAAACGAACCTCATTAAAAGTGGATCGTTTTATTTTTTTATTTATCAAGTTTAAACAAAATGCACAAGTTAAATTTTACAATATTTTTTATTTTGTGTCTAGTCTATTTTACATAATTTTTCAATACTTTAATAACGGGTCTTACATAATTTTTATTTGTTGCCTCATCTAACATATAGCTTCCTCTTTCTGTTACCACATATATATGACTATATTTTGAAGTTCTTAACCACCATGTTTTTGTATCTTCACTTGCTAGCCAATTACCTTCATTCCAATCATACCCGAATTCCATTTGATCTCTTAGCGTTATATACTCATCTGAAGTTAAAAGTCTAATTTCTTTTACTCCGGATTTTTCTTCTATCATATTTAATACCGCATTATTTATATAATAACCTATATTATTCTTATCGACAGTTGTATATTCAACTGAGTTTTCGGTATCAAATTCTACTGTATCGGATTCATCTATTTTACCATCTCTATTTAAATCAAATGGCAATTTACTAATTAACTCTACTTCCTTCTCATCAATACCAGTATCTTTTATTACATACCATTCTGTACCACTAAAAGTTACCTTTTCTCCTGCATTAAATGATTTAAATGTAAATATTATTGGTTCTCTTTTAAAAATTATAATTGGTAATATTACAGCAATTATTAATACCGATAATATAGATATCAATATCACTTTTTTCTTCTTTTTATTACCATTTATGTTACTAATGATTCTCTTTATCTTATCTAATACTGTTTTAAATTTAGATTTTACGATATGTAAAACTTTACTTTTCTTAGTCGTTTTCTTAGCATTAGATTCAATTTTTTGAGTTTCAACATCATTTTTGATTTCTTTTACCTTATTTACATTATTATTTATAGAAGGTTTTGTTTTAATCACATTTTTTTTACGTGATTTATTAGACTTCTTTGTTTTAACCTTATTCTGGCTCTTATTTTTTTGCTTTGTCTTTCCTATAACCATCTTACTTTTTTTCATACTATCTCTTCCTCAAAACAATTATAGCATGATAATTAAAAATTAGAACAAAAAAAAGACTATTTCTAGTCTTATTCTTCAACAAGTTCTAAAACTACTAGTAAAGCATCGTCTCCGCGTCTTTCATCTAGTTTTAAGATTCTTGTATATCCACCATTTCTTTTAGCGTATTTGCTAGCTAAATCGTCAAAAACAATTTTAACTGCTTCAGTGTCATTTTGTAAGAATGCTAGTGCTTTTCTACGTGAGATTAAATCTCCCTTTTTTCCATAAGTAATCATTTTATCAACAAATTTTCTTACTTCTTTAGCTCTAGTTTCAGTTGTAACTATTTTTCCATTCTTTATAACATCTTTAGTTAAATTAGCAAGCATGCTTCTTCTGTGTTTATTGTCAACACCTAATTTTCTGTATGCCATAATTTTCCTCCCTACTAGTCGTCATCACGTAATACAAGTCCTAAATCTCTAACTTTGTCTAAAACTTCTTTTAAAGACTTTTTACCTAAATTACGGATTTTCATCATATCATTTTCACTTTTATTTACTAGGTCTTGTAGAGTGTGGATTCCAGCTCTCTTTAAGCAGTTATATGCTCTTACTGAGAAATCCAAATCTTCAATTGTAGTTTCTAGTGCTTTTACTTTTGGATCTTCTGTTTTTTCAATCATCATTCCAGTAACATTTGCAATATTACTTAAGTTAGTTAAAATATTAAAATGTTCAATTAAAATTCTTGATGCTAATGCAACTGCTTCTTCTGGTTTGATTGAACCGTTAGTCCATACATTTAGTATTAACTTATCATAACTTTCATCTTGACCTACACGTGCACTTTCAACATCATATGAAATTCTTTCGATTGGAGAGTAAATTGAATCTATTGGTATTACACCAACTTTTTTAATATCAAGAAGTTTTTTATTTTCTTCACTCTTAACATATCCTCTACCACTTGTTACAGTCATTTCCATAACTAATTTTCCACCTTTAGCAACATTAGCGATTACTAGGTCTTTATTAATTATTTCAACGTCACTATCACATTCGATATCTCCAGCAGTTACTGGTCCTTCTTTTGTTACATTTAAATGAATTACTTTCATTTCTTCAACGTGTTTTTTAATAACTATTTTCTTTAAGTTTAATATAATAGTTGTTACATCTTCTACTACACCTTCAAGAGTTTGGAACTCATGTAATGCACCTTCAATTTTTACACTACTAATTGCAGCTCCTGGAAGAGATGATAACATTACTCTTCTTAATGCATTACCTATAGTAATACCAAATCCTCTCTCTAATGGTTCAAGTTCAAATTTACCATAGAAATTACTTTCTACATAATCAGTTATTTTATAGTTTGGTTTTTCAAATTCTACCATGAAACTACCTCCTTTATTATTAACCACGTGGACGTTTTGGTGGACGACATCCATTATGTGGAATTGGTGTAACATCGTTAATTGCAGTTACTTCTAATCCTGCAGTTTGAAGTGATCTGATAGCAGTTTCTCTACCAGGACCTAAACCTTTAACATAAACTTCTACTTTTCTCATACCAATTTCATAAGCAGCTTTTCCTGCAGCTTCTGCAGCAACACCAGCAGCAAATGGAGTTGATTTTTTACTACCTTTGAATCCTAATGCTCCACTTGATGACCAAGATATTGCATTACCTTCTTTGTCTGTAATAGTAGTAATTGTATTATTAAATGTTGAATGAATATGTGCTATTCCCTCTGGAACATTCTTTTTTACTTTTCTTTTTCTAGTCTTATAAGCCATTTCTTTGACCTCCTTTTACTATTAAACCTTAATTATTATTTCTTTTTGTTAGCTACAGTCTTACCTTTTCCTTTACGAGTTCTTGCATTACTTCTTGTTGATTGTCCTCTTACAGGTAATCCTTTTTTATGACGAGTTCCTTCATATGAATTTATTTCCATCTTAGTTTTAATATTCATATTTACTTCACGTCTTAAATCTCCTTCAACGTTGTATTTAGAAATTTCATCACGAATTAAATTTAATTCATCATTAGATAAATCACTTACTTTTCTAGATGGAGCAATTTTAACTGCTTCTAGAATTTTATTTGATCTTTTTCTACCAATACCATAAATATATGTTAGTGCTATTTCAACATGTTTATCATTAGGTATATCTACACCTTTAATACGAGCCATATTTTACACTTCCTTTCATTAACCTTGTCTTTGTTTGTGTTTTGGATTTTCACAAATAACCATTACTTTGCCTTTTCTTTTTACAATTTTGCATTTTGCGCAAATCTTCTTTGCTGATGCTTTTACTTTCATTTTATCCCTCCTATTATTTCCTATAGGTTATACGCCCACGTGTTAAGTCGTAAGGTGATAATTCTAACATTACAGTATCCCCCGGTAAGATGCGAATGTAGTTCATTCGTATTTTACCAGAAACGTGAGCTTCTACAATGTATCCATTTTCTAATTGTACTTTGAATTTACCACCCGGAATGATTTCTAGAACCTTTCCTTCAACTTCAATTGTATCGTCTTTTGCCATCTTTTCACTCTCCTGTTAATATTTCATATCCATCTTTTGTAACAACAACAGTATGTTCAAAATGAGCAGATGGACTATCATCATCAGTAAGTATTGTCCAACCATCATCTAACATGTATATATCAGCAGTTCCTAAGTTTAACATTGGTTCTACTGCTATAACCATACCTTCTTTTAATACTGGACCTGTTCCTTTTTTTCCATAATTTGGTACATCTGGTTCTTCATGTAGTTCTGTTCCTACACCGTGTCCAACTAGTTCCTTTACTACGCCTAAATTATGCTCTGTTGCATATACTTCGATTGCATTAGATATATCACCAATTCTTGCCCCTGGTTTAATTTCTTTTAAACCTTCAAACAAAGCTTGTTTAGTATATCTTAATAAGTTTTCTTTTTCTGCACTTATGTTACCAACAGGGTAAGTCCATGCAGAATCACCATGATATCCTTTATAACAAGCACATATATCTATTGAAACTATGTCACCATTTTTTAATTTACGTGGCCCAGGAATTCCATGTACAACTTCTTCATTTATGCTTACACATAATGTTGCTGGATATCCTTCATAACCTTTACAAGAAGGTATTGCACCTTTGCTTCTTATGAACTTTTCTGCAAGCCTATCAAGCTTTGCAGTGGTAATACCTTCTTTAATGTAAGGTTTTAAATATTGATGTGTTTGATAAACAATATGTCCTGCTTCTCTCAACAATTCAATTTCTCTTTGACTTTTGATTTTAATCAATTTATTCACCTAGTCTTTAATTAACTTTTCAACTTGCTCCAATGTATATTCGCGGCCTTTACTTCCGTCTACTACTTGAAGCACCCCTCTATTTTTATAAAATTCAATAAGTGGTGTTGTACTGTCTAGGTAAGTTTGATATCTAACTTCAAGTGATTCAATGTTGTCATCTTTTCTTTGATATAACTCACCATTACATTTATTACAAATACCAGGCTTTTTAGGAGCCATTTCTTCACTATAGATATTGTATATAGCACCACAGTCTTTACACATATATCTTCCTGTAATTCTCTTTACTAACATTTCTTTAGGAATATCTATTAATATTACCATTCCTAAATCTCTTCCGGATTTCTCCAAAATCTTATCATATTCTTTTGCTTGTTCAAGATTTCTTGGAAATCCATCTAATATATATCCATTATCACAAGCAGGATCATTTAATTTATTTTCTAGTACAGAGTAAACTATTTCTGGTGTAACTAACTTTCCTGCTGTCTGCATTTCGTTAATTTTTTTACCAAGTTCATCACCTTTAGCAACTTGTTCTCTTAATAAATCTCCTGTTGAAATATGAACATAATTATATTTTTCAAGTAAATCTTTTGATAAAGTCCCTTTTCCTGCACCTGGTGCAGCAATTAAAATCAAATTTTTCATTATCTTCTACTATATCCCTTCTTATAATTTCTTGAAACAAGACTACCTTCTAGTTGTTTATAAGTTTCAAGTGCAACTCCGACAACTATTAGTAAACTTGTACCACCAATTGTTACTGCTGAAGATAATCCAGATAAACTACTGAATATGATTGGTAATCCAGCTATTATTACTAGGAATACACCACCAATTATAGTTAACTTAGATAAGACATTTGAAATATATTTTTCTGTGTCCTTACCTGGTCTAACACCTGGAATAAATCCTCCATTTTCTTTTAAATTCTTTGCTAAATCTTCTGGTTTTAATTGAATGTAAGTATAGAAATAAGCAAAGAAGAAAATAAGTGCAACAAATATTATAAAACCAACAGGTTTAGTATAAGTTAAGTAATTATTAACAAAATTTATAAACTTTTCATTTTTTACCAATTGTGCTATTGTTGCTGGTATTGCAAGTAAGGTTGAAGCAAATATTACTGGCATAACTCCCGCTGTATTTACTTTTATTGGCATAAATGATTGATTACCATAAGCACTAGTAGACTTATTAGCATATTGAATAGGAATTTTACGTTCTGCAAGTTCTACAAATATAACTCCTACTATTATTAGGAAATATACTATTACGAACAATACAAATAGTAAAATACCAAGCCATAATGCAAATTCACCTTTAGTTATTAATTCTTTAAATGCAGTTATAAACATGCTTGGCATTGTAGCAACAATACCTGCAAGAATTATTAATGAAATACCATTACCAATTCCCTTTTGTGTAACCTGGTCTCCTAACCATAGAAGAAATGCTGTCCCAGCTGTTAATATAGTTGCAACATACATATAATCCATAGTAGTTTTACCTGATCCTAAGAACGCATATGCAAATGCAAAACCTTCAATAAAGGCAAATATTATACCCATATATCTAGTTATTTGATTTAATTTTTGACGTCCTACTGGACCCTCATCCTTTAGTTCACTAAAATATGGAAATATATCCATTTGTAATAATTGAACTATAATGGATGCAGTAATGTATGGCATAACTCCTAAACCAAATATTGAAAATTGCTTTAGTGCTCCACCACCCATTACATTTATTAATTCAAGAAATCCTAAATTAACTGTTACATCGGCAGTACCTGGAACTTGAACTCCAGTACCAATAACAAATATCATTAATGCACCTAAAGTGAAAAGTATTCTTAATCTTAAGTCTTTGTTAGTAGGCGCAAATAATTGTTTCATTGTTTGAAACATATTAGATCACCTCAATTTTGCTTCCAGATTCTTCTAACTTTTCAATAGCACTCTTTGAGAACTTATGTGCTTGAACTGTTAATTTCTTATTAATTTCTCCATTTCCAAGAACTTTAATTCCATCTAATTGTTTTTTTACTAATCCAACTTCTTTTAATAAAGCTGGTGTTACTAATGTACCTTCTTCAAAAATATTTAAATCACTTACATTAATAGTAGCATATTTAATTTTAAATTCATGATTTGAGAATCCTCTCTTAGGTAAACGTCTATATAATGGTAATTGTCCACCTTCGAATACTGGATTTACTCCTCCACCACTACGAGAGTTTTGTCCTTTTTGTCCTTTACCACTAGTTTTTCCAAGACCACTACCTGGTCCGCGTCCTACAATTTTTCTTCTTTGTTTTGCACCAATATTTTTTTCTAATTCATGTAATTTCATTATCCCAAAATCTCCTCTACTGTTTTTCCTCTTAACTGTGCAACATGTTCTGGTGTTTTAATTTGTTTTAGTGCATTAATTGTAGCGGCTGCCATATTATTTTTAGTTCTTGATCCTAGTGATTTTGATAAAATATCTTGAACTCCTGCAAGTTCTAGTACAGCTCTAACTGCTCCACCTGCAATAACTCCAGTACCTGGCGCAGCTGGTATTAAAACTACTTTTGCAGCTCCTGCAACACCATTTACTTCATGAGCAATTGTTCTATTGTCAGTTAAAGGTACTTTAATTAAATTTTTATTTGCAGCTTGTATAGCTTTTTTGATTGCATCAGGTACTTCGTTTGCTTTACCCATACCTAATCCAACTTTACCTTTTCTATCCCCAACAACAACAGTAGCCGAGAATCTTCTTTGTCTACCACCTTTGTTAACTTTAACAACGCTTTTAATTTCGACAACTAATTCTTCTAATGTTTTTGCTTTTGGGTCATTATTTTTATTTTGCATAAATACCCTCCTATTAGAATTCTAATCCATTCTCACGTGCAGCTTCAGCTAAAGCTTTTACACGACCATGATAAAGATGTCCACCTCTATCAAATACAACTTTTTTAATGTTAGCTTTTTGTGCTCTATCAGCCAATAATTTACCAACTTTAGTAGCAGCTTCAATATTGCCGCCATTTTCTAATTTTAATTCTTTATCGATTGATGAAGCACTCACTAAAGTGATGCCATTTTCATCATCAATAAGTTGTGCAAAGATATTTGAATTAGATCTATAAACACTTAATCTTGGTACAGCTACAGTTCCATGAATATCTTTTCTTATTCTTTCATGTCTAGCTTGACGCATAGCATTTTTTGACACTTTATTTATCATAAGTAACTTCTCCTTATCTTATATTTTTAATTTTAATTTAAGCAGCTAATTAGCTTAAGCGGCTTTCTTTCCTTCCTTACGGCGAATGTGTTCATCTTTATAACGAATTCCTTTTCCTTTATAAGGTTCTGGTTTTCTTACTTTTCTTATGTTTGCTGCGAATTCGCCAACTTGAGCTTTATCAATACCTTTTACAGTTATTTCAGTATTGCTAATTAATTCAACAGTTATTCCTTTTGGAATATCCATTTCTACTTGATGAGAATATCCTGCATTGATTACTAGTGTGTTACCTTTTAATGCAAAACGGTAACCTACACCAATTATCTCTAAACCTTTTTGGAATTCATGTGTTACACCATGAATCATATTTGAAAGGTTTGCATTCATAGTTCCATGCATTGATTTGATTTCTTTAGTGTCGTTTACTCTTGTAACTTCTAATTGGTTATCTTCTACTTTGATGCTAATTCCTTTAGCAAGTTTAGTAGAAAGTTCACCCTTAGGTCCTTTTACAGTAACAACTTCTTCATTTTCTTCAACTGTAACTCCAGCAGGAATCTCAATTTTTCTATTTCCTATACGACTCATCTTCAGGCCTCCTTAACTTTCGTTACTACCAAATATAAGCAAGAACTTCTCCACCTAGATTTTGACGTCTAGCTTCTTTATCAGTCATGATTCCTTTTGAAGTAGAAATTATTGCAATTCCTAATCCATTTAATACTTTAGGGATTTCATCACTCTTAGCATAAACTCTTAATCCTGGTTTTGAAATACGCTTTAATCCAGTAATTACTCTTTCCTTTTTATCTCCATATTTAAGTGTTAATTCGATAGTTCCTTGAGCATCGTTTTTAACAACTTTATAGTCTTTTATAAATCCTTCTTCTTTTAATATTCTAGCAAGTTCAATCTTCATTTTTGAAGCAGGCACCGAAACATCAGTATAACGCATTGCATTTGCATTACGAATACGTGTTAGCATATCTGCAATTGTATCAGTTACTACAGCCATTATTAATCCTCCTTCCCAATTACCAGCTTGATTTTTTTACACCTGGTATTTGTCCTTTATAAGCTAATTCTCTAAAGCAAATACGACAGATTCCAAATTTGCTCATAACAGCATGTGGTCTTCCACATTGTTTACAACGTGTATATTCACGAACCTTGAATTTTTGCTTTTTGTTAGCTTTTACAATCATACTTTTTTTTGCCATTATTTACCCTCCAATTACTTTCTAAATGGAATTCCAAGTTCTGCTAATAAATCATAGGCTTCTTCATTAGTTTTTGCGGTTGTTACAAATACTATATCCATACCACGAACTTTTACTACATTATCATATTCAATTTCTGAGAAAATCAATTGTTCTTTAATTCCTAATGTATAGTTTCCGCGTCCATCAAATGCTTTTGATGATACTCCATGGAAATCTCTTACACGTGGAAGTCCAATAGTTACAAGTTTATCTAAGAAGTTATACATATTTTCTCCTCTTAGAGTAACTTTACAACCAATTGATTGTCCTTCTCTTACTTTGAATCCAGCAATAGACTTTCTAGCTTTTGTTATAACTGGTTTTTGTCCAGAGATAAGTTCAAGATCATGAACAGCAGCTTCTAATAATTTAGAATTACTAGTTGCATCTCCTACACCCATATTAATAACGATTTTTTCTAGTTTTGGTACTTCCATCACTGACTTATAATTGTGTTTTTTTGTTAAACTTGGAACAATTTCATTTAAATACTTTTCTTTTAGGCGGTTCATCTCATTACCCTCCTTCCACTAATCAATCTTTTCATTTGATTTTTTAGTTATTCTTATTTTTTTATTATTTTTATCAATAGTATGTCCGATTCTAGTTCTTTTCTTTGTTTTAGGATCGATAATCATAACATTTGAAGCATGAATTGGTGCTTCTATTTCTAAGATTCCACCAGTTTCATTTTGGTTTGCTTTTTTATGTTTCTTTATTATATTGCATCCTTCTACGATTACTTTGTTTTCATTTCTTAAAACTTTAGTAATCTTTCCTTCTTTTCCTTTACTAGATCCAGCAATTACTACGACTTTATCTCCTACTTTAAAGTTCATAATATCCTCCTTTATAGCACTTCTTTAGCTAAAGATACTATTTTCATGTAATCTGCATCACGAAGTTCACGTGCTACAGGTCCAAAGATACGAGTTCCTACTGGACTCTTGTCATCTTTAATAATTACGCATGCGTTGTCATCAAATTTAATGTAAGAACCATCAGGTCTTCTAACACCAAATTTACTTCTAACAACAACTGCTTTTACAACTTTACCTTTTTTAACAGTTCCATTAGGTGTGGCTTTTTTAATTGTACCAACAACTATGTCCCCGATATTACCAGTTTTTACTTTGCTTCCACCAAGTACACGAATTACTAAAAGTTCTTTTGCACCTGAGTTATCAGCAACTTTTAAACGACTTTCTTGTTGAATCATAATTAATCCTCCTTCACCTAAGAGTTATAAAATAACTGCTTCTTTTATTATTTCTTTTAAATAAAATCTTTTTGTAGCAGAAAGTGGTCTAGTTTCAACTATTCTAACTATATCTCCAACTTTTGCTTTATTTGATTCATCATGTACGGCATATTTTTTAGAGTATTTAACTCTTTTACCATACAATGGATGCTTTTTATAAGTTTCAACTAAAACTGTAATAGTTTTGTTGTTTTTATCACTTACAACTTTTCCAACTAATTCTTTTCTTACCTTTTCCATAGTGCCTCCCTAATCATTTAACTCGCGTTCGCGTAGAACTGTTTTAAGTCTAGCTACAAGATGTCTTAATTCTCTTATTCTTGAAGGTTTCTCTAAATTTCCGGTTGCTTGTTGGAAACGTAAATTGAATAGTTCTTCTTTTGTTTCTTTTATTTTTGCATTAATTTCTTCAGTGGTTAGATTTCTAATTTCATTAACCTTCATTTATATCACCACCATTTTCTTTCATTACGAATTTTGTTCTAATAGGTAATTTATGAGATGCCAATCTTAATGCCTCTCTAGCTGTTGCTTCATCAACGCCAGCTATTTCAAACATTATTTTTCCTTCTTTAACAACTGCAACCCATTTTTCAACATTACCTTTACCTTTACCTTGACGTGTTCCTAAAGGTTTTTGTGTTAATGGTAAATGTGGGAAAATATTAATCCATACTTTACCTCCACGTTTCATGTAACGTGTCATAGCAATACGAGCTGCTTCGATTTGATTTGCTGTAATCCAAGCTCCCTCTTTTGCTTGTAAACCATATTCACCAAAACTTAATGTTGTGTTTCCTTTTGCATGACCTTCATAAGGTAATCTATGAACACGACGATATTTTGTTCTTGCTGGTATTAGTGCCATAATTAATTACCTCCTTTAGCCTTTTTATCTTGAAGAATTTCTCCCTTGTATATCCATACTTTAACTCCGATTTTACCATAAGTGGTATCAGCTTCTGTTGCAGCATAATCAATATCTGCTCTTAATGTATGTAGAGGAATAGTTCCTTCTGTATATCCTTCGCTACGTGCCATATCAGCACCACCTAATCTTCCTGAAACTAAAGTTTTAATTCCTTTAACTCCGTTCTTCATAGCATTCCTAATTGCTCTTTTTTGAGCCATTCTGAATGATGCTCTGTTTTCGATTTGATTTGCAATTGATTGTGCTACTAGATTAGCATCAACTTCTGGTTTTTTAATGTCAACGATTGATATTTGAACGTTTTCACCAACCATTGTTGATATTTCTTTTTTAAGCTTTTCTATTTCTTCTCCACCACGACCAATGATGACTCCTGGTTTTGATGTATGAATAGTTACTTCTGTTTTCTTGTTGTTTCTTTCAATTTCAACTTTACTAATAGATGCGTCTTTTAATCTTTTATCTAAGAACTTACGAATAGCCATATCGCATTCTAAGCATTTAGAAAAATCTTTATTGTTTGCATACCATTTAGCTTCCCAGTCTTTATTTATTCCAATTCTAAGTCCAATTGGACTAACTTTTTGACCCATATTAACCTCCTTACAGATTATCTACTAGCCACTGTAATAACGATGTGACTAGTTCTTTTATCATTGTGTCCTATATGACTACGTGAATCAAACATGTGTCTTTTCATTACAGGACCTGCATCTACTCTTGCTTCTTTAACGTATAATTCTTCAACTTTTGCGCCATTATTGTTAACGGCATTTGCAACTGCTGAATTTAATACTTTTTTTGTTAGCCTTGCTGGCTTTTTATTCATATTATTTAATATGCTTAATGCAACATTAACATCTTTACCACGAATCAAATCAACAACTAATCTTGTTTTGATAGGTGATACTCTAAGAGTTTTTGCGATTGCTCTTGCTTCCATATCATTTTCCTCCTAGTCATTATTTCTTTTTACTATCGCCGTGACCACCAAATTTACGAGTTAAAGCAAATTCTCCTAATTTGTGACCTACCATATCCTCAGTTACATAAACAGGAATAAATTCTTTTCCATTATGAACTGCAAAAGTGTGTCCTATGAAGGCAGGAAATATAGTTGAACGACGTGACCATGTTTTAATAACTTCTTTCTTACCACTTTTGTTTAATTCTTCAACCTTTTTAAGTAATCTTTCGAAAACGTAAGGTCCTTTTTTTAAACTTCTACTCATTTATTTTTCCTCCTTACTTTCCATTACGACGACGTACTATTAATTTATCTGATGCTTTTTTCTTACGTGTCTTATATCCTAGTGCTGGTTTACCCCAAGGAGTAACTGGTCCTTTACGTCCGATTGGCGCACGACCTTCACCACCACCATGTGGGTGGTCATTAGGATTCATAACTGAACCACGAACTGTAGGTTTGATACCCATGTGACGACTACGTCCAGCTTTTCCTAATTTAACAAGTTCGTAATCTTCATTTCCAACTTCTCCGATAGTTGCATAGCAAGTACCAAGAATTTTTCTTTGTTCTCCACTTGATAAACGAACCATTACATAATTACCTTCACGTCCAAGTATTTGAGCAGATGCTCCTGCAGAACGTGCAAGTTCTCCACCTTTACCAGGTTTTAATTCTATATTATGAATAACAGTACCAACTGGGATATTCATAATTGGTAATGCGTTACCAACTTTAATATCAGCGTTTTCTCCACTTACTATTTCCATACCAACTTTTAAATCTTTTGGAGCAATTATATATCTTTTTTCTCCATCTTTATAATTAATTAATGCTATATTAGCGCTTCTGTTTGGATCATATTCAATTGTAGCTACAACACCAGGAATATCTCTTTTATTTCTTTTAAAATCGATAATTCTGTATTTTCTTTTCTCTCCGCCACCTTTATGTCTAACAGTGATTCTACCTTGATTATTACGTCCACCATTTTTCTTAATTGTTACAACTAAGCTTTTTTCTGGCTTATCAGTAGTAATTTCAGTATTTATTAAGGTACTCATTTTACGTCTACCATTGGTAGTAGGTTTATAATTTCTAATTGCCATAAGTAACCCTCCTTCTATCCAATATCGATAGTTTGACCTTCAGCTAATTTAACAATAGCTTTCTTACTACGATTGCTAAGTCCGCTGTAACGTCCTACTCTTTTCTTCTTTGGTTTTTCATTTATAGTAGAAATTTCAACAACCTTAACATTGAATATTTTTTCAATTGCTTGTTTAATTTCTGTTTTATTTGCTTTTGGATCAACTTTGAAAGCATATTTTCCTTCATTTTGAGCCATATTAGCACTTTTTTCAGTAATAACTGGTGCCTTAATAATTTCTAAGTATCTTGTATCCATTATCCTAGCACCTCCTCAATACTTTTTAATGCTTCATCTGTGATTAATATTTTATCTGCAGCTATTAAATCTAATACATTAACTTCTCCAGATTCAATTAATGCTATATTAGCTAAGTTTCTAGAAGCTAATATAATGTTTTCATCTAATTCTTTAACAATTATTAAAGTCTTAGTATTGTCTAATTTTAAATTAGCAAGAAGATTTTTCATATCTTTTGTTTTAGGAGTTGCAAGTTTTAACTCTTCAACAATTATCATATCAGGTGCTTTAGTTGCTAATGCACTCTTTAATGCTAATCTTCTTTCTTTACGATTCATCTTTTTAGAATAATCTCTTGGAGTAGGTCCGAATGCAATTCCTCCACCTCTCCATTGAACAGCTCTAATAGAACCTTGTCTAGCATGACCTGTTCCTTTTTGACGCCATGGTTTTCTTCCACCGCCACTTACTTCTGCACGAGTTTTTGTACTATGAGTTCCTTGTCTTAAAGATGCTCTAGCTAAAATAATTGCATCATATAAAACATTTTTATTAGGCTCGATAGCAAATATATTTTCATTAAGTTTTCTATCTTTAATTTTTTCGCCATTTAAATTTACAATTGCTTGTTTTACCATTTTATTTCCTCCTTTCATCACATTAATAATTTAATTATTGTTTCTTTTCTGTGATGATTACTCTTCAGTAGTTTCAGTTACTTCTTCAGTTGCTTCTTCAACTGGTGCTGTTTCTTCAACTATTTCATAGCTGATTAATTCTTCGGCTGGATTTACTTTTTCACCTTTTTTAACTGATGTTTTGATCATAACTAAAGATTTTTTTGGACCAGGAACGTTTCCTTTGATTAAGATAACATTGTTTTCTAAATCAACAGCAACAACTTCCAAGTTTTGAATTGTTGAGGCAACATTTCCCATATGGCCTGGTAATTTTTTACCTTTTAATACGTGCATTGGTAACATTGTACCTAGAGAACCAACTCCTCTATGGTATTGTGATCCGTGTCCCATTGGTCCACGAGATTGATTGTAACGTTTGATAACGCCTTGGAAACCTTTTCCTTTGCTTGTTCCGCTTACGTCAACGATTTCCCCTTCTTTAAAAATACTTGCATCAATTACTTGACCTAAAGTATATTCTTCAACATTTACTCCTCTGATTTCTTTTAAGAAGCGCTTAGGAGCAGTGTTAGCTTTGTTAGTATGACCGATTTTTGCTTTGTTAGAAACTTTTTCTCTAACAGTTACTGCTGCTAATTGAATAGCATTGTATCCGTCTTTTTCAACTGTTTTAATTTGAGTAATAACATTTGGCTCTACTTCAACAACAGTTACAGGAATTAGTTTTCCACTTTTAGCAAAAACTTGAGTCATTCCAACTTTTTTCCCTAAGATTCCTTTCATTTCTTGTTCCTCCTATAATTATAATTTAATTTGAATATCTACACCACTTGGTATATCCAAATGAGCTAATGCATCAATCAACTCTTTGCTTGGATTTTTAATATCAATTAACCTTTTGTGTGTACGCATTTCAAATTGTTCACGTGAATCTTTATACTTATGTACAGCTCTTAGAATAGTATATTTTTCAACTTCTGTTGGAAGTGGTACTGGCCCACTTATTTCACTATTCATTCTTTTTGCAGTTTCAACTATTTTTGTTGCTGCATTATCAAGTATTCTATGATCATATGCTTTTAATTTGATACGAACTCTATTTGACATTTCATATCCTCCCTTCGCCTATATCTTAGTATAGACTTGCTCCATGTAAGTAACCCGATTCCAATTAATCAACTTAACCTGGTGTATCGGCAACCTCACACATCTAAGCCAGTCACACGTAGTTGATTATATCACAAGTATATGTAATAAATCAACCCTTTTTTTAAATAAAAATAAAAGAAATAATGAGTGCTTTACTTACTCATCATTTCTATTGCTTTTTGTAATTGATTATCGTTTGCTTCTTTACGATTTGTGTAGTATTTTGGGTCTAGCTCTAATTCTACAGTAGGAGCAATTCCTTTTCCATCTATTTCTTCTCCCTTTGTAGTTAACCAATTTTGGGTTGTATATTTTATCATTGCTCCTGTTGATAGTGTTCTTGTCTTCTGTACTTTTCCTTTACCATATGTTGTTACACCTATTACTTCTGCATTTATATTTTCTTTTAATGCTGCTGTTAAAATTTCTGAAGCTGATGCGGTTGACTTATTTACTAAAACTGCAACCTTTAGTTTTATTGATGGATCCTTTTTGCTTTTAATTTTATCTATCTTCCCTTTTGTATCCAATTGATAAATAATATCTCCTTTTTTAACAAACATTTCTGCTATTGATGTTACGCTTGTTAAATATCCACCAGTATTGCCTCTTAAATCTAGTATTAGAGAATCTACTTTTTTATTTTCTAATTCTTTTTCTGCTTTTTCAAATTGTGCATATGTATTGTTAGCAAAAGTTGATATATTAATATAACCTATTTTTTTATCATTTTTTTCATATATTTTAGTTGTTACTGATTGTATATCAATCTTACCTCTTGTAATTTTAAATTCTTTTTCTTCTTTATCTCTTCTTATTGTTACTTTTACTTTAGTACCAGACTTTCCTTTTACTAAAGCCGATACTTCAGTTAATGTCATTCCTTTTACTGCTTTATCTCCAACTTTTATTAATGTATCATTTGCTTTTAGACCAGCTTTTTGTGCAGGACTATTTTCATATACTTTACTTATATATATTTCGCCATTTCTTCTGAATGTTATTTCTCCACCCATTCCTACATATTCGCCTTCTAATTCTTCATTTAAGGCTTCTGTTTTATCTTTATCTAAGTATTTTGAATATGGGTCATCTAAATAATCAACCATTCCTGAAATTGCCGCGTTTATTAATTCTTTTTTATCAATTTTCTCATAATACTCATTTGTAATTGATTGATATGTTTCATTAAACTCTAAAAGTTCTGCCTCAGCCATTATTTTCTTTGATGTTTTATTAATCACATAAGAAACCTTTATTGTTAATGTAATTGAACACACCGCTGTTATTACCATTATGATTACTACTTCTAATAAATTAAATTTTGCTGTTGGTTTATTTTTCTTGTTTTCTTTAACTTTTTTTGACTGTTCCTTTATTTGACTAGTAAACACTTCTTCATCTTGCTTTTTATCTATGTTATCATTTTCAATAACTTGTTCTTCTTCCTCTGGCTCCTCTTGCTTAAATACTTCTTCATCTTGCTTTTTATCTATGTTATCATTTTCAATAACTTGTTCTTCTTCCTCTGGCTCCTCTTGCTTAAATACTTCTTCATCTTGTTTCTTGTCAATATTATCAAATATATTAATATCTTCTTTAAGTATGTTTTCTATGTTTGAACTTTTATTTACGTTTTTTTTGCGTGCTACATTCTTCTTAGCATGATTATTTTTATTACTAGCTACATTTTTCTTTGTTGAATTTACTTTTTTTCGGTTGGAATTTTTTCCCTTTTTATTATTTTCTGTTGCCATTTTATACCTCTTATCCTAAATTTTGTGAATAATCCTTAATATCTTCTATACCAGTTACAAATTTTGTTACTTTTCCATTTTTAATTCTTATTAGAGTTGGATTTTCTACTTTTAGTTCATCTATATTTTTAGGTGTTCTATCTATATCTTCTCCATCTGCTATATAATTAGTATTGAATTTTTTATCCAAGTCTACTTTATATGTTTTTGTAGTGTTTTCTAATACCTGAGTAATTGTTTCAAGTAAATTTGCATCATCTCCACTAAACTCATAGAATAGTACAAAGTAGTCATCACTATTTTGTTTGAATGTTGTTTCTGCTAGAATCTCAACATATTGTATTGTTGGTTCTGTTTTCTTATCTTTCTTTAATTTGATTTCCCCAGTTAACACTGCGAATATTAAATAGATTAATACAAATACTATTATTACTCCTATTGCTATTTTTACTATTGTTGATGCCTCTGTTGAATTATTTCCTAAATTTCTTTCAATTACTTTTTTATTTTTATTTTTCATTTATATCACCTACTACTAATTCTAGCACAAAGAAAGACAAAAATAAACACAAAAGTGTTTATTTCATAGTAGGTATTGAACTTATTGAACTTGCAATTTCAATTAACTCTATTTGACTCATAGCGTCTGATACTATGTAGTAATCTATTCCATTACTTGACCAGGTAATTGAATTATTGGTTAATGCTCCTATTGTATCTATTAGTAAATATGGTTCCCCTAATGTTGGTACTATGCTAAATTCATCACTTACTGAACTTGTCTCTTCTACTAATAAAAATGGTTTTTCTCCATCAAATGTAAGGATTACTCTCTCTCCATCTGTTTTTGATACTTTTTCTTTATCTATTAATGATGTCCCTGTTGGAATATATAAAGGATATATAATATCATCAATCGCACTTGATTGCTCTGTTGTTTTGTCTTTATTATTGTCTTGCGCTTTATCATTTATATTGTTATTGTTATTATTTTCTGTAGTAGTATTCTTATCTTTAGTTGTTTGGCTATTATCATTATTATCTTTTGTATTATTTTTTAGTTTATCATCCGGATTTTCAATGTTGTCTATAATACTATTTAGGTCAAAATAATTAGAATTAAAATTGCTGTTGTAATCTATGTTATCAAATTTCATTGTCATTTGTGTTATTCCATTGTTATTTTGAACTTCTATTGTTTTTAAATTTAATTTATTATCTAGAGTTATTACTTGTTTTGATAGTTCTGTGTTGTTTGGATAATTTACCTTTGTAGTAAATATGTAATTGCCATCTTTTTCTTCAAATTTTCTTTCTGTATCATTTTTTATGTCATTAAATATAGATGATAATAAATATATTTGTGAATTATTTTTTGGCCAATCACTTTGGAATTTAAAGCTTTTATTTAGAGATGGTGTAACTACATAAACTCCATCACTGTTTTTTAGAATTATTTGCTCATGATTATTTGATTTATTAATTAAACTTACTCTGTAGTTATTATCTTTTTTATAACTTGCATCTACTGTATATTGATAAGTATCATCATTATTTGTTATCTCTAATGTTCCTGTTACTCTATAACTGTCCGCTTTATCGATTTTTTTCTTAAAATCTTTTATTGCATCATCCTCTCCATATTTTCCACACCCAACTAATAGAAGTGTAAAGAAAAAAATCATCAAAAATAAAATTTTCTTTTTCATATTTCACCCCAACTTTTTATTTTCATTTAATTATATGGTTATCTTTTTTTTATATTACCGAATAAAATAAGAATTTTTGTTTATTATAATAGTGAGTTAGTAAAAAGGAGGAAGATTATGAAAACACTTCAAAGAATAGCTTTAGTTTTAACTATAATTGGAGCATTAAATTGGGGACTTATTGGATTTTTTGATTTCAATCTAGTTACAGCTTTATTTGGTGCGAATAACGTTGTTTCAAGAATAATATATTCGTTAATTGCTATTGCAGGTATAATTAATGTTGGTCTATTTTTTGAGGACTAGAAAAGGAAGCTCTTAGGCTTCCTTTTATTCTGCACTTATTCTTACTTTAACTTTCTTTGTTTTAGATGTATATGTTATTTTATTATCATTTCCAGTTACTTTTATTTCCACTTCGTGTTCTCCAACTGATAAATCTGCTAGGTCTATATATGCATTTATTTTTGATGAATCAATGTCTTTTATAACTGATTCACTACCGCTTATTATTACTGTTACACTACTATCTTCTTTACTTAATGCCTGTACCTTTAATCCTGATGCTAAGTTAATTGAATTTATTCTTACATCAGGTATTTCTTTAGTTACAATATTATCAACTACCATATTTACGGTAATTTTAGTCGTACTCATTTCTCTTACACCAGCTGGTTTTTTTAGATTAACGTTATATTTTTTATTACCTTTTATTCCGCTTATATCTATTTGCGCAGTTACATATTCAATATCTTCTAGTGCTTGATCAGAACCATATATAGTTACTGAAGAGACATTAGATGTTAATGATTTGATTGCTTTGTTATCAAGTGAACCTTTTGTTTCAATTTTAATTGGAACTGTTTTACTAGGAGAACTTAGTTTTATGGTTGCATCTACTTTTTCTGGTACTATTTCAACATCTAGTACATTTCCTTCTTGGTCATATGCTACTAATGGAACATCCTTCATAGTGACACTTCCAACTTTTGGATTACTTAAATTGTCAAAGTCTATTAATGCTTTTACTGATGCAACTTTGGCTAGTTTATATTCTGCACCTTTTATTATTACATTATCTCTACTTAGAGTAACTGATTCAATGTTTAACTTAGTATCAAGTCTATCTTTATGTATAACATCGTATGTAAGTTCTCTGTTTGCAGACATTTTTTCATATACAACAACAGTTACTATAGATGGATCTATTTTATATTCTACAGAGGAAACTTGTTGTTTATATTTAGTTGCTACACGATGAGTTCCGGGTTTTAAGTCTTGTAAGTCTAATGTTATTTCATCTGCAGGATATTGTTTTGCTAAATAAACATCCCATTTTCTACCAATTAAGGTTACATCTGCAGTTTTAGGTACTCCCTCTACTACATATAATTCTTCATTGTATATAGCGCGTACTGGTTGACTATATAAAACTTCTGCTGAATTATCAACAAGTGTTGTGGTTTTTTGATCTACTGTATAAAATATTAAGAATGCTGCTATTAAGGATATTATTAATAATGATTGCTTGTTCATTAATACTCTTTCAATACCTTTTTTATTAGATTTGAAAAGGTTGCCAAATCCCATTATGAATTTTGTTATTGGAGTAATTATGTATTTATCAAAAACATCAGCTATACTTTTAAATATACTTTTTTTATTTGTCTTCTTCATAATTATCATCCTCTTCTACTTCTTCAATATCTTGTTTTGGTCTTAATTCATCAATTAACATCATTCTTATATCATCAATTGTAAGATTATAGAATAGTTCACCCTTTACTGCGATTGATAATCTTCCAGTTTCTTCAGATACAACAAGTGCTATTGCATCAGTTTCTTCTGCTATGCCTAATGCTGCTCTATGTCTAGTACCTAATCTTTTATTTGTCTTTGGATTACTACTAGTTGGGAAAACTGCACCTGCACAGCTTATTTTATCACCTTGAATGATTACACCACCATCGTGTAATGGGTTGTTAGGGAAAAATATTGATATTAGTAATTCACTAGTTATATCACCATATATCTTCTTAGCTTTTTCTATGTAATCACGTAAGCTTACATCACGTTCTATTACTATTAAAGCTCCGATTTTCATTTTTCGTAAATATTCCATTGCTTGTACTATTTCATATACAAGTCTTTCTCTTTCATCTACTGTAAGTACTTTATGCCTTCCTAAAAGTTGGCTTCTTCCAAGCTGCTCTAATACAGTTCTAATTTCTGGTTGAAATATTATTATTAAGGCAAGTGGCCCCCACATAATTATGTACTCTAGTAATAGTCCAATTGTTACGAAATTAAATATATCACTAATTACTTTTAGAACAATTACTATAACCACACCTTTAAATATTAAGGTTAATTTTACACTATTTCTAATGCTTTTTAATATGTAATATAGTACTAGCCATACCAACAAAATATCTATGGTTTTGTTTAATATGGACATAACACTTTCTAAAGTTATACTCATTTTATTCCTCCATCTTCATATAGTTACTATCTTGGGCTTAATATGAAGAATAAATATTATGATTTTCACACTAAGCAAGTATCACTAACTATTCCCTCTATTCTTTTATTATAATATCACATCTTTTATTTTTTTTCTATTACTATTTACCATATTCTTGAACTAATTTTTTAAAATGTTCTCCACGCTTTTCAAAATTTAAGTAAAATCCATAACTTGCGGCCGCTGGTGACAATAGACATGTTTTGTTATCTTTTGTGACTTTATACGACATTTTTACTGCTTCTTCCATATCTTTTACGCAAAATATATGTTTAGTTTGTGTATACTTTTCTAAGAGACATTTTATTCTTTCTTGGGTTGCTGGTAGCAAAATTATGTTTTGAACAGAACTTGTGGATAAAAATTCGGCAAGTGGTGTATAATCTAGGCCTCTATCCATACCACCTATTATTATAGTATCAACATCATTTATACTTTTTACAGCATTTATTACAGCTTCTTGGGCAGTTGCGATTGAATCATTATAAAACTTTATGTTTTTAAACCTTCCAACATATTCTAATCTATGTTCCAATCCCTTGAATGTTTTAACAGCTGATAGGGCATCCTCTACTTTTACACCTAGTATATTGGTTGCCATTATTGCGGTAATAATATTTTTTTTATTATGTTCTCCAAGTAGGCTTGTTTCTATTTTAGATGTGTCTATATTTAATGGATTATCATCTATATATAATTTATGTGCTACTAAATTATCTATTTCTTCTTGTTTTATGTATTTAAAAATATCGCCATATATTAGATAATCATTTTCATTAAGGTATTTATATATGTTCTTTTTACATCTTACATAAGCATCTATTCCTGTATAATGATCAAGATGTTCTTCATATACATTTAATAATATCGCAATGTGTGGACTTTTTTTCACATATTCAAGTTGGTGACAAGACAGTTCATATACAAGTATTGTTTCATCTTTTAATTTGTCAATAACATTAAATGATGGTACTCCTATATTTCCAATCAAATATACATCATATCCATTATTTTTTAATATATGGTATATAAGTGATGAGGTTGTGCTTTTACCTTTAGTTCCTGTAATACCTACTATTTTATTTGGACAAAATCTTAAGAACATATCTGTTAGAGAAGTTATTTTTTCTTTTTCTTTGTCACTAATATAATCTTTTATTATTATTCCAGGAGATTTTATTACTAAATCATAATCTTTAGTTGAATCTAAATAGTTATCCCCACAGTGTTTTTCTACATTATCTATATCTATTTCATTTTTATCAGCAATACCTAGTGATTTATATTTAATATTGTTTTCCTTTATAAAATTATATGCCGATTTTCCTTCTCTACCGAATCCTAATATTAGGATTTTTTTATTTGTTAGAAATTCAATTATTTTATTTTTCATTTGTATCATATCCCATCATCTTTAGAAAATTTTCATTTATAAAGTTTTCTGTATTAAAATAGTTTTCCACATTATAAGTTTTATTTGGATTATAAAGGTTATCTTTATAGTATTTCAAAAGCTTTGGAAGTTTTTTATATTTTTCTACTGCTAATTTTAACGCATAGTCAACTTCTTCTTTTGTACCAACGCACTCAAACGGCTTATTATAGTTGTTATTTATAAGTCCTAACAGCATATCTTTATTCTCTTCATTATCAAGCATGTTATTGTGGAAAATTTCTATTAGCTTTTTCTCATCCACAAATGGATATAACATTATAAATACATATAAGCATTTTGAACAAGCTCCACACCATGTATTTCTTTTACTTCCTATGTTACAACTTCTAAATATATCTAAATATTTAGGTGCTTTTAAAAATCTTTGTAATATTTCAAATTCATTCCAACATCTTAGTATACTGAAGTATTCAATATATGGTGTAAAGTACTTCATTGTATATTCTCTGAAATCACGTTCAAACTCAAAACTCTTTGAGTATTGATGATTAATGTTTAGTCCTTTAACATTACCTTCATTTGCACTTGCTTCATTTGACAACACAATATATTTTTTATTATTTAAATATGCCATGATATATGAAGCAAAGGCTAGGCATGAAGAAAATGGTACATGTCCATTATAAAAGCCTTGCTTATTTAGTTCCAACATTAATGGATCAAGTGTTACATTAAAAGATAATATGTCTTTGTCTTTATAACCAGCAGTATGAATTGTATTTAAACTTGCTAAGTCATCCGGATAAATGTTTCTTTTATATAGAAAACAACTATTTTTAGATTTCTCTGGTTTTAATATCTCTAATGTTACGATTGAATCTTTTCCTCCGCCTATTGGAATTAAATTTCCAATAAAGGTGTCTTTTACATTAAATGTACAAGATTGATCTTGAGCTTCAATATCTAGGAAATCATTATATTTAATATCTAGTTTATTTTTATATAATAATTCTCCCAGTCCATTATAAAATAGTTTCTTAAAGAATTCTTTTTGTTCTTTATTCAAACTACCACACTCTATTATAAACTTTTTTGCTATTGTTAATTTGTAGTAGTTTATTGCATTTATTATTCCAAAATTAAAGAATAAGTATTCTAAGAAGTTCTTATCTATATTTTTATTTGTTATATTCTCTCTATATATAGTCACAACTGGTTTAAATTCATACTCAGAAATTTTATATACATATGTTACAGTGATTTTTTCTTCATTATAAATTACTTTATAATCCTTATATATAAAGGTATTATATTTTTCTCTTATATCAAGCATGTTATACCTCCTTGTTTTTTGAATAATAACTATCAATTGATGCGACTAAAAACTTAGCTTCATCATCTATTACATAATCTAACTCGCTTTTATGGTCATATTTAATTCTTTCAGTTATAAATGATGTACATAATTTATCTACAATATCAGAATCTTCAAATACAACTTTTGTTTTTCCTACACCATATTTTTCAAGGCCAATGTTAATCATACTTATTGTATTGTAATATTCACTATTTTCTGAAGTTTTCTTTTTCCTATAATAATAGTATGTCTTTACCGCATTTTTAATTAATTCCATTCTTATGGCTGTATATCCACAATTTATTAAATCTTCTCTTATATTGTTTTCTCTTGAAAAGTAGTCATAATTTTTATTTAATGCAACTTCTTTTAATGCATTTGCTGTATTTTTTAATGCATAATTCATTGCCTCTTCTCTAGTTATTTCTGTATTACTTTTAAAATATTCTTCAAATGATATTTTAAACATTAGATAACAAGATCTATCTATTATTTCAAGTGCTTTTATATGAATCACTCCCTATTAATTTCTATAAATATTATACAAGATTGTATCTATTAAATCAAATCAGTTTAAAAAAATATTGAACTAGTCAATATTTTTTTTATTATCCTCTTCAAGGGACTTTAGAATTTTGTTTTGATTAGTAATAATTTTTTCCATCTTATCATGCAAATCTTCTAATATTAATTCGCTTTTTAAATCTGTTTTATAGTCATTCTGACTACGCATACTATCTTTTTTTGCTGCCCTATTTTGACTCATCATAATTATTGGAGCCTGAAGTGCCGCAACACATGATAATACTAAATTCAATAATATAAATGGATATGGATCTACATTTTTAAATGCATATAGATTTAGTAATATCCATAATATTAAAAATAAAGTAAATCCGATTATAAAGCTCCAACTACCTGCGACTTCTGTTAATTTATCTGCAACTTTGTCTCCTAGTTTTTCCGTATCTTTGTCTTGCTTATCAACATCTACCGCAATTGGTTGATCAATTAATAAATCAAGTAATTGTTCCTCATCCTCTATATCTAAATTTTTGTTTAAAAGCATTTTAACTATTTCTTTTTTTGTTTTTCTTTTTTCCATACTATCACCTATAAAAATAATACAACTTATTTGTGTTAATGTAAATAAAGGTTAACGTTATTTTATTATTTTATTCAGCCATTTTAAAATATCATTATAAACAACTTCGTTTTCTAATTCATTTAGAATTTCGTGTCTTTGATTCGGATACAGTATCCCTTTTATATTCTTGTACCCCAAGTTTTTTAAGAAAACTTGTGCGCTGTTCCAATCTTTTTCTGATGATATTACAGGATCATCTTCACCTGCAATGAATAATATAGGAAGGTGTGGGTTCTTTTTACTATATATCTTAGGATTATAAGTATCCAACATTAGTCTTACTATATTTTCATATCCATTTAATGTATATTCATACTGGCACAATTCATCTTCATTATATTTTTTTACTATTTCATTGTTAGTACATATCCAATTATTTGGTAATTCACCTTTCTTGTTGTATCCTCCAAACATTAATTTTTTAATTAATTTACTACGATGTTTATCACCTTTTATTTTCTCCATTATCTTGATTATTTTTAAACCAAATGCTGCTGCCTTGTTTTTACTTGGTGAACCACAAACAATTAGTCCATCTATTATATCATCATATTTAGAAATGTATTTTCTTACTATCATTGAGCCCATACTGTGACCCATAAGAATTATTTTTTGTGTTTTATATCTTTTTCTTAAGTATTTTGTTAATTGATGTAAGTCTTCTACAACAAAATCTGCTTTTTCATCATAAAAGTAGCCTAGGTCATCTTTACTTTTTAAGCTTTTCCCATGCCCTCGGTGATCATTTATAAAAGTAGCATATCCATTACTTGCTAAAAACTTCATAAAGTCAATATACCTTTCTTTATGTTCATTCATTCCGTGTGCAAGTTGGACTACACCATTTATTTCTTTATCAGGTTCTATTAATAGACAGTCAAGAACTAATCCGTCCATTTCTGAGTTAATTTTAATTTTTTCTTCTTTCACATTATCATCCTCTTTTTTATTTTATCATGTTTTCTTGCCCTAAACTAAAAAAAGTTAACAACCGTTAACTTTAAAGAGTATGTCCTTTACTATCTTTTTCATTTTCATTTATATCATATGCCATTAATTGTGTTTGTAGTTTTCCATCTCTATTAAAGGCTTCAAGAGCATAATCAGAATCTATTTCTTTTACTCCATAATAAGCTCCTGCTTCTTTACGAAAGCTTTCCATTTTACTACCATATAATTCTGAATCCTCATCCGTTAGTACACCTTTTTCCTTTTTGTCCATACATTTGTTGTAGGTATCCCTTAAATCAATATATTTTTTTACTATTTCTTCCATAATATTTTCCTTTCTGGATATAATTATTATCATACCATATTTATATTTAAAGTTGAACTCGTGTCCAACTGAATTCTTTAATGGTGGAGCCGGGGAGAATCGAACTCCCGTCCAAAAAGGATGACAGATAGACTTCTACAAGTTTAGTTAATTAACTAAATTTACTATACAACAAGTAATTAACAACCAATTATATAGCTAGTCTATAAAATTTCATCTTGGCACATAGACATTACAAAGATATATCCTACTAAAATAAGCCCTAGATAATTCCCGTAGGAAAAGAACTATATAGAGCGCATTCCCTAATTAGATTAGGCAAAAGCTACAGCGTTCTTATTGAACATTGAAGCGAATGCTTCTTTAATTTTGTTTCCAGTTATTTTAACTGTTGCAATTTAAGGTTTGCTTCCTACTTGCTATCTAAATTCTATCCTTCCTGTCGAAACCAGTCGGCCCCGTAGAAGAGATTATACTATATTTTATGCTTTTTTTCAATACTTCTACCTGTATTTAGCTTTTGTATCTTTATCTAGTTGTCTTTTTATATCTCTTTCTTTTATACTTTCTCTTTTGTCATAATTCTTTTTACCTTTACATAAACCAAGTAATACCTTGGCTTTATTGTTTTTAAAATACACTTTTAATGGAATTAATGTATATCCTTGTAAAGTAATCTTATCATTTAGCTTTAGTATTTCTTTTTTATGCATTAGTAACTTTCGTGTTCTTGTTTCATTATGATTAAATATATTTCCTTCTTTGTAGTGTGAAATAAACATGTTAAGTAGAAATAATTCATTTTTTCTTATAATAGCATAACTATCTTTAATATTAGCTTTTCCATCTCTTATAGATTTTATTTCCGTACCTGTTAATACTATTCCACATTCATATTCCTCTTCTATAAAATAATCATGTCTTGCTTTTCTGTTTAATATTTCCATATTGTCACCTATAATCTTTTTACTAATTCAAAATCTATGGTTTTAGCTTCTTTTGAAGCTGCTTTTACTTTTATTAATACTTCATCCCCTAGGGTAAACTTTTCTTTTGTTCTTTCCCCAATTAATGATTGTGTCACTTCATCAAATGAGAAGTAATCTTTCATATCATTTACATGTATTAGTCCTTCTACTAAATTATCAAGTTGAATAAACATACCAAAGTTTGTCACTCCTGAGATTATACCTTTATATTCTTCTCCAATATGATCTTCCATATATTCAGCCATTTTCATATCTTCTACTTCTCTTTCACATTCGACTGATTCTCTTTCTTTAAATGAAGAATTCTCAGCAATATAGACTAATTTTTCTTGCCATTTATTTATAGTTTGATTTGACATATCATCATTAAATAAATATGTTCTAAGTAATCTATGTACTGTTGTATCTGGATATCTTCTTATTGGTGATGTAAAATGAGTGTAACATTTACTTGCTAGTCCATAATGTCCTAAATTTTGTGGTAAATATATTGCCTTTTGCATGTTTCTTAACAATAGTGACGATAGTACTTTAAATTCTTTTTTATCTTTTAATTGATTAATTAAATTCTGAATTGCCTTTGGACTTATATCTTTTGTGTTAAATTTAACTGTATATCCTAGGCTTTGTACAAACGATATAAAATCTCTTATTTTTTCTTCTTTTGGATATTCATGAACACGATATATGAAAGGTAAATCCATATAGAATATATGAGTCGCTACACATTCGTTTGCTTGAATCATAAAATCTTCTATTAAATTTTCTCCTCTTCCTCTGTTCCTTAATACTATATCTGTAGGATGACAATTTTCATCTACTATAATTTTTGCCTCATCTACATCAAAATCTATGTATCCTCTATTAATTTTAGCTTTTCTAATAATTTGAGATAATTCATCCATTAGTTTTAAATCATTTACAAAAGGTTCATACCCTTCTGGAATTTCATTCTTTTCAATTACTTGGTTTACTTTTTTATAAGTCATTTGAAGTCTTGATTTTATTATACTTGGAAATATTTCATAATCAACTGTTTTGCCATTATTATCTATTTCCATAACGCATGAGATTGCCAATCTCTCTACTCCTGGATTTAATGAACATATTCCATTTGATAACTTATGTGGTAGCATTGGTATTACTCTATCAACTAGATATACTGAAGTTCCCCTATCCATTGCTTCTTTATCAAGTGGGCTTCCTTCTTTTACATAGTATGATACATCTGCAATATGTACACCTAATTTATAATTACCATTTTTTAACTTTTCTATTGATATTGCATCATCTATATCTTTTGTATCATCACCATCTATTGTAAATATAGTTACATCAGTTAAATCTTTTCTGCCTTTTTTATCTTGTTCCCTAACCTCTTCTGGGATTGAATCAAGTTCTTCTATTACTTCTTCTGGGAATGTATCATTAATCTCGTATTTACACACAATAGATAATATATCAACACCAGGATCATTTTTATGACCTATTATTCTTACTACTTCACCTTTATATCTATTTTTTGTGATGTTTCTTAATATTTTAACTACGACTTTATGTCCATCTACTGCGCCATGGGATTTATCTCTATCTATTTCTAACTGTATATCAAGTTTTTTATCATCTGGTATTATATAACCTTTATCTTTTTTAAAATAAATTTCCCCAACTATTGTGGATAAATCTCTTTCAAGTGTCTTAACTATTCGTCCTTCTCTTTTTTCTCCACTGTTTTTGTTTAAAATTTCAACAATTACAGTATCATTGTTAAGAGCTTTATTTATATTATCAGGTGCAATAAAAATATCTTCTTCTTCTCCAGATACTTCAACAAAGCCGAATCCTTTTTTATTCATTCGAAGGATTCCCTTTCTTAAATTACTGTTTTCTAAAAGCATATATCTGTTTTTATTTGATCGATATATTTCATATGAGTCTTCTAATTCTCTTAATGCATCTGAAAACTCCTTTGTTTCTTCAATAGTATTTAAATTTAATGCACTATCAAGTTCATCTATTGATAAAGCCTTATCTGATTCTTCTAATATACTTAAAATTTTTTCTTTCATATCATTCACCATTATAATTATACAATAAAAAAAAGACTTTTTATAGTCTTTTAGATAAATTCAGCTATTAAACTAACTAAAAAGAATATCATTCCAAGTACAAGTGTAATTCTACTTACTAGTAATTCTACTCCACGTTCTTTTCTTTTACTAAATAAATCGGCATTTCCTCCAGAAATAATTTGTGAGGCGCTTTCTGCTTTATTACTTTGAAGTAGAACTATTATTATAAGTAATAATGAAATTATTAATAAAAATGTTTTCATACTGATTCCTCCGTATCACTACCAATTAATTTACCATATATTGTCATGAAAATCAAGATAATTGTACAAACATATTTCTAACAAATTTGTTTAAAATATAAAAAGAATGTGTTATAATTTGTTTGTATAATAAAAAAGGAGGTCCATATGAAAATAGTAAACTTGAAATACAATGAATTTGAACAATTTGTTAGAAACCATCCTCTTAGAAATTACTATCAGTCTGTTGCATATGGAACATTAATGAGTAATTTTGGATTTAAACCTCTATATATTGGATTTGTTCATGAAGGCAAGCTTGTTGGTGCCTCATTAATACTACATGTTCCTATATTTATGGGGTTTAAATATGGTTATGCTCCTCATGGAATATTACTTAACTATAATGATTATCAATTAATACCGGATGCAGTAAAAAAGCTTAAGAGTTATTTGTTTAGACAAAGTTTTCTTATATTAAAAATAGATCCTTTAATTATTAAAAGTACTCGAAATAAGGATGGAAATATTCTAACACAAAATGGTGAGTTAGATAAGATAATGAGTACTTTATTAAAAACAGGTTTTACTCATTGTGGATTTAATAATTATTTAGAAGCTGTAAAGCCTAGATGGCATGCGATACTTGATATGGAAGGCAAACCCACTACTGAATTGTTTTATAATCTTGAAAAACAAACCAGAAATAAATTAAGAAAAGCTGTTAAATTTGGGGTTGAGATATATAAGGATAGTACTTGTAATATACCTCAAATGTATGAATTTATAAAAACTAAAGGAAATTATTCCCTAAAATATTATGAAGAATTTAAAAATAAATTTCAGGATTCTTTTGAAATCTATTTAGCTAAACTTAACACTGAGATTTATGTAGCAAATAGTAAACACCTTTATGAAAAAGAACAGGAAATGAATGATTACTTAAACAGTCTTATTCAAGATGAAGGATATAAGGGAAAAGATATGCGCACTGTCTTAAATAAAAAGATGGAATCGGATAGAATTCTAGCATCCTATAAAAAACACCTAGTTAAATCAACACAACTTTTAAGGGATTATCCAGAAGGAATAATACTTGGTGGTGCAATAATAGTTAGATATGGTAATCAAATCAATTTGCTTATAGATGGTTATAAAGAGGAGTTTGGTAATTTGTCACCTTCTTATCTTACTAGATGGAAAGTAATTGAAAATTATTGTGGAAAGGGAATTGCCTCATTTGATTTAAATGCTATTTCTGGCGATTTTACTAATAATAATAGATATCGTGGATTAAATGAATCAAAACTTGGATATAATGCCGAAGCAGTTGAATATATTGGTGAATTTAATTTGATTGTTAACAAGCCGATGTATGCATTATATAGAAACACCAAAGATAAATATAATATAAAAGACCAAAAAAAATAAGATTAAGCTAATCTTATTTTTATTTTTGATTTATTGCATTAATTAGAGCTTTTTCCATGAAGGCTTTTAAATCTTCTGGATATTCAGTCCCAAAGTCATGTAATTTATTAGGCTCTCTTGTTATATATGTTCTAAAGTAATATACATATGCATCTGCAAAGAATTCATATATATTAGTTCGAGCATAGTCTGTTAAAATATTATTATTTGTACGATATTTATTATATATTGTTACAAAGTTTGCATTATTTGAATAATAGTTTGCAAATTTGTAAGAATCAAATGCATGTGCTAATTCATGAGATACAACGTTTTCTTGATATTGTGTACATAATATTTCTGTAGAAGTAAAGTACAATGCTCCAGATGTAACTCCTGCATATATTGTTCCCCAATTTCTTTTCATTGAATTATCAGTTATGAAATATATAACTGGTACCTTAACAAAATAACTTGGATTTTGTTTTAATTCAGCTATATATTTGTTAACAGCAGATTCATTGCAACCTTTTTCAACCTTTATAGTAGCTTTATTTATCTTTCCTAGATTTTTTACTGGATTTATTGCATAAGTACTTGATGTATACTCATTATTTGATGAATTATTATTATTGCCATTATTAATATTATTATTTCCACTATTTGATGATAATTCAACATATTTATATACCTTTGTTGTTTTTGAATCAACTAGTGTTTTACAAGTACTATCGCTATACAATTTTATTTTTGAATATCTATAAGTATTGTTTTTGTCTACTGTAAGCCCAAAATATTTTCCTTTACCATCATTATCAATTGGACTACACTCTTGTGTATATCCGGATTGCGTTTTATTGTAGTTAGTAAATGTATAATACATTCTTTCATTGCCAGTTTGTTTAAAATTTATTTCTACTACTGTCTTATTTTTATATAGTGTCTCTGAAGGTTCAGTTAACTTTAGTGATGCTTTTTTATTATTACTGCTACTATTTCTATTGCCATTATTATTGTTATTGTTTGTTTTAACTTTGTATTTTTTACTATCATATTTTTTAATACTATTGCTGCAAGTATTATCATTATAAATAGTTATTCTTGCGTAGATAGGTTCTTTTGTTGGATTAAATGAAAAATTTACTACCTTTGATGTATTTACTTCATTACAATTTCCACTGTAAATTCTTTTTCCATTTGAGTAAAACATCTCTGGTTTATAATAATATGTATCCTCTCCAAAATATACAAATATTGAACTTACTTTTATTTTAGTACCTTTATTAGCTGTTGTGCTTGCTATATTATCCACAAAAATAACAGACGGTGAATATGTATTCGCACTCAACTTATTATTAATGCTTGTTGTAATAGTTGAAGTATTATTTTTCAACAAGCAAATAATCATTAAACATATAATTAGTAATACATTACTAGCTATTAGTATTGTTTTTTTCTTATTCATATTATATTTTCCCCCTTTGTTTTGCCACTTATTATATATATTTATTTTATTTTGTCAAGTTTAATGATTAAAAAAGACACGTCAATTAAGACGTGCCACTGTTTTTATATTGCTTTACCTAATGCTTTTTCCATGAAGGTCTTTAAGTCTGTAGGATATGTTTTTCCAAATCCATATAATTTATCCGATTCCCTTGTCATGTATGTTCTTAAATAGTATACATAAGCTTCTGCGAAGAATTCGCTTATATTACCTCGACCATAACTTGTTAATACACTATTATTTTTACGATATTTATTATATAGCGTTACAAAGTTTGAATTATTAGAGTAGTAATTTGCAAATTTGTAAGAGTCAAATGCATGCGCTAATTCGTGTGACATAACATTTTCTTGATATTCATTACATCTTATTTGTGTTGAACTGAAAGCCATAGCGCCCGATGTAACTCCTGCATATATTGTTCCCCAATTTCTTTTCATTGAATTATCACTTATAAGATATATAACCGGTACTTTTACAAAATAACTTGGGTTTTGTTTTAATTCGGCTATATATTTATTAACTACAGACTGGTTACAACCTTTTTCAACCTTTATAGTGGTATTGTTTATTTTTCCTAAACTTTTAACCGGATTTATTGCATAAGTACTTGATGTATACTCATTATTTGATGAGTTATTATTATTACTGTTATTATTATTACTATTATTATTTCCACTATTTGATGATGATTCAACATATTTATATATCTTTGTTGTTTTTGAATCAACTAGTGTTTTACATGTGCTATCACTATACAATTTAATTGCTGAATATCTATAAGTATTATTTTTATCTACTGCAAGCCCAAAATCTTTTCCTTTACCATCGTTATCGATTGGACTACACTCTTGTGTATACCCTGATTCTGCTTTATTATAATTAGTAAATGTATAATACATTCTTTCCTTTCCATTATGTTTAAAATTTATTTCTACTACCGTTTTATTTGTATATACTGTCTTTGAAGGTTGAGTTAACTTTAGTGATGCTTTTTTATTATTACTACTATTATTGTTTTTATTGGTATTATTGTTGTTGCTATTATTATTGCTACTATTATTTCCATTATCTGATGATTTTAATTTGTATTCCCTACTATCATATTTTCTAATACTTTCTTTACATGCACTATCTTTATATGTGGTTATTCTTGCATAGATAGGTTCTTTTGTTGGACTAAACGAAAAATTTACTACTTTTGATATATCTACCTCATTACAAGATCCATTATATATTTTTTTTCCATTTGAATAATACATTTCTGCTTTGTAATAAAACTTTTTATTTCCAAAATATGCAAATATTCCACCTACCTTTACCTTTGTTCCTTTTTCTACTGTAGTTCCCATTACGTTATCTAAATATACTACTGTTGGTGTTACTAATGCATTTTTATCATCAGACTTTACAGTTTCTTTTTTATTATTATAATTAACGTAGATTGTTGCGAATACTAAAACCACTAATGTTATTACCATACCAACTATTTCTAGCATATTATATTTATTGATGTTTTTTTCTTCTTTCGGGTTCTTTATTTCCTTTTTCATAACTAGCATCTCCTATTCTATACATAATTATAGTTGGTTATTATTGTTTAGTCAAGAATTATACTTTCAAAACAAAAACAAAAAAGTACATTCTTTCGAATGTACTTTGATAATCATTTAAATTAGTCAATGATTTCAGAAACGTTACCAGCACCAACTGTACGTCCACCTTCACGGATTGAGAACTTAGTTCCGTTTTCAATTGCAATTGGGTGAATTAAGTCAACAGTGATTTCTACGTTATCTCCAGGCATAACCATATCTACTCCAGCAGGTAATTCAATAACACCTGTTACATCAGTAGTTCTGAAATAGAATTGTGGTCTGTAGTTAGCGAAGAATGGAGTATGACGTCCACCTTCTTCTTTAGATAATACGTATACTTGTGCTTTAAATTTATGATGTGGTGTAACACTTCCTGGTTTAGCTAATACTTGTCCTCTTTCAACTTCTTCACGAGAAATACCACGTAATAATACACCAGCATTGTCTCCTGCTTCAGCAAAGTCAAGTTGTTTTCTAAACATTTCAATTCCTGTTACAACTGTTGATTTAGTAGGTTTGATACCAACGATTTCAACTGTATCGTTAAGATTTAACTTACCACGTTCAACACGTCCAGTAACAACAGTTCCACGTCCAGTGATTGTGAATACATCTTCAATACTCATTAAGAATGGTTTGTCATTATCACGTTCTGGAGTTGGAATCCATTCATCAACTGCATCCATAAGTTCATAGATTTTAGCTTTTGCTTCTGGATCTCCTTCAAGTGCTTTTAAAGCTGAACCACGGATAATTGGAGTATTGTCTCCATCAAATCCATATTCATTTAATAAGTCACGGATTTCCATTTCTACTAAGTCTAGTAATTCTGGATCATCTACTTGGTCACATTTATTCATGAATACTACCATTCTAGGTACACCAACTTGGCGAGCTAGTAGGATATGTTCACGAGTTTGTGCCATAGGTCCATCAGTAGCAGCAATAACTAGAATTGCACCATCCATTTGAGCTGCACCTGTAATCATGTTTTTTACATAGTCAGCATGTCCTGGACAGTCAACGTGAGCATAGTGACGTTTGTCAGTTTCATACTCAACGTGTGCTGTATTAATTGTGATACCACGTTCTCTTTCTTCTGGCGCTTTATCGATATTTGAATAATCAGTAAATTCAGCCATACCTCTTTCTGCTAAACATTTAGTAATTGCAGCAGTTAAAGTAGTTTTACCATGGTCTACGTGTCCAATTGTACCAATGTTAACATGTGGTTTTGAACGATCAAATTTTTGTTTTGCCATTTTTTATTTCCTCCTTTTTTTAATTACTATTTTATTTTAACTAATAATTGATAAATTATCAACTATTTTTTATATAATATCAGAAGTAATTTTTCTGCTATTACCATTAATTACCGCTTTTTTTAATTATTTCTTCAGCGATGTTTTTAGGAACTTCTTCATAATGATCAAATTGCATAATGAAGTTTCCTCTTCCTTGACTGTTACTTCTTAATGAAGTAGCATATCCGAACATTTCAGCAAGTGGAACCATTGCACTTAATTTAATTGCATTTCCAACATTTTCTTGTCCTAAAGGTTTTCCACGTCTACTAGTTAAGTCTCCCATAACATTTCCAAAATATTCATCTGGTACTGTTACATCAACTTTCATTATTGGTTCTAGTAATACTGGTTTACATTTATTTTTAGCTTCTTTTAATGCCATTGAAGCAGCAATTTTGAATGCCATTTCACTTGAGTCAACATCATGGTATGAGCCATCAAATAATGTTGCTTTTACATCTATCATTGGATATCCAGCAAGAACTCCTCCTGCCATAGCTTCTTGTAATCCTTTATCTGTTACTGGTATATATTCACGAGGAACTACACCACCAACGATAGCATCAACGAATTCATATCCCTTATCAGGATTTGGTTCGAATTTAATCCATACGTGTCCATATTGTCCACGTCCACCTGATTGTTTAATATATTTACCTTCACAATCAGCAGCTTGACGAATTGTTTCACGATAAGCAACTTGTGGCTTACCTACGTTACATTCAACTGAGAATTCTCTTCTCATTCTATCTACTAATACATCAAGGTGAAGTTCTCCCATACCTGAGATAACTGTTTGACCTGTTTCATGATCAGTATGAACTCTGAATGTTGGATCTTCTTCAGCAAGTTTTTGTAATGCTATTCCCATTTTATCTTGATCAGCTTTTGATTTTGGCTCAACAGCTAATTGGATAACTGGTTCTGGAAATTCCATTGATTCAAGAATAACTTGCTTCTTTTCATCACATAAAGTATCTCCAGTTGTTGTATTTTTTAAACCAACTGCAGCAGCGATATCTCCTGTGTATACATCAGATATTTCTGTACGATGGTTAGCATGCATCAATAATATACGACCAATTCTTTCTTTAGTTCCCTTAGTTGAGTTCATAATGTATGAACCACTAGATAAGTGTCCTGAGTAAACTCTAAAGAATGTTAAACGTCCAACGAATGGATCTGTCATAACTTTAAATGCTAATGCACTAAATGGTTCGTCATCAGATGGATGTCTTAATACTTCATTTCCATCTTTGTCGATTCCCTTTATTGAAGCTATATCAAGTGGTGATGGTAAGTAATCTATAACTGCATCAAGTAATAACTTAATACCTTTATTTCCTAATGCTGTACCACACATTACTGGGAAGAATTCTACTGCTAGAGTTCCTTTCCTTATTGCTTTTTTGATTAATTCAACTGGAATTTCTTCACCTTCAAGGTATTTTTCCATTAATTCATCATCAAATTCAGCAACAGCTTCAATTAAGTCTGCATGTTTTTCTTCAGCTATAGCTTTTAAATCTTCTGGAATTTCAATTTCAGTTGCTTCTTCTTCTGGTTTACCATCATAATGGTAAGCTTTCATAGTAACTAAATCTATAACTCCATTAAATTCACTTTCTGCACCTATTGGCCATTCAATGGGTTTTGCATTAACTCCTAGTCTAGAATCGATTGTTCCTAAACTGTAAACGAAGTCAGCACCCATTTTATCCATTTTATTTGCAAAGATAATTCTTGGTACTTTAAATTCAGTAGCTTGTCTCCAAACTGTTTCAGTTTGTGGCTCAACTCCTGCTTGAGCATCAATAAGTGCTACTGCACCATCTAATACTCTTAAACTACGACTAACTTCAACTGTGAAGTCTACATGCCCTGGAGTATCGATTATATTGAAACGATACTTTTTCCAATAAGCAGTTGTTGCAGCAGAAGTAATAGTAATACCACGTTCTTGTTCTTGTTCCATCCAGTCCATTTGTGATTCACCATCATGTGTTTCACCAATTTTATGGATTTTCTTAGTATGGAATAATACACGTTCTGTACAAGTAGTTTTACCTGCATCGATATGTGCCATTATTCCTATGTTTCTTGTCATTAATAATGATGTTTCGCGTGCCATACTTTACTCCTTTCTACCAACGATAATGTGCAAATGCTTTATTAGCCTCTGCCATTCTATGTGTATCTTCACGTTTCTTAACTGCTCCACCTGTTCCATTTGAAGCATCAATTAACTCGCTTGCTAGATTTTCAGCCATGCCTTTTCCGCCTCTTTCTCTAGCGTATTTAACTAACCAACGAATAGCCAAAGCTTGACTTCTAGCAGGGCTAACTTCTATTGGTACTTGATAGTTTGATCCACCAACTCTTCTAGATTTAACTTCTAGAGCAGGTTTGATATTTTCCATTGCTTTTTCGAAAATATTCATTGGATCTTCATTTGTTCTTTCTTTTATAATATCAAATGCTTTATAAAGAATTGTTTGAGCTGTTCCCTTTTTACCATCTAACATTATAGCATTTACAACTTTAGTAACTACTTTTGAGTTATATATTGGATCTGGTAGAACATCTCTTTTAACTGCACGTCTCTTACGCATTATAATTTCCTCCTTTCAATTTTGTCTTACTTTTTAGGTTTCTTAGCACCATATTTACTACGACCTTGTTTTCTATCTTTAACACCAGCTGTATCTAATGTACCACGAATAATGTGATAACGTACACCGATTAAGTCTTTAACACGGCCACCACGAATTAAAACAACACTGTGCTCTTGTAAATTGTGTCCAATTCCTGGAATATAACAAGTTACTTCCATTCCATTGCTTAAACGTACACGAGCGTATTTACGAAGTGCTGAGTTTGGTTTCTTAGGTGTCATTGTACCAACACGAGTACATACTCCACGTTTTTGAGGTGAGTTTTTATCTGTTTGTTTCTTTTGAATACTGTTTAACCCAATTCCCAATACAGGTGATTTACTTTTTCTCTTTTTATCACTTCTGTTTTTTCTTACTAATTGATTAATTGTAGGCATAAATTCAGTCTCCTTTCTTTACACATCTCCAGGTGTATCATTTTTGATTTTAAATATAAGCTTTGCCTAAGCAAAGCCCATTTCAATCAGCATAGATAATATATCACGATGTTTATTTCATGTCAATAGTAAATGATTGAAAATATTTTTTCTATAATATATAATGTTCTTAAGGAGGAAATAATGAAAAATTATAAAGATAACTTAAAAAATGGTGAGAAAAAAGTAAAAGGATTTTTTGGGGAATTTAAAACTTTTATTCAAAGGGGTAATGTAATTGATTTAGCGGTTGGTGTTGTTATTGGTGGTGCATTTGGTAAAATAGTAACTTCCTTAGTTAATGATATCCTTATGCCAATAATTGGATTGCTTATTGGTGGACAGGATTTTAAAGGTTTATCTATTAAAATTAAAGATACTACCATTGCATATGGCTCATTTATTCAAAATGTTGTTGATTTCTTAATAGTAGCTTTCTTTATATTTGTATTTGTTAAAATAATTAATAATTTATTTAAGAAAGAAGAACCTAAAAAAGAAGAAGTTAAACCAACTAAAAGTGATGAGGTATTATTACTTGAAGAAATCAGAGACCTATTAAAAAAGAAGAAAAATTAATTCTTCTTTTTATTTGTCCAAATTTTTAATATATCCCTTTGTTTTATATGCTCCACACTTTAAGTATGGGGAGTAATAATATATTTCATCTTTTATACCAAATTCAACGTATCCAGTACATTCTTCTAATATTTTTTCTTCTACTGATAGCTTATTTATATTTACATAAAAAGTATCTCCATTATCTATATTTGGATAATGGCTTTCTTGATATTTTACAGAACTTTCTTTTACTATTGTTTCATAATTTTGATATTTTTCTAAAAATTCATTTCCTTTACTACTATTATCTGTTCCTGTTGGACCCATACCATATTTATTTGATAAATGCGCTACTAATAATATTGCAATGAATATTATTGCGATAAAGGATAAGAATGTAGATAGGCCCCAGCCTTCTTGATTTAATTTTTTCATACGTTTCACCATTTATATTTTACAACAAATATTTTCATTAATCAAACTAAAAGACGAATTTACATTAATTCGTCTTCTAATTTTTCTAATGGTTCTTCATCTAATAATTCTGAAGTTAACTCATAATCTACATTTTTATAAGCTTTTAAACCTGTTCCTGCAGGGATTAATTTACCAATTATTACATTTTCTTTTAATCCTTGTAGGTGATCAACTTTTCCACGTATAGCAGCATCTGTTAAGATTCTTGTAGTTTCTTGGAACGATGCAGCTGATAAGAATGAATCTGTTTCTAGGGAAGCCTTAGTTATACCTAACATTAATGGTCTTCCTGTAGCAGGTTTCTTTCCTTTTATGATAGCTTCTTTATTTACATCAGTAAATTCTCTAAATTTAACTAATGCACCCGGTAAGAATAATGTATCTCCAGCATCTACAATTCTCATCTTAGAAATCATTCTTCTTGTAATTATTTCAACGTGTTTATCAGAAATATCAACACCTTGTCCACGATATACAGCTTGAACTTCTTTTAAGATGTATTCTTGTGTAGTAAGTGGATCTGTTACTGCTAGTAATTCTTTAGGGCTTATAGCACCTTCAGTTAATTTATCACCAGCGGAAACTTCATCATTTAATTCTACCCTTAATTTAGCTCCATAGTTTGTTACATGTTCTTTAGTTTCAAGTTCATTAGTAACACTAATTCTATATTTTCCATGATCTTCTTCAATAGATGTTACTTTACCATTTATTTCAGCAATAGTAGATTTTCCTTTTGGAATTCTTGCTTCAAATAACTCTTGAATACGTGGTAAACCTTGAGTGATATCTTCTCCACCGGCAACACCACCAGTATGGAATGTTCTCATGGTTAGCTGAGTACCAGGTTCACCAATTGATTGGGCAGCCATAATACCAACTGCTTCACCAATTTCAACTAGATTTCCTGTTGCTAAGTTTTTACCATAACATTTTTGACATACACCATTTACTGTGTTACATGTTAGAGTTGTTCTTATTTCTACTTCAGTTATACCAGCATCAATTATTTTTTCTGCTAAACCTTCAGTAATATACTGTAATTTATCAGCTATTACTTCTTTAGTAGTAGGATTAATAATTTTTTTGTTGGTATATCTACCAACTATACGATCGTATAGTTTTTCGATTACTTCACCTGTTTTATCATTAATAAATGCTTTTACAACAACACCATTTTCAGTTCCACAGTCTTCTTCTCTTACTATTATATCTTGACTTACATCAACTAGACGTCTAGTTAAGTAACCAGAATCGGCTGTTTTTAATGCTGTATCGGCACTACCTTTACGAGCACTATGTGTAGATAAGAAGAATTCAGCAACTGATAATCCTTCTTTAAATGAAGATAATACTGGAATTTCAATAGTATCACCATTTGGTTTTGACATCAATCCACGCATACCAGCGATCTGAGTAAAGTTAGAAATTGAACCACGTGCTTTAGAGTGCATCATCATGAATATTGGGTTATCAACATATTTATTTGCATATTCTTCTAGTTCTTTTTGAACTTTATCTTTACATGAATGCCATGTTTGAATTACTTTTTCAAGACGTTCCTCATCAGTTATTAGACCACGTTGATATTGTTTATTAACTTTTTCAACCATCTTTTGTGCTTCAGCAATTAATTCTTCTTTATGTTCACTAGTAACAACATCGCTTATTGATACTGTAATACCAGCAACTGTAGAATATTTAAATCCTAGATCTTTCATTTTATCAAGCATAATTGATGTTTCAGTTGTTTTATAACGTTTGAATATTTGAGCAATTATACTCTCTAATATTCCCTTAGCAAATGGTTTTACTAAAGGCATTGCTTTAATAACTTCAGGAATATTTTCTCCCTTATTTATAAAGTATTTATTTGGAGTAATATTTTGAATATTATCTAATGTTGGTTCATTAACATATGCGAATGAATCTGGTAAGATTTCATTGAATTTTAATTTACCTACGGTAGTTACTAAATATTTACCTTTTTGAGTTTCAGTAAACAATTTGTATTTAAATGAATCTACTGGAATAGCAATTCTTGTATGAAGAGTTATTTCTCTTCTTTCATATGCCATTAAAGCTTCATTTGAATCTTTAAATACTCTACCTTCACCATCTTCTCCTGCTTTTTCTTGAGTTAAATAATAGTTACCAATAACCATATCCTGTGAAGGAGTAACGATTGGATCACCACTTTTTGGAGAAAGAATGTTGTTTGCACCTAGCATTAACAATCTAGCTTCTGCTTGGGCTTCTTCTGATAGAGGTACGTGAACAGCCATCTGGTCACCATCGAAGTCTGCGTTAAATGCAGGACATACTAATGGGTGAAGACGTATTGCTTTACCACCAATTAAAACTGGTTCAAATGCTTGAATACCAAGTCTGTGAAGAGTAGGTGCACGGTTTAACATAACTGGATGTTCTTTTATAACGTCTTCTACTACATCCCAAACTTGTGGATCTTTATTTTCAATTAACCTTTTAGCAGCTTTAATATTGTGCGCTATATCACGAGATACTAATCCATTAATTACATGTGGTTTGAATAATTCAAGTGCCATATCTTTTGGAATACCACATTGATACATTTTTAAGCTAGGACCAACAACGATAACACTACGTCCTGAGTAGTCAACACGTTTTCCTAGTAAGTTTTGACGGAAACGTCCTTGTTTACCTTTTAACATACTTGATAGTGATTTTAATGGACGATTTCCTGCACCAGTTACACTTCTACCACGACGTCCGTTATCAAATAATGCATCTACTGCTTCTTGTAACATACGTTTTTCGTTTTGAATAATAATTCCAGGAGCATTTAAATCTATTAATTTCTTTAAACGGTTATTTCTATTTATAACTCTACGATATAAATCATTTAAATCACTAGTAGCAAATCTACCACCATCAAGTTGAATCATTGGACGAAGTTCAGGTGGAATTACTGGAATACAATCAAGTATCATCCACTCTGGACGATTTCCAGATTTGTAGAATGCATCTAGTACATCAACTCTTTTAATTAGTCTTGTTCTTTTTTGTCCTTGTGCTGTTTCAAGTTCTTTAGTGATTTCATCGATTTCTTTCTTTAAATCAACTTTCTTAAGCAATTCTTTAATTGCTTCAGCACCCATTCCTACTTTGAATCCATCACCATATTTTTCATAATATTGACGATATTCTCTTTCAGATAATGTTTGTTTATCTTCAAGTGGTGCTATACCTTTATCAATTACAACATAACTTACAAAGTATAGTACTTCCTCTAGATCTCTTGGACTCATATCTAGTACTAATCCCATACGAGATGGTACTCCTTTAAAGAACCAAATGTGTGAGACTGGAGAAGCTAACTCAATATGTCCCATTCTTTCACGTCTTACTTTACTACGAGTTACTTCTACTCCACATCTATCACAAACTATATTTTTATAACGTACTCTTTTGTACTTTCCACAAGCACATTCAAAATCTTTTGTAGGTCCGAATATTTTTTCACAGAATAATCCGTCTCTTTCAGGTCTTAAGGTTCTGTAGTTAATAGTTTCTGGTTTTTTAACTTCACCATAACTCCATTCCCTTATTTTTTCTGGAGATGCAATTCCTATTTTAAGAGCTTCAAATTTATTTACTTCTATCATTACTCTTCATCTCCTTCCTCAAATTCTTCATTAAATACGCCATCAAAGTCTTCATTTAATTCATCTTCATCAAACTCATCATCTTCCTCATAATCATCATCCGGTTCAGTATCATGTACTACTGGTGGAAGTACTGATGTATCTGACATTTCATCAAAATCCTCTTTATATTCAGCTTCTTCAATTTCTTTTAATTCAAGTGTTTCATTTTTATCATTTATTATGCTTATATCAAGACCAAGAGCTTGGAACTCTTTCATAAGTACTCTGAATGATTCAGGTACTCCTGCTTGATTTATTTCTTGTCCTTTTACAATTGCTTCATATACCTTAACACGGCCAACAACGTCATCTGATTTAACAGTTAAGATTTCTTGTAGTGTATGAGCAGCACCATATGCATATAATGCCCAAACTTCCATTTCACCAAATCTCTGTCCACCAAATTGTGCTTTACCACCAAGAGGTTGTTGTGTAACAAGTGAGTAAGGTCCGGTAGAACGTGCATGTAATTTATCATCAACCATGTGATGTAGTTTAATCATGTACATTACACCAACTGCAATTCTATTATCAAATGGTTCACCAGTACGTCCATTATATAATACTGTTTTTCCATCTGGATCCATTCCGGCTTCTGCCATCATGTCTTCAATATCTTTTAGCTTAGCACCATCAAATACTGGTGTTGCTACATGTACGCCTAATTTCTTAGCAGCCATACCTAAATGTAGCTCTAGAATCTGTCCAAGGTTCATACGAGATGGTACACCTTGTGGGTTAAGCATTATATCTACCGGTCTTCCGTCTGGTAGGTAAGGCATATCTTCTTCTGGAAGAATTAATGAAATAACACCTTTGTTTCCATGACGTCCAGCCATTTTATCTCCTACTTGTATCTTTCTTTTTTGTGCAATATATACACGGATTACTTTTGATACTCCTGCAGGAAGTTCATCATTTTCTTTTCTAGAGAATATTTTAACATCGTGAACAATACCATCTCCACCATGTGGAACACGTAATGATGTATCTCTAACTTCACGAGTTTTTTCTCCGAATATTGCATGTAATAGTTTTTCTTCACTTGTTAATTCAGCCATACCTTTTGGTGTTACTTTACCTACTAAGATATCCCCTTCTTTAACTTCTGTACCAACTATTACAATACCATTTTCATCAAGATTTTTACGTGCATCATCACTAACATTTGGAATATCACGTGTAATCTCTTCTGGTCCTAGTTTAGTTTCACGACATTGCATTTCATAGTCTTCTAAGTGAATACCTGTATATACATCATCTTTTACTAGATTTTCATTTAATATAACAGCATCCTCATAATTGTATCCATTAAATGTCATGAAGGCTACTACTACGTTCTTACCTAATGCAAGTTCTCCTTGGTCAGTTGAAGGTCCATCTGCAATTACAGAACCACGTTTTACTTTATCTCCAACTTTTACTATTGGACGGTGATGTAGACAAGTACCAGCATTTGCTAGTTCAAAGTTAGCTAAGTAGTATACATCTTTTCCCGTTTTATTTAATATAACTATTTTTCTTGCATCTACATAGTCAACTACACCATCAGCTTTGGCAATAACTACTGCTCCTGAATCTCTTGCTGCTACATATTCAACTCCTGTACCAACAAGTGGTGCTTCACTTCTTAGAAGTGGTACTGATTGACGTTGCATGTTTGCTCCCATCAATGCACGAGTTGCATCATCGTGTTCTAGGAATGGAATGCAGCTTGTAGTTACTGCTACTACTTGTTGAGGTGAAACGTCTACATAGTCAACTAATTCTGGTTTAACTATTATGTTTTCTCCTCTAAAACGAGCAGGTACAGTTTCATCTATCATCATGTTATTTTCATCAACTGTAACAGTTGCAAGTGAAATAACTAAATCATTTTCTTCATCTGCAGTTAAATATTTAACTTCATCAGTTAGGTATTTATCTTTTACTTTTCTATATGGAGTCATTATAAATCCATATTCATCTATTTTTGCATAACTTGCTAATGAAGTAATAAGTCCTATATTTTGTCCTTCTGGAGACTCAATTGGACATATACGTCCATAATGTGATGCATTAACGTCACGTACTTCAACACCAGCTCTATCTCTAGTTAATCCACCAGGTCCTAAAGCTGATAGACGTCTTTTATTTGTTAACTCAGCAATTGGGTTAGTTTGATCCATAAATTGTGATAATTGTGATGAACCAAAGAATTCTTTCATTGCTGCTGTAATAGGTCTAATGTTAATTAGTGTTTTAGGAGTTACTTCTTCCATTTCTTGAGTAGTCATTCTTTCACGAATAACTCTTTCCATACGAGAAACACCAATTCTAAATTGATTTTGTAGAAGTTCTCCAACTTGTCTAATTCTACGGTTTCCTAAGTGGTCTATTTCATCTATTTGTCCTACTCCTTGGAGTAAATTTAAATAGTATGATACAGATGCATAAACATCAGAAATAGTAAGTCTTTTTACATCAATTGTTTGGTCATTACCAATTACATTTAATATTTCTTTTGGATTAGATGGGTTATAAATTTTAACTATTTGAACTTTGTCAAATTCATCTAAGTCTTTATTAATAGTTACAGTTTTTACTCCATAACCTTTTTCAAATAATGGTCTAATTTTCTCCCATACATCTTTAGTAATTACAGTTCCTTTTTCAGCAAGGACTTCATCACCATCTTTTAAATCTTCAGCAATTTTTTGATTTAAAAGTCTATCCATTACATTAAGTTTTCTATTGAATTTATATCTTCCTACTTTCGCTAAATCGTATCTAAATTCATCGAAAAATCTTGTAATGATTTGGTTTTTAGAAGAATCAAGTGTTGCTGGTTCTCCTGGTCTTAATTTTTCATAAATTTCAATTAAAGCTTCATCTGTATTTCTTGTTGAATCCTTTGCTAAAGTGTTTTCTAGATATTCATCTTTACCAAATAATTTTAGTATATCTTCATCACTAGAAAGTCCAAATGCACGAAGTAGTGTTGTTAGAGGAACTTTTCTAGTTCTATCAATTCTTACATATAAAACATCCCTAGCATCAGTTTCAAACTCTAGCCAAGTTCCACGTGTTGGAATTATTTGAGAAGTTATACATGGTCTACCATTTTTGTCTATTTCTTTATTGAAATAAACACTAGGAGATCTTACCAATTGAGAAACGATAACACGTTCTGCACCATTGATAATGAATGTTCCACTATCTGTCATAATTGGCATGTCGCCTAAGAAAATTTCTTGTTCTTTTACTTCTCCAGTTTCATGATTAAAAAGTCTTACCTCAACCTTTAAAGGTGCAGAGTAAGTTGTTTCACGATCCTTACATTCTTTTATAGAATATCTTGGTTCATCAAAATGATAATCACCAAATTCTAGAGATAAAGTCCCAGAAAAATTCTCAACGGGGAATAAATCTTCAAACACCTCTTTAATACCGGTGTCTATAAACCATTGATATGGTTTCTTTTGAATTTCAAGTAGGTCTTTCAATTCAAATGTGTTTTTAATCTTTGAAAAGCTTCTTCTTTTGCGGTGTTCACCACTATTTATTATTTTGTAAGCCACTTATTTTCACCCCTATACCTAAATTTAATCAAAGAACATATTTGTTTACCTAATACGTTGCCAATTTATATTATTAGCATACTTTGGACAAGTTGTCAACGCAAAATGCATTTAATTATCCAAAAACCTTTCTTTTTATTTATGAGCTCGCATTTATATACCTTTTCTAAATCTTTATATAATGACTTTGCTCCTTGATCCTTATTTATTACTATGAATAGTTTGCCATCTTCTTTTAAATAATTTCTAGCATTCATAACTATTTCATATACTATGTTTTTTCCAGCCCTTATCGGTGGATTTGAAATTATCACATCATATTTTTTATTTATGTTTTTATAGCAATTGCTTAAAAAGAAATTAACTTTTGGAGCGAAATTCTCTTTTTTGTTCATTTCTGCTAGGTGAAGTGCTCTTTTATTAACATCTACTGCATCAAAACTTTCAATTTTATCCACAATTCTTGTTAATATTATTGGAATTACTCCATATCCACACCCTACTTCTAATATCTCTCCCTTTATTTCTTCTAAAGGAAGATTTTCTAATAAACACCTTGTTCCAAAATCTAATTTACTTTTTGAAAATACTCCATTATCTGTATTAAAGCAAAACTCTTTGTCGAAAATTCTTGTTTTATATTTTTCTATATTACTTTTTAGATCTACGTTATCAAAATATTGACTCATTTTTTTCTCCCACGAAATAAGGAGTTAACCATATTTAGTATATATAGTTAACTCCTTTCCATATGTTAATATTACTATTTTTTTTATTTTTTTGCAAGAACTTTTGTGCCTTTTTCTGTACTCTTTTTTGTATTTAGGGCAGCTATTATTTCATTCAAGTCTCTTGGAGTTTGTATCTTTACTTCTCCATCAGAAGTAACACCAAATTTATTTTCTACTCCATATTTTCCCATTAATTTTAATTTCTTGGCTAATTTTGAAGTTTCTCTACTATAATAGGTAGCCATTATTTCATTATCTACAGGTTTTAGTGTTATTGTTCCATTTTTAGATTTTAATAATCCAATTAATAATCCCTCATTTATAATAAGCCTTATTTTAGTAGAACCTTTAGTTGTTTTAACAACTACTCCACCTTTTTTACTTTTACATACAACCCTACCATGATTATCAACAATAGCTCTTAATTTTTTTGATTTAGCATAATTGATTTTAACATCAAGTGCATTTAACACCTCAGGTACCATTACTTGTGGATTGTTACCCTCATATGTACTAAGCACATCATTTACAAATTTTGTTCTATCAAACATTTTATATTTCCCCCTTTGATAGGACGTATTTTAATTCTTTTATATTAATTTGTCAACTATTTTCTGCTTAGTCTATTTTTTATTTGCAGTACTTTAGACTTAGTATTTGGTCTTATTAAATCAATTATATTAGCTAGGTCCAACTCTTCTATATTAGGCGCTTCTTCTTTTCTAAGTGCTTCTACTCCTTCTGCTTCTCCTGAAATTATAAAATCTATCCAATCAATTTTTGGAGATATTCTTGCAATATCAAAATTTTCTTTATCATAAAATGATGCAAGTGTTTTACTGTTTTTATAACTTTTAAATACAACTCCTCCTTTATTTGAATATATAACACCTAATATTATTTCATCAAATATATAAATTTCATAGGACATTCTGTATCCATCAGAGTATTTTGATTTTAGTTCAATAAATGTATCCGCAGAAACTATTTTACGTTCACATACTACCTTTCCTGTTGACTTATCAAGAATTTTATTTTTTTCTTTAAACATACTTGAATAGTCTATATCTACTCCTAACATATCCATTATATTAATGGTATAATCTTCTAATGTATTAGGTTTTATATTTAGTGTGTTTTTTACTAGCATTTCATTTGTTATCATCAGTATTTTCCTTTCTGTTTAGCTTGATTATTATATCTAAGCAAATTTATAAAGTCAATTATATTTTACGTATACTAGTATTAAGTTATGAATAATGTTTTACTATGGCAATTTATAAAACTTAATCATTTTATTTACATTTTCATCTTTATCTTTAAAATGAGATGTTAGTGCGATTAACTTTTGCCTAGGGCTTAGGAGATATTTTAAATATGGAACATTTCCTGTCCTATAATAATATCCTTTTTTTATTAGATATGGACACACAAATAGTTTACAACCGAGGCTTTTGATTTTACATTCTTTTTTTTCATTATCAAAGTTTTCACATATTTTTCTACTTTTTAAGCTTTCACAACAACTACTTACTTGTTTATCCTTACACTTTTCTCTATTACACCTACACATATTATTCTTAAAATCACATATATTTTTAGTTCTAAATTCATTATCGAGATAATCACATGCCCTATCATAAATCTTATTATATTTTTCTTTTTTGTTTCTTGTGTTTAAAATATCCGTCATATTTAAAATTATCCCCAACTCTTGTGGATATTTATCATTAAGTGTATATTCTTTTCCACAATAATTGATGATAAAATTTATATTAAAATGACTTAGAAATTTGTATAGCCTAAATTTCCTATAAAACAAATTAAGATTATTACTATTTAAATAAATTACCTTTTTCATAAAACCACCATAATTAGTATATAAAAGTATTTTAATAAAGGCAAATAAAAATACCACAGATTTCTCTGTGGTATTTAACATTAAATACTTGTAATACAATTATTTAACTTCAACTTCAGCTCCAGCTTCTTCAAGCTTAGCTTTGATTTCGTTAGCTTCATCAACTGAAATGTTTTCTTTAACAGCTCCACCATTATCAGCTATATCTTTTGACTCTTTTAATCCTAATCCTGTAATTTCTTTAATTACTTTGATTACGTTGATTTTAGCAGCTCCAGCGTTTACTAATGTTACAGTAACAACGCTTGGTCCAGCAGCTTCTTCTGCAGCAGCAGCTGGTGCAGCAACTGCTACACTACTTGGATCTACACCAAATTCCTCTTTCATTGCGTCTACTAATTCTTTAATTTCTAAAAGTGTCATTTCTTTTAAACTTTCGATAAAGCTTTCTTTTGTTAATTTTGCCATTTTATATTTCCTCCTTATTTATATTTATTTTTAATTTTCTTCTTTTTGTTTAGCATATAAATCTAAACAGATTGATAAATCTTTTGCGATAGCTATCATACCACCAGCAAGCATTGTTAATAATCCTTCTCTTGATGGGATTGTTGCTAGTTGTGCTAATTTTTCTTTATCAGAAATTTCTCCATCAACTACACCAACTTTTAATATGATTGCATCATTTTTCTTTGCAAATTCGCTTAGTATCTTAATAGGTGCAATTTGATCAGTACCATATGCTAATGCACTTGGTCCAACTAGACTTGCATCTATGTCGATATTTAAATCAGATAGAGCTCTTGCCATTAAAGTGTTTTTATATACTTTATAGTCAGCTCCAGCTTCACGTAATGCTTTTCTTAATTCTTTTGCTTCGTTATCAGTGATTCCACGATAATCAAACAATACTATAGTAGCATTATCTTGAACTTTTGATTTAATCTCATCAATTACTTCTTGCTTCTTTGCTAAGATTTTCTCATTTGCCAAAGTACACACCTCCTATTTTATTTTAGAGGTACCATAATAAAAGGTCTTTACATCATAGACATAAAGACCTCATTAAACCGTAAAGTTAAGTCCTCGGTAGGATTTACTTTTATACCTACTGTCTATGGCACCAACAAATCAATTTGTATTATATATTATCTTTTACTATTTGTCAAAAGAATTTGTAATTATTTTAATTCCAGGACCCATAGTAGTTGCGATTGAAATATTCTTAATATAATCACCTTTTACTGTTGAAGGTTTAGCTTTTATTAATACAGCCATAAATGCTTCTAAGTTCTCTAAAAGAGCTTTTTCTTCAAAATCAGTATTTCCGATTATACCATGAATATTACCAAAACTATCTGTTCTATATTCAACACGTCCAGCTTTTACTTCTTTAACTGCTTTTTCTACATCAGTAGTAACTGTACCTGTTTTAGGGTTTGGCATTAATCCTTTTGGTCCAAGAACTCTACCAAGTTTTCCTAATAAAGGCATCATATCTGGAGTTGCGATCATTACATCAAAACCGAACCAATTTTCTTTTTCGATTTTTTCTAGCATGTCTGTATCACCAACAAAGTCAGCTCCAGCTTCTACTGCTTTTTTAGCTTGTTCTCCTCTAGCAACTACTAATACCTTTTTAGTTTTACCAGTTCCATTTGGAAGAACGATTGCTCCTCTTAATTGTTGATCAGCTTTTTTAGTGTCTAAGTTTAATCTAACTGCTAACTCAACAGATGAAGTAAACTTACTAACTGCTGTTTCTTTTACTAATTTTACAGCTTCTTCTTTAGTATAAGCTTTTCCCTTTTCTATTTTAGAAAGGGCTTCTACGTATTTCTTTCCTCTTTTTTTCATACTTTCCTCCTTATGTGGTTAATACGGATAATTCCTCCCACTTTAATAGGTTATAAAACCAACATTTGATTATTCGCTTACTTTAATTCCCATGTTAAGCGCAGTTCCTTCAACTATTTTCATAGCTTCTTCAACTGTATAAGCGTTTAAGTCAGGTAATTTGATTTCTGCAATTTCTTTTATTTGTGCTTTTGTTAATGTTGCAACTGTTTCAGTAGATCCTTTAACAGCTCCTTTATCAATTTTAGCAAATTTCTTTAATAAGAATGCAGTTGGTGGAGTTTTAATTACGAAATCAAAACTTCTATCATCATAGATTGAAATTTCAACTGGTAATACATCTCCCATTTTATCACGAGTTGCATCATTGTATTTTGTACAGAACTCTTGAAGATTAATTCCTGCAGGTCCTAATACAGTTCCAACTGGTGGAGCTGGTGTTGCTTTTCCTGCTTGAATTTGTAATTTTACTTTCTTAACTACTTCTTTTGCCACGAAAAACACCTCCTATTTTATAGTTTTCGCGAGTGGTTCAAATAGCTTTTGCCTCCCACTTAATAACTCTATATAAATTAAATATAGCGTTTAAATATTAACATTTTTTATTTTAAAAATCAAGTTATTTTAATGTTTTTATTAATTATTGGCCATTTCTACTTGGGAAATTTCGGTTTCAACAGAAGTTTCTTGTCCAAATAGGTCTACGTTTAGTGTTAGTTTTTGATTATCTTTATCTACTTCTTCAATAGTTCCATACATACCTGTGAATGGTCCAGCAATAATCTTAACTTTAGCACCTACTTCTAATTCTTTATCTACTTCTAGTCTACTAATACCCATACTTTTTAGAACATTATCTACTTCATATGGTTGTAATGGAGTTGGTTTTGCACCTTTTCCACTTGATCCTATAAATCCTGTTACCCCTGGTGTATTTCTAACTACATACCATGCTTCATCACTCATAACCATTTCTACTAATATATATCCTGGGAATAGTTTTTTTGTTTTTTCTTTTTGTACACCGTCTTTAACTTCTACTTCAGTTTGTTCTGGTACTACTACTCTGAAGATATAATCTTTCATATCCATTGATTCAGCACGCATTTCTAATTTTTCTTTTACTTTTTTCTCATGTCCTGAATAAGTATTAACTACATACCATTGTTTATCCATAATTGCACCCCTATACCATTGATTTTATTAAAGCCATTACTAGCTCTATTACATAGAAAAATACTGCTAAGAATACTGTAAATAGTATTGTAGCTACTGAGTATTTTACCATTTCTTTTTTTGTAGGCCATTTTATTTTACTAAATTCTGATTTTAAAGATGCATTGTTAGATTTTTTTATTTTCTTTGTTTCTTTTTTCTTTTTAGTTTCTTTTCTTTTTACTTTTTCAACCTTTTCATCTTTTACAGGTTTTTCTTTCTTTTCTTTAACCATATTAATCCCTCTCATTTTACCAAAATAAAAACACCTTCATGTGTCAGTTATAAAATAACACATTTGTTTTACTTAGTCAACAATTATTTTAACTCTTTTATACAAGTAGATGCGGCTACTACTCCATCGTTCATTGCACTTATCAATTGGAATCTTTCTTTTTTTACTATATCGCCTGCAGCATATATTCCTTTTACATTAGTTCTATTTTTATCATCGGCTTTAATGTATCCATCTTTATCTAGTTCTATTACACCTTTAAATATTTCTGATGATGGTGTATATCCAATGCATATAAAGCAACCTTCTACTTTTAAATTAGAATCTTTTCCTGATTCTTTTATATCTATACTTGATAGTTTTTCATCTTTTTCATTAAATTTTTCAACTATTGAATTATATTTTACCTCAATATTTTTAATATTTTTTATTTCTTTTTGATAATGGGGCTCTGCCCTTAAATTATCACTTCTATTTAATATTGTTACCTTATTACATAGTTTTGATAAGTAAATTGCTTCTTCTAATGAAGTTGATCCCCCTCCTACAACCGCTACATCTTTGTCTTTAAAGAAATTACCATCACAGGTAGCACAATAGCTTATGCCTCTTCCTAATAATTTTTCTTCATTAGTTACATTTAATTTTCTAGGCTTTTTACCTGTTGCGATTATAATTGCTTTTACTTTTAGTTCTTTGTTTTTTAGATTTACTATTTTTTCATCTTCTGTACTTGATACGCTTACTACCTCATCCGTTATGTATTCTATACCTAATTTTTTTACTTGGAGGAAGATATTGGTTGTAAGTTCAAGACCAGATATTTTTACATATCCTGGATAATTTTCTACCATTGGTGCTTTATTAATTTGTCCACCATACATTTCTTTTTCTATTATGATACAATTTATACCAGCTCTTTTTAAATAAATTCCGGCGGTCATTCCAGCTACGCCTGCACCTATAATTGCAACATCAAAATTAAGCTTTTCCATATTCCCTCCTTTAATTATACAATTCATTCTTTTTTGTACTTTTTATTATTACTATTATTCCTATTACTATTAAACTTAGTGAAATAAGTTGTGCTACTTTTATATTTCCTAACATAAGACTATCACTTCTAAAGTATTCAATAAAACATCTACCTATGGAATACCATATTAGATAAAATCCAGTTAAATATCCTACTTTAAGTTTTTTTGCTCTTCTTAAGAATAACATAATTATAAATCCAATTAAATTCCATACTGATTCATATAAGAATGTTGGTTGATAGTATGCTCCATCAATATACATTCCCTCAATTATAAAGTTAGGAATTCTTTGTTTGATTAGTGCCGCTTTTGTAGTTAGCTTTCCAAACGCTTCTTGATTAAAGAAGTTACCCCATCTACCTATAGCTTGTGCAATTATTATACCTACTACCGATATATCTAATGTTTTTAAAAAATTCATTTTATATTTTTTTGTATAAAAATAAGCCACTAATATTCCTGCGATTATTCCTCCGTGTATCGCAAGTCCACCATGCCATACCTTTAATATTTCACTTGGCATTTTTAAATAATAATCCAAATTAAAAAGAACATAATAAATTCTAGCTCCTAGTATTCCAAATAGTACTGCATAAAAAACCATATTAGAATATTTTTCTATATCTAATTTTTTTCGTTTTACTTCAGTTAAGCATACTACCATCGCGGCTAAAAAGCCTAATGCAATCATTACTGAATACCAATATATACTTATAGGTCCTAGTTTTATTAATGTTCTGTTCATTTATTTTACCCTCTTTAATATAGGTTTTATTATTATTAATTCTATCAAAAGATTGATTGCGGATATTACTATTGAAATAAAGAATAATACCCATATGTTTGTAAAGTCTAATTTAGATCCCATTATTAGATCTACTAATTTTAATATTATTGTATTTACAACGAAATAAAATAATCCTAGTGTTACACCAGTTATTGGCATTGTAAAAAATACTAATGCTGGTTTTATTGTTTTATTTAATACATAGATTAATATTACTGCAAGTAGTGCATAAAAAATTGTATAATCACTGCTTAATTTAAAACTTTTAAACATTTTTGATGTTATAAAGAATGAAAATGTATAACCAACTATATATAATGCTGCCTCTAATGCTTTGTTTAGTCTTGCTTTATTATTTTCTCCTACTATAACTACCTTCATGAAAAAAGCCTCCTTTATAGTACTTTCTTTAAAAATTCACCTGTGTAAGATTTTTTGTTTAGAGTTATTTCTTCTGGAGTACCAGTTCCTATTACTTCTCCTCCTCTATCTCCACCTTCAGGTCCAATATCGATAATGTAATCTGCACTTTTTATAAAATCTAGGTTATGCTCTATTACTATTACTGTATCATTATTATCTACTATTTTTTGAATAATTGCAAGAAGTCTTTTTATATCTTCCATATGTAATCCAGTTGTTGGTTCATCCATTATAAATAAAGTCTTACCTGTAGGCCTCTTTTGAAGCTCTTTGGCTAATTTTACTCTTGCGGCTTCTCCTCCTGATAATGTAGTAGCACTTTGTCCTAATTTGATATAACCAAGTCCTACATCCTCTAATACTTGTAATTTATTTTTTATCTTTGGAATATTTTCAAAGAATGTTAAAGCATTATGTACTCTCATGTTTAGCACATCTGCTATATTTTTATCCTTATATCTTATGTTTAGTGTTTCACTATTATATCTTGTGCCATGACAAACTTCACATGGAATATACACATCTGGTAGGAAATGCATTTCTATTTTCTTTACTCCATCTCCTCTGCAAGCTTCACATCTTCCGCCTTTTACATTAAATGAGAATCTATCTTTTCCGAATCCTAACATTTTTGCTTCTTTTGTATTTGTGAATAATTCTCTTATTTCATCAAATACCCCTGTATATGTTGCTGGGTTACTTCTAGGAGTCCTTCCTATTGGATTTTGTGTTATTTCAACTAATTTGTCTATATTTTCTAACCCTTTGATTTTTTTGTATTTTCCTGGTTTATCTTTTGATTTATATAGATTTTGACTAACTGCTTTTGAAAGTATCTGCATTATTAGGCTTGATTTACCACTTCCACTTACTCCGGTTACACATGTAAATGTTCCTAGTGGAATTTTAACATCTATGTTTTTTAGATTGTTTTCACTTGCGCCAATTATTTCAATTATTTTTCCTGTTCCTTTTCTTCTTGTTTTAGGAATTTCAATACATTTTTTTCCACTTAAATATTGACCAGTGATACTATTTTCGTTTTTCATAACTTCCTCTGGAGTGCCTGCGGCCATTACTTTTCCTCCATTATCTCCTGCGCCTGGTCCTATATCCACTAGATAATCAGAAGCTAACATAGTATCTGTATCATGCTCTACTACTATCAATGTGTTTCCTAAATCTCTCATCTCTAGTAATGATTTAATTAATCTTTCATTATCCCTTTGATGCAATCCTATACTTGGTTCATCTAATACATATAAAACTCCTGTTAATCTTGAGCCTATTTGGGTTGCAAGTCTGATTCTTTGTGATTCTCCACCTGATAATGTAGATGCTGTTCTACTTAACGTTAAATACTCAAGTCCTACATTTAATAAGAATTTTAATCTGTTTTTAATTTCTTCTATTAAAAGTTTACCTATTTCCTGTTGTTCTTTAGTAAGCTTTAAATTGTTCATAAAGTCATATAAATCTTTTATGCTTAAACATGTTACTTCATAAATGTTTTTACCATTTATTAATACTGATAATACTTCATCTCTTAATCTAGAACCATTACATTTTGTACAGGTTGTTTCAATCATGTATCTTTCTAGCCATTCTCTAATCCATGTACTAGAAGTTTCCATATATCTTCTTTGTAGATTATTTATTATTCCTTCATAAAAATCTTTTTGATTATAAACATTACCACTTTTTGTTGTGTAGTTAAATTGTATTATTTCCGTTGTACCATATAAAACAATGTTTTCTTCTTTTTTAGTTAGTTTTTTAAATGGTTTATCCATATCTATTTTATAATGATCACATACGCATTTTAGTCTTTTGTAATAAATTCCACCCTGATCATCACTTAATGTTACTATGGCCCCTTCGTTTATTGATAAGTCTTTATTTGGTATTACTAAATCTTTATCAATTGTTAAATTTACTCCAAGTCCTTTACATTCTGGACAAGCTCCAAATGGGGCATTAAAACTAAACATTCTAGGTTCTAGTTCTGGTAGTGAAAAGTTACAATAAGGACAAGCAAATGATTCAGAAAACAACAATTCTTTATCACCCATTACATCTATTACTACTTTACCTTTTGCTAATCTAGTTGCCGATTCAATTGCCTCAAATAACCTTGACCTTATTCCTTCTTTTATAATAAGTCTATCTATTACTACATCAATATCATCTTTAATGTTTTTATCTAATTCTATATTTTCTGATAAATCACGTGATTCTTTATTTATTCTTACTCTTACATATCCATCTTTTCTCAATTTTTCTAATAAATCTTTATGTTCACCTTTTTCACCATGAACTACAGGTGCCATTATTATTAATTTGGTTCCTTCTGGATATTCAAGAATTTTATTTGTCATTTCTTCAACGCTTTGTGATGATATTGGAATATTATGTGTAGGACAATATGGAACTCCTATTCTTGCATATAGTAATCTTAAGTAATCATAAATTTCTGTTACTGTACCTACAGTAGAACGTGGGTTCTTACTTGTTGTTTTCTGATCTATACTAATTGCTGGAGAAAGTCCCTCTATTGAGTCTACATCTGGTTTTTCACTTCCACCTAAAAACTGCCTAGCATATGAACTTAGGCTTTCTACATATCTTCTTTCACCCTCTGCATAGATTGTATCAAATGCAAGGGAAGATTTTCCACTTCCGCTAACACCTGTCATTACTATCATTTTATTTTTAGGGAGTGTTAAATCAATATTTTTTAAATTGTTTTCCCTTGCACCTTTAATTACTATGTTTTCCATACTTCATCACTTTTATTCTTGGATTTTCATCTTCATAACCTTTAATAGATTCATTAATTTTTTGTTTATATATTTGCGTATTGCCTTTTTGAAAATATTCAACTGCTTGCCATACCCCAAACGAATCAGTAAATTTATCTAGATCTTCTGGATTCACCTTATATCCTTGTAAAAACCTGATTTTTGCGAATTCACTTTTAGAATTGCTAGACATTTCATCTATTATTTCCTTATATGACAACACTTTTAATATTTTGATTCCCTCTGTATTCATCATGTTGTAGTATCCATAATATTTACTATCTAATATTCCTGTTATATTTAATGCCTCTACTTGTGCGATTGTTTTTTCATCATCAATTGATGCACCTTTTAATGAGTCTTCTAGAGTTGGAAAAACAGTAAAGTTACCTTCATATATTTTTCCTGTTTCTAGTTTATTTTCTCCTTTAAATGCTACATATCCTTTATTTTTTTTCATAATATCACTCCTCTTCGTTTTCGTATTATATCATAAACTTTTTAATTAGTAAAACCACTCTTTAATTCAAATATTATATCTCTTAATTCCATAGCCCTTTCAAAATCAAGATTCTTTGCAGCTTCTTTCATTTCTTTTTCTAATACTTCTATACTTGGAGTAGCTTCTTTTTTAATTTTTGACTCTTTTGGAGAATCATCTGTATTAGATATTGTATCTGTAATCTTTTTAACTATTGTAGTTGGTACTATGTTATGAATCCTATTATATTCTTCTTGTATTTTTCTTCTTCTTGCAGTTTCATCTATCGCGATTTTCATAGAATCAGTTATTTTATCTGCATACATTATACATTTTCCATTTGCATTTCTTGCACATCTACCTACTGTTTGTATTAAACTTCTACTGCTTCTTAGAAATCCTTCTTTATCAGCATCTAATATTGCGATTAAACTTACTTCTGGTATATCTATTCCCTCTCTTAATAAATTTATACCTACTATACAGTCATATTTCCCAAGTCTTAAATCTCTTATTATATTCATTCTTTCTAAAGATTTTACTTCACTATGTAAGTACGCAACTTTTATATCTAGACTTTTTAAATAGTTAGTTAGTTCTTCTGACATTTTAATTGTTAGTGTTGTAATAAGGGTACGTTCATCTTTTGATATCCTATCTCTTATTTCTCCTATTAAGTCGTCTATTTGACCGTTTGTTGGTCTTACTTCTATTATTGGATCAAGTAAGCCAGTAGGTCTTATTATTTGTTCAACGTACTCGCCATGAGTTCTTTCTAATTCATAATCTCCTGGTGTTGCGGATACATATATTGCTTGTTTAATTTTTTTAGTAAACTCTTCAAATTTTAATGGTCTATTATCTAATGCGCTTGGAAGTCTAAATCCATATTCTACTAGATTCATTTTTCTTGCTCTATCGCCATTATACATTCCTCTAACTTGTGGCAATGTAACGTGGGATTCATCCACAACAAGCAAATAATCATCACCAAAGAAGTCCATTAGTGTTGTTGGCGTTGAGCCTGCTTCTCTTAGTGCTAGATGTCTTGAATAGTTTTCTACTCCACTGCAGAAACCTGTTTCTTCTAGCATTTCTATGTCATAATTTGTTCTTTGTTCTATTCTTTGACACTCTAAAAGTTTATTTTCACTTTTTAATACTTCTACTCTTTCTTTTAATTCTTCTTTGATTCTTTTTATAGCTTCTTTTAGTTTTTCTTCGCTGGTTACAAAGTGACTTGCTGGAAATATAGTAACTGACTTTTTATTTTTTATAATTGCACCTGTTAATGTATCTATCTCGCTTATTCTATCTACTTCATCACCAAAGAATTCTATTCTTATTCCTGATGTTCTCTCACTTGCTGGGATTATTTCTAAAACGTCCCCTCTAACTCTAAATGTTCCTCTTTTGAAATCATAATCATTTCTTTCGTATAACATATCAACTAATTTTAATAATACGCTATTTCTATCTATTTCTTCTCCAACAGCTAGTGTTAACATCTTATTTTTATATTCTTCTACTTCACCTATACCATATATGCAGGAAACACTTGAAACCACAATAACATCTTTATATGATATAAGACAACTTGTCGCATAGTGCCTCATTTCATCAATTTCATCATTTATCGATGAATCTTTTTCAATATATGTATCTGTTGATGGAACATAAGCCTCTGGTTGGTAATAATCATAATATGAAATAAAATAACATACATGATTATTTGGAAATAATTCTTTAAGTTCACTGTAGAGTTGCCCAGCAAGTGTTTTATTATGTGCTAAAACTAGAGTAGGCTTGTTTACTTCTTTTATTACATTAGCAATTGTAAATGTTTTTCCAGTCCCTGTTGCACCTAAAAGTACCTGCTCTTTTTTACCCTCATTTATTCCTTTTACTAACTTTTCGATTGCTGATGGTTGATCACCACTTGGTTTGTATTTTGAAACTAAATCAAACATATGCAGCCTCCCTTTTAATTGTTTCTAATGATTATCTATTTTTCATATTCACTTTCTGCTTTTTGCTTTGCTTTTTCAGTAGAAATTTTGCCTTTACCTTCTAATATTTCATAATGAAATAGTTTTAAAGATGTCTCTACTTCATTCTTCCAATCTTTCATACTCATTGATAAATTTCTTTCTGCGTTATTCTCTGCAATATCTAAAAATAAGTTCACTAAGTTATTTAAGTTTTTTATCATCAGGGGATTTATTCTAATTTATTAACCCCATATTCACTTTTTGACTATCAACCCTGTTATAAATAATTTCTGCAGCAGTATTTCCAGTAATTGCATAATGAAATTTATTTTGAATAGTTGCATAAAAATCTTTTGCTATGTCACTATTTTTGTCATAATCAATAGAACACTCAGCAAAGATATCTGTAATTTTTTGATAAAACATTCTTTCACTAGTGCGAATTAATTTTATTCTTTCAAGTAATCTATTAAAATATTCTTGATCAGATTTTCTTGCTTTCATAAATCTATCATCATCAAGTGCAAAACCTTGTATCATATAATCTTTAATTATTTTGTTTGCCCATGTTCTAAATTTAATTGCTTTTTTAGAATTAACTCTAAAACCGATAGAAATAATCATATCTAAATTATAATATTCCTTTTGTCTTTTAACACTTCGAGTTCCTTCTACTTGAACTTGTTCCAAAATGGAACAAGTTGATTCCCTACTTAATTCTTCATCATTGTATATATTATTTATATGCTTTACAATAGCAGGCCTTTGTACATCAAAAAGAGTAGCTATTGCATTTACGTTTAACCAAACATCTTCATTTTCTAATAGTACTTCTACTTTTGTATTACCTTCTTCATCACTATAAAATAAAATATTTTTTTCATTACCAACTGTTATATTACTCATTTACCTACTCCTCATATATTGATTTTTCACTAAAACTGATTCTGGCGGATAAAAGTCACAAGTTTAATTTTTCCGCTTAGTTATATTTATTATTATGCCTTACAATTTCACCTCTGTCAGATTTGGCTTTAGCTTTAAAAAGTGATATTAATGCTTTTATATTCAGCCATTTCACAAGTATTGTATAATACATTTGTTTGTATGTCAATTCTTATTTAATTTATTTTAAAAAAGAGTTATAATTGTGATGGTGATTATAATGATTTATGTGACTTGGTATGGTACTGCATCAGTTAAAATAGAATGTAAGGATACTTCTATATTGTTTGATCCTTTTATCAGAGTAGATAAAATAAATGATTCTTCTTTTTTAAACAATTTTATTTGTGATAATGTTTTTATAACTCATGGACATATTGATCATACTCTTGATTTACCTATTATCTACAACAATAAAAAAGTGATTATACACGCTACTGATTCTCCTTATAAAAGACTACTAAAAGAAGGATTTGATTCTTCATCTCTTACAGAAATTAAACCTGGAGATAAATTTAGATTTGGCGATATTAGTGTTGAAGTTTTAAAAGGTAAACATATAAGATTCAATATTCCTTTAATATTTGAAACTCTATTTAATAAAAATGTTATTAAATATTCTAAATATTTACCACGTCTTATAGTGGGACATCTTACTCATCATGAAGCTGGTGAGACAGTTGCTTATTATATTACTATTGGTAAGACTAAAATACTTTTAATGGGAAGTATGGCACTTGATAGTAATACAACTTATCCAACTGATGTTGATTATTTCATTTTACCTTTTCAAGGTAGAACAGATCTTAATAAAAAAGTTGTACCAATTATTAATAAAATACATCCAAAAAATGTTATACTAAGTCACTTTGATAACTCTTTCCCTCCTATATCTACTGATGTTGATATTTCTAAATTAAACACTATTATTTCCCCTGTTAATTTAATTATTCCTAAATATGATACAAAAATTCCTATAACTGAACAGAAGTGAAAAATTTTCACTTTTTTTATGTTAATCACAAAAAAGAAGGGACTAACCCTTCTATCTTGAATTCCATGAACTTGGTAAATTAATTAGTTGTTTTGGACCTTTATATCCTTTGCTTGCAGATCTTTTCATAAATGATACATATGTATTCCATGAACCACATTTGTTATCTTTATAGATTCTACAAGGTGCAACCTCTAAATGTAGATGTGTACCAGCATCTGGATTTGATGCGGTTGGTCTTGGTATTACATATCCAGTATTTCCCATATATCCAATATATCGGTCTGATGTTATATATTGTCCTGTTGATATATTAGGTGCATATGAACTTAAGTGTGCATAAAGCGATGAATACCAAGTTCTACTATCACTATCATAATGTTCCATTATGATTACTAATGCGCCATAATTGTCATGATATTTTGATGTAATAGTACCATTTGCGACTGGGTATATTTTTTCTCTTCTTCTATTTGAGCTTGTAATATCCACTCCTCTATGGAAACTACCCCAACGCCATCCAAATCCGCTACTTAGTGTTCCTTTAGCTGTTGGTCTTCTGAATTTTCCTGCAGGGCCATTAACCGCACAATCAACACCGATTACATCTTTGCTTTTACAACCTAACTTCTTGTAGCTTGCAACTATTTCTTGATATATTTTTAGTTGTTTTTCTGAATCTACTCCACCTTCTTCAAGGGATGCAACATCTTCACCTAATGATTTAACTTTATCATTCAATGATTCTTTCTTTTTAGCTAAATCTTTTTGTTTCTTTTTTATTTCAACTTCACGTTTTTCATTTTTACTTATCATGTCATTTAAGTTTTTAATAACCTCTTTATTATATTCTGTCATTTGTTCTACTATTGACATTCTATATATGAAGTCTGTCATGTTATCAGCACCAAATGCATATTCTAAGTAAAGATTTTCTCCATTTGATACTTGGTAATATGAATAAAATTCTTTTATTTGAAGACTTTTTTCTTTTATATCTTTTTTACCTTGTTCAACTTCTTTAAGTAGTGTATCTATTTCTGTGTCAAGATTCTCAACCTCTTTATTAATTCTACTTATCTCATTCTTTGTATTTGAAATTTGTTGTTCTGTTTTTTTGATTGCATTTTTAGTAGCTGCGATTTCATTTTGGTATTTGGTAACTTTGGCTTCGTATTCACCTAATGTTATAGCTTTAGTATTGATTGGTATTAATGATATTATTAATGTAATTAATATTAATAATTTTGAGATTTTTTTACTTAGCTTTTTCATTATACCTTTAAGTATTTCCTTACTGCTTTTGAGCTACCAATCATACCAACAACTATACCAATTAATAATACTGCGATTGAAGTTTGATAAATAAATGGTGTAGGTTTAATCAACTTAATTAGTGGTGAGAACAACTGTCCTTCAAAATGATTATATAGTGCTAAATAGCCATATATAATAACTATTATTGGAACTATTGAACCAAGGGCTCCAATTACCATTCCTTCTATGACAAAAGGAGTTTTAATTGAAAAGTTTGATGCTCCAACAACTCTCATAATTGATATTTCTCTTTGCCTTGAGAATATTGTTAATTTAATTGTGTTTACTATTAAGAATACTGTTACTATTATTAGTACTAATACAAGTAACACTGATATTTTTTCTATTAATGAGAAGGCACTAACTAATTTTTCTACCATTCCTTCTCCATAATCTACAACTTCTACATTTTCTAAGTTTTTTATACTTGCAGCAGTTGCTTTAATTTTTTCTATATCTTTTACTTTAATTAAATAACTATCTCTTAATGGATTATCTTTTTCTGACCATTCTCCCATAGTACTTGCGAATAAATCAGATTCCTTCATCATTTCTTTTTTTGATTCTTCTTTTGATTTATATTTTACAGAAGCAACATTCTTAATTTTAGATAACTCTGTTTCAAATGTTTTTAATCCTTCTTTATTTGTATCTCTATTCATAAATGCAACTATTGTTACATCTTTTTCAATTAGCGTTGTGAAATTGTTTACATTTGAGGAAGCAATTATTGATGCGGCAACTATTATTAGGGTTATACTAATGCATGATATTGATGCAATTGATAGAGAAAAATTTCTGATTACACTTTTAAATGCATCTCTAATACTTCTTCCAAACATTCTAAATAGCTTCATCATCATATTTTCCTTTCTCGTAGTCTTTTACTAGTCTACCTTCTTTTAATACAAGAACTCTTTTCTTCATTTTGTTTACTATTTCTCTATCATGTGTAGCCATTATTACTGTTGTACCTGTTGCTTTATTTATGCTATCTAGTAATTTAACTATTTCCATACTCATATCTGGATCTAGATTACCTGTAGGTTCATCACAAATTAATAACTTTGGATTATTAACAATTGCTCTTGCGATTGCTACTCTTTGTTGTTCTCCACCTGATAATTGGTTTGGATAATTTCTAGTTTTTGCTTTTAGACCAACAAGTTCAATTGCTTTTAGAGTTCTTTTCTTTATTTCTGATTTCTTTGTACCTATTACTTCAAGGGTAAATGCAACATTTTCATATACAGTTAACTTAGGTAATAATCTATAATCTTGAAATACTATTCCTAGTCGTCTTCTTAACTTATATACTTTACTATTTCTAAGCTTTGCTACATTTATTCCACCTATTATTATTTGACCTTTTGTAGGTTTTTCTTCACGATAAAGCATTTTTATAAGTGTTGATTTTCCTGAACCTGAACCACCTATTACAAATACAAATTCGCCTTTTTTAATTTTTAAATCTAAATCATAAATAGCTGTTACGCCATTTTTATATCTTTTACTTACGTCACTAATATTTATTAATTCCAAATTTACACCACCTCGTACTATGTAAGTATATCACAAAATTCTACTATTTTCCACCTTTTACTTGATATGAATCTGTTATAACCATAAAAGCTTTTTTATCTATTTCATGTACACCTTCTTTTAATTTAAAATAATCTCTATTTGATACTGTACTCATAATTACATATCTTTTCTTTTCTAGGAATCCTCCTTTTGTTTTAAATATGGTACAGCCTGCTTCTAATTCATCTTTTATGTAATTTTCTACTTTTTCTTGTTCCGATGTAATTATATAGAACATTTTTTTCTGAGATTGTCCAAGTATTATTCTATCCATTACTAACTTATTAACATATAAAAATACTAAAGCGTACATAACATTGCTAGCACCAAATATATATCCTCCTGTTAGTACTATTATTGCATTTATTATATTATTTGTCTTTGATATTGATAATTTAAACTTTCTGTATAAAATTTGACTTATTAATGTTATGCCACCCTGACTTACACCAAGTTTACAAGTTAGACCTCCTATAACTCCAGTTATAATTGCAGATGCTATGATTATTATCATCATGTCTACATTTTTATCAAGTACCATAATATCAGGAAAATTTGATGTTATTTCTACAAAAAATGGATATATAATTGATGCATATAATGCACTAATTGCTAATTGATATTCTTTTGATAATACTGCAAGTAATAATGTAGTTATTGAAACTATTAATACAACTAATCCTGAATCAAGATTTAGTACGTTTGTTAATAAAACTGTAAGACCATTGGTGCCACCTGCAACTATTTTGGCTGGATTAATGAAGTAGTGGTAATTAAGTGCTCCTATAAACATCAAAAGAGTTAAAACAGAATATTTGTAGAATAAATAATCTAACGACTCTTTTTTCATTATTCTCCTCCCAATACTTCATATGCATCTGTTGCGACAAAAAATGCTTCTTTGTCAATTGAGTGAATTCCTTCTTTTAGTTTAAAATAATCTTTTGTAGGTATTACGCAGAATAATACATTTTGTTTTTCTTTTGAGAATCCACCTTTTGCGGCAAAAATTGTTACACCATGTCCTAATTCTTTTAAAACATATTCTTTTATTTCCTCATCTTTTTCTGCAATTATATAGAAGGCTTTAGAGTCAGATATACCTAATAATACTTTATCAGTTAAGATACTAATTATATATAAGGTTATAACTGCATACATTAGTTTTCTAACACCGAATATAAATACTCCTACTAAAACTATTAAACCATCTGATAATATTAGGGAAGTACCCATACTTACTTTTAAATATTTTGTAATAATTTGATTAATTATATCTGTACCACCGGTTGTAAAACCTGCTTTAAATACTAACCCTGCGCCTATTCCATATAATACTCCCCCAAATAGTGCATATAAAAATATTTCTGATGGATTTATCGTTAAATAGGATGAAAATCCAGACGTTAATTTTACAAATATTGGAAATAATATTGTTCCTAATACTGAACCTTTTGTTTTTTCTTTATCAAGTACAATAAAACTTACAATAAGTAGTAATAAAGATGAAATTAGAATAAATAGTGATGTATCTATTCCAAATAATTTTTTAAATATTATGGACAACCCACTTACTCCTCCAAATACTATGTTATTGGGTAATAAAAACATATTAAATGAAACTGAAATTAAGAATAATCCTACTAATAAATATAGGTATCTTAATGGATTAAATTTTTTATATATTTCATCTATTATAGTATCGGATTCTTTTTTATTCTTTCTTTTAAACATTACTAGTCCTCCTTAGATTACTATTTATAAATATATCTATGTCCCCATCTAATACTTTTAAAACATTTGAGGTTTCTTCATTAGTTCTATGATCTTTTACTAGTGAGTATGGATGCATAACATAACTTCTTATTTGAGAACCAAATTCAATATTTTTTTGTTCACCTCTTATATTATCAAGTAATTTTTCTTCAGATTCTTTTTTTAGTATAAGTAATTTACTTTTTAACATTTGCATTGCTTGTTCTTTGTTTTGAATTTGACTTCTTCCATTTTGACAAGTAACAACTGTCTTTGTAGGTAAATGAGTTATTCTTACTGCTGAATCGGTGGTATTTACATGTTGTCCACCTGCTCCTGAAGAACGATATACATCTATTTTTAAATCTTTCTCATCTATTTCTATTTCATTATTTACTTCTATTTCTGGGATTACATCAACCGAGGCAAATGAGGTATGACGTCTATTGTTTGAATCAAATGGAGATAGTCTTACTAATCTATGGATACCTTTTTCATTTTTTAAATATCCATATGCATATGTTCCTTTTACTAAAATTGTTGCTGATTTTATTCCTACTTCATCGCTTCCAACTTGATAATCAATTAGTTCCGTTTTAAATTTCTTTTTTTCACACCAACGAATATACATCCTATAAAGCATTAATGCCCAGTCACATGCCTCAGTTCCACCTGCTCCTGCATGTATTTCAACAGTTGCATTAAACTTATCATATTCACCATTTAATAGTAATAGTGTTTCAAATTCTCTAAATTCTTTCTCAACACTTTTTTTTGTGTTAATAAGTTCTTTATAAATTTCTTCATCTATTTCATCTTGATATAATTCTATCAAATCAATTGAATCTTTTATTTCCTTTTCTAATTTAGATGTTGTATCTACTAATTTTTTTAAGTCACTTAATTCAGAAATAACATCATCTGAGGATGATTTATCATTCCAAAAGTCACCTTGGGCCATTTTATTTTCAAGTTCTTTTATTCTAGATTTTTTACTTTCTAAGTCAAAGTTGCCTCCTTGTTTTATCTAGTTTTTCTAAAAGTGTAGTAAATTCTTTTTTTATATCATTGTAATCCATATATGCCTCCTTATAATCAATCACATTATACCATAGAAAAACTATAGAAACTAGATTTTATATAGTTTCTATAGTTATCTTTACACTTTTATTTAACATTTCATCTATTATAGTATCATACAATTTATCTTTTATTATTTTTTCTACTCTTCTGGCACCAAATTCTTTATATTTTGTTTCTTGTATTATATTTTCTATTACTTGTGGTTTTATAATTAATCTCTTCTTATCTAAATTAAAATTATCTCTTAGTTTGTCTATTTCTTTTAAAATTATCTTTTTTATTGATGCCTCATTTAATCTATCAAATATTAATATTTTATCGATTCTATTTACAAATTCTATTCCTAATGTTTCTTTTATTTCATTAGTTATTATATTTTGACTTTTTTCATTAAATCCAACTTGATTTTTTTTATATCCTATATTTGATGTCATTATAATTATATTATTATATAGTCGTATTACTTCATTTGTTGACGTTTTCATTATTCCTTCATCTAATGCTTGGAGAAACAAATTTACGACTGATGGATGTGCTTTTTCTATTTCATCTAATAAAATTACAGCATTGGAATTTTCTTTTATTTTATCTAATATTGTATTTTTATTTTCAAATCCAACATACCCAGGTGGTGATCCAATAATTTTGCTTATTGAGTGTTCTTCCTTAAATTCACTCATATCTAGTCTTATCATATCTGTATCCTTTACAACTATATTGCTTATCTCTTTTGCAAGAAGTGTTTTACCTACTCCTGTTGGTCCTACAAATAAATATGAGCGAGGTTTTCTTTCTTTTTTATATCCTAGTTTTACTCTTTTAATATCTTTTGATATTTCTTCTATCACTTTACTTTGGCCTATTACTTTTTTATTTAAATCCTCTTCCATTCTTTTAAGTTCTAATAGATCTTCTCCTATTATTTCATATACAGGAATACGACTTTTTAATTTTATTACTTCTGCGACTATTTTGTCTGTTACTTCTCTTTTGGGGTTTGATGACATCATTTTATATTCTAATGTATTTATTTTTGTTTCATATGTTTTTTCTTCTTCTTTTATTTGTGCTGCTAGTGAAAAATTTTGTTCTATTACAGCTTTATTTTTTGATTTTGTTAAAGCTTTTAATTTAACTCTTAATTTTTCTAATTCTTGAGCTCTTTTATCTGTTTTTAGTGATACTTTAGCGCAGGCTTCATCTAAAATGTCAATTGCTTTATCTGGCTGTTTTCTATTATAAATATACTTATTACTTAATTCTACTATTGTTTTTAGTACATCATCTTTTATTGTTACTCCATGATAATTCTCATAAATAGGTGCGATTTTTTTTAATATTTCAAATGTTGCTTCTGTTTTTGGTTCTTCTATTACTACTGTTTGGAATCTTCTTGCGAGTGCTCTATCATCTTCTAAATATTTTTTGTATTCTTCAGTTGTAGTTGCGCCTATTAATCTAATTTTACCCCTTGCTAAAAAAGGTTTTAAAATGTTTGATGCATCTATTGCTCCTTCTGCACCACCTGCACCTACAAGTGTATGTATCTCATCTATAAATAAAATTATATCTTTAGATTCCTCTATTTCAGAAAGCATTTTATTAATTCTTTCTTCAAATTCACCTCTATATTTTGTACCCGCAATTAAGCTTGCCATTGATATAGATATGATTCTTTTATTAATAAGGGCAGTTGGAACCATTTCATCTGTGATTCTTTTACTTAATTCTTCTACGATTGCGGTTTTGCCTACGCCAGCTTCTCCAATTAATAATGGGTTGTTTTTTGTTCTTCTGCATAATATTTCTATTATTCTACTTAATTCTTCTTCACGTCCTATAACTGGATCTAATTCATTATTAAGTGCTTTTTCATTCATATTATATCCATAGTCTTCAATTAAAAGTTTCTTTTTTGATTTAGACTTTTTTTGACATTTTTTCATTACAAATTCTTTAGATAACTTATCTATATCTATATTCATACATAAAAATACTCTAATTGCTACTCCTTCACCCTCTTCAAAGAGAGATGCCATTATATCCTCTAGTGTTACTTCTTCCTCTTTAGATTCTCTTGATGTTATTATTGCTTCTTCTATTATTCTTTTTACAAGAGGTGTATAAATAAACCAATTGTTTTCTTCCTTACCCATCCCGATTGTATTTAATAGTTCTTTTTTAAAGCCATCATAATCTATCCCATTTTTATTTAAGATTTTGCATACGTTATAATTTTTATTTTTTAGTATTGCTAGTACAATATGTTCACTTCCTATATAGGCATGTTTTAAAAGAAGCATTTCCTTTTTTGCTATTGTTAATACCTTCCTTGATTCTTCATTAAACTTAGAAAACATAGAATCTCCTTTCTTTTAATTCTATGTTTATAATGTTTCTTTATTGTAATTTTTATTCCACAATTTTTGTGGAAAAAGAAAAAGATAGAAATCTATCTTTCATAAGTAACTGTTTTACCATCAACTGTTCCACCATTTGGCCAACCTTCTAAGTCTTTTGGAGAAGTTAATGTTATTTGAGTTAAATCGGGATTTTTACTAAATGCATTTGTAGCTAAGCTAGTTAATGAACTAGGAAGTTTTCCAAGACTAGCATTTGTTAGCTTATTGTCCTCAAACGCAGCATTTTCTATTATTTTTAATGTATTGGGTAAAGATAATTTTGAAATCTTAACACCTGCAAAAGTATTATAGCCAATTTTTTCAATTCCATCTTCTATAACTACGTTTGTATACTCATCATGTGGATGAATTGATGTAAACACTCCATTATGACTATTTAACTCTGTAGATGTTTTTCCTTTTTTTATAAAAATATTACTTAATTCTGAATATGACGCAATTACTCCTACTCCTGATGTACTTAAATTATTAAATGTGTCAGAATCTATTATTAAGGTATCAAATTTAATCTTTGTTTTGTTTGAGGTAGCATATGCAGTAATCCAATTTAAGGCAAGTGTAATATTTGCATTTTCCATATTAGTTAAATTCAAGGTTTTGATATTAGGCAAATGTCCTAAGCAAGCAATGTTTTTTAAATATATTGCATTACTTAGATCTAACTCACTAACAGGGGCTTCTATATCTTCTCCCTCTGAAAGTGTAATATTTCCTTTACCATCAGGATTTAAGTAAACCAAACTTATAAATTGCATGTCTTCTGTTTTTTCAAATGAATCCATTAAAACAAATTTGGTATTGGTATCACTTTCAAGCTCTTTCTTTCCCTCTGAAAAAGTATATTCAACATATTCATCAAGAGTATTAAATGTTGTTCCTGCAGCTTGCCCTAGTTCTTTTAGCATTTCTTCCACTGTTTTTCCAGCTTCTGTTGCTTGGGCAATTGCCTCCTGTTTTGCTCCATTTTTATCGTGACCATCAAAAACCATATATTCTATATACAAATCATAATCTCTCTGACTCTTAAAAACATAAACGCCTTTTATGTTCTCACTTGATGAATTCTTTGTATCAACATATCCTAAGGCACTGTAACTATTTAAAAATGTTGTTTCCGATATACTTTTAACTTGAATTCCATCAATTTCTGCAGGTACTGTTACTACTGTTCCA
>OBII01000006.1_pt1 | contig 160409 bp, 158 predicted proteins | sample 2433771 | NCBI WGS metagenome assembly OBII01 (sample SAMEA2452127, study PRJEB22498) | human gut metagenome | biome: human feces; feature: human gut; material: feces | place: Australia | collected 2012
CTCAGTCGGTAGAGCATTTGACTTTTAATCAAAGGGTCTGGAGTTCGAATCTCCAGCGGGACACCATTTTTGATGTAAACTGCGTAAGCAGTTTTTTTCTTGCAAAAAAACTATCTTTTTGTTGGTTATAAGTAATTGAAAATAACATTTACTGATGATACAATTAAAATGGTGGTGATAATATGAAAAGAAAAATAAAATTAAAGCAAGTGATAATATTATTGCTACTAGTATTTATGTGCGTATTTGCACTTTCAAATTATAAAAACTATAAATTGTTAAAAAATGGTTATAGTATAAATGAAGTAAAGGAAATAAATAAAAATTTAATCAGTGACGATATAAAATCTTTAATAAAAAGAAATTATACAAAAGATGTAATTAGAATAATAGAAAGTAAAAAATTTAAACCAACAAATTTCAATAACTATCTAAAATTACTTGATGAATTAGGTAATTATAATGATAAAATAATAGATATCGTAAATGAAAAGTATTATAAAAGAACTCTATCTAAAAGATATATAAATTACTATAAAAATAACAAAGATATAACATCAAGGCAAATAGTTGAAGATGTTAATTGTAATTTAGATTATGAATATTATAAAGTGGATTATAAAGCTGATTTAACTAAAAAATATCAAGTTCTAGTTAATAAGTTTTATAAATTAGATAAAGAATATACCCCAAATAATCTAGTTAAAATAGATAAAAAATATGGTAGAGAAAGACAAGTCGAAGAAAGAGTATATGAAGCCTTTATTGAAATGTATAATGCAATCGAAAAAGAAGGTATGGGTATATATATAACTTCTCCATATAGAAGCTATAGCTATCAAAAAAGTTTATACAATAATTATGCAAAAGATAATGGCACTAAAAAAGCAGATACATTCTCAGCAAGAGCAGGCTATTCAGAACATCAAACAGCGCTAGCAATAGATATTGCAGCTAAGGGCTCAATGTATACAAAGTTTGCATCAACAAAAGAATTTGAATGGATGTTAAAAAACTGTTATAAATATGGATTTATATTAAGATATCCAAAAGACAAAGAAAGACAAACAGGTTATATGTTTGAATCATGGCATTATAGATATGTTGGCAAGAAAATAGCAAAATATATACATGATAATGGAATAACTTATGATGAATATTATGAATATTTTATAAAATAAAGAGTATATTTATAAAAAAGTAATAAAAAATAGTAAAAAAACATAAAAAAGTACTTGATAATTAAATTTATTTAATGTATAATCAAGTAGTCACTTGAAAAAAGTGATGAAAATGTGCCTGAGTGGCGGAATAGGTAGACGCACAGGACTTAAAATCCTGCGAGATTCAACCCTCGTGTCGGTTCAAGTCCGACCTTAGGCACCATTTTGGAGGAATACCCAAGTCTGGTTGAAGGGACCGGTCTTGAAAACCGGAAGGTCGTGCAAGCGGCGCAGGGGTTCGAATCCCTTTTCCTCCGCCAATTTGATTTATATCGCGGGATGGAGCAGTTCGGTAGCTCGTTGGGCTCATAACCCAAAGGTCAGAGGTTCAAATCCTCTTCCCGCAACCAATGGTCTCGTGGTGCAGTGGCTAACACGTCTGCCTGTCACGCAGAAGATCGCGGGTTCAATCCCCGTCGAGACCGCCATTTTTTTTGGCTCTGTAGCTCAGTCGGTAGAGCAAGGGACTGAAAATCCCTGTGTCGATGGTTCGATTCCATTCGGAGCCACCATTAAATTGTTATCTAAGAGGAGTTTTCCTTTTATATGATTGCACCCATAGCTCAATTGGATAGAGCGTTTGACTACGGATCAAAAGGTTATGGGTTCGACTCCTATTGGGTGCACCATAATTCGGGAAATGGCTCAACTTGGTAGAGCACTTGGTTTGGGACCAAGGGGTTGCAGGTTCAAATCCTGTTTTCCCGACCAGTTAGAAATGAACGTTGATTACTCAACGTTTTTATTTTTGAATTTATTTTGAATTAAATTTACATACAAATAACTAAGTGATATAATATACTAAATTATTAGTTCCATTAAGAAAGGAAGTGCCATATGATTAATAAGATAATAGAAGAACTATTCATAAAAAATGGAATAGAAGATATAAAAGTTTCTAAATCTAATAGACCTGATTTATGTGATTATCAATCTAATGATATATTTAAAATTGCAAAAAAAGAAGGGAAATCTCCAATAGAAGTTGGTAAAGAAGTAGAACTAAAAATTAATGATATAAAAAACTTTAATGACTATTTTGAAAGCGTACAATTTGTAGCACCTGGCTTTTTAAATATAAAGATAAATAACAACTTTATCTGCAATGTATTAAGAAAAATGAGTAACGATAACAAATTTAATATTCAATTACCGGAAAAAAGTGAAACATTTGTTGTCGATTATTGTGGGGCCAATGTAGCGAAGCCATTGCATGTTGGTCATATGAGAACCACAATAGTTGGAGAAAGTATCGCAAGAATAATTAGATTTATGGGACATAAAACTATTTGCGACGTACACCTAGGTGATTATGGGCTTCAAATAGGTGAAGTAATATATGCAATATTAGAAGATAAAATACCACTAGAAGATATAGATATAAATTACTTAGATGTAGCTTATCCAAAGATGAGCGCACGTTGTAAGGAAGATGAAAAATTAAAAGAAGAATGTGCAAGAATAACAAAAGAATTACAAGATGGAAATGAAGAATATAGAAAACTATGGAAAAAAATATTAGATGTTAGTGTTGAAGACATAAAGAAAAATTGCGATTACTTAGGAGCAAAATTTGATTATTGGTATGGTGAAAGTGATGCATATCCATATATTCCAAAAATAGAGAAAATACTTAATGAAAAAGGGCTTTTAAGGCAAAGCGAAGGCGCTTTGGTAGTAGACGTAGAAGAGCCTACTGATAAAAAAGAAATACCGCCACTACTATTTAAAAAGAGTAATGGAGCTTATTTATATGCTTCTACCGATTTAGCATGTCTACTACAAAGAAAAGAAGATTTCAATCCAGATCATGTACTTTATGTTACTGATTTAAGACAAGCACTACATTTTGAACAGGTTTTTAGAACAATAGAAAAATGTGGAATATTTAAAAGGACACAACTAGAACATTTAGGTTATGGTACAGTAAACGGATTAGATGGTAAACCATTTAAAACAAGAGAAGGAACAGCGCCTAAATTAGAAAGTCTATATAATGACATAAAAGAAATATTCATATCAAAAAAAGAAGAAAATAAAAATCTATCAAACGAAGATTTAGATAAAATAGTAAACTCAATATTAAAATATGGCGATCTACAAAACTCAAAAGAAAAAGACTATATATTTAATATAGAAAAATTCTCAGATACAATAGGAAAAACAGGACCATACATACTTTATACATACTTACGAGTTAATAAAATACTTAAAGATAATTGTTATACACAAAAAGATTTAAGCAGTAAAATTTATAATGAATCAGACAGAAACTTAAGAATGAAATTATTTGATATAGAGGATTACATATATTTAGCATATAATAATAGAAATCCATTCTATCTAGCAGATTATGTATATGATTTATGCTTATTGGTTAATAACTTTTATCAAAATAACAATATATCTAATTTGACTGATGAAGAAAACAAAAATGATTGGTTATATGTATTGAATTTATCAAATAGAATAATTAAAGAAGTGTTAGATTTATTGGTAATACAAATACCAAGTAAAATGTAAAATCAGGCGATATCATAAAAAGATATCGCTTTAACTTTAAATATAATATGGAAAAATTATAATAAATATGATATCTTTAATAAAGAAAAACACTAAAAGGAGATGATAGTGTGTTACTTGCTAAAAATTGGAAAGATTATGAATTACTTGATTGTGGTAATGGGGAAAAATTAGAAAGATGGGGTAATGTTATATTACTAAGACCAGATCCACAAATAATATGGAATAATACAAATTTATTAGAAAAATATAATAATATAGATGCAGTATATCATAGAAGTAATAAAGGTGGAGGCTACTGGGAAAATTTAAAGAATCCACCAAAAAGTTGGAAAATTAATTATAAAAACTTAGTATTCAATATTAAGCAGATGGGATTTAAACATACAGGATTATTTCCAGAACAAGCCGTAAATTGGGATTTTATAATTGATAAAATATCTAATGCAGGAAGAAATATAAAGATGTTAAATCTATTTGGATATACTGGTGCAGCTAGTGTTGCCGCCCTAAGTGCAGGTGCAAGTGTAGTTCATGTTGATTCATCACGTGGAATGGTAGATTGGTGCAAAGAAAATGTAAAATCAAGTGGATTTGAATCAAGACCAATAAGATATATTGTAGATGATGTAGTAAAATTTGTTAAGAGAGAAATTAGACGTGGCAATAAATATGATGCAATAATAATGGATCCACCTAGTTATGGTAGGGGAGCAAATGGTGAGGTTTGGGATATAGAAAAAGATTTATATAATTTAGTAGAACTTTGCAGTGAATTATTAACGGAAGAACCACTATTTGTAATAATAAATACATATACAACAGGACTATCAAAAGAAGTATTTACTAATGTTCTTAAATCAACTATAGGAAAAAATCATACAGGTAAAATATACTCAGAAGAAATAGCTATTCCAATTAAAAATAGTGATTTAGTGCTTCCTTGTGGAGTATGTAGCAGGTATTATAATGAATAAGCTAAATGTTTTATATGAAGATAATCACATAATAGTTGCAGTAAAACCAGCAAATATTCCTTCACAAGCAGATATAAGTGGAGATATTGATATGCTTACAATGGTTAAAGAATATGTAAAAAAGAAATATAATAAACCAGGTAATGTATATATAGGACTAGTCCAAAGATTAGATAGACCAGTAAGTGGAATAATGGTTTTCGCAAGAACATCAAAAGCGGCCTCACGACTTACCAATGAAATAAAAGAGCATAAAGTAAAAAAAACATACCTTGCAGTAGTAAGAGGACTTTTTAATAAAAAAAATGGAAGTCTTGTAAACTATATTGTAAAGCAAAACGACAATTCTAGTAAAATTACGACAAAAGATAAAGGGAAAATAGCAAAGCTTAAATATGAAGTAATAAGCGAAAATAAGGAGAAAAAATTATCACTTGTTAGAGTAAATTTAGAAACAGGTAGACACCATCAAATAAGAGTTCAATTGGCAAATATTAATCACCCATTATATGGAGATCAAAGATATGGTATAAGAGACAATAAACAGATTGCACTCTTATCCTATAAGTTAGAATTTGAACACCCGGTAAAAAAAGAAGTAATGACTTTTGAAATTTCTCCACCAAATTCAGAGCCATGGAAAACGTTAAATTGTGTAAAGTAAAAATGTAAAGATGAAAAGAATTGATTTTTTCGTCTTTTTTTGTTATCATTGAAATAGAATAGAAGAGGAGATGGACTAAGAATGAAAATTTTAGAATTCATGAGTTTTAATCCTGGATGGTTTTTAACTTTACCTGGGATTTTGATAACAAGCGGAGTAATACTTTTATTAATAGCATTAATACTTTTATTAACTTCAGCAAAAAAAGAAGAGGAAGAAGAAAATGTCTCTCCAGTAAATAGCTTTACTACTCCTAATGTAGAAACACCAGTAGCGCCAGAGCCAGTACAAATAAATGTACCACAAGCGCCTGCACAAGAAGAAATTAAGCCAATCATTGCAGAACAACCTACAATACAACCTGCGCAAAGCAATGCTGAACCACAAATAGCACAACACTCACCAATGACTAGTAATATAGGAGCTGGAATATTAGATATTGCAAATAATAATACTAAACCAGTAGTAGAAGAGGTAGCAATGCCTACTAAAACAGAAACACCAGGCGTACTTAATATAGGTGAAAGCATAGTACCAGGACAAACTCAATCAGAAGAAATACCAAGTATTAACACTAATAATGTTGTTCCACCTGCTGAAACACCAGTAATAAATCCTACACCAGTTGTAAATGCTACACCTGTAGTACCACAAGCACCTGTACAAGAAGAGGTTAAGCCAGTTATTACTACAGAACCGGTTCAACCTGTATCAATATATGGTGGGGTAAGTCCAACAATTGATATAAAGAAGGAAAACTTACAACAAGAAAAGACTGTAATATATGGTGGTGCAGACCCACTTGAGAATACAGCACCAATTCCTACAGTTGCACATCCTGCATATTCAACTGTTATTCCTACACCACAGCCAGTAACTCCAAAAGTTAATGAAGCTAAATTGGTTGACCCAATTGCAACACCAGAAGTGGTTGAAGAAGCAGCTATTGTTGATACAACTACTAATGATACAATACCTGCAACACCACACATAGCTCAAGACGTAGAAACACTAGAATTATAAGAACAGAAATGTTCTTTTTTTATTGAAAAAAAAGTCGACAAAAGCACAATTTTTGTTAATTAAATGATTTACATTAGACTGTAACATGTGCTATAATTTAATGAGAATAGGATTGGTCACAATCTATTTGAAGCAAGAGACAAGGTCTCATAAAAGAAGGAGGAAAAGCAATGGAAAGCGAAAGAAAGAGTAAAGGTATTATAATTGGTGTGTTATGCGCAGTAATAGTATTTATGAGCATAGGTTTCGCTGCATTATCATCTCAATTAACAATTAATGCTAATGCAACAATAAGCGATACATGGAATGTTCAAATTACTAATATCGAAAAAAAAGAAAGTTCTACTGGAGTAACTGAAACTGCTCAACCAACATTTACCGCTACTACTGCTAACTTCAATGTTTCATTAAAAGAACCAGGAGACTATGCTGTTTATACTGTAACAGTAAAAAATACTGGTAGCCTTGATGCAGTTCTTAGTAAAATAACTGAAACTGAAGGAGAAGGTGGATCAGCTGCTATTAAATATACAGTTACACCAGCTGCAGGAAGCGAACAAGGTTCTGACTTAGCAAAAGAAACTGGTACTCATACTTTTGACGTAAAAGTTGAATATGATGCTAATGCCACTGGTGAACACGCACCAACTGCTGGAGCTTCAAAAAGCTTAACTGTAGTATTAGATTACAATCAAAAAACTGCTTAGTTTAATAATTTAAACTTAGTAAAAAATAGGTCTTTGAACTTATTTTAATTTGTTAGGAGGACAAGATGCGTAAGGTTAATAGTAAAAGTATTATTGTTATAGCAACAATTATATCTTATTTAATTTTATCTTGTCTTCTCCTAATAAATAAATTTAGTAATACTTACAATAGTATAATAAATCCCATGTTTTGGATTTTGCTTGCTGTAGTATGTTTTATTTTATTTAGGAATGAATATGTTAATAAAAAATTTAGACTTGATATCTTACAGACAGTAATTATAACGGTAGTAGGATATTTTATATTTTATTATATATTAGGATTTATTGTTGGATTCCAAGATACACCTTATTCTAGTGGAATTAAGGCAATATTTAAAAATATTTGGAATTTTGGAATAATAATAATTTTCCAAGAATATGTAAGACAAGTTTTAGTTAATAGAAGTGGAAGAAGTAAAGCTCTAATAGTTATAATAACAATACTATTTACATTTGTAGATATTACAAGAATACTAACTATATCAAAAATTGATAGTGGTGCGAAACTATTTCAAACTTTCGTTATAACTATTAACCCTGCAATAGCAAGAAGTATGCTTTTAACATATCTAACATATAAAGCTGATTTCTTACCATCGCTAGCATATAAAATTCCGCTAATAATATATTCTTTTATAGTTCCTTTTATACCAAACCTAAACTGGTTTTTATTAGGAGTAATTGACTTGCTTTTACCATTTGTAGTTTTTGCAAGAGTATATAGACTACTATATAAAAGGGAAAAAGTAGAAACAAATAGAAAGAAATATAAAGGAATGTTAGCATATACTCCAATATTTATAGTACTGATTATCTTAGTAATACTTGTATCCGGAGCATTTAAATACCAATTGATTGCAATTGCATCTAACTCTATGAACCCTGCATTCTATAGGGGAGATGCTGTAATATTAAAAAAGGTAGATAAAGAGGAAAGGAAAAATATAAAAGTAGGAGAAGTAATTGTATATAATTCTGATGGAGCATATATCGTACATAGAGTCATTGAAAAGAAAGAAACAATGACGGGTGCATATCTTTATAAAACTAAAGGTGATAATAATAATGCACCAGATACTAAGCTAGTAGAAGCTAGCCAAATAGTTGGAAAGTTTACAATAGGAATTAAATACATAGGTTATCCAACAGTAATGCTACAAGAAGCATTAGCAAGAAGATAAAAAGGAGGTGGCGATATTCATGCAGAAAAAGACTGTCGTTAAGCATAAATTTAAAACGTATTTTATATCGTTTTTAGCAATATTTTTAATGATTACTTCGTTTTTTCTAATATATTCGTCACTAAACATTAAAACTAGTTCAAATGTTGCTTTGTTAACTTATTCAGAAAAAAGTAACTTAGATTATAAAGTATACTTAAAGAAAAATGATTATTTTAAGGAAAAATATTTACCAAAAAATAGGCAGTATATCGCGTCAATTATAGATTATATAGATGTCTTCTATGATTATACATTTTCTTCATCTAAACATATTGATGCTAAATATAAGTATAAAGTAGTTGCTAAAATAAATGCTCAATACAAAGTTGATACCAACAGTATTAAACAAGTATGGCAAGATGAATATGTATTGTCAGAAGGAAAAGAATTAGAAATAAAAGACAAAAACACATTTACAATATCAGAAAATGTTAAAATTGACTATGATAAATATAATCAAATAATTAATAACTTTAAAAAAGATTACATGTTATCAGTAACATCTGATTTAACAGTTTCATTACTAATTGAAGTAGATGGCAAATATGTACCTGCCGATAAAGTATTTGATATAGATGCTGATATAAATCTTACAATTCCGTTGTCAGAACAAACTATCAACATCAAGATGGATTACAAAGATATAAACAACAGTCAAATAGTAAGTGTACAAAAACTTTCAAGATTTAGTAATATTCCATTTTTCATATTAGGACTTATTACTTCAGTTGCATCAATAATAACAATTACAGTAGTAGTAAAAAGAATAATGAAGGAAGATAAAAAACAATCAAAATATATAAAAAGATTAAAAAAGATTTTACACGACTATGGAGATATAATTGTTGAGGTAAAAAATCCACCAGATATTCCAAAAGATAAATCAAGTGAAGTTATGAGTTTTGCTGAACTTGTAAATGCACAACTTGAAGTAAGATCTCCAATTATCTTCTCTGAAAAATCAACCAACGAAATAGGTCAATTTGTTCTATTTGATAAAGAGCATGCTTATTACTACTTGCTTAAATCAGATGAATTAGACAGAAATAAAAAATAGTTAAAGAGGCCAATGGCTTCTTTTAATTTGCATATCTTTGTGATATAATACAAATATAATAGGATAGAAAGGAAAGACATTAGTCTGTTTGGCATAAATATGAAAAAGACCCCATTAAAGATAATTACAGTATTAGTGATAATGATAATTTTTTCAATGACACTAGGTTATTCAGTACTTGTTCAAAAACTAGAAATCATGGGAAATGCTACTATTGATTCAACAGATTATTTAATAGAAATAACTTCAATTACAGTTTTAAAAAAAGAAGGAGAAGCATATCAGAATGCTAATCCAACATTTAATAAAACAGAAGGAACAATGTATTCATCTATTCCAAATACATCATCAGGAATAATATATAAAATAACAATAAAAAATAAAGGACTAACAAGTGGAGTATTAGATTATACATTTGTAAGTACAGATAATTCAAATATAAAATATAAAATAGGTGGAATAAATAATGGGGATATAATAGCCGCAGGAGAAAGCGCAGAGGTAACAGTAGAATTTGAAGCATGGGATGATGTAAAGAATATAACTAATGCACAAGTATCAAGTATAATAGATTTTGAATTTATTCCATATAGTGACTCATATTCACAAGCATGTACATTACAATGGGATGGAACTTCATCTCAAAAACCATCAAAGAAAACTATATATGGAGTAGAATATTATCAAATAAGCAATGCAAATGAATTGAATTGGTTTGCAAATACAGTAAATAGTGGAAGAAAAGATATAAATGCAATTCTAACTAAGAATATATGTCTTAATTCAAAAGCTCTAGCTCAAATAGGAACAGAAGGATATAATGGAATATTTGATGGTCAAAATAGAACTATACAAGGGTTCTATCTTTTTAGACAATATATATTAGAAGAAATAACAACAACTTTTTATACTGGATTATTTAGAAAAAATAATGGAAATATTAAAAATCTTAATTTAACGGGAGATATATATAATAGTTTATCCATTAATCCGGGAACTGCTAGAGAATATAGAATTTATTCAAACGATGGTACAATTGTTTCTGAAAATTATGGAAAAATTTCAAATTGCTCTTATTCAGGCAAAATGACAGGCCACTATGAAGTAAGATCAAATTGTTACGCATTTATATTAAGAGGTGATTTTAGTTCTGGAGGATTAGTAGGAATTAATGAAGGCATAATAACAGGAAGTTATACTAACGCAGCAACAGAATTCAATGTAACAAACACCAAAAACGCTTGTAATTATAGTTCGTATAACAAAACTCACTCTGGAGGAATTGTAGGAACAAACAGTGGATATATTTCAGACACATATTTTAATGGAACAATTAATAGTACAAACCGCGTAAGAGCGTTAGAAAGTTATTCATATTATCGCTTGGGAGGAATAGTTGGAAGTCTAGATTCAGGCGTTGTGAAAAATTCATATAATTCAGGAAAAATAACATATTCGTCAGTGATAGAAAAAGCTGGAGATGTACAAGAAGAATTATTAGGAGGAGCAATAGGACTTTCCAAAGGAACCTTAACCAATGTATATTATTTAGATAGTGTAGGTTATAGTGGCGCAGGAACCTCAGTAAGTGCAAATGATTTATCTAATTTAAATATCTCACTAGGAAATTATTATAACAAAGATACTAAAACACAAAACGGAGGATATCCAATACTTAAATGGCAAAGATAATTTAAAAAAACTGTAATTGTACAGTTTTTTTTAACAATAAAAAAGCAATCATTAAGATTGCAAATAAATATTATTTAGTAAAATTCATTTGATTAAATATATTGGTGTCATAAAATTCCGCAACAGTTATTCCAAAAACCTTACATATTTTATATATGTTTTTAGAACTAGGATTTTCTACTTTATTATTTAGTAATGCAAAAAGGGTTGCTACTGGTACAGTGGAAAGTTCTGATAACTTATTTGGAGTAATATGATTTTTCTCACATAATTCTAATATTCTATTGATTGTTGCTTGAGTAAAAGACATATCACAAGCCTCCTTTGTCTAAATGCAATTATATCAAAAGATTAATAAAAATATCTCTTGAAATCAAAAAACTTTTCCGAAAACAATAAAAAGTATAATAAAATTGTATCAGTATTATTCGATTCATACATAGATGTTAATTAATCAAAGTAGCCAACTCTTGATAAAAGTATGGAGTATGACTATGGATAAAAATAGAATTAATTTTAACAGCAAAGAATATAATGAAAATAAAATAAATACATATTTTTATACAAAAGAAGTTCACAAAAAAAGTAAAGAAAATATTAATAATTTACATAAATATAAATCTAATAAAAACATATCAGTATTAATAGGGGATTCTTATCAATCAATGGCAATTATTACTAATTCTATTTTAGAAAGTGTTGGTTGCAAAACAACCGTTGTTCCTAATGGAAATTCATTAATTCAAGAATTTAAAGAAAATCCTAATGGTTATGATGCCATTATAACAAATAATACCTATTCAAATGGCAATACAGGAAAGAAAATTTTGCAGCTAGCAAAAAAATTAGAAAAGATATAAAAGTTATCGTATTAACAACAGAAAAAAATAAAGCAAAGCATTTTATTAACATAATAGGCTTTGATGGATGTTTAGAAAGACCTTTAGATCAAAAAAAACTATATCCATTTTAACTGCATTAATACCAGAGTTAAAATTTAATAAAACAGAACCAATATATTTTACATATAAAAATAAGAATAAAAAGAAGAACCAAAAGAAGTTGTTTATTACTGTGAAGATGGTTATAAATTAGAAGGAACTAAATGTACTAAAACAATAAGCAAAACTGCTGAAATAGTTAAATCATGTAGTTCACCTTATAATTTAGCCGTTGGGAATAAATGTGTTAATATCAACGATAAAAAACCACTAGTAAGAGCATGTAAAGAGTATAATGGATATGATTGGGATATTGTGCCAGATGCTCCTGTTTGTTATTATAATAAAATGAGTTATGGTAATAGCCTAGAGGATTGTAGAAGACAACATCCAAAAGCAAGTGGAGTAAGATATTATAAGGACATGTGTTATCTGCTTCAAAAAGGAGCCGATTATGTTATTTATTCATGCCAAGCCGGATATACAAGCTTTAGACCAACCCAAACAAGTAATCCTGTATGTGGAAAGTCTGTAGATGCTAAAAAAACTTATAATTGTGAAAGTGGATAGTGGATATAGATTAGCAGGTAAAAATTGTTTAAAAGAAATAGTTGTTGATGCTAAGAAAAAATAATTAATTAAGAATCTACAAGTTTTATGTAGATTCTTTTTTTTTGGACAAATTATTCTATATTTATAAAAGTTAAAGCATAAAATAGGAGTGAGTTGACTTTTCCGATTTCAAAAGATATAATAAAATTATCTAGTAAATAGTAATTATTTCGGAGGCTTGCAATGAATGTATTAAAGAAAAATATAAATATATTATTTAAAGGAATTTACGCAGGAATGATGATTGGAATAGGTGGAACAGTTTATTTAAGCATTTCCAATTCAATAATAGGTGCTATATTTTTCTCAGTAGGACTACTTACAATATGTATATATAAAATGAACCTATATACAGGAATGATAGGCTATATTATAGAAAATAAATTAAATTATATTGTGACTTTACTTTTAACTTTAATTGGCAATTTTATAGGTACAATGATTACATCTTTATTAGTACTTAATACAAGAATTGCAAACCTAAGTGTAAGAGCAAAAGAAATATCTTCAATTAAAATTAATGATAATTATCTAAGCATTTTTATACTATCAATTTTTTGTGGAATGCTTATGTATATTGCAGTTAATACCTTTAAAAAAGAAAAAGATTCAATAGTAAGATATTTAGCAATATTTATATGCGTAATTGTATTTATTTTATCAGGGTTTGAACACTGCATAGCTAATATGTATTACATATCATTAGCCAAGTTATGGTCCTTAAAAGCAGTTCTATCTATGTTAATTATGATACTTGGAAACAGTGTTGGTTCAATATTTATAGCAATTTTTAATAATAAAATAAAAGAAAATTGAAATGAAAGGAGAAATATATGTTGAAGAAAAAAGAAGCAATTGCGGTATTAATAGGTATATTGTTCTTTGCAATGTTATCATACTTTACTTATAGTCAAATAACAAAGCAAAAAAAAGAAAAGGAGTTTATTCTTGACGCAACTATTGAAGAAATAATAGAAAAAGATGATAAATCCACACTTTTGATCAAAGGATTACCATCTAATAATAAAAGTAAACAAGGAGAATATGAGATAGAAATTACTGACAGTACTAACATAGTTTTAAAGAATAATAAGGTAACAAGAAAAAAACTTAAAGAAGGACAAAAGATTAGGATAATAGCATCAGACATTGTTTTAATAAAAGAACCACCAATAATACCACAAATTACTAAAATAATAATAATGAACGAGTCATTATAACAACAAAATAACAAACTAATAATCTTTTTAAGACTCTTCCTTACTTATAACTCTTTAAAGAGTAAAAATGTATTTGTAAGTATAAATATCATGCTTCGTGAATAAAACAATAATAACACCAGAATTTAAGCCTATGAAAAACAAAAATGTTTTTATCTAAAAAGAGAAGTGTTATAGATGGAAACAACTAACGCAAATTAAAATTAAAACTATCTTATTTTTTATTCTTTTGTTCATATTTATAAAAATACTTGTTTTTTCTTTTGCTAATATAGTATACTTATAGTGGTGATAATATGAAGTATGAATATTTAATAATAATTTTAATATTGGTTATAATCTTACTTGCAGTTTTAAAATCTGTAAAAAAAGATGCCCATTTAAATATGAATAAATTAGTTGATTATTTAGGTGGAAAAGATAACATAATAAAAACAGAAGTTAATTTATCAAGATTTAAAGCAACTCTTAAAGACGTAACACTTGTAAATAAAGAAGGAATACAAAAATTAGGAGCCAAAGGAATTGTTGAAATTGATAACCAAGTAAAAATAATACTAGGTCCAGAATCAAAACAATTAAAAAAATATATCGACGATTTAAAATAAAATTTGATAAAAAGTAACATAATTCGACAAATATTGACAAAAAAAGTTCATATAATTAATTCGAAAGAGGCGATTATATGGATTTTTTTAATACAATTTTACTTAGTGTTATATGCATAATGTTTCCATTATTATTATATTTAATTTACTTAACATACCTAAACGCAAAAAATGAAAACTTAAAATATGAAGAAGTAGTATTTGAACTTGCCCTAATAACAGGATTATTTTTAACAATTGAGCTGACAAAAGGAGTACGCACGAACTATTCAATAGTACTTTTAAATATACCAATATTATTTTCATATTTAAGAGGTAAAAGAGGTATAGGTATAATTTTATCAATCATATTAGGAATCTATTATATAACATCTTTTAAATATAATGCCTATATGGTTATATTTGAATACTTAGTTTATTATATTTTCTTTTTAATTGAATCAAATAAAAACACAACAGCACTTAGAAACATAAGCTGGTTTACTATAATAAAAACATTTTTCTTTTCATTCTTTATTTATTATTTTAATCCTAATATAACATTTATGGATGCATTTAATAACATATTTGTAGCTATACTAGTATTTTATGTATGTTCAATTCTTTGTTATAAGCTTTTATCAAAAAGTGAAGATGTAATAAATTTAAATAACTCACTAAAAGAATTAGAAAAAGAAAAGACACTTAGAAATTCATTATTTAAACTTACACATGAAATTAAAAATCCAATTGCAGTATGCAAAGGATATTTAAATATGATAGATCTTAGTAATAGAAAAAATTCACAAAGATATATAGAAGTAATTAAAGGCGAAGTAGAAAGAACATTAGTCATAATGGACGATTTTTTAGATTATACAAAAATTAAAGTTGATAAAAATATAATGGATATTAACTATCTTTTAGAAGATACACTAGGGTCAATGAGTTCATTATTTAATAGTAAAAATATATTAACTAAATTTAAAACAAGCGATGACGAGGTATTTATAAATGGAGATTACAATAGATTAAAACAAGTTTTAGTAAACGTAATAAAAAATTCAATTGAGTCCAAAAAAGAAGATGAAAAATTAAAACTTACTATAACCACTAACCAAGAAGGAAACAATTATAGAATAACTATAAAAGATAATGGTATAGGAATGGATAAAGAAGAACTAAATAATATTGGTAAAGCTTTTTATACAACTAAAGTAAAGGGTACTGGATTAGGAGTAATGCTATCTAAAGAAATAATAGAACTTCATGATGGAAATTTAATTTATTCTTCAAATAAAAATGAAGGTACATGTGTAGATATTATTTTACCAACAATAGAAATATAGGTTATTGTTAAAAATAAATATTAATGATATAATTACTATAAGATAAGGTTGGTGTGTAAAAAATGGATTTAAAAAAGAAAAAGAAATTAATATTGATTTTACTTATATTCTGTTGTTGTTTTGTTGCAGTAGGTTACTTTGTATTAATAAGGTCTGTAGTTATAGAAGGAAAAGTAAGAGTAGAACCAGCTGTATGGGATGTTAGATTTGAAGATATTAAAACAATAAAAACAATAGGTAAGGCCGAAAACTACAAAGATCCAGAATTAGATAGTCAAATTATTAAATTCTATGCAGGTTTTAATGATGTAGGAGATTCAATTACATATAAAATAAAAATAGCTAATAGAGGCAATTTAAATGCACAACTTGCAAGTATTAACTTTATTTCTGACAATAAAAAATATATAGATTACAGTATTAAAGGAATAGAAGTAGGAACAAAACTAAAAAGTGGTAAAACAAAAACTATAGAAGTAAAATTAAAATATAATGGAAACATAGATGATAGTTTTAAAGAATATAGCGACATTAAATTAATACTTAATTGGAAACAAGATACAAAATAAAAGAAGGAATTTCCTTCTTTTTTAATTATCTGAATAATTATCAAAATATCCTTGTATAAACACAACTGGAGTTCCCTTATCTCCACTACCACTTGTAAGATCAGCTAAAGAACCAATTAAATCAGTAATTCTTCTAGGGGTAGTTCCCTGCGTTTCCATAGTGCCTTTTAAATTTTTTGATTTGTTTTTAATTTCGTTTTTCATTGCATTATTAAGTTCTTCCCCATGTAAATTGGATAACTTATTATCAGATATATATTTAAGTTTAATCTCATTAGGAGTACCACACAATCCACTTGTATAAGCAGGCGAGACAACCGGATCTGCAAGTTCCCAAATACCACCAACAGGGTCTTTAAAAGCACCATCACCATAAACCATAACTTCTATATTACATCCCGTTTTATCTAACATCTCATTTTTAATTTTATTAACTAAAATTTCACCAGTTCTGGGAAATAGTTTTAATCTCTCCTCAGTAGATTTGTTAGAACCAAGTAAGCCATATGCTTCATTATATCCGGAGCCATCAATAGAAGAGTTCATAATATCAGTAAGCATATAAATATTGTCACAACCAGCATCAACTATAGCTTTTTTGGTTTTTTCTCTTGTATGAATATCACACACCAAAACATCCTTATTATAAGAAAGTATCTCAGTAGGGTCATTTGAAAAAACAAATTTAACCGCACAATTCTCACTAGCAACTAAATCTCTATAAAATTCTACCATATTGATTCCAGTAAAAGGATGAATATAGCTACTAAAATGTTTACTATAATCAACTTCACTAATTACGCTTGAAATATTAAATTCCGACTTATTAAGTATTTCCTCATCAAGTATCCCATTACCAACTTCATCCTTGGGAAAACTAAGCAAAATAGTAATACTCTTCATTGCTCTAGCAATGGCTTTAAGTATCATAGAAAATCTATTTCTACTTAATATTGGAAATACTACGCCAACCTCTCCACTAGGAAATTTCATCTCTAAATCACGTACAATTTGGTCTATAGTAGCATAATTTCCTTCACTAATACCAACTACGGCCTCGGTAATTGCGATAACATCCTTATCCCTAAATTTAAATCCTTCACTAATAGATGCATTAATAACTGAATCAACTACGATTCTAGCTAAATCATCATTTTCCTTAATAATTGGAGTTCGTATACCACGAACCACTGTACCTACATTTCTCATATATCCTCCTAAAATAATATTACAAATTATTTAAATCATTGTCAAATAAATAATATGCATAATCTTAATAAAGAAGTAAAATAAACATAAAATTAAGTAAGAGGTGATAAAATAAAGTGATAGAGCTAGAAAAATATATAGATTTAAGTATAGGAAAAATAAACACATCAAACTGTATAAAAACACTAAAAGATTTAGAAAGAAATAGAAGAGCTAATACATTAATAATGATAAGAGAATACTTAGAAGATTATTGCGTAAAAAAAGAGATAACTCCACTTGAATTTAATGTAGCAATTAATAGTATTGTTCTGCATGAACTATGTATCACAAAAATAGTATCAGAAACAATAAAGCAAAGTAAGAAATATCAAAGGGAATTAAATAAAAGAATTAATCAAAGTATAGATATTATTAATGAATTAAAAGATGGAACTATTATAATAGATGGTTTTGAAAATAAAAACATACAAGATTATATTAAGAAAAAATAACTATTGTATAGAAAGTAGATTTAATTTATAATTATTATAGTAGGTGATGATATGAAAAAGATAATTACGATTTGTTTAATAACAATTACATTTGTATTAACTGGATGTAGTAATAGAGAATATAATGTAACATGTACAAAGGGCTTTACTACAAAAATTTCTAAAGAAGAAATTAAGTATAGCGCTAAAATAGAAATAAAAGATACTAATGATAAAATAGAAAAATCACTGCTTACAATGAAATTTAATGAAGAAGATTATGCAGAAGAATTATGTGATATTTTAAAAAATGATTATAGCAAAAATGTATCATGTGAGAAAAAAGAAATAAAAGTAAACAACTATTATGAATTAAAAAGTATGAAAAATATGAATACATCAAAAAAAGAAGCAGTGAATGCATTAAAAAAAGAAGGATTTAAGTGCAAATAAAAAGTACCAATAGGTACTTATTTTTCTAGATAAATTGTATCTGGAAGAAGTTTATCTAAGTAATTCAAAAGTTCTTCTTTAGTATATTTACTATTAGCAAGCCATCTCATACCAACATTAGATATAGCCCCTAAATAGAATGCAGTAACAATATCCATTGGAACTCTTTTAATATCACCATCTTGTAATAGTCTATTTGATACTTCTTCATTTAAAGCATCATATACCATATCTACTATTATGCTGTTTTTATTATTGACCATGACAGATATATATATCTGTTTTTTTTGTTCTATATGATTAAGCAATATTCTAATAAGTTCTAAATAATATTCTTTTGTTCCGGATATATTCGCATTTTTATTTAACTCCTCTTTTAAAGTAATTTCTAAATCTTGTATATAGCTAGATAAAAGTTCATACTTATCGGAAAAATGTGAATAAAAAGTTGATCTATTTATAAGAGCTTTATCACATATATCAGATACCTTTATCTCTTCAAAAGAATTATCTTCTAAAAGTTCAAGCAAGGCATCATATAAAACCCTATATGTTTTGACTACTCTTAAATCTTTTTTCTTTTCCTTCATAATAGAACCTCCTTACAACAATATTATATTACAAAAACTACATTTGTAAAGATAAACAACACAAGTTGTCAAATTAGCAATACAAAAATAAAAAAGTGTATGTTAACAAACAAAATTTAATATATGCGAGTGGTTTTAATACATCTATTGGAATATAATGCTAACTGATGGAGGGATTTTGATGAAAAAGATTGGAAAATTTATAACAGAACATAGTTTGCTTATTGTAATAATCTCACTAGTCTTGTTAATACCAGCAATGATTGGATTTATTAGTACAAAGACAAATTATGACATTCTAGTTTATCTGCCAGAAGATATTGAAACAGTACAAGGACAGAATATCTTAACAGATGAATTTAATCTTGGCGCATTTTCATTTGTAATAACAGATGCAGATAGTTACAACATTTTACAAATGGAAGAAAATATTAAAAAGATTGATGGAGTAAATCAAGTAATTAGTATTGCTGATGTAACAGATACTACAATACCTATTAATATGCTTCCAGATGATGTAAAAGATAAACTATATAAAGATGATAGGACAGTAATAGTTGTAACATTTAAAACTTCAACCAGTGAAGAAACAACAATAAATGCGATAAGAGAACTAAGAAAAACAGTAGATAAATCTTCACATGTGAGTGGTATGACAGCAATGGTACTTGATACAATGGATTTATCAAATAAAGAAGTAGTAGCCTATATCATAGTAGCAGTTGTACTTTGCTCTATAGTATTATTACTAGCAACAGATTCATATCTAGTTCCAGTATTATTACTTGGAAACATAGGAGTAGCAATACTATATAATATGGGAACAAACATAATATTTGGAGAAATATCTTACATAACAAAAGCAATAAGTGCAGTATTACAACTTGGTGTAACAACAGACTTCTCTATATTCTTATATCATAAATATGAACAAGCAAAAGAAGAAAATAGTGATAAGAAAAAAGCAATGCAAATTGCAATATCAGAAACATTTAAATCAGTAATAGGTAGTTCACTTACTACAATCGCTGGATTCCTTGCATTATGTTCAATGGATTTAACATTAGGAAAAGATATTGGTCTAGTAATGGCAAAAGGAGTATTCTTTGGATTAGTATGTGTACTAACATTATTCCCAGCACTTCTTCTTGCGTTAGACAAATATATTGAAAAAACAAAACATAAATTACTATTACCAAAATTTGATAAAATAAATAGTTTTTCAATAAAGCATTATAAAGTAATATTAATAGTTTTATTATTATTAATGTTCCCAGCATACTATGGTAATCAAAATGTAAATGTTTATTATAAACTAGATAAATCATTACCAGCAACATTACCAAGTAGTATTGCAAATTCAGAATTAAAAGAAAAATTTAATATTGTTTCACCTGAAATAGTATTAATAGATAAAAATATTTCCGGAAATGAATTAAGTGAATTAACTAATAAGTTAAAAGAAGTTAAAGGAGTAGACTTAGTTCTAGCACCAAATAGTATTACAGAATTTGGTATACCTACTAGTATGTTACCAGATGATTTAGTAGAGATATTTGAAAATGATAAATATCAGTTAATTATATTAAATTCAACTTATGAGGTAGCATCAGATGAATTATCAACTCAAATAGATGAAGTTAACAAAATAGTAAAATCATATGATAAGAGGGCAATAACCGCAGGTGAAGGTCCATTAACAAAAGACTTAACAACAATCGCAGATCACGATTTTAAAATGGTTAACTACACATCAATAATAATTATATTTGTAATAATGCTTATAGTACTAAAATCAGCTGGTTTACCAATAATTTTAGTAAGTGCAATTGAATTTGCAATATTTGTAAATATGTCTATAGCATATTATACAGGAGTAGAATTACCATTCGTTGCTTCAATTGTTATTGGTACTATTCAATTAGGCGCAACAATAGACTATGCAATACTTATGTCAACTAAGTACCTAGAAGAACGTAAAAAGAAAAATAAATTTGATGCTATGAAAGAAACATTATCAAAAACCTCAACTTCAATAATAGTTTCAGCATTCTGTTTCTTTGCAGCTACATTTGGAGTAGCAATGTATTCTAAAATAGATATGATTGCTTCAATATGTAATTTATTAGCACGAGGTTCAATAATAAGCATGTTAGTTGTTATATTAATATTACCTTCATTATTACTTTTCTTTGATAAGTTTATAATGAAAACTACTAAAAATATGAAAGAGGGAGTTTTAAATGAAAAAAATTAATTATACGATAGGCGCAGTAGTGCTAGCGTTGGCCTTAGCACCATTATCCGTAAATGCAATGACAAAAAATGAAATAATTTATTCTAATATGAATTATAATGGTGAGTTTTATAAAACCATAGTAAATAATCATCTAACACTAGATGGTGAAAAAGAAGAATTAGAAGATGAAACAAAATTAAAAAATATATTAAATTTAAATGGTAAAGAAACATATAAATTAGATGGTAGTAAAGTAACATGGCAAAATCTAGGTAAAGATATCTTCTATAGTGGAGAAATAGAAAAAGAGCAACCTATTAAAACAGAAGTAAAATATTACTTAGATGGTGAAGAGACAAATCCAACTGATATAGCTGGTAAAAAAGGTAAAGTAAAAATAGAATTTAAATTTACAAATGATTTAAAAAATAAAGTAAAAGTAAACGGAAAATATGAAAATTTATATACACCATTTGTAGTAACTATGGGTACAGTAATTGATAATAAAGTAAATAGTAATATTACAGTTACTAATGGTAAAGCAGTAGATACAGGTTCTAGAAATATGGTAGTTGCACTAGCTTCCCCTGGATTATATGAAAGCTTAGGTATTAAAGAGTTAAAGGATATGGATAAAATAACTCTTGAATATGAAACTACTAACTTTAGTTTAAGTAATGTATATATTGTTGCGACTCCAAAACTAATTGAAGAAGAAGACTTAAAAGTATTTGATGAAGTAGATTCTGTATACAACAATGTACAAAAACTACAATTAAATATGGACAAATTAACAGAAGGTACAAAATCATTAGATGAAGGTGCAGCTAAACTATCAAATGGTGCAGAAGCATTATCTAAAAATATCAAAATCGCATCAGAATCCATAAAAAAAATCCAAAACGGTTCAATTTCACTAAATAAAGGAATAGAAGATGCAATTGAAAAAATATCTAAAGCAACTGCTTCATTAAATAGCAATGAAACACAAAAATCTATAGAAACATTAAAATATTTAAAATCACAAAATACTAATGCAATAAATACTATTGTAAAGAAATCAGGAGTAAGCTTCAAAATGCTTGAAGCTATCTACAAACAAAACAATTTAAAAGAATATACTGGAGATAATGAACAATTAAAGCAAGTAAAAGAAGCTTATGAATTAATAACATTATTGCAAGGAAATAATATGGCAATAGATCAAACAATTAAAACAAGTGAAGAAACACAAAAAACTCTAGCAAGCTTAGTACAACAATTAACTAGTGGATTAATTAAAGCTAGAGATGGTTCTAAAGAATTAAGCGATGGATTAACTAAATTAAATATTGGGGTTTCTAAAATATATGATGGTTCAGTTGAACTTAAAGAAGGAACCGAAAACTTAAAAGATGGAACAAACACTATAAAAGAAGGAACAGCTAAATTAAATAAAGAAGGTATAAACAAGTTAAGTGGCTATGCTAAAACAATAAAAGGTTATAGTGATAAAGCAGAAGCATTAGTTAACTTGAGTAAAGAATATAAAGGATATGCTTCAGATAATAGTGACTCAACTATGTTTATATACTTAATTAAATCTTTAAAAAGTAATAAATAATAAGATTTAATCCATAATAATTATAGGAGGAAAAAATATGGAAAAAAAAGGAATTAAAAAGATGGTAACAGTAGCAGCAGCAAGTGCTGCAGTAGGAGCAGGACTTGGAATTATGTTTGCTCCAAAAAAAGGTAGCGATACTAGAAAAGATATTATGAAAACACTTAATAAAGTCGCAGACAAAGTAAAAAACTTTAGTAAAGAAGACGTAAAAAAAGATTTTGAAAAAAAGATCAAAAGTATTGAAAAACGTCTTGAATCACTAAACAACGAAAAAGAAGTAAAAAAAGTTCATAAAAAAGCAAATGAACTAAAAGATAGTGTAGAAGATTTATGGAATTCAGCTTATGAAAAAGGTGATGAAGTAATCCAAAAAGCAGTAGATGAATTAAAAACAAAAGTAAATAAAGCTATTTCATCAATAGAAAAACATTTAGAAGATTAATTTATTAAGACACCAAAAGGTGTCTTTTATTGTGTATGTTTTGACAAATATATTAGTATTTGATATCCTAATTATAGGAGAATAAGGTATATGGATAACGTTAATTTAAATAAAGACATAGATTATTTTTTGAATTTAGATTATGACCAACTAGTAAAATATTTGCTAACTGCTCCAACCGAAGAAAAAAAGCTAATTCTAAAAAATCAAGAAATAAAGAGAAAGTTAATATCTCCAGAAAATAGGCATGAATTTTCATGTCTAGCACAAGAAAATAGTAAAGATATTATTCCATATCTATTGGATGGAGAGGGCATTGAAATATTAAAGGAAAGCGAATATTTAATTGATAAGATGAATGCAATTTTAACAAGCAACGCAATATATGTTGATACAATAGTCAGTTTTAAAGCATTTCAAAAAATAATATTTGATAATTTTGACGAATTAAAATATTACTTGAATGTATTAACACCTGTTAGTGGACAATATTTAATTAAAACTGCAGAAAAACAAAATTTTAATTTGATAGAACTAATTTCAAAATTTTCACAACAAACCCAGACTGAAGTATTAAAAACTCAGGAATTATCAAATGAAGATTATTGGAAAATGATATCATATGCATATGAAGAAACCGCCTCAATGTTATTAGAAGAAAAATCAGTAGGTAAGAGTTTAACAAATATAAGACTACCGATAATAGAAACAATTGCATCGAAAGATATAAAATTACCATATCAAATAATAGAAGAACCCGAGTTTATTAAAAGAATAAGTGAAATCACAGATGTAAAAACTTATAGATTTCTAGTAAATGATTTAGAAAAGTCAAATGATGTTGAAAAGTTAGAAAAAGCACGTGAAAAGTATTACGAAAATCAAATAAATAGTTTTAATAAAAAAAGTGGAATGTTTAAAGTATATGAAACTCTTTATGAAAAGTTAGCTTCAATGGAAAAAATAAATCTATTTTCACTTATGCAAACAGCACGAGAAATATTTAAAGATGCAAGCGATGATGAAATATTTAACTTGTTAAATCAAATAAATAAGGTAAATCTAGAAAGCGGATTAAATGGAATAAAAGAAATTTTAAAAGAGAAAAGTAATATCATGCTTGGTAATATGATTATTGACTGCCATTTCAAAGATTATTATCTTAATGTTTTAAAAGATGTAAAACAACTTTGTAATTTTGATGCGCTTGGTGGAAATGCACTAAGTAATGATAAAATAGAAATTTATAAAAAAATCATTGAAATAAATAACCTTTCATATGAAGAAAAGCTAGAACTTAATACGAAGTTAGGCAAGAAAAATTATGTGGAAGAGTTCTACAATGATGTTAGAAATTCAAGAAATAAGATGTATTCATTAATACGTGAAGAAATACTAAATGAGGATAAAATAAGTAAATATTTAGATAAAGAAGAAACTGACAAATTTGGAGTAAATATTTATAGACTAGAAGGAGAACCATTTTTTGCTTTAGTAAAATCACTTTCAATAGATAAAGCATTTGAATTATCATCAGGAGATATCCATTCATATAAGGATTCTGGATCTTTTTCAATAGATGCCTCTAATAAATTAGATACATTTCGTGATCCTAAAGATAACTATAATTTAATATTTAATAATTTTAATATAGATCAAGTTGTTCATATGTTCCCGGTAGATTCATTTAGTGGATATACAAGGGGAGAAAAAGCAACAGATAGAGTAATAGAACTTCTAACCCCAAAAGAATTTACAGGAAGAAGTAAAGATTATAATGAAGTCATAATCGCACAAAAAAACGTAAGCAAACCAAGCGATATGGATGATAGATTACCACTTCCTAAACCATTCGCAATATACTGTTATGATGAAATAGGACCAAATGATATAGAAAGTGCAAAAAATCTTGGAATTGGAATAGTAGTAGTAAATACAAAAAAATATAATATTGAAACAAACAATTCACAAATATCTATGTTTGATACAATGTCATCCGGAAGGTATAATAATGATTTAAAATATGTAAATAATAAATCTCAAGCCGTGCTAGTGGAAAGCCAGGCAAATAGAAAATAATAGTGTAATTAGGCACTATTTTTTGGTTGAAAACAAAATCATGTCTACATTATGTTTCATATTTTATTATAGGGAGGTGTAAGTATATAATAACTATTAAATAATTTAATAGTTAAATACTAAGATGAGGAAATGAATAAAAAGAGAAAAGTTGTTGTGTATGCAATTTCCAAAAACGAAGAGAAATTTGTAGATAGATGGTATGAAAGTATGAAAGAAGCTGATGCTATATATGTTCTAGATACTGGTTCAACTGATAAAACTGTAGAAAAGTTAAAAAAGCATGGAGTACACGTTGTAAAAAAGAAAATAGATCCTTGGAGATTTGATAGTGCAAGAAATGAGTCATTAAAAATTATTCCAAACAAATATGATATATATGTATGTACTGATTTAGATGAAGTATTTTTAACAGGATGGAGAGATTCACTTCTTAAAAATTGGCAAGATGATACAACAAGAGCAAGATATAACTATAATTGGCAATTAGATGAAAATGGACACCCATTAGTAAATTTTTATCTAGATAAAATTCATATAAGAGAAGGTTATAAATGGATTCATCCAGTACATGAGGTATTAACAACCACAAAAAAGGAAAACTTTGTAACAATAGATGATATTACACTAAATCATTATCCAGATACTAATAAAAGTAGAAAAAGCTATTTAAAACTTTTAGAAATATCCGTAAGAGAAAGCCCACTAGATGATAGAAACATGCATTATTTAGGAAGAGAGTATATGTATTACGGAAAATGGAATGAATGTATTGATACACTAATAAAACATTTAAATATGAAAAGTGCCACTTGGAAAGATGAAAGATGTGCATCAATGAGATTTATCGCAAGAGCATATAAAAACCTAGAAAGAATAGAAGAATCAAGAATGTGGCTTGATAAGGCAATAAGTGAAGCACCATATCTAAGAGAACCATGGATAGAGAAAGGAATACTAGAATATGAAATAGAAAACTATAAAGATGCAATATACTATTTAGAAAATGCCTTAAAAATAAAGTCACATACTAAAACGTATATAAATGAAAAATTTAGTTGGGATGAAACACCATATGATGTATTATCTATTTGTTACTTCAATATAAAAAATTACACTAAATCTCTAGAAAATATAAATAAAGCATTAATGTTAAATCCAAAAAACGAAAGAATTATAAACAATAAAAAAATAGTAAAAAATGTGATACAATAATATCAGGTGGTAATATGAATAGATGCACTTGGTGTAATATGAAAAATCCCATTTATATTAGTTACCATGATAATGAATGGGGAATATTAAATACTTGTGAAGAATATTTATACGAAATGTTAATACTTGAATCGTTTCAAGCAGGATTATCATGGGAGTGCATTTTAAATAAAAGAGAAGCTTTTAGAAAAGCATATGATAACTTTGATATAAATAAAGTTATTAACTATAACGATACCAAAATAGAAGAATTATTAAAAAATAAAGAAATCATAAGAAATAAGTTAAAAATAAAAGCAAGCATAAATAACTCAAAAATATTTAAAAATATTCAAAAAGAATATGGATGTTTTAGTAATTATTTAAATACTTTTACAAAAGGAAAAATAATATATGATTCAATATCAACTACATCAGATTTATCTAATGAAATATCAAAAGATTTGACCAAAAGAGGAATGAAATTCACAGGGTCAACAATAATTTATTCATATCTACAAGCAATAGGAATTATAAACTCACACGAAAAAGAATGTTTTTTATATAAAAAGTGTTGACTCTCCCCTTAAGTGTAGTGATATAAAGATATCGAAAGGAGAAATAATATGTATAGAATTGGAGAATTTTCTTATTTATGTAGTATGAGCATTAAGACACTAAGGTACTATGACAAGATAGGAGTCTTAATTCCGGCAAGTGTAGATGAACTAACTGGTTATAGGTACTATGATATAGATCAATTAGAACAAGCACAAAAAATAAAGAGCCTTCAAGAAGCATCATTTACACTTGAAGAGATAAAAGCTATATTAAAAGAAAAAAATACCGAAATACTTTTATCAAAAGAAAAGCAAATAAGAAAAGAAGAACTTAATAAAATACAGAAAATCAATAAAATGAAAAAAGAATTAAATAACGAAGAAGTAGAGGTACTAGAAAACCCTAATCTTTATATTACAGGGGACTTTAAAAAACTTAAAAGCTATAATAACTTTGACGAAGAAGTAGAAAAACTAAACATAAATTATCATGATAATAACTGGAAAAAAGTATTTGTAAATCTTGAAGAAGGATATAAAGAAGAAAATATAAAATGCTTTATAGGAAAACTAATCAGCAAGGAAGATGAACCATCTTATTTAAGCAACCTATATAATAGCCTAAAAGAAGAAACATTAAAAGAAGAATTAGACATAAATAAAATCAATAAATATCCATTAATATATGATACAAAAGAGTATAATAAATATTTATATATAGTAACAAGAAATAGAATGAATGGATATAAAAAGCTAATTAATTATGCCAAAGAAAACAACTACCAAATAGATGAGGCATTTATAGAGGTTGAAAATAATGAAATAAAAGAAATATATGTAGGAGTAATAGATACAAAAGAAGAAAACGATGATTATAAAAGATTTTATGAACAAACACTAAAAAATCTAAAAGATATTCATGAAGATAAATATGTAGGTAAATGGATATTAGTTGGTGAAATAAAAAGAAAATATTCTACTATATTTAAAGATGAAGAACTATTACAAGCTAATGAACAAGCAGTAGAACTTATAATAAATAGAGATGGTACAACTAATATAGATAACATTATCTGGAAAGAGTCATACCTAATTAAAGATAATACTAACTATATCAAAATGATTGTAAATAATGAGTGCTTAGATATATTAGTAAGTGATAATTCATTATATAAATCAATACCACACGAATACAGATATAAAAAATATAATAAATAGGAGGGTAACCTCCTTTTTGTATGGATAAAACTTGAAAAAAGTAAAAGTTTGTGGTAACATAGGAAACTATTAAGAAGGGGGAGTACAACAATGATAGATGTACCTATAGAAGAAATATATAAATTATATATATCAGGCGAAAGTGTAGAGGAAATTAGCAAAAAGTATAAGGTTTCCTATAGCCTAATATCTAAAAGGTTAAAAAAGTATGCTTTAGAAAAAAACATTGATATAAAAGCAGAAAAGAAAAAAAATAAAATAGACATGTCCTTAATATATGAAATGCATAAATCTGGGATATCTTGTTATGATATTGGGGAGTTATTTGGATGCTCATATAGAACAATATTTCGTAGATTACATGAATATTGTGAACAATTTGATTTACCATTAGATAGGAAAACAAAAGAACAAGAGATTATAGAAAAGATGCCCATCATATATGAAGAATACAACAACGGAAGTAGTAGTAAAGAATTAAGCAAAAAATATAATTGTAATATAAATATGTTGTTAACAAATTTAAAAATATACAGCATTCAAGAGGGAAAAGAACTTGCGAAAAGAAATGGAAGAAAAAAAACAGAGATTCCAGAAGAAAAATTATTAGAAAAATATATAAATGGTGCTTCTTTGAAAGCACTTGCAGAAGAATATGGATGCAGTTATTCAATATTAAGAGCAAGACTAGAAAATTATATTGGAAAAGAAATTTGGCAAACGTATTCAAGTCATAAAAAGGGAAGAGGAAAGGTAAACAAAGAAATAACACTAGATGATATGAAAATGGTATATAGAAGAGCTTTTGCTGAAGAAATAAAGCAAATTATTACATCAAAGGACGAAAAAATAAAAGTTAAAAGCTTAGGGAGGAAATAATGAAACACTTACCAATAGAGATAGTATATGAAGAATATAATAATGGAGCTACTACAATAGAACTTTCAGAAAAATATAATTGCTCCGTAACAACCATAAGAAAAAGGTTAATAGAATATTGTGAACAAACAGGATTAGAATTTAAAAAAAGAAGTAGAGGACCATTTAAAAAGGAACTTCCAAAAGAAAAAATATATAATGAATATATAAATGGAGAATCAAGTCCAACACTTGCCGAAAAATATGGGTGTAGTAAAGGAAGAATTCTTAATGAAATAAAAAGATATGCCAGAAGATATAACTTGCCATTATATATAAAATCAAATGATACTAGACCAGTAGAATTACCAATTGAAAAAGTATATGAAGAATATATAAATGGAAAAGACCAACAATGCCTAGCAGAAGAATATGACTGTTCATCAGTAACTATATCAAGAAAACTTACCCGTTATTGCAAAGAAAATAATATAGACTTATTAAAAACAAAAAAAGATGCTGAAACAAAAAAATTAAAAAAATTATATGAAGAACATAAAAGCGGATTAACGCCAGCTGAACTCTCAGAAAAATACAATTGTTCTAAAAGAATAATAATTTTAAGACTACATGATTATGCAAACTTAATAGGAGAAGAACTAGTATTTCCAAGAAAAAGTTATGACAAAAAAAATATATCTGATGAAGAAATATATAGACAATATAAAAGCGGTGTACCTAGTACAGTAATTGCTAGAGAAAACAACTGCACACCAAGAACAATAATGCTTAGATTAAGAAGATATAGTCAAGCAAATGGACATGATTTAATAGTTAATAGTCGTGCCGATAAGATAGAAGAACAACGCTTAAATGAAATGTATGAACTATCACGTGCTGGTATAACGCAAAGAGAATTAATGGAAAAATATAACTATAGCCAAACAAAATTAAGTAATGCATTAAAAAGTCAATATCGCCTTGCATTCTTAAGAGAGTTAAAACAAATTCTTTCTCAAGAACAAGATTCACAAGAAAAAGATCTAAAGAAAGTAAAAAAATAGGAGATAAATAAAATGATAGAATTAAACTACGCAGAAATATATAAAGAATATAAAAATGGAGCTTCTATTAGAAAACTAGCAAATAAATACAATTGTGCTGCAACAACACTATCAAATAGATTAAAAGAGTATTGTAGGGAAAATGAAATAGAATTCTTAACAAAAAAAACAAAACTAGAATTACCTATGCAAGATATATATAATATGTATTGTTATGAAGATAAAACTTCAACTGAGCTTGCTAAAATGTTTAATTGTGTTCCTGAAACAATAATATCAAGATTAAGAATATTTGCTAAAAAAGAAAATCTACCATTAAATATAAGAGAAGGTCATAGAAGAAAAAAGAACTTGCCAATTGAACAAATATATAATGAATATATAGCTGGAATATCATCAAAAAAACTTGGCCAGAAATATGGCTGTATGCACAATGTAATATTAAACAGATTAAGAGAGTATGCAAATGAACATAATTTAGAATTAGTAATTCGTGAAGCAGGACCTATATTATTTAAACTCCCAAACGAAGAAATATATAAAAAATATATTAGTGGTATGTCACTATGTGAAATAGGAGAAGATTATGGTTGCTCAGATAGATGTATCAAGAAAAGATTAGTTGATTATTGCAAAGAGAATGATATAGAATTAACTATGCGTGAAGCTGCAAGAAGAAAAATAAAACTTCCAATTGATGAAATATATAAAAAATATCAATCCGGAATATCCGCAGTTGTGTTAGGAAGAGAATATAAATGCTCAAATAATACTATAATTCGTAAACTACGTGAATACTGTGAAGAAAATAATTTAGAATTAAACATAATAAATCTAGAACTTGATCTACCAGTAGAAGAAATGTATAATTTGTATGCATCAGGCACTTCTTCAACTATATTGGCTGAAAAATATAATTGTTCAGAAGGAACAATAGTAAATAGAATTAAAAAATACTGTAAACAAAATAAGATAGAAATGCCATCTGCACCAGTAAAGAAAAAAGGTAATAAGAAAATAGCATCTAATGTAACTGGTGAAGAAATATATAATCTATATTTAGATGGTTATACAATAGGAGATATTGCAAAATCAAAAAATTTAACTAAAAGAACAATATCAGAAGAATTGTATGCTTATCTAGAAAGAGAAGGAAAAAACCTAAAAATAAGAAGTGGTAGAAAAAGACAAGAACTTCCATCAGAAAAAATATACTTAGAATATAGAAGTGGAAAAACAATGCAAGAAATTGCTGAAGAATATCAATGTTCTGCAACAACAATAGCTGATAGAGTGATAAGTTACTGTAAAGCTAATAATATTTCATTTCCTAAACATAATATTAGAGTAAACGAAGAAACATGCAAAAAAATATATGAATTATCACGAGGTGGAATGCAACAAGTAAAAATCGCAAAAGAAACGGGCTATGGAAAAAAGAAAATAGAAAGAATATTAAAAAATGAATATAAAAAAGCATTCTTAGAACAATTAAAGAAAATGCTTGAAGAAAAACAAATCAAAAAAGAAACTGATACAAACGTTAAAGTAAAAAAATATTAATATATAAATCCTCTTTATACAAGTAAAGAGGAATTTTTTTAAAAATCATCAATAAGTGATTTATATTATCTCCAATGAGGAGTACCATTAATCATAACATTTCCATCAACAAAATCAATTAAATCTTCATTAATTACATTCGTTATAATAAATGGTGGCAATTATTAAAATTTTATAGTATAATTTAGAGGCACGCTAAAAATATGCAGTAGGAGTAATTATGAATAAAAAGGTTGTTTTAATAACAGATGGAACAGAAGAAATAGGAAATGAAGTAGGAGTACTATTCGCAAGCAAAGGATATAACATTGTAATCTGTTATAATGAAAATAGAAAAAAAGCTTATGAATTAAGGAAATATATAAAAAATAATTATAATGTTGAAACACAAGTAATTAAAACAGATACCGCATCAGTAAAAAATGTAAAAAAGACAATTACAATGGTTATAAAAAAATTTGGTAGAATAGATACAATTATAAATAACTCTGGTATTGTTTATGATAAAGATTTTAGTAAAATAACAATAGAAGAATTTGAAGAAACATTTAAACTGAATATAGGAGGTTCATTTATAATTTCAAAAGAAGCATCTAAACATATGAAAAAAGGCAGTACTATAGTAAATGTATCTCTAACTACAATAACAGATGATACTGATTATAATATCTCAAAACTAGGACTTCAAAGCCTAACAAGAGATTTAGCTTTTGAATTAAGACCAATCATACGAGTTAATGCAGTCGCAATTAAACTAGATAAATCACTAAAAAGTAAGAGAAAAACCATTAAAAAGCAAGAAAAACTAAATACAATTTCAAAAACTATTTATTATCTTTCAAGTAAAGATTCATTAAATATAAATGGTGAAATAGCTACAATAAATTAAAAAGAGGCATTGCCTCTTTATTTATTTAAATATTTAATAGTATCAGCCACACTATCAGATACGTGATAATATGATTTTATATTGCAATCAGCAAACCCTTCTTCATACATTGTGGATAAAAAATTCAACAATTTAGTAAAGTACTGGTTAGAATTATATAAAACAATGGGTTTATTAAATTCATGATTTCTTTTTAATTCAATCGCAGTAAATAATTCATAAATAGTACCAATACCACCTGGTAAAAATATAAGTGCATCAGAGTTATTAATTAATTCCTCAGTTCTACGACTAGTATTCTCAGTTATTATTTTTTCATCACAATCAAGAATATCTAAATCACTTTTAAATATAGTAGGAGATATTCCAATTACTTTGTTATTGTATTCTTTAGTAATATTATAGGCAAGGCCCATTAAACCAGTAGAACATCCTCCAAAAACAATATCATTTTCTCTTAATAGTTCATCTAAATAATTACTACAATCCTTTAAGTATTTATCCGGTATATTATTAGTTGATGAACATCCAATAAACAGTTTCATAATCATTTCTCCTTGTAACAAATATATCACATATTAATGAATTTTAAAATTATAATAGAAAAATAAATAAAGAAGGTAAGATTATGTTAATATTTTTTACTTTCTAAAGGAATTTTGAAAGTTATACACAATAATACTATGTGAGGTGAAAAATGGTTTTTAATAATAATAGAAATGGATTTGAAAATGAATTAGATATACGCAACGAATTAAACAATAAAAAAGTAAAAGAATTAAATATAATGTATAGAGAGTTTATAGAAGATTTGTTTATAAATATCACAGGGGAAGATATTATAACTTGTTGTTGTGACTATAGAAAGAAAAAATATGATATCATAATAAAAATTAATAGCGAAGTAAAAAGAATAAGCATAAAAAAGGGAGTAAAAAATTCAGTACATGTTGAGGGAATATCAAACTTTATTGATTTTTTAATCTCAAACTCAATAAGTTATAATTCAATTATTAACTATCTTGAATATCATTATGCAGATGGAACAGTCAACGGAAGAGGAAAGAATAGAGTATCAGCTTTAGAATATAAACGCACTAACCAAAGTAAAATAGATTTAATAAATGAAGAAATAAATCAAGATGCTATTATTGAAAAAGCAATCGACAGATTTATTCTTAGAGGTAATCTAAGTGTGAAATCCATAGACGCTATTTTATTTGGTGTAAAAGATGATTTCATATGGATAAAAAAAGAAGATATAAAAAAACACATCTTATCCAAAAAAAACACATATTCAAGTGCTGTTCATTTTGGACCATTAACTGTACAACCACTAGATAGATGCCTGAATAGAAATAAAAAGTATGAATCAAAAAGATTTAGTATACAAGTAAAATGGTATAATCTAGTTGATGATATAATAGAAAATATGAATAATAAAGTAATGGAAGAATCTGGATATATAGAAATATATAATTGTAATAAGACAAATTAATATCTTTTCTAATTCATTTTTAATGTCTAAAATAAAGGCACCATCAAATAATGGGTGCCTTTTACAATGAATAATTATAAGAAAAAATTTATTATTTATTTAGTTGAGAAACAATTTGCCTTCACAAACTAACTGCGTGGGTTTAAGGTATAAAAAAACAGGCTTAATATTTAAGCCTGTTACATTCAAATTGGAGCGGACGATGGGAATCGGACCCACGTAGTTAGCTTGGAAGGCTAAGGTTCTACCATTAAACTACGTCCGCATCAAGTAGACATTTAAAATTATAACATATATAAAATAGATGTCAATACTAAATTTTAAAAAATAACAAAAAATTTGTTAAAAAGGTATATGTAAAATGTATTATCAAATTCTACCTACAAAGATAGTTTATCCCAAAATCCCATCAAATATACCGATTGATAAAATAGACATAATAATACCAGCCATTAATACACCAATACAAGCAGCCAAGAAAGATTTCTTTTTATCCATTTCAAGCATTGCAGCAATAAGACATCCTGTCCAAGCACCAGTTCCAGGTAATGGTATACCAACAAAAAGAACTAATCCCCAAAAGCCATACTTTTCAATTTGTCCCTTTTTCTGTTCTACCTTTTTATCAAGCCAAAGTACAAATTTTTTGAAACAACCTACATTACTTGTACGCATCTTATCTATAATAGATTTAATTAACCAAAGTATAAAAGGAACAGGTAATATATTTCCAATATAACAAATTATAAAAGACACGACCGGATTCAAGCCAAGTGCTCTAGCTGCCAGTATTCCTCCACGAAGTTCCAGAATAGGTGCCATAGAAAGTAAAAATGCAATCAACTCTCTTCCAAAAGGAATTGCCTTAATACCTCCCAAAACTCCTAATAAAAACGTTACTAATTTTTCTGTCATAATTATCCTCCATTAATTCTATTCAATTATATTAAATAAATGCACAGTCATGTTGAAAAAAACATAACTGAAATTATCCTAATATTTCTATTTAATATAATATCATACGCAGATTAGTTTGTACATACCATTAATAATTTCACTCACGCTATATATAAATTCCATTGTTTCATGTGTTTCGGCCGTTTCATTGTATATAAAAAAAATAAAACAATATAATTTTATAGGTGATACTATATGGATCAATACGTTTTAAACTTAATAAATAATTATGGTTACTTCGGAATGTTTTTTGGAATGGTATTAGAAGCAGTAATTATAATAATACCAAGTGAACTCATATTAGCAACAGGTGGAATACTAGCAGGGCAGGGAATCTTTACATTCTTTGGCGCCTTTTTAACCGGCCTTTTAGGAAGCGTTTTTTGTGCAATTGTAATATATGGAATGGGTTATTATGGCGGAAAAGGATTCGCAAAAAAATATGGAAAATATTTCTTTATGAAAGAAGAAGATTTAGATAAAACAGACACATGGTTTGAAAAATATGGATTACTAGCCGCATGCATTGGCCGAAACATCCCAATAATAAGAACATTAATCTCTCTACCAGTAGGAGTAACAAGACTTTCTTTTAAAAAATTTTTGCTTTACACAACATTAGGAAGTATTCCATGGACATTTGTATTTGTATACTTTGGCTTTTCCCTAGGAAAAAACTGGACAATACTAACTAAAATAACTTCAAGAATGAAAGTTCCAATAAGAATACTGTTAATAATATTTGTAATAAGTTTCATATATGTAAAAGTAAAAAAAATAATAAAAAAAAGAAAATACTAGTCAATATAGAATTTTCCACTTAAATAACACTCGATAGTTTTTTTACTTGCAGAAAATATATTAGTTGGAATTTTATCCTTATCAAACCATTTCCAAGCAACGATTTCACCCGGCTCCATAACCTTTGCCTCACCAACAAAATCTCTTGATAGCATTCCAACAGAAACATAATGTGCAAATTGATTCATATCAGTTTGAACGCAAAAAACCTCTAAACTTCCAACATCAATATCAGCCTCTTCCTTTACTTCACGCCTACCAGCTTCATAAAAAGTTTCACCATATTCAATGTTACCACCAGGGAGGCTCCAAGAACCTTCTTCATGCATTTCACTATCCGCAGTCAATGGGTTATCACTTCGCTTACCCATAAGTATTTGATTTTTATCATTTATTAATATAACGCCACAACCAGCGCCAATAACTCTGTCTTTACCCATCATAAATCCTCCATAAGAAGATTATAATATTATTACTATTTTTTATCAACGCTTATATTATATAAACTAGGACCCTTTACAACCCGACCCTTAATATCAAACCTAGAACCATGACAAGGACAATCCCAGGTTTTATCAATACTATTAAAAACCAACCCACATCCTAAATGTGGACAAGTACTTTTAACAATGAATTCATTACCATTATCATCAGTGTAAATTCCATACTGAACTCCATCAATCTCCTTTATCATAGACTCCTTATAAAATGAGGGTTTTTTATTTATTTTTGACAAAATATAATGGTATCCATTTGACAGATTATAACTTAAATAGCTTGTCAGTTTGTTTACATTAAACTCTCTATTTGGATCAAAAAGAGTGGAATAGTTATTTTCTTTTTGCATAATTAAATCACTTATTATTTTTCCTGCAATAGTGCCATTTGTCATACCCCATGAATTGTACCCTGTACCTATCAAAAGATTGGGGTTATCTTTTTCCAAGTATCCAATTAGTGGAAGATGATCACTAGTTTCAATATCATAATTAAACCAATAATACTTAATATTTTCACTAAGTTGAGTCTTCATTACCCAAAATAAATTATCAAAGTTTTTCTCATTATCCATATTACTACCCAAATCTCTTTCTTCTCCAGCATATATAATGTAATCCTTATAATCAGTGTGATATCTTAACGAATATATATTATCATCCTCACTAATTGAGTTAAATCTTCTGTTTTTATCAATAGTTGCTGCACAAAGATATCCTTTTTTAATTTTAGTTTTAAATGGGAAAAAAAATGGTTTTAAAAAGAAAGGATAGAAACAGGCAAGAACAACTTTTTTAGTCCTAATTTTATATTTATCCGTAAAAGCAATATAACCATCATCAGTACGTTCTAATTTAACAATTTTAGTTTTCTCATATATTTTAATATTATTATCCTTAATAATTTCTTTAAGCCCCATCATATATTTTACAGGATTAAAAACCGCAGTATCATTAACTTTAATCGCATTAATACACGGAAACTTAATAGGTAAGCTATTAAACATCTTATATTTTAAATTATTATAATCTAATAGCTTAGCAATAGCCTCAATTCTACTAAATTCACCCTTTTTATTAGTGAAAACAAAAGAATTATTACTTTCAAAATCACATTTAATGTTATTCTCAATAATTATATCCTTAATAAGTTCAATTGCATCTACTTGAGAAGATAAATATTTTGACGCCGTATCAATATCATATATATCAGAAATTTTTTCATATATTGATCCCTGCAGATATGTCAACTTCCCAGTGGAATTAGAACTCTGACCATAACAAGTTCTAGATGAATCAACCAAACTAACATCATATCCAGAATCCTTCAAAAAATATGCAGAAGAAAGCCCAGTTATTCCACCCCCAATTATTAAAATGTCAGTCTTAATATCATTTTTTAGCGTATTACACTTTTTATCCCGTATACCTTTTAACCAAATACTTTTATTTATCATTTCCTTCACCATTACATAATGTTAAATAATTATAAAAAATAAACTAAAAATAATAAAATTATAAAAAATGGTTGATTTTTAATAGAATTTACTTTTTAAATTATTTACTTTTTATTGAATTTTTTAGAAAATGTGGTATAATGTAGAAAGTTTGTTTAAGGAAGTGTACGTTATGAAGAAAAGAAATATCGCAATTATTGCCCATGTTGACCATGGTAAAACTACATTAGTTGATGAAATATTAAAATCAAGTGGAACATTTAGAGAAAATGAAGATGTAAGTAATATCTCAATGGATTCAAACCAACTAGAAAAAGAAAGAGGTATCACTATATTAGCTAAAACTACCGCTATAGATTACAATGGTTATAGAATTAATATATTAGATACTCCAGGACATGCTGACTTTGGTGGCGAAGTAGAGCGTATCATGAATATGGTTGATGGAGTATTACTAGTTGTAGATGCTTATGAGGGAACAATGCCTCAAACTAGATTCGTATTAAAAAAAGCATTAGAAGCACATGTTAAACCAATAGTAGTAGTTAATAAAGTAGATAAACCAAGTGCAAGATGCTTAGAGGTCGTTGATGAAGTACTAGATTTATTTATAGAATTAGGAGCTGAAGAAGATTGGTTAGACTTTAAAGTTGTTTATGCATCAGCACTAAATGGTACATCAAGCCTAGATCCAGATATTTCCACTCAAACAAAGGGCTTTAAAGAATTATTAGACTTAATAATAGATGAAATTCCAGCACCTAGTGGAGATCCTAATGCACCGCTTCAATTCCAACCAGCATTATTAGATTACAATGAATATGTAGGCAGAATTGGTGTAGGACGTGTACACAATGGTAAAATAAAAGTAGGGCAAATGGTAGATTGTATAAGACTAGATGGCTCTGTAAAACAATTTAGAGTACAAAAATTGTTTGGTTACCTTGGTCTTAAGAGAATAGAAATAGAAGAAGCAGAAGCAGGAGATATTTGCGCAGTCGCAGGACTTAGTGATATATCAGTAGGTGAAACACTATGCGATCCAAATAAAAGGGAACCACTTCCAGTATTACACGTAGATGAACCTACTTTGCAAATGACAATAGGAGTTAATACATCTCCATTTGTAGGAAAAGATGGTAAACTTCTAACCGCAAGAAAGATAGAAGAAAGACTTAACAAAGAGTTACAAAAAGATGTTAGTTTAAGAGTAGAACCAAATGATAGTGAATCGTGGATTGTATCAGGCCGTGGAGAACTTCACTTATCTATATTAATTGAAAATATGCGTCGTGAAGGATTTGAGCTTCAAGTAAGTAAACCAGCAGTAATTATAAAAGAAATAGATGGCGTTAAAATGGAACCATATGAGGAACTTCAAATTGAATGTCCTGATGATACAGTAGGTAGTGTTATTGAACAACTAGGAACACGTGGAGCTATAATGGAATCAATGTCTAACCTAAATGGACAAACAAGACTTATATATACAATTCCATCACGTGGATTAATTGGATTTACAACTAACTTCATGACTTTAACTAAAGGATACGGAATTATAAACCATTCATTTAAAGAATATAGACCTATGGCAACTGTTGATGTTGGTGAACGTCCGCTAGGAGTTCTAGTATCAATGGAAAATGGTAAAGCAACTGCTTATGCATTAGGTGGACTAGAAGACCGTGGAGTTATGTTTATAGAACCAGGTGTAGAAGTATATGAAGGTATGATAGTTGGTGAACATACAAGAGGAAACGACCTTGCAGTAAATGTTGTTAAAGGTAAAAACCTTACAAATGTAAGAGCGTCTGGTTCAGATCATACAGTTGTATTAAAAAGACCTAGACCAATCACACTTGAATATGCACTCGACTATATAAATAGTGATGAATTAGTAGAAGTTACACCACACAACATAAGACTTCGTAAAAGAATTTTAGCATATGTTGAAAGAAAGAAATTTGATGCAAAAAACTAATTTCTTTTTTTCTTGCATTGATGTATAATTAATCTAGGAGTGATAAAATGGAAAAGAAAAACATAGAAGAAGAAAAACAAATACCTTTAAAAAACTATATATATGTAATAGTTATGTTTACACTAGTAATACTTGCAGTTCTAGGATTGAGTACTTGGTATAGAAATTATAAAAAATATGAGTTTAGTACACCAGTAATAAGCGGCAAAGTTCAAGAAATTAGTAAAAATGAATTCAAAGAATATGTAAATAGCCATGATAATTTCTATTTATATATAGGTACAGCTGATAATAAAGCATGTCGTGACCTAGAGATGAATCTAGTTGATTTGCTTAATAAATATAATGTGAAAAATGATACAGTATACTTAAATGCAAGCAACGCAAGTAAAGATGAGATAACAGAATTATTAAAAGAATATGGTTATAATGGTAAAAAAATAACTTATCCAGCATTCTTAGTAGTAAAAGATAATTACGTAATCGCATATCAAATGAAAGATGCTAATAGCTTAACAATTAGAGATATAGAAAAATTAATACAAGCAAGCGGAGTAGTAAAGTAAAATGATAAATATAGTTTTATATGAACCAGAAATACCAACCAATACTGGTAATATTATGCGTACTTGCGTCGCAACTAACACAAGACTTCATTTAATTGAACCTCTTGGATTTTCATTGGACGAGAAAAGTGTAAAGAGAAGTGGAGTAAACTATATTGATAAATTAGAGTATTATGTATATAAGAACTGGGAAGACTTTACTTCAAAAAATAATGGTGAGTATTACTTCTTTACAAGATATGGTCATAAGCCACATTCCTCATTCGATTATAGTGATACTTCAAAAGATATATATTTAATATTTGGCAAAGAATCAACTGGTATTCCAAAAGAAATATTAAGACCTAATATAGATAGATGTATGAGAATACCTATGACTAAAAATGTACGTGCTCTAAACTTATCAAATTGTTGTGCAATAGTAGTCTATGAAGTGCTAAGGCAAAGAAATTATGAAGGATTATTGTTTGATGAGCCTCATAAAGATAAAGATTTTATAAATTTAGATTAAAATATAAAAAAAGTGCTTGACAATAAAATAACTATAGTGATATTATTAATTCACTGAGTTATTTATGGGGCATTAGCTCAGCTGGGAGAGCGCCACGTTTGCACCGTGGAGGTCAGCGGTTCGATCCCGCTATGCTCCACCATAATGTAATTAACCTTGATTTATCAAGGTTTTTATTTGCAAAAAATAATGTTTTATTTAACCAATACTATTGAGTATTGGTTATTTTTAGTTTATATAATTTTTTTGAGGATTGTATAATTGAGTTAATAAATCTTTTTTTCCTTTAAAAAAGTTGACATAAAGTTAAAAAAAATTTATACTTAAATAGTATTAAGATATTAAAATAAGGAGTGAGTATAAAGTGAGAAAAGCAAAATTTAAATTTTCGGAAGTAAATGAAGAAACACCAGAAGAGAAAAAAGAAAAGAAATGGGAAATAATAGGAGTTACAGTTACACTAGTAGTACTTGTAATAGCAATTCTTTATGTTTGGGTAATTAAACCTAAAAAGGATTTACAAGCAAAAGATCAACAGGCATTATTAACTCCATCAATATTCTTTACAGATACAATTAATGGAGATAGGGTATATATAAATGGTAAAATTGTATATTTTGGTAATAAAGATTTTTATTATGTTACCAAAGTTTATCAAAATGGTAAAAACACAAAAACATACCCTTGTGTATCTATAAATTGTAAGACATGTAATCCAGCAACATATAACTTTACACAAACAAAAGCACCAACATATTATGAAATAACAACATATAAAGACAACAAATGTAAAAACAAATCAAGAACATTTAGAACAAAAACTTATCAAAAAACAAATTCAAGTTCAGGGACTTCTCCAAGTAGCCCAAAAGCAGCACTAACAATAACACAACCATCACAAACAACATATACAAAAAATAAATCAGTAGCTGATATTTATTTTAAACATAATCAAAATAAAACAATGTATTATACATTTATGGCATTTAATAATGGCAGTCAAGGGTATACAGATACTTGTCATACAATTGCCAAAGGAGAATCTAAACACTATACCCTTGAGGTTAAACAAACTTCTCCTAAAAGATATGCGATTATAAAATTGTATAGTGATAATAAGTGCAGTAAACTTGTTGATTCAAAACAAACTAAAACATTTACGTATCAAGCACCAAGTAAAGTATATAATAATAATGGGTTTATAATGTTAAAAAGCTATAATTGGAATATTATTCATGACCATTTTGTTGCACAAAAGAGTGGATCAAGTAATTGTATGGATCTAGCATTATCATATGCAGTTACAATGTTAAGAATAGGAAATGGATATTCAAGCAATAATTTAGGAAGTGGCCCTAAAAATCCATATTGTAGGAACTATAAATCTTATGGAGCAACAGAAAATCTCCTATTAAATGCAAAAACAAATAAAAAACCAAGAGATACACATGATTTATATGAAAAAATAATTCAAGAAATAAATGCAGGTAGACCATCAGTTGTTTATATTAATGGATCTCACGGACAACATTATGTAACAATAATTGGATATAGATCAGGTGTAAATGCAAGAACAATCACATGGAAAGATGTTATGGTACTAGATCCAACAGGAATGAAGAGACTTACGCTATATGAAATTACCTCAAAAGGATCATTTAGAAAATATAATGGGAAATATAGACTATTTACATGGCCGGCAAATAGCAATGGTAAATTCTGTAACGGGAAATTCTAATAATACATAAATTATTGGCAAAGCAAGTGTAAACACGCTTGCTTTTAGTTTACATAAAAATAAGAAAATGATATTATAAAATTGAAGGTGATAATATGAATGATAAAAACAAAAATGAAGTAATTAAGTGGTCTACTAGAATAACAAGCTTATTTCTAAGTACAGTAACCGCAGTAACAATGGCTGGTTGTAAATTAAATAAAAATAAAAATAATAATGAAAACACAATTACAACCACTTCAATATCAATGGAGTCAGAAAACACTTCACCTATAAGTGAATCATTACCAGATACAGACACAGTTGAAATTACAAAATTAGAAGCTGAGCAAAGAAGGAAAATACAAGATGAAAAAGAATACAAAAAATTAAAACCAGAACTAGATAATGCTATAAAAAAATATCCGAGTGAGGTTCAAAAAGAATTAAAGGAACTTTTCGATACAGTGTATACAAATTATGATGATGTTTATAATTTATTAAAATTCAGTAAAATACCCAAGAAGGAAGAACTGATAAACAATTTATTAATAAACCCACTAAAAAATAATATTAAAACAATTAAATTTACAAATACAGGATCAAGTAGTTATTTTGATTATGATAAGAAAGAAATTTGTATTGCAAAGGAAAATGAAAAAGTAAGAAAAAATGTACTTTTTGAAGAAATAATTCATTCAACACAAATGAATGTAATAAACAAATTAGATTCAACAACTGCTGAATATTGTAACTGGGGTGAAGGTGAGGCAAATGCATGGGCATATATGTTAACTTATCCAACTATAGAAAATGAATCCGATGTGCTTTTCTATCCTGAAAAAGGAAATGAAGATAAGATGTATACTTTCTTTGGCACAGGTAATTCATTTTACACTCTAGCAACTAGATACTATATGCAATTGTTAACGTTAGTTGGATATGATGCTGTAGAAGAATTTAAAAAGAATCCAGACTCATCAAAAATTGTAGAAATATTATCTTCCAAATATGGAATAGATGGAAAAACATATTATGATAATATGCAAAAAGTAACTGAGTCAGCTATGAATTATGAAGACTCAAAAAATATAGATTTATTGGTAGGAAATGAAGAAATCTATTTTAAATGCTTAGAAAAAAAATTAGCTTCTGCAAACAGTAATGATGAAGTCCTAGAACTATTTAATTATTCAAGATATTATAATAGCCAATATGCTGGACTATATCAGACATATAAAGGTGGAAGATACGTTAGCGAAAAATATTTGAGTGCTAAAGAAAACTATTTAAAAAATTTGTTTTTAAAAGTAGAAGATACAGGAGCATTGAATGGATTGGCATCTGATTCAGATGAACGATTTAAAATATTTTATGCTATAATGAATCCGGAAGTTGATATACATAATGAAGGTAAGCAACCAGTATCATTAGCAACATCTAAAATAACATATGATGGAACTTATGTAGGAATAAGCAATTCAAAATCTTCAGTAAATATTAATACTGAAACAAGAATAATTACACCTGCTAGTAAAAACACGATTGGATACAATATTTTTAGTACTCAAAGTGAACAAAAAGTAAGATAATAATTAAGGTTCTTTTTTACAAATAGATTAATATAATTTAGTGTAGAAAGGAATGAGTTAATAATTATGGAAACACTTAAAGTATCCAGCAAATCAAATCCTAATAGTGTTGCGGGAGCACTAGCTAATGTATTTAGAGAAAAAGGAACTGTAGAAATACAAGCAATAGGTGCAGGAGCTCTTAATCAAGCAATTAAAGCAATTGCTATCGCAAGAGGATTTGTTGCACCATCAGGTAAAAACTTAATATGCATACCAGCATTCTCTGATATAACAATAGAAGGAGAAGAAAGAACTGCAATAAAATTAATAGTAGAGGCAAGATAGCCTCTTTTTCTTTTAAAAAAATTGATTTTGCTAAAAATGTGTGCTATTATCTTTATAGGATAAAGAGGAGTGATACAAATGGAAAATCAAAAATTTGAAATTGAAATAGATGGAATTTTAAAAGAAGCAACAGTATTAAAAGTAGTAAATATAGATGATAGAAAGTATGTGGTTTATACAGTAGACAGTTCTATAGAAAACGCAGATGTATATGCATCTGAAGTAATAAAAGATCAAGAAGGATATGATAAATTAATAGATATTGAGGATCCTAAGATCAGACAAAATATCTTTGAAATAGTAAATATTATATTTTCGTAATAGGATGTGATAAAATGAACATTAGGGACACATTAAATGAAGAAATAGAAAAAATAAATGCCGAAAAAGAAGAATCAGAAGAGAGAATAGCCGAATTACAAGCACAGATAGAAAGCCTTAGTAAGGAATTAGAAAAGAAAAGAAGAATGACTGACATACTTAAACAAGCACTTGCAAATATAGACGCATTAGAAGAAGAAATAAAAGAAACTTCAAAAGAAGAAGAAATTGTAGAAGAAAAGCAACCTATACAAGAAGAAAAGGATTCTAAATTAAAATTTAATACAGTACAGAAAGCAAAAGCAAGACTATGTCAATTAGGAGTTGCAGTTAAAAGTAAAATTCCTACTGCTGCAGATATAAAAGAAAAATTAGCTTCTGCTGCAATAAGTGCCGGTTATATGCTTGAAACAACAAGAGACAATATAGAAAATTTTACATCCGAATTGATAGAAAGATTTACAGAACAAAGAGAAAAGTATGAACAAAAAATAATGGAATCCAAAAAAGCCAAAGAAGCCAAAAGAACTGTTGAAAAAGCCCAGTATGAAAGTGATAACATACTAAACTTTAATCCTAGACAACCAGAAGCAACAAAATCATCAAAACTGGGAATAGTATCAAAAAAAGTAATAGATACGCTAAAACTAACTAATATAGATTTAAAAATAGAAAAAGCATTCTTAGAAGCAGGCATATCAGTAAAAAATTATGTAGAAAAAACAACTGATATAATTAATAACAAAGTAGAAAAAATTAGAAGTATTCCATCTAATGCAATAGAAAAATATCAACAGTGGAAACAAGGAAGAATAGATAAAAGGACTGAATTACAAAATCAAATTAACAGTCTAAAAGGAATGAAAGCACGAGTACTTAATGCGCAAGATCCTATAGCTGAACAGCTAGTTGAACAACCTGCAAAAACAATGTAATAGTAACAATAGTAAAGGCATACTTTACTATTTTTTTCATATAATAAAAGTAAGAAGTTAAAAAAAATCAAACAAAGATTTGACAAAGTTCGATTTTTATGTTATAATACAGACACATTTGGAAAATAGGGGTTCCAGTAATAAAAGAATTTAGGGGGTTGAATACAAATGAAACAAGGATATATTTTTGAATACCTTAATGAGAATGACTTTAGAAAAAAAGAAAGAACAGTAAGAAAGTATAACATGCTTGCTTATAAAAAATTAACATTTGAATATTATCCAGAAATGAGAAATGGTAATTTCTTAGGAGAAGTAGTAAGTGTAAATAAAAAAGAGAAAACTAAAGACTATGAATTAAAACTTCCTACAGATGAATTATTTGCAAAAGTTCATGGTGAAATAAGACTTCATTACACTGTATATGATGACAAAAACATTATATTACTTACAAATATAACTCCAGAAGGAATATTAGATGAAGCTCATAGAGCAGAATTATCTACTTATAAAGGTGTTATGATTTCTAAATCAAATCCAGAAAAAGATATGTTTAAAATAAATTTATTAAATATGTTACAAAAATAGCCAATTATGACTATTTTTTTTTATTTAAAAATTGTATAATTATACTAGGTGATGATAGTGAAAAATAATAAAGGATTTACATTAGTAGAAACGATAGCAGTTATTATTATATTAGGAGTTATATTGTCAATAGCAGTACCTTCTATAACAAACGTAGTAAAAAGTACAAATAAAAACAGAATGATATCAGATGCAGAAACATTTGCAAGTAAAGCAAAGGAAATGTATGAAAGTGATACAATAGGAATCGATATAAATGATAAATCATTGAAAGAAATTACTGAACTTAGAAAATCACCATTTGGTAAAGAATATTGTACTAATACTAATGATTCAACAGTTACATGTATTGAGAAAGATAAAAATGTAACTTGCAACGTAGTGCTTAAAGATGAAAATGGAAACCAAGTTAAAATAACTGATGGAAAAGTTGATTTTTCTACTGGAAACGGAGGCTGCTTAAATGGATAAAAAAGGGTTTACACTAATTGAGTTAATATTAGTAATAGGAATAATAGGAGTAATACTAGCCTTTGCAATACCAAATGTAACAACAACATTAGAAAAGAATAAAAAGGATCAAATGATCGCAGATGCAAAAGATATGGCGGAAAAAGCTAAGAACTATATTTTGATAAAGGGATGTCAAGATGGTGATTTGTATCTTAAAAAACTTGATAAAAATAAAGAAATAAAAGACAGTCCATATGGTGGAGAATATAATAGAGACAAGTCATATGTAAGAGTTGAATGTAATAACAACAAATATTCTATATTTCTAACATCAAAAGATAATAATGTGACTTTATCTGATTTTGATAATATTAATCCAGTTGAATTAAGTAAATTAAATAGTGATAAAAAGTATGATTATATAAAAGTAAATTAGCACAACAAAATAATGTAAATATTGTCAATTTATTAGTTGTTGTAATTGACTGAAAAACTTTTTTGTGATAGTATTAATACATAAGATAGAAAGGAAGATAGAGATGAAAAAAACAAATAAAAAAGGATTCACATTAGTTGAATTATTAGCCGTTATAGTTATATTAGGGGTATTACTAATGATTGCAGTACCAGCAATTCAAAATGTAATTAATAAATCAAAAAAGGATGCATTTATTGATCAAGCAAAATTAGCTGTTGAAAATGTTGAAACTATGATTAGTGTTAGTGAAGTGACAATGCCAGCAGGCAAAGACTCATGTGATATTGCATTAAGTGATATTAAATTAGACAGGGGAAGTTGGACTGGATATACTGGAAAAGTAACTGTAAGTAAGAATACTGGTAATAGTGACAAATTGTATATGGCAAAAATTACTATAAGTAATGGAACATATTCAATTACTAATGGTGATACAACAACAACTGCTGTTGATTCTAAAACAAATACAGTTGATAATGTTACTACTACTACTTGTACTTGGTATGGACAATAATTAATTTAGGTCTAATTTAGACCTTTTTCTTTTGCCAAAATTTTGATATACTTTTATTGGTGATAAATATGTTAATAATAGGATCTCATGTATCTTTCAATAAAGAAACACAACTACTAGGTAGTCTAAAAGAAGCTCTTGAATATGGAGAAAACACATTTATGTTTTATACAGGAGCACCACAAAATACTAATAGATGTAGTATTAATGATGGATTAACTTTAGAAGCATTAACTTTAATGAAATCAAATAATATTGATTATTCAAAAGTAATAGTACATGCTCCATATATAATAAATCTTGCTAATAGAAAAGAAGAAGATAAGTTCAATTTTTCAATAAGATTTTTAACTGAAGAGGTAGAACGCTGTGATAAGTTAGGTATTAAATATATGGTTCTTCATCCAGGAAGTCATGTTGGATGTGGAATAGATACTGGTATAGAAAACATAATAAATGGTTTAAACACTATTTTAGATAATACTTCATTTGAAGATAATAATGTGACAATACTTCTTGAAACAATGGCAGGAAAAGGTACTGAAGTAGGCAGTAACTTTAATGAAATAAAAAGAATAATAAATGGTGTCAATAATAAAAATAGAATTGGTGTATGTATGGATACATGTCATTTAAATGATGCTGGTTATGATGTTACAGATTTTGATTTATTACTCGATGAATTTGATAAAGAAGTAGGACTATCTTATTTAAAATGCATTCACATTAATGATAGTAAGAACCCTAAAGGAGCTAGAAAAGATAGACATGAAAATATAGGATTTGGTTACATTGGTTTTGATGCTTTAATAAATATTATTTATAATAAAAGAATCGAAGATATTCCTAAAATACTTGAAACACCATGGGTAGGAGAATATCCCCCATATAAAGAAGAAATAGAAATGATTAAAAATAAAGAGTTTGATCCAGAATTAAAGGAGAAGCTAGAAAACATCTAAAGCACTTAAAAAGTGCTTTTTTTTGAACTTTTTTAGGAAAAAATAAATATATATGTAATATTTATAATAGAAGTAATAGAAAAGGAGAAAAAACATGATAGAAAACAAAATAATATTATTTGAAAATCAAGAAGTAAAATTAGAAGTAAATATGAAAGATGAAACCGTATGGTTATCACTAGAGCAAATGGCAGAGTTGTTTAGCAGGGATAGAACGGTTATTGTTAGACATATAAACAATATTTTTAAAGATAATGAATTAGATAAAAATGAGGTATGTGCAAAATTTGCACATACCACTAAACATGGTGCAATATCGGACAAAAGTCAAACCAGAGAATTAATTTATTATAATCTTGATATGATAATCAGTGTTGGTTATCGTGTAAAATCTAAAAATGGTGTTATATTTAGAAAATGGGCAACAAAAGTTTTAAAAGATTATATGATTAAAGGATATGCAGTTAATCAAAAAAGATTAGAATATCTTGAAAAAACAATTAAATTAATAGATATTGCAGGAAGAATGGATGCCGAATTAAAAGGTAGTGAAGCTTGGGAAATAATTAAAGTAATAAATAACTATTCAAGTGCCCTAAGTTTACTTGACGATTATGATCATAGAAGAATAACCAAACCAATGGGTACTAAAAATGATAAACAAGTTACCTATGAAGATTGTATGAATATAATTGGTAAACTTAAATTTAATAGTGATAGCAATTTATTTGCACTAGAAAGAAATGAAGGTTTAAAAGAAGTTATAGGTACTATATATCAATCTTTTGATGGTAAGGATTTATATTCTACTATAGAGGAAAAAGCAGCTAATTTCTTATATTTAATTACAAAAAATCATACTTTTATTGATGGCAATAAAAGAATAGCTGCCACACTATTTATATATTTTCTAGAATTCTACAATATTCTTTATAATGAAAATGGACAAGTTATAGATAATAATACACTTGTTGCAATTACACTACTTATAGCGCAGTCTAATCCTAAAGAAAAGGAAATATTAATTGCTTTAGTAATGAACTTCTTAAATAATAAATAATTAATAAATTGCAATAAAAAAGATAAATCAATTCAATTTATCTTTTAAATCTGTATAAATTTTATATAAAGAATCAAACACTTGAGGTCTTAATTTTTCTTTTAATTCTAGAATTAAATCATTAGGATTTCCCCTATAAAATTCTCTCCAATAATTTTTTGCATATAAGTATAATACTTTAACTTCATCATCATTTAAACTAATATTTTTTCTTTTTGAATATTGAATTATATCATCCTCAGTTAACTTATTTATATAATCTCTTATTATAATTTCGTACATAAAATTCCTCCTATAAAATTATATGAAATAACTTTTAAAATATTAGGCAAACTAATAGTGGTGAATAATATGTTTAGAAAAAACAAATTAAAAAAGAATAATAAATCTATAGAAGATAAAAGATTTACATTTTTAGAGGTGATAGTTGTATTATCATTTGCCTTTATAGCAATCAACCTATTTAGAATAATAATAGTTGATAAAGAAATATATACAAAAAACTTATCGGTTTTAACATCTTCAACAGTATATGGTGATACACCACCTAGAGGAAGAATATATGATAGAAACCATAAGTTATTAGTAGATAATAAATCTATTCCAGTTATTTTATATAAAAAACCTAAAAAAATAACTTCTAAGGAAGAAATAGATCTAGCATATAAAATATCTAAAGTAATAGACGTTGATTACTCTAAACTAGATAAAATTAATCTTAAAGAGTTTTGGATAGAGCAAAACAAGACTCTTGCGAATAAAAAAATCACAGATGAAGAGTGGAATAAGTTAAAAAATAGAAAATTAAATATGGAAGAGATAAGAAAGATAAAACTAGATAGAATTACAGATGAGGAATTATCTTCATACAATGATTTGGATAAAGAATCTGCATATATTTACTACCTAATGAATAAGGGATATTCTTATCAAGAAAAAATAATAAAAAAAGAAAACATAACAGATGAAGAAATGGCATACATCGCAGAACACAAAGATAAATTATCTGGATTTGATGTATCATATAAATGGACAAGAGTTTATCCATATGGAGATATTTTTAGAACTATTTTAGGGAATGTCTCAACAATAAGTGCAGAAGACAAAAAAGAATATTTAAGCAAAGGCTATTTGTTAAGTGATGAAGTAGGAGTAAGTTATCTAGAAAAACAATATGAAGATATATTAAAGGGTGAGAAAGCAACTTATAAACTAGAGAATAACAACCTAGTTTTAAAAACCGAAGGCAAAAGAGGTAATGACATTGTACTAACAATAGATATAAATCTTCAAAAAGAAATAGAAGCTATACTAGAAGAAGAGGTTGTAAAAGCAAAAAAAGAGCCTGCGACTGATTACTATAATAGAAGTTATGTTGTAATACAACAACCAAATACAGGTGAAATACTTGCAATGAGTGGGAAACAAGTAGTTAAAAGTGGAAAAGAATATAAAGTATATGATGTTACTAGTGGTATAGTAACTAATCCGATGACACCAGGGAGTGTAGTTAAGGGTGCATCTATGTTAGTAGGATACAATACATCTGCCATAAAGATGGGAGAGAGAATGAATGATTCTTGTATTAAAATATATATGAAGCCAAAAAAATGCTCATGGAAGACTCTAGGAAGAATTAATGATATAGATGCTCTTGCATATTCTTCAAATATTTATCAGTTTAAAACCGCGATGAAGGTAGATGGTTATAACTATACATATAATGGAAAATGGCAAGCAAAAAAAGAATCATTTGATGCATATAGAGATATATTTAAACAATTTGGTTTGGGGGTAAAAACAGGAATAGACTTACCAGTAGAAAGTGTTGGTAACATAGGAAAAAACTATAGTTCAGACTTATTACTTAACTTTGCGATAGGTCAATATGATACATATACCGCAATGCAGTTATCTCAATATATTAATACATATGCATCAAACGGAGTAAGGTATCAACCCCATTTATTAAAAAGCGTTTATTCTAGTAGTAGTAATAATGAACTAGGTGAATTAATGTATGAAGTTGATCCAATTGTACTAAACAAGGTAAATGTTAAAGATGAATACATAGAAAGGGTACAAAAAGGTCTAAGGGCAGTTATAAAATATGGACTTGGTAAAAATATAATGGGAAATATGAAAGATGGTAGTGGTAAAACAGGAACCAGTGAATCATTCCTAGATACAGATTTAGATGGTAAAGTCGATACAGAAACACTATCAAATGCATTTGTTGGGTATGCACCTACAAAAGATCCTGTTATGAGTATTACAGTAACATCTCCAGATTTAGTAAATCCAAACAGTAAATCTAGAAGGAGAAGCTATCTAAATCATCGCTTGACCAAGCTAATTTCCAACAAATTCTTCGAAATATACAATAATAGTTAAAAAACTTTTGGCAAAATCCAAATTATCTGGTATAATACCAATAGAAAACGAGGAGGGATAATAATGGCAAAGGTAGGAAATAGACAAAATAAAACTCTAGTATGTACAGTTTGTAGTTCAGAAAACTATCGTACAGACAAGAATGTAAAAAATACAACTGATCGTTTAGAATTAAACAAATATTGTCCAAAATGTCAAAAACATACAACACATAAAGAAAAGAAATAGTTATAAAAATTCAGGGAGTTTATAAGTGGAAAAAATAACTAATGTAAGACTAAGAGAATCGACAATAAAAAAATTAAACACAAGTGAATCAAAAGATTCAAATAAAAAAGAAAAAACGAAAATAAGAAACAATCCCAAAAGAAAGGGGAGAATATACAATGATTAATGTAAATGATATAAAAAATGGAATGACAGTTAAAATAGACAACAATATCTATACAGTAGTAGAATTTCAACATGTTAAACCAGGTAAAGGTTCAGCCTTTGTTAGAACTAAATTAAAAAATATAAGAACTGGTGCAACTACAGAAATTACATTTAATGCTGGAGTAAAAATAGAAACTGCACGTGTTGAAAAACAAAACATGCAATTCTTATATAGTCAAGGTGATACATATTACTTTATGAATATGCAAACTTATGACCAAATTGAACTTAATAAATCTTCACTTGGAGATAATGCTAAATTCTTAAAAGAAAACTTAGAAGTAATTATCTCTTTCTATGAGGGAGAAGTTGTAGGAGTAATTTTACCAGATAAAATAGAATACCTTATAACTAAATCAGATCCAGGTGTTAAAGGAAATACTACATCAACTGCAATGAAAGATGCTGAACTAGAAACAGGAATGGTTATAAAAGTTCCAATGTTTATTAGTGAAGGTGAAAGAATTCTTGTATCAACTGCAGATGGAAAATATGTATCAAGAGCGTAAGCTCTTTTTTTGTTTATAAGAATAATAGCTTATTTTACTAAATACGGACTAAATGTTAAAAAAGCATCTATTGTAAAAAGGGTTATTAAAACATAGCTTACAGGTCTAGGAATTTTTGCTATAAATTTATCTAAAATTGGCTTAATTATATAGATAATTAAAAGTGAAGATATTCCCCAAATAAAAGACATTTTTAATGAAGTATATCTAAATATTGAAAAGGGCCCATTACTATAATCCCAAAAAGTAACTCTAAATAACTTTTCTATTAAAATACCGCTAATAAGTTCCATAAAAGATAATATTATAAAACCAATTAAAAATACAATAATAGGTTTAGAAATTTTATTTAATTTAAATGTTTTATTTACAAGTTTATATAAATATATAACAATACAAACACAAATTCCATAAATAGGAGTCCACCATCCAAAGAAAATTCCACTATCTTTTGTAACGTAAAAGAAGTTTTCTATAAAATGTCCAAGGATAGAAAATAAAAAGAAAGTATTTACATAATACATATAATCACCATTAATATAATGTATATTAGTAACAAAAATTATTCTTGTTAAATATAAATATTTGTGGTATTCTAACTAACGTGAAGGAGAATATCAGATGGAAAATTTAGAAAATATAAATTTAGGAAAATATACAGGTGAGTTCCTATGCTTAGACAAAATGCATATTAATGATAAAGACTACCTATATTTAATGGGTTATAACACACCAGAATTATTAGTTGTAGAACAAAGAAATGATGAACTAATACAGTCAAGTAAAGAAACAACTAAAGTAATGATGAAAGAATTCACAAAAAGACTAATTTCTAAGCAGAATGATTAATAAAATAACCTAAATTATTGAAATACTAAAATAATTATGCTATATTTAATAATGTTGAAAGCAAATGCGAAAGACGTAATTAAGTAATTCTTTAAAAGAGAGTCTAGTATGGTGAAAATAGACAAAGATAGCTTAATTAAGATCACTTTCAAGTGCGTTTTATGGATAAGATAAAAACGGTAACGCGTTATAGTTTTAAGTGCATAGTTTAACTATGAATTAAGGTGGTAACACGGTAACTCGTCCTTTTGCAAGGAACGAGTTTTTTTAATTTAAGGAGGGAATTATGAAGGAAATATTTAAAGAACTTTCAAAAGAAAAAGTAAGCAGAGTAGAAGATGAAATTAATGAAAATTGGAAAAAAATGGACATTCTAGATAAATGCATAGAAGGAAGAACTAAAGACTTTGTCTTCTATGATGGACCTGCAACTGCGAATGGTATGCCTGGACTTCATCATATGGTAGCAAAATTCTTAAAAGATGCATTTTGTAAATACCATACAATGAAAGGTGAAAGAGTTCTAAGAAAAATAGGTTGGGATACTCATGGTTTACCAGTAGAAGTACAAGTAGAAAAGAAATTAGGCTTTAAAGATAAAACTGATATTGAAAAATTCGGAATTAAAGAATTTAATGAAGAATGCCGTAAAACTGTTTGGGAAAATGAAAAAGCTTTCGCAGATCTTACAACTAAAATGGGACAATTCATTGACCTAGAAAATAGATATATAACATATGATAATAATTATATTGAAACAGAGTGGTGGATATTAAAGAAATTCTTTGATGAAGGATTATTCTATGAGGGTGCTAAAATACTTCCATATTGTACAAGATGTGGAACAGGACTTGCTTCTCATGAAGTAGCGCAAGGATATAAAGAAATATCTGTTGATACAGTAATAGTTCCAATGAAGAAAAAAGATGAAGAAAATACATACTTCTTAGTATGGACAACAACACCTTGGACATTGATAGCAAATGTTGCACTTTGTGTTAATCCAAACGAAGAATATATTAAAGCCTCATCACAAGGTTATAATTTTATAGTTGCAAAAAAACTTGCGAATAAAGTTTTAGGTGATGACTATGAAATACTTGAAACATATAAGGGTAGTGATCTAGAATATACTGAATATGAACAATTACTACCATTCTTAAGTGTAGATAAACATGCTTTCTATGTTACATGTGATAATTATGTAACTATGGAAGATGGTACTGGTATAGTGCACTTAGCTCCTGCGTTTGGTGCTGATGATGCAAATGTTGGCAAAAAATATGGATTACCTTACTTAAATCCAGTTGGAGAAGATGGATGTTATACAGATGGTCCATGGAAAGGTATGAGAGTATTTGATGCCGACGAAGTAGTAATTAAATACTTAAAGGAAAATGATAAACTATTTAAAAAACAAAGAATGGTACACAACTATCCACATTGTTGGAGATGTGATACACCACTTCTATATTATTCAAAGCCAAGTTTCTATTTAGAAGTGACTAAAATAAAAGATAAAATAATAGAAGCAAATAAAACTGTTCATTGGTTTCCAGAATATGTTGGAGAAAAAAGATTTGGTAATTGGCTAGAAAATTTAAATGATTGGGCAATTTCAAGAAGTAGATATTGGGGTACACCATTACCATTATGGAGATGTAGTTGTGGTCATGATGAAATGATAGGTTCACGTAAAGAACTAGCAGAAAAAGCAATTGAAAACATTGATGAATCAATAGAACTTCATAGACCATATGTTGATGATGTACATATAAAATGTCCAGAATGTGGTGGAGTAATGACTCGTGTTAAAGATGTAATTGACTGTTGGTTTGACTCAGGTTCAATGCCTTTTGCACAATATCATTATCCATTTGAGAACAAAGAACTATGGAAAACACAATTCCCTGCAGATTTTATCGCAGAAGGAATAGATCAAACACGTGGTTGGTTCTACTCACTTATGGTAATTTCAGTATTTGTAACAGGAAAATCTCCATATAAAAATGTATTAGTAAACGAATTACTACTTGATAAGTATGGAAAGAAAATGCATAAATCAAAAGGTAATTCAGTTGAACCATTTAGCTTAATTGAAGAATATGGCGCAGATACAATTAGATGGTATCTACCATATGTATCACCTGTATGGACACCAATTAAATTTGATGAAGACGGATTAAAAGAGGTTTATTCTAAATTCTTCAATACATTAAAAAACACATATAACTTCTTTGCACTATATGCAAATACAGATGAAGTTGATGCAAGAAAATTAAAAGTTAAATATGATGATTTAGAAGAAATAGATAAATGGTTATTATCTAAATATAATAAATTAGTAAAATACACAACAGATGCATATGAAGAGTATGACTTAAATAAAGTTGTAAGAAGTATTACTGACTTTGTCTCAGAAGACTTATCAAATTGGTATATAAGAAGAAATAGAAGAAGATTCTGGGCACATGACTTAGATACTAGTAAAAAAGCAGTTTATAAAACAACATACGATGTATTAGTAGGACTTACAAAACTGATAGCACCAGTAGTACCTTTCATATCAGAAGAAATCTATACTGCACTTACCAATCAAGAAAGTGTTCATCTAGCAAAATTCCCTAAATGTGATGATAAATTAATAGATGAAAAAATAGAAGAAAAAATGGATTTAGTAAGAGATTTAATATCACTTGGAAGAAATGTAAGGGAAGAAGCAAAAATTAAAGTAAGGCAACCAATAAGTGAAGCTATATTAGATGGTAAAAATAAAAATATAATTGGAGACTTAACAGAACTAATTAAAGAAGAGTTAAATGTTAAAGAAATTAAGTTTGTAGATGACTTATCCATTTATATGAATTATGAAGTAAAACCTAACTTTAAAGTATGTGGACCACTATTAGGTTCCTCAATAAAGTCATTCCAAGGTTATGTTAAGAACTTTAATTATGGTGATATAAAGAACCTTGAAGAAGGAAACGAAGTTAAAATCAACTTAGATGGTAAAGAAATTACAATTACTTATGACATGTTAGATGTTAGAATAACTTCAAAAGAAGGGTTCAATTCAACACATGAAGGAAATAACTTCATAGTACTTAATACAACATTAAATAAAGATTTAATTAATGAAGGAATTGCAAGAGAATTAATAAGCAAAATACAACAACTAAGAAAAAATAAAGACTTTAACATAGTAGATAGAATAAACATCTATTATAGTCATAATGATGAAATTGAAGAAGCAATAGAAGAGTATAGGGACATGATTATGAAAGATACTCTTGCAGAACAAATAGATGAAAGAAATGACTTAACTGAAGAATTCAATATTAATGGAATAGAAGTAAAATTAGATGTTGTAAGAAGATAAAATATAAAGTAGAAATTAATTTTTCTACTTTTTTGATGCATATTTTGTCGAATTTAGCACTCTCTATTGACAAGTGCTAAAAAATGAGTATAATTATACTTAAGAGGTGAGAAATATGTATCAAGAACAAAAAGAAGAAAATGTACTTAGTAAATATGGTAGAAATATTACTGAGGACGTTAAAAAAGGAAAAATTGATCCAGTAATAGGACGTGATGAAGAAATCAGAAGTATTACTAGGATTTTATCTAGAAAAACAAAAAATAATCCAGTACTAATCGGTGAACCAGGTGTTGGTAAAACTGCAATAGTAGAAGGTCTTGCCCTAAGAATAGTAAAAGGAGATGTACCAAGTAGCCTAAAAGGTAAAACAATATGGGAACTAGATATGGCTAGCTTAGTAGCGGGAGCCAAATACCGTGGTGAGTTTGAGGAAAGATTAAAAAATGTTTTAAATGAAATTAAAAAAAGCAATGGAGATATAATCATGTTTATTGATGAAATACACATGATTGTAGGTACAGGTGCAGAAGGAGCAATGGATACATCTAATATATTAAAGCCAATGCTTGCTCGTGGTGAAATTCATGTTGTAGGAGCAACTACATTAAATGAATATAGAAAATATATTGAAAAAGATGGAGCACTAGAAAGACGTTTTCAAAAAATTAAAGTCTCAGAACCAACAGTAGAAGATACAATTACAATACTTAGGGGATTAAAGGAAAGATTTGAAATACATCATGGTGTTACTATCCAAGATAAAGCGTTAATTGCCGCAACAACATTATCTAATAGATATATCACAGATAGATTTTTACCAGATAAAGCAATAGACTTAGTAGATGAAGCCTGCGCAACTATAAGAGTTCAAATGGATTCAGTTCCAACTGAACTAGATAAATTAACACGTGATATCATGAGATTACAAATAGAAAAACAAGCACTAAAAAAAGAAAAAGATGATATTTCTATTAAAAGAGTAAATGATATTAGTGAAAAACTTGTTAATATGCAAGCAAAAGAGAAAGAACTAAAAGAAGCTTGGGATAAAGAAAAAAACATCAATGATAAAATAAAAGCTAAAAAAAGAGAAATAGAAAAAGCTAAGTTTGAATTAGACCAAGCAGAAAATGAATATGATCTAGAAACTGCTGCTAGATTAAGACATGGTGATATACCTAGACTAGAAAAAGAATTAGAGGAATTAACTAATCTAGAGAAAAATAAAATACTTAGTGATACAGTAACGGCTAATGACATCGCAACAGTTATATCTAAATGGACTAACATTCCAGTAAGTAAATTAATAAGTAGTGAAAAAGAAAAATTACTTCACTTAAAAGAAAATATGGAAAAACGTGTTATGGGACAAGATGAAGCATTAACATTAGTTAGTGATGCTATAATAAAAAGTAGGAGTGGAATAAAAGATCCTAATAGACCAATTGGTTCATTTATATTCCTAGGACCAACTGGTGTAGGTAAAACTGAAGTTGCTAGAACACTAGCATATGAATTATTTGATGATGAAAAACATATGATAAGAATTGATATGAGTGAATATATGGAAAAATTCAGTGTATCAAGACTTATAGGTTCTCCACCAGGATATGTAGGATATGAAGAAGGTGGTCAACTAACAGAGGCAGTAAGAAGAAATCCATACAGTATAGTACTATTTGACGAAATAGAAAAAGCACATCCAGAGGTTTTAAACTTATTACTTCAAATACTAGATGATGGTAGAGTAACTGATTCAAATGGTAGAACAGTAGACTTCAAAAATACAATTATAATAATGACATCTAACCTTGGTAGTGAACATATACTAGATGGTCATAAAGAGGAAGTTATGAATGAAGTAAAACATCACTTTAGACCAGAATTTATAAATAGGGTAGATGAAATAATTGTATTTAATCCACTTGATAAAGAAGCTATTTCTAAGATATTAATAAAAATAATTAAAGATATAGAAAAAAGACTAAAAGATGATAATATTAAATTAGATATTAGCGACAGTGCAAAAGATTATCTAGTAGAAAATGGATATGATCCTGCGTTTGGTGCAAGACCACTTAAAAGATTAGTAGGTAGAACAGTAGAAGTACTTCTATCTAACATGATAATAAATAATGAAATTAAACCTAACTCTACATATTTAATAGATTATAAAAATGATAAATTTGTAATCGAAAAAGAATAGTAAATAAGTGTAAAGTACTAAAACAAAACTTTTACATATAATATTATAATGTGATACAATTAATATGTGATTTATCACTGGTCTTGATTTGACAATTATTCTCTCTTAATTAATATTTAATAGAAATAACTAGTTCAAGAAGATCTAATATTAAGTAAGGAGGAAAATATGCCAGAATACAAAGACAAAGTTATTAAATGTACTGACTGTGGAGAAGAATTCATCTTTACAGCTGGGGAACAAGCTTTCTATGCTGAAAAAGGTTTCAATAATGAACCTAAAAGATGTAAACCATGTCGTGAAAAAAGAAAACAAGAAAAAAAAGAGAATAAGTAATTATATAGAGATGAAAATCTCTTTTTTTCGTGGTATAATTTAATTAGAATAGGTGTTGATAGTATGAAAAAGAAATTATATATGTTAATAACAATATTATGTATGTTACTAACTCTATATCCAACCTCTATATTTGCCTTATCAAAAAAAGAAGTGAAATTAAGCAAATGTGTAGATGGTGATACTGCAAGGTTTATATTAAATAAGGAAGAAATAAAAGCAAGGTTTCTAGCTATAGATACTCCAGAGTCTGTTCATCCAACCAAGGGAGTAGAACCATATGGAAAAGAAGCAAGTGAATATACTTGTAATGCCCTTAAAAACGCAAAAAAAATCACTATAGAGTATGATTCGGATAGTGATAAAACAGATAAATATAAAAGGCATTTAGTTTGGGTTTATGTAGATGATGTACTATTACAGAAGACCCTAATAGAAAAAGGATATGCTAAAGTTGCTTATCTATATGGAAAATATCAATATACAGATGAATTAAAAGAAACAGAAGAAAAAGCAAAAGCATCAAAAAAAGGCATTTGGTCACTTGATAATACCGAAACCGAAACAAAAAAAGAAAATACTTCAAAAAGTAAAACCTCAAAAAAAAGTACGAAAAAAAATAAAAATACCAACAGTATAGATAAATTATTAACTGATTTCTGTGAAATTTTAGAGAAAATATTAGATTTTTTCACTGATTTAGCAAATGCTATGGTATAATTAATGTATAAGTTTTTAGGAGGGTTTGTTATGAAAGAACAAAATGGAACAAAAAAAGAAAAAATACAAGGAATTATTATAGCGGTATTGGCAATAATTATAGTTATTGGAGGATCATTCTTTGCTTCTGAATTAAAATATTGTAAATCAAATAGTAAAGATGTAGAATTAGAAGAAATTGGGATGACTGAATTTACTACATTATTAAATGGAGAATCTGCAGAAATTATTTATCTTGCAAGACCTGGATGTGCTTTCTGTCAAAAACAAGAGCCAATAGTAAAACAAATTATTGCTGAACACGATGTAGTATTCCATTATTTAAATACTGATAATTTAACACAAGATCAATTTAATACAATTATTGATTTAGATGAAGATGAAAGTCTATTTGGTGAGAATGGTAAAAACTTTGGAACACCTACTGTATTAATTGTAAAAGAAGGAAAAATTGTTGATGCACAGGTAGGTTATACTGAAAAAGCAGAATTTGAAAAATTCTTACAAAACAACGGATTTATATCATAAGAGGTAATACCTCTTTTTCTTTTTGTAAAAAAATGATATAATGTATGCATATAAAATATTATTGTAGAGGTGTATCTTTATGAAAGAATATTGTAAATATTGTGGTAGAAAAATCACAAAAAGTGATAACGTATGTCCAGGATGTGGAGGAAGAATAGAAGAAGACTCTACTTCATCAATTAATCAAAATGATATAAATAGGCCATATACTTCAAGTAAAAAGAAAGATTTTAGAATAGTGTTACTTTTAATGATACCAGCATTCCTATTTGTAGTGTTTCCATTTTTAATTGCCTTTATTGTAGGAATGGCAGATTTAGATACCGAAATATCATCATTAAAAGAAGAAATAAAAGAAGAAATAGAAGATGATGATGATACAATTGGATTTAATGAGAAGTTTATATTTGATGATTTAGTAATTAGTTTTGGAAGTGAATACGAATTTGTTTCAGTAGAAAATACTATTACAAGTGTCAATGAAACACAAGCAATAAAAATACCAATAACTATTACTAATATAGGCAACAAATCTTCTAAACTAAGTCCACTAGTATATGAAGTTTATACCCCTTTTAACAAGACGGCAAAAAATATAAATGCATATTTTGAAGATAATATAGATTCTGCGCAAGAATTAAAAGAAGGAGAGTCATATACAAAATATATTTATGTCTTATATGATGGTGATGGTGCTTATAAAATAAAATTTACTAATCAAGATAAAGAAATAATCATAAAATTAGAAATTAGTAAAAACAAAGTATAAAAAAATTGACAATAAAAGTCAATTTTTTTTATGAATATTTTTTCTTCTTGCATATAATCTAATAGGAGGTATATGTATGGACACTTATATAGTTAAACAAAATGAACAACTATCAGATATTGCTGGGAAATTTGGAATAAGCGTTGAAGATATATTAAAGGTTAATAATTATAACTTAACTAACTTGAAACCAGGAGATAAAATAAATGTACCAATCAGAGTAAATGAAAATTTTGATTCTTATGTTGTTAAAAAAGGAGACACACTATATAAAATAGCTAGTATACATAATGTAGATGCAAATACATTAGCAGAAGTAAATGGAATAAAAACATATGATTATTTATATCCAGATCAAATACTTATAATTCCAAGAAGCAATGTAGAAGTGTATGTAACACAACTAGGGGATACATTAGATGCAGTAGCAATAAAACTAGGAAGTTCTAAAGAAACACTAATTGAAGAGAACAAAACAATATATTTATTGCCAGAACAACTAATTGTATATAGAAAATAATTACACGCAGATTATATCTGCTTTTTTTTAACAAATTCATATATTACTTTTGCGGCATTTTCATTTTCAATTTGAGAATCTATACATAAGTCATAGTTAGATTTATCACCCCAAACTTTGTTAGTGATTACAATATAATAATTTGATCTTGAAGAATCAGATTTTTTAATTTGCTTAATAGCATCTTTATAACTATCATTATAATTTTTCATTATATTTTGAACTCTATAATCAACAGGTGCTTAAATAAAGACTTTTACTAAATTCTTATTATTTTTTAATATATAATCAGACGCTCTTCCTATAATAACAGCATCATGTAGAAGTGCAATTTCATTAATTACTTTTGATTGATTAATTATTGCTTCTTTATTAACATCTAATGCTAAAAAGTTACTATATAATTCTTCATCCATAAGATTTGAAGCTAAACCATTACCAACAGCAAAATCCTTAATTGCTTCTTTATCATAAAAAGCAATATTAAGCATTCCATTAGTACCATGTTCTCTAGATATAGAAATAATTAAATTGTTAGAAGTTTTTTCTTCTCTGATACATTTAATTTTAGCGTTATATGAACTCTTAAGTATAAGCATAGAAATAATTGCAGTTAATAATTCGCTTATTGAAAAACAAATATAACCAATCTAAGTAGTGAATAATTAAGGGCCTTAATGCATAATTAATAGATTGTAATATACCTTGAACATTAATAGAAAATCCCATAAATATAAATCCAATGCTTGCAATAGAATTAGCTGAGGTAATTGATTAGTATTATAAATCTAAAAATGTAAATAATTAATTAATAATTATAATAATCCCATTTATAAATGAGGCTGTTTTTAATTTACATATTTATATATAAATGTTATACTCATTTTAGTAGAATAGGAGGAATAAAAATGTTGTATATTATTATAATAATTTTGGTAATTTTGCTTATTTGTGCATCAATAACATATAACAGTTTGGTTAAATTATATAATAGAGTAAAAGAAGCTTTTTCAACAATGGATGTATATTTAAAGAAAAGATGGGACTTAATACCAAATATTGTTGAAACAGTTAAAGGGTATTCAAAACAAGAAAAAGAAACCCTAACAGAAGTTGTCAAAATTAGAAGTAATTCATATGATGACATGAACATTAATGATAAAGTTAATGTTAACACTAAATTATCTGGTGATATAAATAAACTAATGGCACTTGCAGAAGCCTATCCAGAATTAAAAGCAAACGAAAACTACCTAGATTTAAGCAATAAACTTACAGAGATAGAAGAAGATATTGCAAATTCCAGAAAATACTATAATGGTTCTGTAAGAATTTACAACAACAAGGTAGAAATGTTTCCAAGCAATATAATTGCGAAAATCTTTGGATTTAAATCGGAAAAAATGTTTGAAATAAGTGAGGATGAAAAACAAAATATAAAAATAGAATTATAAGAAGGTTTATTATGGAAATAATGATAATAATTGTTGCATTGATAGTTGGCATTTTGCCATTAAAAACAAAAAAAGGATTAAAAACAAGAAGCATTTCACTAATGATTGCGGGAGTTGCGATTTTAGGGGCAATTTGTTTATATGCAAATATTGGTCCAGTTGATAGCACAGATGATGATTATGACTCCACTGCAAAAGGATTTACTATAGAAAAATATAAAGTAGTGTTAGATGTTAGTTCATCAAATGTAGTTAATGTAACGGAATACATTACAACTGATTTCTATGCATATAATCATCATGGAATAGTCAAATTCGTACCACAGTGGTTGGAATATACAGATAAAACAGGCACCACAATATCAAGAAAATCAAAAGTTAGCAATTTAACTTCACCAGATGAATACAGTATAGATACAGTTAAAGGCAAAAAAAGAATCAAAATAGGAAATGCCTATACAACTGTAGATAAAGGCTTACATGAATATCAAATAAATTATACATATAATATGGGAACTGATCCATACAAAGGTTTTGATGAATTTATATTCCATGCCTTTGGTGATTATTGGGGAACAGAAATAAAAAATGCATCATTAGAAATAAGAATGCCAAGCACAACAAATATAAGTGGAAAAATACACTTCTTCAATGATAAATATAGAAAAAAAGATATTACTAATAAAGTAAACTATTATGTAGTAGGAAATACTATATATGCAAATGTATCTCCAAGTTATTCATTAGATAAATCACTTACAGTTGATATAGAATTACCAGAAGGATATTTTACTGCCGGCAACAATAGTTATGGAATAATATCACTAACAATTTGTTTAATTTGTATTGCAATTGCAATAATATCATACTTTTTATGGAAAAAGCATGGAAAAGATTTTGATAAAGGAGTAGAAACAGTAGAATTTTATCCACCAGACAAGCTAGATGCCGCAGAAATTGGATATTTATATAAAGGTGATACTGGTAGAAAATTATCAATTGCGCTAATTATAGAACTTGCAAGTAAGGGTTATATAAAAATAATTGAATCTGATGATAAAAGAAAACAAACAATCATAAAAAGTATTGTTATTGATTTAGATGAAGCAATTAAAAGAGAAGTAAAAGTAATCAAATTAAAAGAACCAAGAGATAAAGAAAAAAAGGCAGTAATTTACAATAAACTAGGAAAATTATTTAACGGAAAACAAGAAATAATTATAAAAAGTAACTTTAAAGCATTCTATGAAGAGATAGATGATTTAATAAAAGGTAAATATGTAAAAATTGAGTATGATACAATCAATAATTATACAGAAGAAGCTATAACTAATATCAAGAAAACATTAGAAGAAAGAACTTCTAAAACCAGACCTAAGCTATCATCAAATGAAAAAAAGGTATATGAGAGATTATTTAAAAATGGAGATGAAACAGATTTAACCCAAAATCTAAACTTTTATAAGGTTTTCGATGAAGTTTCAAAAAATGTTGAGAAAAAACTAGAAAGTAAAGTAAATGATATGTCATCATATAAAATTATGCTTAAATGTAGTTTAATGTTTGCTGTATCATGTGCTCTTTGGGCAATTGGATATTCTGTTACTAAAGATATGAATCCTAAATTTCACATAGTGTATTATATAGCACTTGCCTCAAATTTTATCACAATGATATTTGCATGCTTAATGGGAAGAAAAACAACATATGGTGAACAGATTAAAACTAAAATAAATGGATTTAGAAACTATATACTAGTCGCAGAAAAAGACCAAATTGAAGCACTAGTAGAAAAAGATCCAAAGTATTTTTATAATATATTACCATATGCATATGTTCTAGATGTATCTAAAAAATGGATTGATAAATTTGAAAATATTCCAATGCCACAAAATGAAATGGGCAATTTTGATTATACAGATATAATGATGTTTGACCAAATGTCAAATTCTATTTATACTCCATCGTCATCATCTTCATCGTCATCATATAGTGGTGGTTGTTCTTCTTGTGGTGGAGGATGCTCTTCATGTGGCGGAGGATGTTCATCTTGTGGTGGAGGAGGATCATGGTAAGAAAATTCTTCTTACAATGGCATCTTAGTGAAGCCTGTAATTTAAAATGCCTCCATTGTTATCAAGAAAATCACACTCCCGTTCAACTTAAATATGATGATTTGATAAAAATATTAAATCAATATAGAGAATTACTAGACAAACTAAAAACAACAGGGCATATAAATTTAACAGGAGGAGAGCCCTTGTGTTCCCCTTACTTTTTTAAAATATTAGATGAATTTAAAAAAGATAGTAATAAATATAGTTTTTCAATATTAACAAACGGGACCTTAATGACAGAAGAATATGCCAAAAGAATTAAATCATACAATCCAGAATATGTACAAGTAAGTCTAGAAGGCGGAAAAAGAATGAATGATTATATAAGAGGCAAGGGTGTATATAAAAAAGTCGCTCAAGCAATAAAAACATTGAAAAAACATGATATATATGTTTCACTATCTTTTACCGCAACAAAATTAAATTATAAAGAATTTCCAAAAGTAGTAAAATTCGCAGAAAAGTATGGAGTTGATACCATTTGGTCAGACAGATTTATTCCATTATCAAAAGATAATGATAATGACTTTATGATGAATCTTAAAGAAACAAAAGAATATCTAAAAATAATGGAAGAGGAAAGACAAAAACTAAAAAGAAAACATAGTAAAACTACTGTCGCAATGTATAGGGCTTTACAATTTCAAATGACAAATGATTATCCATATGAATGTACTGCTGGAAAAACACTTTTGACAGTTATGGAAAATGGCGATTTAGTTCCATGTAGGAGAATGCCAATATTTGTAGGAAATTTATTAGAAGAAAATATGTATGACTTATATAAAAAAAGTAAAATAATAAAAGGACTTCAAAAAGATACAACTCCCACAGAGTGTAGGAGTTGTGAACATTCTAAATTATGTGCCGGAGGATTAAAATGTCTTACATATGCCATTTATGGAGATTTAAACCATAAAGATGTAGGATGTAATATAAACTAAAAACAAAACATTCATCGTTTTGTTTTTATTTTAACCTCTTTATTATATAAATCTTTTCCTATGTCTTCTTCAACTTTTTTAGCTATTAGTATAGGCTCAACTTTAGTTATTTCATTAAAAGCACCACTAAATATAAAACCATTTAAATATGAAGTAAAATTATATGGGGTACATTCTATATAACCTTGATTTAATATTTTATTAGAAAAATCCTCATAGTTGTCAATCATATAATTATAAAAAGCAGTATTAGAATAAAATTGCCCATAAGTAGGGTCAACAATAAACCATTTTGCTCCATTTGTAGTATTGAAGCCTATTAAACTACTTCTATGAAAAGGAGCTCCCGGTATCAAATCATGAACTCTTATTTGTTCGTAACCTAAATTATTAACAATTGCGAATTTAAAGTTCTCTTTATCACATTCATTACATAACTTTTCCACTTCTTCTGGGAATATTTTGATATTATATCCCTTACGTAATAAATCAACTTGTGTTTTAATAACTTTATCTAATTTCATAGTTCACCTCAAATTTATATATATTATACCACCTTTTTAATAAGTATAGAATTATATAAATTATTTTATAAATATACTTTAAAATGACATGACAAGCATGATAAAATTAAAAAAATATGTAATTACGAAAAAAGAAAAGAAATATATGATTTATATTAGTATTTTGCGCGTGAGAGGCAAATGTTTTTGCAAAGAAAAAAGTGAAAAATCATATTCCTGACAAATGATATTATTCTGTAAGAATATAAGGTTTGCAATAGTTATAGTTTAGCAGTAAACATTTATAAAAAAGTATTATATATAATCGTAAGATATATTATTTAGAATAATTCTTTTTAAACTATTTAACAAAAAAAATATAAGTTATGGTATAATTATACATAGAAATAGCAAACGGATTATTAATTTTACACAATAGAGGCACAGAAAATGTATAAAACAATTGTTATAGAATATTTTAAAAAGGCAGACACCATGACAAAAAAATAGAAGAAAAATCTAATGAAATGTTAGAAGAAGGATATGAATTAATAACAATGTCTATAACCAATTTTGCAAAAGCAATACTAGTGTTTAAAAAAACTAATTTAATAAGGAGTAGATTATGAAAAAATTAAGAGTAGGAACAATATTAATTGCATTAGGAAATTTATTATATTTAGCCTATATATTTTTCTGTGGAAATGAAACAAGTGATTTTGGTAATTTTAGTAGTGGACTATTATTAGGACTATCAATTGGTTGCAACTTCATAGGTATAATTTTGACTGTAGCATATATCACTAAAAACAATAAATTAAAAAATTAAAAAATAGTTAAAAAAAGAATTATCAAAATAATAATTATTCTACAAATTGGAGATGAAAAGGAATGTATTCTAAAAATGAAGAAGAAATATTTAAATCTTTAAATAGTAATATTAATGGACTAGATAGTAAAGAAGCAAAGAAAAGATTAAGCAATTATGGACAAAACATTATATTGAGCAAGAAGAAAAAACCATGGATTTTAAGATTTTTAAAGCAATTTAATGATACTATGATCATCATATTATTAGTAGTTGCACTACTTTTATATTTTTATGGATATTTTTATTCTCACGAGTATACTGATACTATTGTCATACTTTTTGTAGTCTTTATAAATGCTATTGTTGGATTTATACAAGAGGAAAAAGCAACTTTAATATTAAGAGATTTAAAAAAATATGAAACTAGTACTTGTAAAGTTAAAAGAAATGACAAAATAATAGTAATAAACACCAAAGAATTAGTTCCAGGAGATATAATTTATTTAGAATCTGGAGAAACTGTACCTGCCGATATTAGAATACTTTCATGTGAGAATTTAAAAGTAGATGAATCAGCACTAACCGGAGAAAGTGTTCCGGTTCAAAAAAGTTCAGATGTTTTAAAAGAAAACTTAATTCTTCAAGAACAAAAAAACATGCTCTTTTTAGGAACAAACATTACCAATGGAAAATGCACTGGTATAGTTGTAAGCACAGGGAAAAATAGTGAGTTAGGTAAAATTGCATTATCATTAAATGAAATTGATAGAATAGAAACTCCATTGCAATTAAAGATAAAAGAACTATCTAAAAAAATAACATTAATAGTATTTATTATTTTAATCTTTATATTTATTTTAGCATTGATTAATAAATATACGATATTAGAAATTATAATGCTATGTTCATCACTAGCAGTAGCAGCCATTCCTGAAGGATTACCAACCGTAATTACAATAACTTTATCTGTCGGTATATCTAACTTGGCAAAAAAGAAAACAGTAGTAAAGCAAATGCAAGCAGTTGAAACTTTAGGAGCAATAGATATTATTTGTTCAGATAAAACAGGAACAATAACTCAAAATAAAATGTCTGTTAATGAAGAATATATTTTAGATGAGAATATGCTTAATTATATATGTGCTCTTTGCAATGATGGACTTATTTATAAAGATAAATATGTTGGAGATCCTACAGAAACTTGTTTATATGATTACTTATATAATAAAAAGCTTGATCCACTTAAAATAAGAAAAAAATGCGAGAGAATATTGGATATCCCATTTGATAGTGAAAGAAAGATGTTCACTACTTTAAATAAAATTGATAACGATATATATATATTATGTAAAGGTAGTATGGATTCTTTAATAGAAAAAGTAAATTTAACTAAAAGCGAGAAAAAGAATGTTCTAGATAAGGTTAAAACTTTATCTAAAGATGCTTTGAGAACCCTGGGGTTTGCTTATAAAAAAATAAATTATATACCAAAAGATATTAAAGAGCTAGAAAAAGAAGAAAATAATTTATCATTTGCAGGTATATTAGGGATGATAGACCCACCAAGGGAAAGTGTTAAGAAAAGCGTTGAACTATGTAAAAATGCTGGAATTAGACCTATCATGATTACAGGGGACTCTATAGATACAGCAACAGCTATTGCCAAAAATGTTGGAATTATAGATAATGACAACGAAGCAATGCTTGGAAGCGAACTTGATAAATATAATGATAAAGAACTAAAAGATATTGTGAAAAAGTATTCAGTATTTGCAAGAGTTAATCCATCTCACAAGGAAAGAATTGTTTTTGCGCTTCAAAATAGTGGAAAAATAGTAGCAATGACTGGAGATGGAGTAAATGATGCTCCTGCTATTAAAGATGCCCATGTTGGCGTAGGAATGGGTATTACCGGGACCGATGTTACAAAGTCAGCTTCGGATATAGTATTAATGGATGATTCTTTTTCAACAATCGTTGTAGCAGTTGAAGAAGGAAGAAGAATATATAATAATATTAGAAATAATATAGTATTTTCATTATCAAGTAATTTTGCTGAGATATTTACTATTGTTATAGGTCTTCTTACTAAAACAACAATTTTATTACCCATTTACATTTTATTTATTGATTTGGTGACAGATTCTATTCCTAGCATATGTTTATCTTTTGAAAAGAGTGAAGATGGCATAATGAATAAAAAACCAAGAGGTATTAATAAGCCATTATTTACATCATTTATTAAATCTTGCATTGTATCTTCTGCTATAATAGAAACTATATTTGTAGTTCTTACTTATTTTATTAGTTTAAAAATATATGGACAAGAAACAGCTATGTCATTAGCACTTCTTTCAATGGTAGTTCAAGAAATTGTTTATTCGGTATCTTGCAGAAATTTAAAACAATCTGTTATTAAGCAAGGACTATTTTCAAACAAAGCAATGAATTATGGATTATTATTAATACTTTTAATTGAATTTATAGTGTTTGTTACACCACTTGGTAAATTAATAAGTATAACATCAATAGATTTCGCTTTAATACTAGTAGTATTTTTAATAAATTTAATGTCAATTTTTATTTATGAGTTAATTAAACCATTGTTAGTTAGATATTTTAAAGATTAAAAGTGTGTAAGGAGTAAAAATATGTTTAAATGGATTAAAGAAAATAAAATTATGTTAATAACGATGTTGATATTTGAAATTGTAGCAATATCATTATTCATTTCAACAAAAAACATATTTTATTTATTAAATTTTAATTATATAGGAATTTGTATATCAATTGGAATGTATTTAATGCAGCATAAAGTTAAATTTGCAAGAGGTTTCGTACAATTAGCAGTTGGACTTTATATGCTTGTATACTTAGGTATTATATGTAGAGAAAACATGCAAATAGAAGGCTTTTGGTACTATTTGTTCTTAGGCGTTTTTGAAGCCGCAACAATACATTATTTTGTAGCTAAAATAGCTGGACCATTATTCTTTGGGAGAGGATGGTGCGGTTATGCATGTTGGACTGGAATGATACTAGACTTATTGCCATATAAAATTCCTAAAAGTAATAGAAAAAAATTAGGATGGATTAGATATATTGTCTTTTTATTATCATTAACGTTTGTATCGGCATTGTTTATATTTAAGATAGATAATTTAGAGAAAATAATGTTTTGGTCATTTATTATAGGAAATATAGTATATTATTTGCTAGGTATATTACTTGCATTTATATTTAAAGATAATAGAGCTTTTTGCAAGTATATATGTCCTATAACTGTTTTTCTAAAGCCAACTAGTTACTTTTCTTATTTAAGGATTAAGTGTGATCACAATAAATGTATTAATTGCCATAAATGTATAAAAAACTGTCCAATGAATGTAGATATGTTAGATAATTCAAGAAAAAGAAAAAATGGTACTGAATGTATACTTTGTTGCAACTGTGTTAAAGAATGTCCTAAAAAGGCTTTAGAATTAAAATAATTAAAAGTAAATACCATTAGTACGATTACTAATCATATTTATTTTTTATTCATAGTAATAAATATTGGCCTATGATATAAAACTTTCAATTAAAGCTTGTGAAACAGAATTTGGATTTATTGCAAACACTCCAGACTATGCAAGAATTTTAAGTATGTCAGGCGATGATGACAAAGTCAAAAGTATTTTAAATAAATGGAATTATTTTTTAAGTAGACAAAATGAATTAGATCAAATTAGACAAAGGATTGAAGAACAACATATAACATTTAGAAATGAAATCAACTATTTATACTTTTGCATATAGAACCGATGAAACTTTAAATAAATACAAACAATTAATTGATTTAGGGTTAAATAAAATAGTCTATTCACTTGCTGATTAACTATCTGATGAAGAAGATGTTTCAATTTATGATAAGGCTGAAATCTTTAATAAAGTATTTGAAAATAATTATGCAAGATTATGATTTCATTATACTGTTTCAAAAGATTCTTTTACTAGATTAGAACAAGTAGTAAATGGGCCTACTGATATGGATTTATCAAAAGAAAAATTATTAGAAATTAAAAAACTTTATTTAAACTCAAATGATAAAGATAGAATTAGATTAGGTATTAGTGAAAATATATAATTCAGAGTATTTTAGCAATAATAGAAAATTTAATACTGATGATTCTTGTCCTTCTTGTGAACAAACTATATATGTAAAAGTGGTTGTATTTGACAAAATATAATTGCTAATTATATTAAAAATAAGAATGAAGTTTTAACGTTAAAAAGGTGTATTAATTCAAGCAATCAAAGTGTATGAGGTAGATATATGAAGAAAAGACAAGAAGTATATGATTTATATTGGTATTTTGCTTGTGAAAGGCAAAATATATTTTGGAAAAAAATAAATGGAGAATCTGCTCCATGGACTGAAGATAAAATTTTACAAGAATATAAGTTTTGTAATAGTTATAGAGTCAATGACAGAGTTAGCCAATACTTATTAAAGAATGTTATTTATAATGGTAAAAAATATACTGATGAAGATATGTTATTTAGAATATTAATATTTAAACTATTTAATAAAGAATCTACTTGGGAATTATTATTAAATAGTTTTGATGATATTACTTTAAAAACATTTAATATTAAAGATTATTCAATAGTATTGGAAAATGCTATATCTAGTGGTATTAAAATATATAATGATGCCTATATAAGTTGTGCTAATAAAGCATTTGGATATGATAGAAAACACGATAATCATTTAGCATTACTTAATAAAATGTTTAATGAAGATAGAATACAAGATAAAATAGTAAAGTGCAAAAATATGGAAGAAGCATTTAATATAATTAAAAGCTATCCATTAATTGGAAACTTCATGGCCTATCAATTAGTAACTGATATAAATTATAGTGAAGTGGTAGACTGGAAAGAAGATGAATTTACTATTGCTGGACCTGGATCACTTCGTGGAATAAAAAAGTGTTTTATTGATAAAGGCAAAATGAGTAATGAAGATATAATTAAATATATGTATGAACATCAAGATGAAGAATTTAAAAGACTTAATTTAGATTTTAAAAGAATTTACAATAGACCATTGCAACTTATAGATTGTCAAAATATATTTTGTGAATTAGATAAATATTGTAGACAAGCATTACCGGATTTAAAATCGAATAGAACTAAAATAAAAAAACACTACATACCGAAGAAAGAAAAAATAGAATATGTTTATCCAAAAAAGTGGAAGTTTTAAGGCTGGTAAGCTAGTAATTTATGATAATAGCGGATTTTAATGGATTTTTAGAGTTCAAGTTGGAAATCATGATTTCTTTATTGATTTATTATTCTATAACAGAGAATTATCTTGTTTAGTAGCATTTGAATTAAAATTAGGAGAATTTAAAGCAGAATATTTAGAAAAAATGAATTTATATTTAGAAGCACTAGATAGAGACGTAAAAAAAGAACAAGAGAATCCAAGTATTGGAGTTATATTATGTAGTTCTAAAGATGAAGATGTTGTTGAATATTCAATTAGTAAAAACATGTCTCAGACTATGATTTCTGAATATAAGTTAAAATTAATTGATAAAAAATTATTAGAAACAAAACTTAAAGAAATGAAAAATTTAATAGATAATAATGATAAATAGTAGCTTGAGGGGAGGGTTTTAAATTATGAAAAATAAAATAATAGTTTCAATTTTAGTTATTATATTTTTTATATTAGCAATAGTATTATTAATAAATGCAAATGAAAATACTAATGAATTTTTAGTAAAAAAGACAACTTATGAATATCCATATAAAACAGTAATAAAAGTAAATAAGAATGGAGGTATTTACAAGAGCAAAATAATTGATGAATTAACTAAAGAAGGAGCACCAAAAGATAAGTTCTCTAAAGTTGGAACAATTACTAATGAGGATTTAATTGCAATAGAAGAGATTATTAATGAAATGAAAGAAGAACAAAAGAAAATTTCAAATTATTCTGAAAGTTATGGATTAGCTGTAAATATAGGAGATAGCTCATTGTATGGATGCGAATATTTTTCACAAGAGAATGTTGATAAATTAAATAGTATTATACAAAAATACGAATAACAACACCTTACAATTTATAATTGAAATTATTTACAAATTAATAATATTATTTCCATTAAAGGATATGGAAGCTCCCATAGTAGAATTTGTGTGGGAGTACAAATTCAGTGATGGCTAGACATAGATTTTATTCCCACATTCAAAAAAATAAAAAAGAGAATTAAATTATTTTGATAATTTTTTCCTCTTTTTTTGTATTATTTATATAAAATAAAAACTTATGAAACAATTAAGCCCGTAAGTTGATTTCAATTGGAGCGAGTGTCGTAGATATCTACAACTCTTTCTCTAGTGATATGATAAATATCACTCACTACTAATAATATACCATAAAATGAAGATTTTTATAACTATTAATTTAGTTTTTGTTAAATATTTCATAATTAATTATTAAAATATAAAAAATATGTTATAATAATTATAGATTTTATTATTATTGTCAATGGTAAAATAAGAGGAGGTATTTAATGACTAAATATTATTATACTTGTGAAGAAGATAAGAGACTTATAGAAAAATCATTTCATAATATTGCTTATATTATTTTTGGAAAGAAAAATGCTGATAAGATTAATACTTTTGAAGAATTTTGGGAACAAATGGTTTCAAACGTAAATGTCTTTCCACAAGGTAGCTTACATGATAGAATTGACCATAGCACACCAGGAATATGTAGATTAGATGATAAAACAAAAAAACTTATAATTGAAATGTTAGGATATAAAGGATCAAACGGTAGACAATCATCTTGGATAAAGCATGAAGGTACTCATGAATTTTGTCACTCATTTGTCAATTTATTACCTAAATTAATGTCTGAACATGAAGATGGAATTATTAAAGATGATATTCGTTGTGAGAATCATATGGGAATGATTAGAGAAACTAATTCAACAACTGGGGAATTAGTAGGACAACATTACTATGGAAAAATGTTTAATGAAACTATGATGGACATAATTTCATCTATAGCTATTAATTATTTTGATTCAAATGGTAACTCAAAGACTGCAAATGACATTTTAAACAACAATTATAATAATTGGGGAAATGAAAAAACTGGATATTCAATGTTCACTTCTTTAACAAGACTTGCTATTGCTGCTTTTTCAAATGTTGCAAATCCTAATTATGATAGTGTTGTTGAAAGTGGATATGGAATTTTTGATGTTAAAACAAAATTGAAAAATGGTGAAACACATCGAGCAAATGACTTTTTGTACGGAATAGTTTATGACCCTTTGCATATTGAAGAAGAATTTGACAAGTTTATGGGTAATGGTTATTACAGAACTTTTTGTGAATATTTAGATAGACTTTTTATGTTATCATTAAGTAATCAAAAATTGCCAAGTGACGAAGTAAAAAGGGTAATGAATATTTTACCAGATTTTTTAAATAAAAAAATTAATTATTATAGAAAAAATAATCTTATGGATTTGGAAACAGCAAATCAAATTGTTGGTAATTTTAATAGAATATGGAATTCAATGCAGAAAGAATATGGTGCATATTTTTCACAAGAAGATATTGATGATATTGCAAGACGTGCGGGTAGAAAAATATAAGTTTTAAAAGATGATTACATACCAATTTCGTAATCATCTTTTTCTTTATCTCTGTTTTTATCATTTTCCTTATTCCAAATATAATCATCTTGAATTGATTGAATAGTTTTATCACTAAATATATTGTGAGTATATAAATCTTTTGAAAAATTCCAATAATCTTCTCGTTCTTTTTCTTTCCCAAACATTTTGTTTTTAATAAATTTAACTAATCTACCAAATAGATTTTCAAAGAAATCAATAGTACTTTGTAGTTTAGAATTTTTTTCTTTTAGATCATCAATTTCATTTTTCTGTTTATTAACTTTCTTTTCAAGAGATTTAACCTTAATATTTAATGCATCATTGTTTTCAGTTAGTATTTTAACTTTTTCTCTGTTTTCCTTTAATTCAGTTTCAACGTTATTTAAGATAATAGATAACTTTTGCATTTTCTTATACTCTTTATTGGTTAAATCTACTTGTTGAATAAATTTATCAATTTTATCTTTATCATCTTTATTTAAAACATATTTATCTTTGTTAGTAAAGGTAGTTTTTAAATTATTAATGATATCTTTAACATCATTAGAATTATTATCTAGTTCTAGTGATTTTTTATTGGCTATTTCTAATCGTTCTTTTTGTTCTGGTAAACTAAAACCCTCACGAGCTTGATCTTCAGTCGAAACACGAATATAAACTGCTGCAATCATCCTTTCATTATTCATAATCTTTCCTCTTTTTCTTTTAATGAAAGGTACCAAAAAAGGTGCCACATAACAAGACACCTTATACTATATATTGATTATTTACACGACAAAAGAAACCAATATTATGGAAGTATATAAACTCTCAATTAATTAATGACTTGCTATGTATTATGATAAATCAGCAATAGGAATTTTCTTCTTTAAATTCCCTATATAAAAATGTTTTTGTTCATTGAAGAATAAATACAGTTTATCTCCAATAATTACTTTGTGTGGCTCAACATATGCTAAATTTGTATGTTCCACAATTCTTAGGTAACCTTCAATAATCTGAGGGGGTCTGTTATTAAATTTGCAAAACCAATTAATTTTGGCTTTGAGTTCATCACTCATATTGATTTTCTTTTTAATTGTTTTAATCATAACACATCACACCTTTCTTTGCAATAACACACAAAAAAATCAATCTTTTCAGATTGACTTAATCATTAACGTCACATTGGTGCGACGATTTTATCTTCTGGAGCGGACGAGGGGAATCGGACCCCCGTCTCAACCTTGGCAAGGTTGCATTCTACCATTAAACCACGTCCGCAAATAAAAAACTGATAAACAGCTTTATTAATAAAATGGAGGGCCTAGTCGGATTTGAACCAACGCTCAGGGAGTTGCAGTCCCACGCCTTACCACTTGGCTATAGACCCATTTCATTTGTAAATTAATTTTATCTAAAAACTTAGAAAATGTCAATAAAAGACTTTACTTTTTTTCTTTATATGCTAAACTTTATATGTTTATGAGGTGATTTATAGTGAAAGAAGTAATATTAGATGCACTAATTGATTCTATAAAACTTTTACCATTTCTATTTATAGTATATTTAATAATGGAATTTTTAGAACACAAGTCAAATTCCAAAACAGAAAAAATAATTAAAAAATCCGGAAAGTTTGGACCAGTTGTTGGTAGTATCCTTGGCGCATTCCCACAATGCGGATTTTCAGTCATGGCATCAAACCTTTATATAGTAAGAATAATATCACTTGGGACGTTAATATCAATTTATTTATCAACCTCAGATGAAATGCTTCCGATATTATTATCTTCTAATGCATCAATCCCAACTATTGTAAAATTTCTTTTAGTTAAAGTTATAATAGGTATGTTGGCAGGATTAATAATAGATTTGTTTGTAAATAGGAAATCTAAAAAAATTGCTCCAGAAATTTCTAAAATGTGTGATCACGATCACTGTCACTGCGAAGAAAACATTTGGTTATCAGCACTTAAGCATACTCTTACAATTTTTATATTTATCCTTGGAATAAATTTTGGAATGGATATTATTATTCATATAATAGGTGAGGACAAAATATCATCATTCTTAGTCGCAAGTACATTTCTAGGACCTATTTTATCAGGACTTATTGGTCTTATACCTAATTGTGCTTCATCTGTAGTTATTACAGAACTATATCTAAACAATGCCCTAACTTTTGGCTCTGCGATTTCAGGACTTTTATGTGCAAGTGGGTTAGGAATTTTAGTACTATTTAAAGTAAACAAAAACTATAAAGAAAACATTAAAATTTTATTACTAGTATATATAATCAGTATATTAGTAGGTATAATATTCAACTTATTAAACGTAACAATTTAATAAGTTTTTTTGTATTATATTTGATTATTTGTCACATAATAGTATTGTAGTAGAATTTCATAAAAAAAATTAAAAAAAATTAGCACTCTCTATTGACAATTGCTAATAGAGTGGTATAATTATAATTGTTCGGAGGAGGAATGAATTATGAAATTAGTACCAAGAGATGAAAGTTTCTTTTTGGATGATGTTTTTGGTGATTTCCTAAGTTCTAAAGACACCGCCAATATGAAATGTGATATTTATGAGAAAGGAGATAAGTATTACATTGAAATGGATACACCAGGTTACTCAAAAGATGATACAACAATTGAATGTGACAATGGATATCTAACTGTAAAAGTATCAAAGAAAGAGGAAAGCTCTGATGAAGAGAAAAATTACATCAGACGTGAAAGAAGTACTCGTGAATATAGTAGGAGCTTCTATGTAGGAGATGTTGATCCTGAAAGCATTAAGGCAAGCTTTAAAAATGGTTGCTTGACTGTTGAAGTTCCAAAAGAAGAGAAAAAAGAAACTAAAAAATTAATTCAAATTGAAGAGAAATAATTTCTCTTTTTTCTTTTGCTCTTTTTATCTATATGAGGTACAATATTACTAAGGGAACTTAGAAAGAGGTGTTATATGGATAAAAGAATAAAAGAAGCTCTAGATAATGAAATAAAAAGGCAACACAATAACATTGAACTTATTGCAAGTGAAAATTATGTCTCAGATGATGTATTAGCATTACAAGGAAGTATTTTCACAAATAAATATGCCGAAGGATATCCTGGTAAAAGATATTATGGAGGATGTGTAAATGTAGATGTTGTTGAAAACCTAGCAATAGAATACTTACAAAAACTATTTGGCTGTAAGTATGCAAATGTTCAACCTCATAGTGGTAGTAGTGCAAATATGGCAGTATATAGAGCACTATTAGAAAAAGGTGATACTGTTATGGGAATGAACTTATCACATGGTGGACATTTAACTCATGGGCATCCTATAAACTTTAGTGGAATTGATTATAAAATAATAGGTTATGATGTAAATCCTAAAACAGAATTAATAGATTATGATGAAGTAGAAAGACTTGCTAAAGAAAATAAGCCAAAAATGATTATTGCGGGTGCAAGCGCTTATTCTAGAATAATAGATTTTAAAAGATTTAGAGAAATTGCTGATAGTGTAGGAGCATACTTAATGGTTGATATGGCACATATTGCTGGATTAGTAGCCGCAGGTCTTCATCCGAATCCAGTTGAATATGCAGATGTTGTTACATCAACTACACATAAAACATTAAGAGGACCACGTGGTGGAATAATATTAACCAATAGTGAAGAAATAATTAAAAAGATTAATAAAACAATATTCCCAGGAATTCAAGGTGGACCACTTATGCATGTTATAGCCGCAAAAGCGCAAAGCTTTAGTGAGGCACTAGACCCATCTTTTAAAACTTATCAAGAACAAGTATTAAAAAATATAAAAGCACTTAGTAAGTCGTTAGAAGAAAATGGATTTAGAATAGTATCTGGTGGTACAGATAATCACTTGATACTTGTAGATGTTACCTCATCAAACCTAACAGGTAAAGAAGCAGAAAAACTACTTGATGAAATAAACATAACAGTTAATAAAAATACTATTCCTTACGATAAAGCATCGCCTATGATTACATCTGGCATAAGAATAGGATCTCCTGCAATGACTACACGTGGATTAAAAGAAGCTGAATTCTATGAAATCGGAAATATAATAAGTGATGCATTATTAAAAAAAGATACAGAAGAAAATTTAAAACTTCGTGTATCTAAAATAATAGATAAATGTAAAAAATAAAAGAAGTGACTATTTAGTGAACTTGTCAATAGAAAGTAGACAATAAAAGAACATTAATTAAATCCTAGTTGATTTCTATATTCAACTGGGGTTTTATAATTTAAAGCGTAACTTGGCCGTAAATTATTGTTATCATAAACTATATCATCAATAAATTCCTGAACTGTGTTATAATTATTTATGTCAAAGTCAATATACATTTCTTTTTTGAGCCAACCATTTTTAGATTCAATAACTGGATTATCAGTTGGTGTTCCGGCTCGCGACATTGAACGTGTTATAGTATAAGAATTAAGTATATTGTTAAATGACACTGAGGAATATACAGAACCTTGATCTGTGTGAAAAATTGTATCAAGGTCTTTATATCCTCTTTTTATTTTTTCATTCAGCATATAATTTAGGGCATTTTTATGATTTAATATACCATTACCATACATTGATTCCCTAACATCATAACCAACTATCTCATTATTAAAAACATCTAAATAAAACGTCCAATCATACGGTTTTCTTTTAAACCATATCTTTGTTGTGTCTGAAACTATTTTTTCAAATGGTCGTGTTGTTTTCCAATTACCATTTATTGCGTTATAAAATTTAATTGATTCTTCTCCAGGTTTCTTATATTTATAATGTTTAGCTTTAGATTTGATGTTTAATGATTTACATACCTTATGTACTAGATTATCAGAAACAACCCAACCGGTTTCATCTGATATAATTTTTCTTATTCTATGATATCCGTAACTGGGTCTTCTTTTATGAACATCTAATATTAATTCACCTAATTGTTTTCTATTTAATTCATATTGATTCAATATATTTTTATTTTTAAGCCATTTATAATAACCACTTCTAGAAACATTCATTATTTCACAAAGTGATTTTACGGAATAGTTTTTACTAAAATATTCTATTATTTCAAATTCTTTTTGATTTATTTCTTGAATACTACAATTGAACCATCTCCTTTCACAATGTAACCTTTTTTTAATCGTTCATTCTCAATTTTTAATCTCATATTTTCGTATTCTAATTCTTCTTCCTTACTATTAAATTTTTTGGTAGTAAAATATTTTGCCATTGGATTTCCTGGCTTCCTTTTATTTTCTAATCCACTAATTCCCTCGGCTTTATATTTTTCTATCCATCTGCTTAATAAACCACTACTTATGTCATATTCTCTGCATGTTTGTTGTAACGTTTTCTTAAATTCAATTACTGGAATTACAATTTTTTCTTTTTCTTTAGTTGTCCAAATTCTATTTTTTTCTCTTTTTCTTTTCATATTATTTTATCCTTTCTTCTTTTATTATATCAAAAAAGTAGACACATTCCTTTTATGTCTACTTTTATTTTACAACTTCAACTATTTAGTCATTCCTTTTTTGCATTTTATAAGCTTTTAAAACATTTTGCGCAAGAGATGCGATAGTCATTGGGCCAACACCACCCGGTACAGGTGTTATAAGACTTGCCTTTTTACTAACACTATCAAAATCAACATCACCATAAAGTTTACCATTTTCTCTTGTTATACCCACATCTACAACAACAGCGTTGTTATTAACCATATCTTCCTTAATTAATCCTTTAACACCAGTCGCAGATATAATTATATCTGCGTTTTTTGTTATACTCTGTAAGTTTCTTGTTTTAGAATGACATAATGTAACAGTAGCGTTTCTATTTTCTAGCATATGAAATAGTGGCATTCCAACCAAAGAACTTCTTCCAACAATTACTACATTACTACCTTCAAGTATAACCCCATACTTATCTAAAAGACTTATTACACCACAAGCTGTACAAGGGTAAAGAGAGGATTTACCACTTATTAAATCAACAATATTACTATCATTTAAGCCATCAACATCTTTATATTTATTAACTGCATTTTGAATGCTTTTTTCATTAATCCCACTAGGAAGTGGCATTTGTACTAGTATAGCATCTATATTATCATTACTATTAAATCTTTCGATGTTTTTTAATAATTCATCTTCAGTAATACTATCATCATACTTTTCATGAATAAAGTTATATCCAATATCATTACACATTTTTCTTTTTTGATTAATATAAACATTACTTGCTTCATCATCACCAACTTGTATAACACAAAGAGTTGGAACTTTATCTAATGCTTTTACTTCCTCAGCTAACCCACTTAATATTTCGCCTTTTAACGATTTTCCATCCATAATCATATATATCACCAATAAACATTTTATATTAAATTAAGAATTTTTGCAAACAAATCAAAAAATATCACATATTAAAGCAAATAAATATAATACACTAGGTGATAATTGTGAAAAAACTTAGTGAATTATACAACTGTAACTTTGATATACCAATTAAAGATATCAAGATAAACTCAAAAGAAGTAGAAAAGTATGATTTATTTGTATGTACAAAAGGAGTAAATACAGATAGACATGATTTTATAGATGAAGCAATAAAAAATGGGGCAAGTGCATTAGTAGTAGAAAAAGAAGAAAACTATAAAGTACCATTTATAAAAGTAGAAGATACTAACAAAGAATTAGGATATTTGTCAAAAAGATTTTATGATGATCCATTAAAAAAGATAAAATTAATTGGTATAACAGGAACTGATGGTAAAACTACAACCGCATCAATAATTAGAAATATGCTAGGAAATAATAACTGTGGATATATTGGTACAAATGGAGTCTATTGTAAAAATGAAAGACTAAAAGAAAATAATACGACCCCAGAAATTAATAAAACATATAAATATTTGAATCATTTTGTACAAGAAAATTTAGAATATACAACTATGGAAATATCAAGCGAAGCACTTTATAGAAATAGAACAAATACATTAAATTTGGATGTGGCAATAATAACCAATATAACAGAAGACCACTTAAACATACATAAAACACTTGAAAATTATATCGAATCAAAAGAAAAAATATTATCTCTTATAAAAAAAGATGGAGTTCTAATATTAAATAGTGATGATAAATACTTTAAAAGAATATTAAGTAAAGCAAAGGTTAGAGTATTAACTTTTGGTACAAATGCCAAATCAGATTTAATAATTAAAACTATAAAAGAAAACGATGATTCAACAAGTTTTACTATTGTATATAAAGATAAAAGTTATGAAGTAAAAAGCCCGCTTATTGGAAAGTTTAATGTATATAACGTTTGTGCAAGTATACTTACATTAATTTATTTTGGCTATAAAATAGAAGATGTGATAGAAAAGGTTAAGAAAATAATAAAAATAGATGGAAGGTGTGAAATTTTAGGATTTAGAACTAAGTATAAGATAGTTTTAGATTATGCACATACTGAAAATGCCTTAAAGAATATACTTACTTATCTAAACAAAATTAAAAAAAGGAGAATAATTACAATAACGGGTGCCGCAGGGGGAAGATATCATGAAAAAAGAAGTAAAATAGGAGAAATAGTATTATCAATGTCAGATTTAGTAATATTTACAATGGATGATCCAAGATATGAGAGTGTAGAAAAAATAATAGATGAAATGGTATCAACCTCATCCTTAAAAAACTACGTTAGAATAATCGATAGAGAACAAGCAATTATGTACGCACTTAAAAACGCTAAAAAAGATGACATCATATTAATAGCGGGTAAAGGAAAAGACACTTACATGGCAATTAAAGATAAATATATCCCATATTCAGACTATGAAGTAGTAGAAAAATACATAAATAGTGTAAACAAAAGTAAATAAAGCTTAAATTTATTGAAAAACTAGCCTATAAATATTATCATAATATTGGTGATAATATGAATGAATTAATAAGAGAAATAGGAAAAAGTAAAGGATATGATGATAAACTTTGTAATACCTTAGAAAAGATTATACCAGCTATGATAATGCATTATGGAGAAGAATATAGAGATTTAATATTTAAAGTTTTAGAAGAGACAACAATTACTATGTGCAAACCAAGCGAAAATGTATATGATACACTAAACAAGCTAGAAACAATAGAAGAAGATGAGTCAATAGTTGGAATTCAAGATGTAAAAATAGCTGCGGGAGTATCCTCAACTATTCCACGTATAAGTTGTAAAGATGGAGAATTTTCAATTGATAAACTTGAAAGACATATAGTACTTGCTTTTGGTGATATAGAAAGCAAAGCCCAAATTAGAACTTTAGTACATGAATTTTCCCATGCACTTAAATCCTATGAAAATAGTCACTATATAAAAGGTGATATTTATTACTCAAGAAGTGGATTTATAGAGATATTTGAAAGATTATCACTAGATGAAAATGGAAAAGTGGTAAGAACACTCATATCAGAGAAAAATGTTGGTATGGAAGAAGGATTTAATTCACTAGATGATTCAATAATAACAAGCATTATTACTGGTGAGGATAGAAAATTTGAAAGCTATAGAGGCCCTGCGGTAATTGCTGAAGAAGCAGATTGTTTATTAGGGTATAGAAATGAAAGAATAAAAGCCCAACTTACAGGTGATATTGACACTTATAAAAATATATATAATGGTTCAAGTAGTGAAGACCTATTTGGAGAACAATCAAAAAATCTTGATGAGGTTGTAAAAGAAGAATATAGACTCTTTAGAAATATATTATTGTATGGTTCGGATAAAGAAGAGGATAAAAAACTATTAGAAGAAATTCAAAATAGAAGAGCCGAACTAGTACATGAATGTCGTAACAACATAGATAAGGCAATAGAATCAAAGGTCAATGTAAAATAGTAAGGTAAATAAAGCATTAAAACATATAATTAATTAGGAGTTGATTATATGTTTTTTAAATTACTTAAATGGTTAAAGGAAATTTCGCTTTTTACAGCAAGCTATTCAAACAATGTTTTTCCAGAACCATTATCAAAAGAAGAAGAGGATATATACATTGTAAGAGCCAGTAATGGCGATAAGGAAGCAAGAAATAAATTAATTGAACATAATTTAAGATTAGTAGCTCATATAGTAAAGAAATTTGAACATAAGAATGTAGATCAAGATGACTTAATAAGCATAGGAACAATTGGACTTATAAAAGGAGTGGATTCCTATTCTAATAAACACTCAACTAAAATAACAACGTACTGTGCAAGATGCATTGAAAATGAAATACTCATGTATTTTAGGTCAAATAATAAAAACAATAAAAATATATCTATTAATGAATCAGTTGGATTTGATAAAGAAGGAAATGAAATAACTATACTTGATATATTAAAACTTCCTAGCCCAGACTTTATAGAAGAGATTCATACTAAAGATAATGTATCTTTACTTAAAGAATATATAAAGTGTTTAAACCATCGTGAAAAGGAAATACTAATAAAAAGATATGGATTAAATAACAATGATGAAAAAACACAAAAAGAAATAGCTAAAGAGCTTGGTATATCTAGAAGTTATGTGTCAAGAATAGAAAAAAGAGCACTTACAAAGATACTAAGAGAATTTATAAAAAATAATCAAATTAATGATTAGGATTTGTAAAATATTATTTAATCTTGTATAATTAAGATATATAATTATGGTTGGTGATAAGATGGGAAAAAAAGAAGAAAAAGAAGTTGCATTAGAAAAATCAAAATCAAAAAAAAGCCTAATAATTGGTGGAGTAATAGTTGGAATTCTACTAATTGCTTTGATATGTGTCTATTTTATATTTGTTCCTAAAATATCACTAAATGGAAAAGATAAAGTAACTATTAAAATAAATGATAAATATGTAGAGTCAGGTGCAAAGGCAACAACAACATTTAAAGATGTTACTAATGATGTAAAAATTAAAGGTAGTGTAAATACAGAAAAACCAGGAAAATATGAGATAGAATATATAGTAAAAGAAGGTTTATTTACTAAAAAAGTAAAAAGAGTAGTTGAAGTAATTGATGATATTGCACCAGTAATAGAATTAACGGGTTCTAAAGAAACTAGTATTTGTCCTAACTCTGAATATACTGAAGAAGGATATAAAGCAACAGATAATTATGATGGGGATATAACAAATAAAGTAAAAAAAGAAACTAAAGATGAACTAGTTATATATACAGTTAAAGATAGTAGTGGAAACAGTGCAACTGTAGAAAGAAAAATAAAAAAGCAAGATAAAGAAGCACCTATTATATCACTAAAAGGAAATAAAACTGTATATGTAAAACTAAATTCTAAATATAATGAGCTAGGCGCAACAGCAAAAGATAATTGTGATACAGACTTAACAGAAAAAATAAAAACAACAGGAAGTATAAATACAAGTAAAACAGGTACTTATAAAATAGTATATGAGGTAACAGACTCATCAGGTAATACCTCTAAAATAGAAAGAACCGTCATAGTATATGATAAAAAAAATACCCCTACAGGTATAAACAAAACAGGTACAATTTATCTAACATTTGATGATGGTCCAAGCGCCACAATAACACCTAAAATACTTAAAATATTAAAAGAAAAGAAAGTGCCTGCAACATTTTTTGTAATAAACCATAGTAATAATTTAAATTATTTAATTAAACAGGAATATGATGAAGGTCATACTGTTGCTCTTCATAGTTATACTCATAACTATAAAACAATATATTCATCAAGCACTGCATATTTTTCCGATTTACAAAAAATAAGTGATAAAGTAAAATCTATAACTGGTGAAGAAAGTAAAATAATAAGATTTCCAGGTGGTGGCTCTAATACAATAAGCAAAAAATATAATAAGGGGATAATGACTTATTTAACGAGTGAAGTTATAAATAGGGGATATCATTATTTTGACTGGAATGTATCTAGCGGTGATGCGGGTGGTTCTAGAAATAAGACACAAGTATATAATGCGGTTACAAAAAATTTAAGGCATAACAGGGCAAATGTTGTATTAATGCATGACTTTGAAAATAATTACAAGACATTAAATGCATTAAGTGATATAATTGATTATGGGCATAAGAATGGGTATACATTCTTAGCAATAGATATGACTACACCACTTGTAAGACATGGTGTAAATAATTAGAAGGAGTTTGTATGAAAAAATTAAAAAGGGTTTTATTATTTCTACTAATATTGTTTTTGCTTCCATTAGGAGTAAAAGCAGAAACTGTGACAACAGCATTATCTGGAGGAACAACAGTAGCAGGTGGAGATAAAATTGATTTTACAATAGGAATAAAAAGTGATACTAACGCAACTGCATTTGAGGCAGCAATAAGATATGATACTAATGTATTAGAATTTATAGGCATAGGAAAAGAAGATAAATGGCAAGGTAATAATAAAGTAAGATCTACAGGTAACAATACATTAAAATTTACTAACGCAGGAGTAACTGGAGAAAGCAGTGTTGCAACTCTAAAATTTAGAGTAAAAACATCGAATAAAACCTCTACAACAGTTACACTTGATGGAATTAAAGTTACATTAAATACAAAAACAGGTGAAGAAATTAAACAAGGTGATCCAATAAATAAAGACATCACAATCAAATCAGAAGATAATACACTTAAATCAATAAAAATAGATAATAAAACAATTAATGGATTCGCAACATCAGTAAAAGAATACACAATAGAAGTAGAATCCTCAACTGAGAATATTGATATAAAAGCACAACTTAGTGATGAAAAAGGTGCAACATTAGTTGAAAACTTTGGCTCTAGAACTATTAAACTAGAATATGGAACTAATAAAGTATTAATAAAAGTTAAAAGTGAATCAGGAAAAGAAGGAGTCTATACACTTAATATAATAAGAAAAGATGATAGACCAGTAGATAATAATTTAAAAAGTATAATAATAAATGGTGGAACTATAAAAATAGAGTTTGATCCAAGTACACTAAGTTATACAATTAAAACTTTTAAATTAGAAAAACTTGAAATAGAGGCAACACCATCAGATACAACCGCAAAAGTAACTGTTGATATTCCTAAAAAAATAATAATTGGACAAAACACAGTTAAAATAACAGTAACACCAACAACAGGTTCTAAAAAAGAATATACAATTCTATTTGATAATACTGATAAACCTACAGATACAAGACTTAAAAACCTATCAATAAAAGGAATAAACATTAACTTTGAAAGTGATAAATATGATTATGAAATAAGATATGATAAGTCATATAAAAATGGAATTAAAATATATGATACTGCATTATCAGAAGATACTAAAATTACAATTAAAGGAAATAATAATCTAGAAGAAGGAAGCGTAATTAAAGTTTTAGTAGAAGCACTAGATGGAAGTAGTTCTAGTGAATATAGAATTAGATTAGTAAAAGATACAAGAATTAATTTCTTCTTAATAGTAGATATAATAATTGGAATAGTATTAGTAGTATTAATATTTATACAACTAAATAAAAGAAAAAAGAAAAAAGAAGCAAAACAATCAATTGAAGAAGAATTAGAAAAAACTAAAGAAATAGTTTTATAAGGAGTAATATGAAAAAGTATATACCAAGCATGTATAAAAAGAGTATTTTTGATATTAATTATGATAAATTAAAAAACATTGGAATAAAGTGTTTAATATTTGACTTGGATAATACTATCGCACTTATAGATACTAAATTAATACCAGAAGAAGTAAAAACATTATTTATAAAATTAAAAAAAGACTTTAATGTAGTTATTATTTCTAATAACACAAAAAAACGAATTAGTATGTTTTGTGACCCAATAGATACTACATTTGTATCTTTTGCATTAAAACCATTAACATTTGGTTTTAGAAAAATAAAAAATAAATTTAACTATAAAAAAGAACAAATGTGTATGATTGGCGATCAATTAATGACTGATATATTAGGCGCAAATAGATATGGAATATACACTATACTAGTTGATCCACTAGGTAAAAAGGATTTAAAAGTTACTTCAATCAATCGTTTCTTTGAGAAAAAAATTCTAAAGAAATTAACAAAGACTGGAGAACTAGAAAGAGGTAAATATTATGAGTGAGGATAAATATTGCATAGGTTGTGGTATAAAATTACAAGATGAAAACATGACCGCAGAAGGATATACGACAAGTATAGAAAATGATATTTGTAGTAGATGCTTCAAAATGAAAAATTATGGAGATTATCAAGTAGTAACTAAATCAAATGATGAATACATTAATATATTAAAAAGTGTTAATGATACTAAAGATTTAGTTGTATATATAATAGACTTACTAAATATAAGTAGAGATATAAATCTAATAAGAGAATATTTTGATAATAAAGTTTTACTTGTATTAAATAAAAGAGATATACTTCCAAAAAGTATTAAAGATGAAAAAATAAAAGAATACTTTGCTAAACTTGGACTTGATTATGAAGATGTTATAATTGTCAGTCCAAAGAAAAATTACAACATAGATGAACTTTTATTAAAAATAAAAAAATATAAAACAAGTAAAAATGTATATGTAGTAGGGCATACAAATGTAGGTAAAAGTACACTGATAAATACACTTATGAAAAACTATTCAGAATTTGATAGTGAACTTACTATGAGTCCACTTCCTTCTACAACATTAAATAAAATAAGTATAAAACTAAATAGTGATTTGACTCTAATTGATACCCCAGGATTAGTAGATGATGGAAATATTCTAAATTATGTAGACCAACCCACATTAAAAAAGATTTTACCTAAAAAAGAAATAAAGCCAAAAACTTATCAATTAAAAAAAGATCAAGCATTAGTAATAGGTGATCTTTTAAGAATTGATTATGTTGAAGGAGAAAAAAATAGTTTTACTGTTTTTGTATCAAATGAGTTAAAAGTAAAAAGAATTAATATGCATAAGAATGATGAATTAAAAGACTTATTTAAACATGAAATAGATGTTGCGTATCATGAAGATTTAGTTATAAATGGTCTTGGGTTTATAAAAATAGTTGAAAAAGCTAAAATAAATGTATATATAAATAAAGATGTTGAAGTATTTACTAGAGACTCACTTATTTAATCCATATGAATTATTAGTAGGATCAAGAAACAACTTACATATTGGTGGGTTATATGTTAAATAAGTAGTAAAAGCATATATTAAAAATATTACTATAAGACTTATAATGTTTAAAACATTTGAGTCTTTTTTAAATTCTATAAAGTAGTTTAATATCTGACTTATTATAATAGTTACTAAGTAAATTGTAAGAGTAACAAGCATATTCTCCCCAAATTTAGAATAAATTGGCCAGTATATTGTAAGAAATAGTGCTATGTTAAATAAAAATGTAAGTAATTCTTTAAGTAAAAAATTATTTTCTTTAATATTATATTTTTTTAATATAAAGTACTTAACGATTATCCAGATTATATATGAAGTGTAAATCATTTTCATATGTTCAAATACACTTTCATTAACAGGAGATAATATTAAAGTAACTATATTAGGACACCATTCATATAAATTATGTATTATAAATCCAATTAGAAATATAAATAGTATAGAAATAATCTGTATTATTTTTTTCTTCATTTTTCTTCACCATTATTATTATGTGTGAATAAACAATAAATATTACTTTACAATTAAAAGAAAAAAATTGTCGATATTTGTTGTTTAAAAGTAAATAAAGTGGTAATATTTTATTGTAATAAAATAAAAAGAGTAGGAAAGTGAGTGAAGAAAATTGAGCGAAAAAATTAAAAACAAGAAGAACCTAATTATAGGTATTGGAATCATTGCACTAGTTGCAATAGTAATTGGTGTTGCTACACTTATAAAAGGAAATAACGATATTTCTGGTATGGGCAAGAATGCTAGTTTTGGAATACTAGGTAAGAATGGCACAGCATTCACTAGTATTACATATTCACATATTCAAGATGATGAATATTACTATGATATATTATATTTTGCTGAATCCGATGAAGATGCAATCTGTAGTTTAACTTGGCATATGAGTTATGAAAAACCAATGGAAAAAGAATTAACACGCGAAGAAGAAGATGACTATTATACTGAAAAACATATAAGTCTTGATAACTATACAGATTTAAAGAGGTGGATATCTGTACCAATTGAAAATAAATATGGAGCTCCAATAGAAAAGGTTGTTGTATACTTAACTCCTTGTGATGATAGTTATCCAGCAAGTTATACAATTTACCCAGAAAGAGATAATAATAATTTAGACCCACCATACATTAATGTGATAAAAGATGAAAAACAATATAATGACGATACAGCTGTATTTGAAATTGATTCATATGGTTGGGGAAATGATGAGAGACTTTTGAACACAATGTTTAAAAATACATATTATGTAGATGGAAAAAAGGTAAAAGAAACATTTGCTGAAGAAGATGCTTACTTATCAGATTCAATAAGTATAGAAAGAACAACAATGCCTAAAGTTTTAACAATTCTTTCTGAGGATACAAGGGGAAATGTTGCAGAGAAAAAAGTATTGATACAGGCAAAGGACCATGTGGGACCATATTGTTATTTTGAAAATAAAGATAAAAATATAAAACTTACCATTGGAGAAAGCAAAACTGTAACACTTCATTGCATTTCAGAATTAGATGAAAGAATAGATTCAGATAGAGATTATGATACAGATTATCAACCTGTACTTCTATATTCAAATAATATTGAGGACAGAATGGATGGAATTAGATACTATGGTACAGATGAATATATAAGCACAATAAAAATTACGGGAAATACACCAGGAAAAACAACAGTAAAGTTCAAAAACAAATCTATCGCAGATACTAATAGTGATTGGTTAGATACTAACTATGGCGGAACAGAATACATTCCAATGAACGTTGAAGTAATTGATAAAAAAGATACAAAAGCACCAACTTGTGAATTTACTATGGGAGACTATGCATATGATACGAAATTCTATGTTGGCTCTAAAATACAATATACAGTAACATGCGAAGATGATGTAAAATTTGATGCGAGCAATTTAACATTTAATACAAATAAAATATCAATTTATAATAATGGAGAAAAATTAACATCACGTTTCTATGCGAACGATTACAGTAAACTACCAAGAAAAATTTCGTATTCATTTGAGGTAATTCCAGTAAAAGCAGGAGAATTATCAGTAAGATTAGAAGGCGGATTTGTGCAAGATGCATCAGGAAGAAACAGCAAAGCAACATATGAAATCACACGTGATATTGTAGAAGCTCCAAAAAATATAAAAAGACCTTCATGTAAAATTGAAACAGATAAAGATGAAATAACAGTTGGAGAATCTGTTAATGCAACAATTACATGTACAGCTAGTAAAAAAATATCATCAACTGCTACTCTTGGAGTAGATGTAGTTGCACCAAATATAGACAATTGGTATTATGATAATAGTAACACTAAAAAACATGTTTTAACATTTAAAGTAACGCCATCAAATGTTGGAACATCAGAAATAGTTTTAAAGGAAAATGCTTTCTTTAACGAAATTGATATGGGAAACAAAGAGGTTACAAAAGAAATAAAAGTAAAAGAACGTATTAAAGATACAACTGCTCCTGTATGTAAATTTACTTCTGAAAGTTCAAAAGTTAGAACAGGTAAAACAACAAAAGTATATTTAACATGTGATGATGCATCAGGATTTAAAAACACTAATCTTTCTGTAAATAACTTTGGAGTTAATAAAATATTTGGAATAAGTTTATTAAGAATAGAAAATGTTAAACTAATAAAACAAACATCAACATCATCTACATGGGAAATTGGAGTTAAAGGTAGGGGATTAGGAAAAGCAAAATTGTACTTAAACGAAAATGCTGTATCAGATAAGTTTGATAACAAGAATGCTAAAACATATGCAACTACTCCAATAAAAGTAACACTATTCTAATATACAAAAATTTATTTAATAAGAGCTAAAAAAATTAGCTCTTTTTTCTTTATATTCTTTGGTTTACAATAAGTTTGTGATATAATTAATTTAGGTGATGGTAGTGACAATAAATATTAGAAATATTAATATAAATTACATACAATATGGTAGTGGTAGTGATGTTGTTCTTTTACATGGATGGGGACAAAATATTGCGATGATGAAGCCTATTGGCGATAGACTTCAAAAAAATCATCGTATAACTATATTAGACTTCCCTGGATTTGGTGAAAGTGAAGAGCCAAAAACTGCTTTAACAGTTTATGACTATTGTGAAATATTAGAAGAATTACTAAAAAAATTAAAAGTAAAAAAGCCAGTTATAATGGGACATTCGTTTGGGGGCAGAATAGCAATCATATATGCTTCCAGAAATGAAGTTGAAAAAGTCGTATTATTTGGTAGCCCTTGTATAAGAAAAGAAGTAAAGCCTAGCTTAAAGCTAAGAATGTTAAAGTCTCTAAAAAAAATTCCTGGAATTAATAAATTAGAGGGATTTGCTAAAAATCATATGGGTTCACGAGATTATAAAAATGCAAGCGAGATAATGAAAAAAATCCTTGTTAATGTAGTTAATGAAGATTTAAGTGAATGCGCAAAAAAGATCAATGTTCCAACACTTCTTATATGGGGAGATAGAGATACTGAGGCTCCGGTAGAGGATGCTAAAGAACTAGAAAAAATAATTCCAGACGCAGGATTGATAGTACTACCAAATTCAACTCACTATGCTTATTTAGAAAACTTACCTCAAGTTATAAATATATTAAATAATTTCTTATAGGAGGAAATAATATGTTATATTACTTTGTTTACTTTTTAATGCTTGCCTATACTATATTTATTAGTAGAAGAACATTACATATGTTACAGCAAAACTTATACAACGAAAATAATAGGTATATAAAATGGATACTAAAGAATAATGAAATTACTATTTTTAATGTTTCATTAATTGCAATAGTACTTTCTATAGGCATAACAATATTTAAAAATAATACAATAATACAATTCTTATTGTTTCTAATTATGGGAGTATATGTATTAAGTTATTATGAAGAAAAAAAGATTGTTGCGACTAATCAAAATAAAAAGCCTCTTGTATATACAAAAAGGATAAAAAGATTAATAGTTACTTTAAGTATAATCTATATTTTACCAATTGCATTTGCTATAATATTTCCAAATTTAAAAAATATACTTTTAATTGTATCAACTATTTTAACTGGATTTAGTTTCTTTACAACTTTTATAGCGCTTATAATAAATAAACCAGTAGAAAAAGCTGTATATAATCACTTTGAAAAAATGGCAAAAGAAAAACTTGAATCATTTTCAAATTTGAAGGTAATAGGAATAACAGGAAGTTATGGTAAAACTAGTTGTAAAAATATACTTAATGATATCTTAAGTATTAAATATAATACTCTAGCAACCCCAAAAAGTTTGAATACATTTAATGGACTTATGATGACAATAAATAATACATTGTCCAAATTCGATGACGTTTTTATAGCAGAGATGGGTGCATATGTACAAGGAGAAATAAATGGATTATGTGATTTAGTTAATCCTAAATATGGAATAATTACTTCAATTGGTACCGCACACTTGGAAACTTTCGGAAGCGAAAGTGCCATCCAACACGGTAAGATGGAACTAATAGAACATTTACCGCATGATGGTGTTGGGGTATTGAATATGGATGATCCAAAACAAGTTAGTTATAAAATTAAAAATGATTGTAAAATAATTTGGATAGGTATTGAGAATAAAAATGCAGATGTAGTTGCAAGTAATATAAGAACTGAAGGAACTAAAACATTATTTGATGTAACATTCCCGGGTGATAAAAATAAATATGAATTTGAAACAAGACTACTTGGTAGACATAATATTTATAATATATTATCTGCACTTGCACTTGGATATGAATTTAAGATTCCAATAAAAGATTTAATTCTTGCGACTAGAAGAGTTAAACCAATTGAACATAGATTGAAATTAAAAAGACTTGGTAATTTCTATCAGATAGATGATGCTTATAATTCAAATCCAGTAGGTGCTAAAAGTGCACTAGACGTATTAAATACTATGGATGGATTTAAAGTAATAGTTACACCAGGTATGATAGAATTAGGAAAAAAAGAATATGAACTTAACAAAGAGTTTGGTAAACAAATTAGTGAAGTCGCAGATTTAACCATTTTAATTGGTAAAAAGCAAACTAAGCCAATACTTGATGGTTTAAAAGAAGCTGGTTACCCAGAAGAAAAACTAATGGTTTTAAATGATGTAAGGGAAAGCTTTACAATTATAAATAATTTAAATAAAAAGAAAGATGTTTATGCATTATATGAAAATGATTTACCTGATACATATAATGAGTAAGGAGGATTTATGATAAAATTAGGTGTTATTTTTGGAGGAGAAAGTGTTGAACATGAGGTTAGTATAATTTCAGCTGTTCAAGCTATGAATAAGATGGATAATACAAAATATGAAATTATCCCAATATATATTACTAAAGATAAAGAATGGTATACAGGAGATATGTTAAAGGATATTGAAGTATATCAAGATTTATCGCTAATTAAAAGATATGCTAAAAATGTTGTCTTAATCAGAAAAAAAGGAAGATTTATTCTTCAAAGCCAAGGATTCTTTAAAAGAGAAGTAAAGGAACTTGATTTAGTATTCCCAATTGTGCATGGTACAAGTGTAGAAGATGGAGTATTACAAGGTTACTTAAAAACAGTAGGAATTCCATTTGTTGGAAGTGATGTTCTAGCAAGTGCAATTAGTCAAGATAAAATAGTTCAAAAACAAGTATTTGAAGTTAGTGGATTACCAATAACTGATTACATATGGTTCTATGATAGCGACTATTTAGATGATCCTGATGCAATAGTAAAGAAAGTTAAAAAGTTAGGTTTCCCTGTTATTGTTAAACCAGCTAGTCTAGGTAGTAGTGTAGGTATTGGTACTGCAAAAGATGAAGATGAATTAAGAGAAAAAATCGAAGATGCAATAAATTATGATACTAAAATAGTAGTAGAAGAAATGGTTAAAAACCTAACAGAAGTTAATATTAGTGTATTAGGTGATTATGAAAAACAAGACTTAAGTGAAATAGAAGAAGTTATGAGTGATAATGATCTATTAACTTATGAAGATAAATATATAAATGGAAATAAAAAAGGAAATACAAAAGGAATGCTATCTGCATCACGTAAGATACCTGCAGGAATAACAGAACACCAAAAAGAAGAAGTAAGAAGTGTTGCAACAAAAGCATTCAGAGCACTTAATTCAACTGGAAATGTAAGAATAGACTTCTTAGTAGATAAAAAGAGTAAGAAAATTTATATAAATGAAGTTAATGCATGTCCTGGTTCACTAGCATTCTATTTATGGGAACCACTTAACATAGATTATACTGAATTACTTGATAGAATGATTAATATAGCAATTAAAGACTACAAAAGAAAATTAAAGAAAACATATTCATTTGATTCAAATATTCTACAAGGATTTAGTGGATTAAAAGGAACAAAAGGATTAAAAGGACTTAAGGGAAGTAAGTTTTAATTAGTATAGGGGGTAGTAATTTTGACTGAACAATTACAAAAAGATGTTTTTATAAATGAAGATTTAAGATATTTTCAATTAACAAATATCTTTTTTGATAGACCCCTAAATGAGGAAGATATTATAACATTAAAAGAAGTGTTTTTCTCAATAAATAATATATCCCAAATATACTTTAAAGATACTTTTGATTTAAAAGGAATAGAAATTGTAAAATCTGTATTAGAAATATCTCCAACCATGGAAGATGCATTGGTTGAAAAATATATATTAAATGCATCCACATTGGATAAAAATAAACTTCTTAATATGAATTTCTCAAATATAGATACTTGGTTTATTTCATATAAAGAAAACGAAAACTCATTTTCAACAATTACAATAGACAAATATAGAGAAGAAGTAAACCTAATTAATAGAATTACATCAGCTATAAACACTTCATCTTCACCTGTTGAAAAAATCATGTATATATATAATTTTTGCAAGAAGTTAAATTATAAAGATAATGCATCAACTACATTACTTGATATATTAAAAACAAATGAAAGCAATAAGAGTGGCTATGCATATGTATTTAATGAATTATTAAATACAATTGGAATTAAGTCATTTATGGCTGAATCAATTACTGATAATTCAAATTCATTTGTAAATCTTGTAAAAGTTGATGATGATAAATACAAAATACATGGGATTTACTTATTTGATTCATTCTCAGATTCAATTTCTAAAGACGAAATAAATGAAAAATTAAGAGGAATAAACTATAATTACTTTTTAATTACAATACCTACTTATTTAAATACAGTATTTAGTGATAAATTACTTGGAGTTGCATCTTGTTTTACACATGACTATGAATATGATCTAGAAAGATTAAGAAGAACTTCACCTAAGGAATTTAATACATTACTAGAAACATTTGATATGGACTTTTTAAGTATTTATAAAAAAGTAAATGATACCAAAAAAGTAGATGATGAGATTAAACTTAATATTATTAAGAATAATACTAGTGAAGAATTACAAAAGATAACTATAGAAAATTATTTTATAAGGGAAGAAAAAATCTCTAAATATCCTTTTAAAAAGATAGCGTAATATGATATATTATTAAAGAAAGTAAGTGGTGAATAGTATGAATATTGATTTTGTTGTTAACGATTATTTACTAGCGTGGTATGTACTTTTTAAACCATCATTTTGTGAAGAAGTACAGGAATTAAAAGAAAAACTATGGAATAATTATCAAAAACAATATATTGCGATGCAAAAAGACAATATAGAAATACTTAAATATACAAAAGACTTTATACCTGATGATGATACCATTTATAATTTGATTTTTGATACAGAACTCTTTAAAGAACTAAAAAAAGAAACGGAAAAATATAGACAAAAGTTATTAGAAGCATGGGATAAAAATAAAAAAGCAATAAACGAAGAATTAAAGACTTTAGCAAGAATAGATATTAAATCATATACAATTCTTGCGGTAAGTCCAAAATTGGATGTTATTGAATATATAAAATCTAATCCAAAAAAGAATATTGCATGGGGTAAAAAAGAAGCAGAAGTTAATTATCTTGAATCACTAATGCATATTTTATATACAATTGTAAAATATGAAATAGGAGATTTTCAAAAAGAAAATAGTGAAATAGTTACTGCTATACTAGATTTATTAGTAACTAATGAATTATATACTAGAATAACAGGAATTAGTAAATATTCATTAGGATATAGGAAACTAAGATTACTTAGAAGACAATTATATCCCTATTGGCTTATGTATTTAGGCTGTGATAAGGAAGAACTTGTCTCTTATATGATGAGAGATCAAATAGCGTTTGATATAGATAAATATACAATTGAAAGAGGGTTAAGAAAAGTAAATATTTATGACTTCATTGATTTCTGTTGTAGAAATCAAAAGTACATAATTAGACTTGATGATTTAAATATTGTTTAGGGAGGTTTTATGGATACAAAGTTAGAAAGCATTTTAAAGAAAATTAACTATAAAAATGATTATTTTGTAGAATTTATAGATGCTAAGGTTGATAGAGTAAATGCAAATGGTAGTAAGTTAGATATTGTTATCCATAATAAAACTAACCTAACTACAGAAGCATATAATGAACTAGAAAAATCTTTTAAAGATTTTTTTAATATTGAAGAAATATATTTATATATAATAGTAGATGAAATAGATAATGATAAACTATTAAATGAATATAAAAATATTATTGGACTATTAAAAAAAGAAAAATCATTACTTGAGATATTTGAAGATAGTCTAGCATTTGAAGAAGAAAAATATTTAATTAAGGCAGCACATGAATTTGAAAAAGCAACAATAGAAAAATACATTCCTAGGATAACAGAATACTTAGAAAAAAGAGGATTTGATATAGATATAGATGTTGTTTTATCACTAGAAGAAAGAGAAAATATTAAAAATACAATTAATAATGATTTAGAAATAAAAATACCAACTACTAAAGTAATAAAGCAAGAGGAAAAAGCACCAACAAAAACTAATTTTACTAATTTTGGAAAGCCAAAATACGAAAAAAAAGAAGTTAATGAGGACACTATTAAAGGTAGAGTTATAAAAGATGATGCAGTCTCTATTAAAACAATAGTGGGAGAAGAAGAATCAGTAACAATAGAGGGAGAAGTATTTGGAACAGAAGAGTTTGAACCATCCAGCAAAGCATTTAAAATACTTACTATAAAATTAACAGATTACTCCGATAGTATTTATTGTAAGATATTCTCACGTGATGAAGAAGAGTTTGCATCATTAAAGAAAAATTGTAAAGTAGGCGCTTGGTTAAAAATAAGAGGTAGTACAAAACTAGATAAATATGCAGGTAATGAAATAGTATTAAATATAAGAGACATCAATAAAATACCACCAAAGAGAACAAAAAAAATTGTAGATGATGCACCTGTAAAAAGAGTTGAACTTCATGCACATACTATGATGAGTCAAATGGATGGAGTTACAAAATTAGACCTTGGTAAACATACTTGTGAACTTGTAAGTAATGCAATTGAAGCTGGTTATAGAGGAGTCGCAATAACTGACCATAATGGATGTCAAGCTTTTCCTATTTCATATCAATTAATACGAGCCCATAATAAAAAAATTGAAAATGTAAAAGATCATTTCAAAGGATTATATGGAACAGAATTAACACTTGTTGATGATACAGTATATGTTGTAGTAAGACCAAATGATTTGCCACTTGAAGGAACAACTTATGTAGTATTCGATACAGAAACAACAGGATTTAATGCAGCTGGTGGAGATCAGATGATTGAAATTGGTGCGGTTAAATTAAAAGATGGAGAAATAATAGATAGATTTGATGAATTAATTAATCCTGGATATCATATCCCAGACCATATATCAGAACTTACTTGTATTACAGATGATATGGTTAAAGATTCTGATACCGAAGAAGAAGTAACAAAAAGATTCTTATCTTGGGTAGGAGCTTGTCCACTTGTTGCACATAATGCTAAATTTGATATTTCTTTCGTTTCAATGGCAATGAAAAAATACAACTTAGGTGAATTTAATTATACAGTATTAGATACCCTAGAACTTTCACACATTCTAGATCAAGCCTATGCAAGACATAGTCTATCAGCTTTGGTAAAAAGATATAATGTACCTTGGGAAGAGGATGCACACCACAGAGCGGATTATGATGCAGAAGGAACAGCTTATGTGTTTGCTAAAATGTTACAAAAGTTAATAGCACAAAACTATGATACTATTAGAGATTTAGAAAGACTAATACCAAAAGATGAAATACATAAATTTGGTAGAACATATCATTTTAATGCAATCGCAATGAATAAAACAGGACTTAAAAATTTATTTAAAATAATTTCACTTGCAAATACAGTATACCTTTATAAAACACCTAGAATATTAAGAAGTAAACTAGAAGAATTAAGAGAAGGACTCCTTATTGGTAGTGGTTGTTATGAATCTGAAGTGTTCATACAATCAAGAAGTAAAGAGGGAGAAGAACTAACAAATGTAATTAATTTTTATGATTATGTTGAGGTACAACCTCCTGAAGTATATGGACATTTAATTCAAACAAGCGATTTTAAAAATGAATATGAAGTACAAGCCCATATAAGTAAAATAGTAAGGGCAACAAAAGACGCAGGTAAGATTATAGTTGCGACTGGTGATGTACATCATTTCTATAGAGAAGATAAAATATTTAGAGAAATAATAGTTAATCAAAAAGTTCCAGGTGGTGGAAGACACCCATTAGCTAAACGTGATATTACATCTATTCCATCACAACATTTCAGAACCACTAATGAAATGTTAAAAGATTTTGAATTTTTAGGAAAAGATTTAGCATATGAAATAGTAGTTACTAACACAAATAAAGTATTAGATATGGTAGATGAAATAGAGGTAATTATAGATACTAAAGGTATTCCATTTTCACCAAGAGTTAAAAGTGATGATGGCGCTTCTTACTTAGATTGCCCTAGAGTAGTTGCGGATTTAGTTTATTCAAAAGCCGCATCTTGGTATGGTAATCCACTTCCATATAATATAGAAGAACGTATCGCAAAAGAATTATATGGAGACATTGTATATAAGTGTTTTAGTGATAAAGTATCTGAAGAAGATAAAGATATTAGTAAAGAAGAGTTTGATAAAAAAGTATTTGGTATGGTGCATGATGCCATAATAGCTGGATTTGATAATGTTAAAAAAATATTAAGAGAGTATTTAAAAAGTAAATGGACCGAAGAAGATGGAGAATTAAATGATGATTCCTTAAATAAAAAAGTAAAAAAAGAATTAGGAGGAATCATAGGTGGAGGATTCGATCCAATATATCTAATTGCCCAAAGACTTGTTAAACACTCTAATGATGATGGATATTTAGTTGGTTCACGTGGTTCGGTTGGTTCAAGTTTCGTAGCTACAATGATGGGTATTACAGAAGTTAATCCATTGCCAGCACATTATAGATGCCTAAACTGTCAAACTAGTATATTTAATGATGATAATGGAAATCCACTTGGTAGTGAATATTCTAGTGGATTTGATTTACCAGATAAAAAATGTCCTAAGTGTGGAAGCCTTATGTATAAAGATGGACAAGATATGCCATTTGCCACATTCTTAGGCTTTAATGCAGATAAAGTACCAGATATAGATTTAAACTTCTCAGATTTAAATCAAGCATCAGCTCATGAATATACAAAAGTATTATTTGGGGTTGATAATGTTTATCGTGCAGGTACTATAGGAACAGTCGCAGATAAAACTGCATTTGGTTATGTAAAAGGTTATTGTGAAGATAAAAATGTAATGATGCGTACAGCAGAAGTAGAAAGACTAGCAGCTGGATGTACAGGGGTAAAAAGAACAACAGGTCAACACCCTGGTGGAATAGTTGTTGTCCCAGATTATATGGATGTATCAGATTTTACACCATTCCAATTCCCTGCGGATGATCCTACAAGTCCTTGGAGAACAACTCACTTTGATTATCACTCAATCGAAGAGGATTTATTAAAACTTGATATATTAGGTCATTCAGATCCAACACAATTACGTATGATTCAAGATTTAACTAAGACAGATATATTGAAAGTACCAATGGATGATAAAGATACAATGAGTATATTTACCTCTACAAAAGCACTTGGGGTTACAAACGAGCAAATCATGTGTCCAACAGGAACACTAGGTATACCAGAATTTGGTACTCCATTTACTATTTCAATGGTATCTGAAACTAAACCAACAACATTCGCAGAACTTATTAAAATATCAGGACTTTCACATGGTACTGATGTTTGGCTAGGCAATGCACAAGAACTTATAAAAAATAATATTGTTCCATTTAAAGAAGTAATTGGATGTCGTGATGATATTATGGTTTACTTAATGTACCATGGAGTTGCACCAATTAAAGCATTCAAGATAATGGAGTTTGTAAGAAAGGGTAGAGCAAGTAAAGACCCAGAAACATGGCAAACACATAGAAAAACTATGGAAGAAGCAGGCATTGAGCCATGGTTTATAGATTCATGTCAAAAGATTAAATATATGTTTCCAAAAGCCCATGCAGCAGCATATGTTATAAGTGCATTTAGAATAGCATGGTATAAAGTTCATATGCCAGTATATTTTTATGCATCATGGTTAACATCAAAAGCAACAGATGTAGATGTAGAAACTATGATTAAAGGTTATGATGCAATAAAATCTAAAATAGAAGATATACAACTTAAGGGGTATGAAGCTACTAATAAAGAACAGGGTATTCTAGAAAGTCTAAAAGTATGCTTAGAAGCAACTGCTAGAGGAATAAAATTTGTACCAATTGAACTTGATAAAAGTAATGCAACTGTTTGGAATGTAAAAGATGAAACTTCAATATATCCACCATTTGCTTCAATTGATGGATTAGGTGATACAGTTGCTAATAATATTGTAAATGAACGACAAAAACAAAATTTCTTAAGTATTGAAGATTTACAAAATAGATGTAAAATATCTGCAACATTAATAGATAAAATGAAATCAATGAAAATACTTGATGGTATGGATGAATCAAGTCAATTAAGCCTATTCTAATGAATGGGCTTTTTAATATGTAAAATTATGTAAATATGTTGTTGCTGATGCCATTAAGTCTTGAAAAAATACTAGGGGGTGGGGTAACATTTGCTTTAGTTAAGACACTTAAACCAGTAGAAGGATCTGGAAAAAAAGCTGAAGCAAATAAATTCGCAGTAGTAAAAAATTCTAATACTTGTTATACAGTATATGCATCAACCAATGCCAAATATTGGGGAGTATATGTATATTACAAACAAGCAGGCTCAAGTTCTTTTGGAAACAGAAAAATTTAAAGTCTTAGTAAATATCATGACAATGACGGAGTAAAATCTCAAAAAATATGTCTCACAAAGTAAGCATATCAAAATGAAACCTTCAGAATTCTAGTAAGATGAAATTAAGGTTCAAATAATAGAGTATATAAAACAGCAAGTTCTTGGAAGCTAGTTGGATATTATTCAAACAATGCAATTGTACACAGACAACAGATGTGAGAAACAAGTAGATCTTAAAAGAACTAGCAATTATACTTACCGTAATCCTTCTGTGCGTCCAACCGTTAAAAAAGCATGTCAAAAAAAATGAACAATTTTATGATTAAAAGAAAATATACTAATAGCGGTAAAAAATATGTTTGTGTATGAGATGAGGATAATAATCTTACAATAAGAAATGTAGATGGCGGCTGTTAATGTAAAATTAGTAGTTAACATAAAACATGTTAACTGCTTTTTTTATTTTGCACTAAAAATGTAATTTTCTTGCTTTAGTAATACAGTAATGCTAAAATTATAGTGGTGACGTAAATGAAAAAGATAATAACTGATTATTTAAATGAAACAGCAGTAAAATATCCTAATAAGGTAGCATTTGCTACTGATAAAGAGGAAATAAATTATGATGAATTTACTAATAAAAGTAAATCCATAGGTACTTATCTAGCAGGCTTAGAAACATTTAAACAACCAATTGCTATTTATATTGACAAAAGCATAAACCTTGCTTTGTCTATGATTGGTACAATATATAGTGGAGGTTTTTATACAGTACTAGATACAAAATCTCCAATGGATAGGATAAATCAAATAATTACTACTCTTGATTGTAAGTATATAATAACTGATGACAAAAATATGTCGAAAATTGTTGAAGAATTTCCGAATGTTACAATAATCAATATTAACGAAGCTAAAGCAACTAATGTTAACCAAGAATTACTTGATAATGTACATGAAAGAATTATTGATACAGATACAATGTATATTTTATTCACATCCGGTTCTACTGGAGTACCAAAAGGGACTGTATTATCTCATAGGGCAGTCATAAGTTACGTAAATTGGTTTATAAAAGCTTTTGATATTACAAGTGAAACCACTTTTGGAAGTCAAACTCCATTTTATTTCAGTATGTCAGTAAGTGATGTATTCGGTACTATATTAACAGGAGCTACATTCTATATAATTCCAAAAATGTATTTTTCTTTTCCAGTTAAACTAATAGAATTCCTTGAAGAGAAAAAAGTAAATACAATTTATTGGGTTCCATCAGCACTTTGTATACTAGCAAATCTAGGGGCGCTAACAACAGATAATCTAAAAAATTTAAAGAAAGTATTATTTGCGGGCGAAGTAATGCCTACTAAACAACTTAACATGTGGATGGATAAAGTTGATGCAATGTATGCTAATCTTTATGGGCCAACTGAAACAGTTGATATTTGTACCTATTATATTGTAAACAGAAGATTAAGTAATGACGAATCAGTACCAATAGGAAAGCCATGTGACAATTGTGATGTATTAATTGTAAAAGAAGATAACACATTAGCACAAGACGGTGAAGCAGGAGAACTACTAGTAAGAGGAAGCTTCCTTGCCAGTGGATATTATAAAAATAAAGAAAAAACGAACCAAGTATTTGTTCAAAACCCAGTTAATCCAGATTATAATGAACTTGTATATAGAACAGGTGATATAGTAAAGAAAAATGAATTAGGCGAAATAATTTATTTATCTAGAAAAGATTATCAAATAAAACACATGGGATATAGAATAGAACTTGGAGAAATTGAGTCGAAAATTTCTGCAATTGATGGTATAATACTATGTTGTAGTATTTATGATGAAAAAGAGGATAAAATCATTTTATACTATCAAACAAATTCCTTAGAAGAAGATAAATTAATATCTTTAATAAGAGAAAAATTGCCAACATATATGGTTCCAAATGTTTATATTAAATTAGATAGAATGCCATATAATGCAAATGGTAAAATAGATAGAAAGGAACTTAAAAATAAGTATTTAAGTAAGTAAAGAGGTATGAAAGAATTATTGAGTATTTTAGAAGAAGTAAAACCAGGAATTGATTTTAATAATGAAAAGGAATTAATAACAGATGGAATATTAGATTCATTTGATATAGTTACATTAGTATCAGAAATAAATGATGCTTTTGATATAGAATTCCCAGTAAGTGAAATTATTCCAGAAAATTTTGAAAATATTGATGCTTTATATAAAACAATTGAAAAAGTAAAAGAAAATAATTAATATGTTAATTAATTCAATAAAATTTGTAGTTTTTGCGGCACTAGTAGTATTTTTGTATTACATAGTGCCTTTAAAAAAAAGATGGATTGTTTTATTAGTATCAAGTTATATATTTTATTTTTTATCAAGTAAATATTTAATTGTATTTATATTATTAAGTACATTATCAATTTACCTATCTGGAATTTTAATAGGCAAACAAGATGACTTGTTAGCTTTATGTGAAGATAAAGAAAAGAAAAAAGAGTTAAAAATTAAAGTAAAAAAGAGAAAGAAACTTATTTTAACACTAGGGATATTATTTAATGTTGGTATATTACTAGTTCTTAAATATAGTAATTTCTTTATTACAACTGTAAATAGTATAGTAAAAAGCAATATTCCATTAGTTAAATTTTTATTACCTTTAGGAATATCATACTATACATTACAAGCAATTAGTTATATTGCAGATGTTTATCGTGGAAAATATAAACCAAGTAAAAATATATTTGAAGTTAGTTTATTCTTAATATATTTTCCTATTATTACAGAAGGACCTATATCTAGGTTTGATGAATTAGCACCTCAATTATATAATGGAAATAAACTAAAGTATGAAAATCTAATAAATGGTGGAGGAAAAGTACTTTGGGGATTTTTTAAAAAAATGGTTATCGCAGATAGATGTGGTATATATGTTAGTAGCGTATTTAAACCAGGCATAACAGGACTACCAATATTAGTAGGTGTAGTATTATATACTATTCAATTATATGCAGAATTCTCCGGATGTATTGATATAGTAAGTGGATTATCAGAGACCATGGGTATTAAATTGCCAGTTAACTTTGAAAGGCCATTCTTTTCAAAGAGTATTCAAGAATTTTGGAGAAGATGGCATAAAACACTTGGTGCTTGGTTAAAAGATTATGTATTCTACCCAGTATCATTATCAAAAGCATCAATGAATGTTACTAAATTTGCTAGAAAAAATTTAAGTAAGAATTTAGCTAAATTTGTGCCAATAGCATTTTCACTATTCTTTGTTTGGTTTTTAAATGGATTTTGGCATGGAGCAAGTCTTAAATATATATTCTATGGATTATATTATTACATAATAATGATGGTTGCACTTTTATTCAAACCACTTACCGATAAATTAGTAGAATTATTAAAAATAAATACAGATTCAAAAGGATTTAAACTATTTCAAATAATTAGAACTTGTATCTTTGTATTTATTGGTATGTTAATATTTAGATCAACATCAGTTAAAGATGCATTTGTAACACTAGGTTCAATATTTGCTCATTCAACACTTAGAGTAACTTCATTTGGACTAACTAAAATTGACTTTCTAGTTATCATGGGTGGAGTAGTATTGTTATTTGTATATGGAATTTTAGAAGAAAAAGGTTATAACGTTATAGATAAAATAAATAATAGTAATCTAGCATTAAGATATCTTATATATTTTATAATTGTATTCGCAATTATAATATTTGGAATATATGGACCTGGATATAATGCAAGTGATTTTATCTATGCGCAATTTTAAAGGAGGGGGAAAGTAAAATGATAAAGATATATATAAAAAGATTTTTTGAATTTGCTGGCTTCTTTCTAATATGTTTAGTTGGAATTGTAATAACTTCTAAAATATTTGTACCAAAATGGATGAATTCAGATAATAATTACGAAAAACAAATAGTTGATGGTTTTTATGATCAAAAAAGAAATACAATTGATGTAATGTTTGTAGGAAACAGTGATATGTATGATGGGGTTTCACCAATGGAATTATGGGGAATGTATGGGATTGCAGGATATAACTATTCACACCCATCATCTAGAACATGGACAGACTACTACAATATAAAGATGATTCTAGAAAGACAAAAACCTAAATATATCTTTTTAGGTGCTGATTCATTCTTTACAGTAGAAAGACCACGAAATGGGGATAATGCTAAACCAACAACAAGCATGAGAATGTCAAAGGCAAAAGTAAAAATGTTAATGGATAAAAACACTCACCCATCAATTCGAACAAAGATTAGTTACATATTCCCAATAATAAGATTTCATTCAAGATATAATGATTTAACTAAAGATGATTTTAAATATGCATTTAAGAGTGCATATATGCCTACAAAAGGTTTTGTAATTACTACTAAAATTAAACCACTTAAGAATACTGACTACATGAATAAAAAGAAAAAAGTTGAAAAAATTCCAAGAAAGAATAGAAAATACTTAGATATGATTGTAGAGTTGTGTAAGAAAAACAATGTCAAATTGGTATTCTTAGAAACACCTTCCGCAGATTCTTGGAATCATAAAAGACATGATGCAGTGGAAAAATATGCACAAGATAATAATGTTTTATTCTTTGATATGAACTATTATATTGATGAAATAGGACTTGACTGGAAGACTGATTCAAAAGACGGTGGAAATCATTTAAATCTTTATGGCGCAATAAAAGTTAGTGATTACATTGCTGAATATATACATGAAAATCTAGAAATACCAGATAGAAGAAGCGATAAAAAATACAAAAATTGGAATAAAGAATATAAAGAATATACAAAATTAAAGGAAGAAAATCTTAATGCAATGGCAGAAAATAAAAAATAGTTTAGGAACATTCTATTATAGCTTTTCTAAAACAAGTAAAGAGTTACTTGAGATTGCATTAAAAGAAGAAGGTATAACTTCCTACAAAATTTCAAAGTCCATAAATGGAAAACCTTATATAGATAACAGTAATATCTTTTATAATATAAGTCATAAAAATAAGATGGTTGGATTAATAATATCTAATAGTGAAGTAGGGCTGGATATTGAATATATTGATACAGAAAATATAAAAAGAGAATCCACCTTAAAATACTTTTTCACTGAAAAAGAAAGAGAATCTATAACAACCAATGAAGACTTACTTACTTTATGGACAAAAAAAGAATCATATATAAAACTAAATGGTGGAATGCTTAGAGATGCCATAGGATTAGATATTAATAATACTAATGTTATATTTGATACATTTAAACTTGATAATTACATAATTACAATTTGTAAGAGTAAATAAGTATTAAAAATACTTATTTTTTCTTTGTATAAATAAAGTACAAAAAACTAGCAAAAAAACATAAAATACAAAACACATATAGTATGTAAGAGAAAAGTTTTGATAATTTTTAAGCACTTATACTTCTACTAAACATCAAATTAAAATTTACTAATCTGTATCATACGTGATATAATTTTATAGAAGACAAATACTAGAAAAGAGGTAGTTATATGAAGAAAGTAGTCTTAATTGATGGTAACAACATACTTTTTAGAAGTTATTATGCAACTGCATATAATGGAAATACTATGAAAAATTCTAAAGGATTTCCTACAAATGCAATATATGGACTTATAAATATGTTAAATAAAATAATAAATGAAGAATCACCAGAATATATTATGGTCGCATTTGATAAGGGAAAAACATTTAGACATGAAAAGTATCTTGACTATAAAGGTGGTAGAGGAGAAACTCCTGATGAACTAAAACAACAATTCCCAGTCGCGAAGAAAATAGTAGAGGCACTTGGAATGACTTATTATGAAATTGATAACTATGAAGCAGATGATATAATAGGAACATTCGCAAAAAAAACAGAAGAAGATCCAGAATTCGTTTCAACTATAATTAGTAGTGATAAAGACTTACTTCAATTAATTACTGATGAAACTGATGTTAAACTATTAAAACCAGTTGGTTATGTAAGAATGACACATCAAGAATTCTTAAATACATATGGTATAGAACCAGCTAGAATGGTTGATTTAAAAGCCTTAATGGGAGATTCATCAGATAACATACCTGGTGTTAAAGGAGTAGGTGAAAAAACAGCCCTTAACTTATTAAAAGAATATAAAACTCTTGATGGAGTATATGAAAATATAGATAATATAAAAGGTAAACTAAAAGAAAAACTAGAAACTGACAAAGATAAGGCATACATGAGTTATGACCTAGCAACTATATATAAAGATGTTCCAATAGATACAGATTATGAAAAGATAAAATATAGAGGAATAGATGCTTTAAATTATATTGAATTACTTGAAGACCTGGAATTTTATTCATTAATAAAAAAACTAGATATAAAAAAAGAAAACTTAAAAAAAGAGCCTGATGTGAATGAAGAAATTAACTATAAAACAATAACTAATGTTCAAGATTTTAAAATTAGTAAAGATTATGCAATATACCTAGAATTATATGGATATAATTATCATGATGCAGATATAATTGGTGCATTTATATATAATGGAGTAGAAAATTACTATATTCCATATGAAGTATTAAAAGAAAATCCAAATATGTTAAATACAGGATTCAACTGCATTACATATGACATAAAAAAGATACTTTATGCATTTAATAAGGACAATATAAAATTAGATAGGTGTAATTATGATTTAATGATTGCGGGGTATCTACTTAATCTAAATGTAAAAGATGATATTGCTTATATAATGAATAATAACGGCTGTAATGTAGAATTCTATGAAAATGAATTTGGAAGTGGATCTAAACTTTCTATGCCTAATGATGATGTAATAATTAAAAACGGAATAAAGAAAACTAAATATATTTATGATACTAAAGAAGAATACATTAACAAATTAACAAGTGAAGAAGAGTTATACTTATTTAATGAAATAGAATTACCACTTGCGTATGTACTTGCTGACATGGAAATAACTGGTGTAAAAGTAGATAGAGAATATCTACATCAAATGAGTAAAACTCTAGAAGAAAGAATGAATAACTTAACAAATGAAATATATGAGCTTGCAGGAGAAGAATTTAATATTGCATCCCCAAAACAATTAGGAGAAATTTTATTTGTAAAACTTGGTATACCATATCCTAAAAAAGTTAAAGATAATAATTTCTCTACTAGTAAAGATATTCTAGATAAAGTGGCTTCATTTCATCCAATTATAAATAAAATAGAAGAATATAGATTAGTATTCAAACTATATAGAAATTATGCGGTAGGACTATTACAAGAAATTAAAAGTGATGGAAGAATTCACACTATATTTAATCAAACATTAACAAGAACTGGTAGATTATCTTCATCAAATCCTAACCTACAAAACATCCCAGTAAGAATAGAAGAAGGTAAAATAATTAGAAAAGCATTTATTCCAGATGAAAATTCAATATTCCTATCAAGTGATTATTCACAAATTGAATTAAGATTATTTGCACATATGGCTAATGCGACTAATCTAATTGATGCATTCGTTAGTGGAAAAGATATTCATAAAAAAACAGCGAGTGATATATTTGGAGTTGACATAGACCATGTTACTCCACAAATGAGATATAACGCAAAAGCGGTTAATTTTGGAATATTATATGGTATTAGTAGTTTCGGATTATCAGAAGATTTAAATATAGATGTAAAGAGTGCCAAAAAATTTATTGATGACTATTTAAATACATATCCCGGAATTAAAGATTATATGGATAACGTTATAAAAGAAGCACATCGACTTGGATACGTTAAGACTATAATGAATAGAAAAAGAGTAATAGAAGAATTAAATAATAAAAATTATATGATTAGAAGTATGGGAGAGAGAATGGCACTTAATACACCTGTACAAGGTAGTAGTGCGGATATATTAAAAAAAGCAATGATTGAAATCTTTGATAAATTTAACTCCTTAGGATTAAAAAGTAAAATGTTAATTCAAGTACATGATGAACTTGTATTTAATGTTTTAGAAGAAGAAAGAGAAACTGTAGAAAAAATAGTTACAGATATAATGGAAAACACATATAAATTAAGTGTACCACTTAAGGTTGAAATAAATGAAGGTAAAAACTGGTACGATGCTAAATAAAGGTTGTGATTAAATGAACAAAACTACAAAATATATGTTGATTAGTCTAATTGCTAATAGTTTTTTATCTATATTTAAAATAACATTTGGATTTTTAAGTAATACCAAAAGTTTAATTGCAGATGGAATACATTCCTTTTCTGATCTTACTACAGATATAATTGCAATATTAGGTTCTCATATTTCAAAGAAGCCTGCAGATAATGAGCATAGAAGAGGACATGGTAAAATAGAATATGTAACTAGTCTAATAATAAGTGTATTTATAGTTTTACTTGGTAAATCAATGCTTAAAAATGCATTTGATATATCAAATACAACACCTAGTATTTATCTTAGTATAGTAGTATTGGTTACTATAATAACAAAATATTTAGTATCATCACTTCTTATTAAAAAGGGAGAAGAAACAAATGACATGATTTTAATATCATCAGGTAAAGAATCATATACAGATGTTTATTCATCACTTCTAGTACTTATAGTAATAATATTATCACAATTCTCATCTAAATTTAGATTCTTAAAATATGTAGATATGATAGGTACTATTTTAATTAGTATATTAATTATCATTATGGGTATAAAACTACTTATACAGAACTTATCATTACTAATAGGAGAAGCAGAATTATCAAGTGATACCCTAAATAAAGTAAGAAGTATAATAAATGATAGAAGTGAAAAATTTATATTAAGTGACTGTACAATGTTTAAACTAGGCAGTTACTACGAAGTAAATTTAAAAATACTTGTTGATGGTAAGACAACAGTAAAAGATGGACATAACTTAATGGATGATATAGAACATGATCTATTAAATAGTGATATGAATATAAAATATGTTAATATTCATATTGAGCCTTTAGAAGAATTAGAACAAGTAAAAAAATGTAAATAGCGATTATTTTCATTATATAAAGTTTTCTCATATACCTTAATTATGTTATCATTAATATAGTAAAGGATAGTGAATTTTATGTATTGTAGAAAATGTGGAAACAAAATGGGCGATAGTGAAAAATTTTGTACTAGATGTGGTACAAAAGTAGAACCTACTGACATTAATACCCCAGCACCACAAATGTTTATGTATAATGATATAAATAAAAATATTAACAATAATGCAAGTGATGGAGAATTAATACGAGCATATATTGGAAGTAAAGAAAACAAAATGTATTACAAAGCAATATCTAAAAAAGGTTTTAATATATGGGCATATCTTTTTGGTGCAGTATATTATGCATATAGAAAACTATATGTTGCATCTCTAATAATTATAATAATAAATATACTTATTATATATGTATTAAAATTAAATTACTTATTAGCGTTTGTAAACATTTTATATGCATGCCTATTCTATAAAATATATGGAACACACATTGAAAAACAAGTTGATAAAATTAAAAATAAAAATCCAAATGCTACTAGAGATGAACTAATAAGAAAGTGTAGTAGAAAAGGTGGAATAAGTATACTATCTCCATTAGTAATACTAATTATTTCATTTGTTTGTTCATATATTGGGCTAATAACAATTGGATCTGATAATACAAAGTTAGTAGGAACTTGGGATTGCCAAGGAGTAGATAATGATAGATTATTAACACAATTTAATACAGATAGTAGTTTTAACTATTCAGGATATTATAATCCAACTAGTAATTATATAAAAGGAACATATAAAATTTATAAAGCAACTAATGATACATATTTATTACTACTTATATCAGATGAAGTAGTAAAAGATGGTACCAAAACAACAGGATTTAACTATTCACTAAACACAATAATTATTAATGATGATAATTTGCAATTAGGAGAATCATATACATGTAAAAGAAGCACAAGTCTATATTAGATTTGTGCTTTTTAAGTATTGGTTGCTTTTTCAAGACTTTTATGGTATAATATGCATGCTTTAAAAAAAATGGGAAATATTTATGGATATCAAAATAGTAAGTGATGGATCATTTGATGATATAATAGAAAAATATAATATTAAGACAGTTGAAGAATTAAAAGTATATGCCAAAGTGTATGAAGAATTAAAAAATAGACCAATAAATCGTATGGTTTTATCAGCAATTAGAAGAGCGGATGTACTAGAAGGTTATTATTCAAAAGATATAGAAAATTTAAAAGTAAACATTGATAAATTTACTTCATCACTTTATCTTCCATTTAACTTTAACACAAAAATATTTAGTATTGCAGCATGTGAATTTCCAACAGTATATCAAATAAAACACGCCAACTCTATAAGAGGAGTGGGAGATGTAAAAAAGGTATATGTTAAAGATGCACTTAAAATGTACCAAGATAGAATTGACACGCTACTTTTTATGACTCCAGAAAAAGATTTGGATTTGGATATTCTTACACGCAATCAGGAAGAAAAAGAAAAAATAGTTAATTCATCACTGATGTTATGGGATTTACTTAGCAGTTCTGATAATTTTGTTTGGGGTCCAATGACTGATGACATGAAAAGAAGGGCATTAGCAACTAAAGAACCATTTGTTAGAATAATTGCTGCATACAATGATAAGGAAGAATTAAATAACTATGGTATTAATAACAACGTTATAAAAAAATTCATTAGAAAATAATAAAAAAGCTACATTACGATTATTGGATTTAATACGGTATTACCAATTTACCAAATGTCGAAAAATGTAGTTTTTTATTTGACAATAACAGTAGAAAAAGCGCCAGTTAATTAGTATAATATTCTTAAGCAGTATAAAACTATTAATAAGGAAAAGGACTATGGAACAAGATAAAATTTTTATAGATATTGATAATTTACCTAAGAAGTTAAGCAGTAGTGAAACACAAGAATTATTTATAAAGATGAAAAACGGGGATATCCAGGCAAAAGAAAAACTAGCTACACATAATATAGGAATTGTTTTATATGAAGTAATAAAAAAATTTAGATACAAAGAATATGATCCTAAAGAACTTGTATCAGTTGGGAATGTAGGATTAATGAAAGCAATTAACACATATGATATAACTCAAAATGCTTGCTTTTTTACATATGCTCAAAAATGTATAGATAATGAAATATTATACTTTTTAAGAGAAAATAAAAAGAACTCTTCTAATTTTTCGCTTGAATATGTTTTAACTGAATCCGATGAAGGTAATGAATTAACTCTAAAAGATGTTATTACATCAACAGATAAAACTACAGAAGAAGAATATGAAAACGATGAAGTAAAAAATATTGTAAGAGAAATAGTAGAAAAATTACCTCCTAGAAAGAGTAAAATAATTATGCTTAGATACGGCTTTTATGATGATGAAATATATACACAAGAGGAAATAAGAAGATGTCTTAATATAAGTCAATCAAATGTATCTAAAATTATTGATGTAACACTAGATGAGATTAGTAAAGAACTATATAAAAGAGATATAATTTATAAGATAAGAAATAAGAGTAAATATAAATTTTCATATGAAAGAGGAGAAAAAGTAAAAGTTAAGAAAAATTGACATAAGAGTATCATTTGATTATAATTAAACAAAGTAGTTAAGGAGGTTATATGAAAAAGATAACTTATGTCACAGGTAATTGGGCTAAAATTGATAGTGCAAAACAAATACTTGAACCCCTTGGTTTTACAATCGATAATGTTAAAATGGACACATTAGAAATTCAGGCAGATGATGTAATAGAAGTAGCTAAGTATTCTGCGAAATGGGCAAGTGAAAAATTAAAGTGTGCAACTATAAAAAATGATTCAGGACTTTTTGTAGAAGCATTAAATGGTTTTCCAGGTGTTTATACTCATTATGTTGATGATACATTAGGAGAAGATGGATTATTAAAATTAATGGAAGGTATAGAAAACAGAAACGCTTATTTCAAAGAAGCAATCGCATATTGTGAATATGGGCAGGAACCTGTCGTATTTGTAGGAATAACAAAAGGCAAAATAGCAAAAGAAAAAAGTGGTACATATGGTTGGAGTTGGGATTTCATATTTATACCAGAGACAGAGGATAAAACTCTTGGAAACTTTCCAGATAAAGAAAGATGGAAATTTTGGAGCTTGGATGCATATACCGAATTAGCTAATTATCTAAATAATCTTGAAGAAAACAAAAAATAATTTGACAAACAAAAAATATTTGTTAAAATTATGTTAATAAGTGAGTTTGAGTAGAAGTTAAATTCAAGCCTCAAAGGGTATTTACCTACACGTACATTAAGCACGGAGTCACTACAAATAGTGATTTTGTGCTTTTTATTTAGCACAATAAATCACTATAATATAAGGAGGATTTATGAAATTTATAGGTACAAAAGAATTAGAAACAGAAAGATTATTACTTAGAAAAGTAACAATTAATGATGCCGAAAAAGCATTTGAAGAATGGTGTAGTAAAAGCGAAGTAGAAAAATATGTTACATGGAGTAAACATAAAAATGTTGAGGTTACTAAAAATTTATTTAGAATATGGGAAGAAGACTATAAAGATTTATCTACATTTAGATGGATAGTAGAATTAAAAGATACAAAAGAAGTAATAGGTACTATTGATGTAGCATCTAAAAAGTACTTACCATATGGTGCGTGTGAAATAGGATATTGTTATGGGCCTAAATTTTGGGGAAAGAAATATGCAACAGAAGCATTAAAAGCAGTTATAAAATATCTATTTGAGGAATGTGAAGCTTCAGTTGTTTATGCAGAATTTATGCATAATAACCCAGCAAGTGGTGAAGTTATGAAAAAATCAGGTATGAAATATGAAGGAAGACTATTAAAGAGAATAATTGATAAAGACGGTATAACAAATGACTTATTGTCTTATTCAATTACAAGTGAAGAATACTTTAAAAATAAATAATATGAAATATATTATTAATGCACCTGATTCATTAAAATACATAACTGAGCCTACCACAAAAATTTTAGATATTAAGGTTAAAGAGTATGAAAACTTTTTTGAGGTAGAAAAATATAGAGATATAATCATAAATTATTTTGATAACATTAATGACTTTAGAAAGTTTATGTATAAATTAAGAGGCAACAATACATCATTACCAGAATATGCAGAGGGAACTTATGATAATGGTATGATAAATGCTTTTATTGACCCCAATATTCCAATTAACAGTGGAAAATATAATATAAAAGCGCATATGGCTTCACATGAATTATTTCATATAATGTACATGGAATTAGTATTGAAAAATAATTATTCAAAGAGAATAATTTGGTTTGATGAAGGTATGGCGCAGCTATTTTCTGGAGAATTTGATAGTTTAAATGATGAAAATAATTTTAAAGATTTTTATTTAAGCGTAAGAAAAGAAACTAAGTTAATACCAAATTTAAACAGTATTGACCATGGAGAAAGCTTTTGTAATGAAAAATATAATGGATATAATTTAAGCTATTTAGCAGTTAGATATTTATATGAAATAATGGATTCTAACACATTTAAAAAATTAATATCTGATACTAATAAAATATTAGAAATAGGAAAAACAGTGGTAAAAAAAGCATTTTGTTATTATGAAGAAAAATTTAAATAAGGAGAATATATGGAAAAATTAAAGCATGAAATACCATCACTTTCAAGAAAAGAAGATGCGATAAGTTATATAAATGAGTTTTATGAATATGGCTCTAGAATAAATGGCAGTGGTAAGTTAGATGATTATTTAGATGATTATGAAGGCTGGCTAAAACACTTAAAGTGGCAATCAAATGTAAAACCTGATGAAGAACATGTACCAGCTCTAACATACTTCTTAGTAAGAGAAAGTGATAATAAAATAGTTGGAATGTTGAACATAAGACTTACATTAAATAATAAATTAAAAAATAGTGGGGGACATATAGGTTATGGAATAAGACCAACAGAAAGAAAAAAAGGCTACAATAAAATAAATTTATATCTAGGTTTAAAAGAATGTAGGAAGCATGGAATAACTGAAGCGGAACTTTGGTGCAACAGAAGTAATATTGGATCTTCTTCTACTATGAAGGCATTAGGGGGTGTATTATCTAAAAGCGTTTATAATGAAGAAAAAAATATTTATATAGATAAATACGTAATAGATGTTAATAAATCCCTTGAAAAATATAAAGATACTTATGGTAAATATTGTTAAGTATGCAAATCCTAGTATCTTTTTATTTAAAAATATGTTACCATTTATATAGAAGGATATAGGTGAGTATATATGAGCGATAATAAAAGTGCTAATGAGAAATTAAAGAATAATAAGAAAAAAGTAGTTATATTATTACTAATACTAGTAATAATTGCATCGTTATATTTCTTAATATCAAATATAACAATGAGTAAATATAAAACTTTTGAATCAGATAATATTGTATATACAGTAGATAAAAATGAAGATTATATATTATTTACAATGCCAGGTGCAAGTGATTGTAGTGAAGAAATTAAGCTTGTAAAAAATAAGATTGATAGTGATAATAATTTGAATTTATATTTTGATTTTAAATATAAGTGTGGTTTATGTGCTGAAGAAGATGAAATATTTAAAATACCAACAAAAGGTAAGACTATTAATGAAGTAAAAGCTTACTACAGAGTTAAAAGTATAGAAAATTGCAATCAGAATATATCTTATAAACCAATTATGTATATTTATCCAACTGAAGAAATGGATTTAACCGTTAAACTTAAAAACAACAAATTACTTACACATACTTATCCAAAATATAATGATGCTTGGAATATTCACGTAAAAACAAATGGTGAAATATATGATTATAATACAAATAGAAGTTATTACGCATTATATTGGGAGGCAATTGATAACACAAAAATAAACACTAATGAAGGATTTGTAGTTGAGGGTAAGAATACCATTAAATTTTTAGAAGATAAATTAGAATATCTTGGCCTTAACAAGATGGAAATTAATGAATTTATTATTTATTGGATAGATAAACTTGAAAATAATAAATATAATTATATAAGATTTAGAAATACAAAGGAAGTAAATAATTATATGCCTTTAGAATTCAGTAAGAAACCAGATACATTAATAAGAATAATTATGGATTATAAACCTCTTAAAGAAAAAATAAATGTTAAAGAGCAAGTGCTAGAAAAGAACACAAGAAATGGATTTACAATTGCCGAATGGGGAGGAAGAAAAATTAAATAACAGGCCATGTTTTATAGAAAAAAAGGATTAAAAAATTGATAATTCCAGCAGTGTAAATGGTTTTAATTGACAATTTCAAACATTTGTGCTATAATATGCTTCGTTAAAGGGGGATTATCATGGAAATTGTATATTTTAACGATATAGAAGCTCAAAATGCTTATATAGCAGAAATAAACAATGAAATAAGAGAAAATATAAATGATAGGAAAAAAGCAAGTAAAAAGCATGGCTTTTATAGAACAATAGCAAAAAAGAGTTGGTATATGCCACTAGCAACAGCAATAGCTTCTCTTACTATGTTAGGAATCTCAACAGCTGTCGCAGGACCAGCTATGCTTACTTATCCAATGCTATATGTAGAGATGGCAATTGTTACTGCTGCATCAGCTTTTGCAGGTAAGATATGTAATTCTAAATATAAAGAGATTGGTGATGTTCTTAATGGAATAGAGTCGGAAATAAAATATTTGCAAGAAACAAGAGAAATTCAAATACAAAAATTAAGTGAAATGGTAAAAAATAAATCTACTGGATTAAATGTAAATACACAATCTGAAATTAAAGAAAGCCTAAATAAAGGATGCGAAGAAGCATTTTTTGATGGTTATGATAAAAAAAATAAAGTAAAAGTTTTAAGATTTAAGCCAAATAAATAAAAATTATATAGTATATATAGCCAATACATAATTGTATTGGTTTTTTGTTTATATAAAAAAGATAACAAGAGGGTAAAGAAGTAAAAACTTAGATATTAGAAAAAATTTGCAAAAGCAATTGTAAACAAAAAAATATTGACAGACAAGATATTAAATGTTAATCTTAATTTGAATTTAAAGTGAAAGGAGTGAGAATATGAAGAATTATATATTTAGATTCAATAATTATAATGGTATAGTAGTTTTTAACGGTGGGGAAGTTCTTCTTTTCTCACTTAATGCATAATTCTATTTAACTAGAGAAGCAAGCTACTATATAAATAGTAGTTTTTTTATGGAGGGATATATGAAAGGTATAAAAGAATTTAAACCTCTATTAAAACTAGTTAAAGAAGAAAAAACAAAATTAATAATTGCAAGTATAATTATATTTGCATCAGGACTATGTGAAATATTTACAGGATATTTAAATGGTGCTGCAGTAGAAGCAATAACTAAATTGGATATTAGAACTTCATTAATGTATTTATTTATATACTTTGCACTTGAAATTACAATGGATGGAGCAATATTGTTTTATGGTAACATGTTACTTCTTAAAGTTGAAAGTTCACTAACAAGAAAATTAGGATTTCTTACATATAAAAAAGTACTCAATTTGCCATCCGTTGCATTTGAAAAAACATCATCCGGAGAAATCATTAATAGAATTACATCAGATGCGGATACATTAAGTTTTACATTCAAAAAATTATTAACATTAATATCTTCTTTAGTTGCATCATTAATAATAATAATTTATATATTTATAAACTCATATATAATAGGTATAGAAATTATAATTTTAGTGTTAATAATACTATTAATATTAAAAAAATATAGTCCAATATTAAAACAAACACATAAAGAAAGAAAACAAAAGCAAGACAAATTCACCTCTTTAACTACGGAAACAATTAGAGGCATTAGAGAAGTTAAAACATTAGGGATAAGAAAAAATGTTATAAAAGAAGCATCAAACATAATTAAAGAAATATATGCATCATCTGCATATGAAATTGATATATATAGGAAATTTGATACTTACACAGGTATAACTAAATCCATGCTTGAAGTAGGAGTACTAATTACATGCATAATATTACTTTATTATAAGAAGATTAGTTTAACATTCTTTGTATCAATGACTTACTATATATATAGGTATACATGGTTAATAACTAATATTAATGACTTGGTTCAAAATTACCAAAAAGTTAATGTATCTTTAGAAAGAGTAAATGAAATACTTGAAAATAGATTATATAAAGATGAAGATTATGGTAATATCAAATTAAAAAATGTAAATGGAATAATAGAGTTTAAAAATGTTTCATTTAGTTATCCAAATGAAGCTAAAACACTTGATAACTTTTCACTGAAAATAGAGCCAAACAAAAAAATTGCGATTGTAGGTGCTTCAGGTCAGGGAAAATCTACATTATTCAATCTAATAACCCGTATATTTGATGTAAATAGTGGTGAAATATTAATAGATGGAATAAATGTAAAAGATTTAACTGAAGAAAGCTTGAGGCAGAACATTTCATTAATAAGACAAGAACCATTTATATTTAATAGAACAATAAAAGAAAACTTTAAACTAGTAGATAGAAATATAAAATTAAAAGAGATAAGAGAGTATTGCAAAATGTCATATATAGATGATTATATTATGACATTACCAAAAAAATATAATACCATATTAGGAGAATCAGGAATAAATTTATCAGGTGGTCAAAAACAAAGATTATCGATTGCTAGATCTCTATGTAAAAAGAGTAAAATAATACTTTTTGATGAAGCAACAAGCGCACTTGATAATAAATCACAAGAATATATTAAGAAAACAATTGATTCATTAGTCAAAGACCACACAGTTATGATAGTTGCACATAGGCTATCAACTATAGTTGATGCAGATATCATACATGTTGTAAAAAAAGGAAAAGTAGTGGATTCAGGAACACATGATGAATTATTAGAAAAAAGTGAAATATATAGATCATTATATAAAACAGAAACTTTAAATTCAAATTAAGGAGAAACATATTATGGAACAAATAATAGTAAACAAAGACTGCATTCAAGAAAAAGAAATTACCGAAATAGTCAAAAGAGTAAAAGCAATAATTATTAATTCAAAGAATGAAATATTATTGGGTTATTCACATAATGATTATCAATTTTTAGGAGGGCATGTTGAAAATGGAGAGAATCTTATAGAAAGCCTTAAAAGAGAAATAAGTGAAGAGTCAGGAATAAGCTTAAATTTTGATGATGTTTTTCCAATAATACTTAGGGAAGCATATTATAAAGATTATCCACAAATAGGCAACAACAGGAAAAATGAGATATATTATTATGTTATTAAAACAGATAAAGTACCTAATTTAGAACTAACTAATTTAACAGATGATGAAAAAGACGGAAATTTTAAACTGGAATATATAAAACTAGATGATATAGAAGAGGTGATTATCAAGAATGGAGATAAAAATGGAGATCCGCATGGTATTGCGAATGAAATGTTAGAGGTAATTAAAATATATAAAAATAAATTTTTAAAATAATTATACTATTAATATATTTTTATTACTTACAGAATCCTTAAAATTTTAAAGAAAGTAAGAAACTCTTTCTTACTTTTTTAATACCCGAATTCTTCTTTTATTCATGTTTTTTGATGTTTATCAGTATATTTATATAGGTGATATTATGTTTTTTAAAAAGATAGATTCAAGAATAAAAATAGTTTTAGTGGCAATAATTTTTGCATTTATAGTAATAATATTAAGAGTAGGATATGTGCAATTATTTGACTATAAAAAATTAAAAAATAAAGCAGATGATTTATGGAGTAGAAATTTACCTATTGCGGCAAATAGGGGAGTAATTACTGATAGGAATGGAGTTGTACTAGCAGACAATATAACTACAACTTCACTTGTATTAATTCCAAATCAAATAAAAGATCCCAATTATGCATCAACTGAACTATCTAAAATTCTAGGAGTAACAAAAGAAGAGATGGATAAACATGTAAAGAAAAAAACATCAATAGAAAGAGTCCATCCAGAAGGAAGACAATTATCATATGCGGTTGCAGATAAAATAGAGGCATTAAATATAGATGGGGTTTATTTAGTTAAAGAATCTAAAAGATATTATCCACATGGAAAAACACTTTCTCATGTTCTAGGATATGTTGGTATAGATAATCAAGGACTATCAGGAATAGAACTTCAGTATGATAAATATTTAACTGGAGAAGATGGCGCAATAAAATACTTTTCAGATGCCAAAGGTAATAAACTAGAATTATCAGATGTATATGTAAAACCACAAGATGGAATGAATATACAACTTACAATAGATTATAATATTCAGTCTTCAATAGAAAGAGAACTTGATAATGTAGTAGATATGTTTTCACCTGATATGGCACTTGCAATTGCGGTAGATCCTAATACTGGTGAAATACTTGGAATGAGTTCAAGACCTAATTATGATCCTAATAATTACAAAAATTATAGTATGGAAGAATTAAGTAGAAATTTACCAATATGGGCATCATATGAACCTGGTAGTACATTTAAAATTGTACCACCTGAAAACGAAATGAATCAAAATGAGTTATATTATAGACTTTTAGTTGAATTTGATTTATAATAATGGAAAAAATGGAGGTAAATATGAAAAATGATATTATTGTTAATATTCCAACTGGTACAAGAAAAAATTATTATAAACCAGGTTTATATGTGACAAATATTATAATGCAAGAATTATCAGATTTATTTCAATTAGAACAACACTATGCTTTCAATGTTCTTGACAGCTATAACGACAAAGGAAAATATCTTGATTTTTATTTAAAAAATATAGGCAATCTATTGTTAAAGCCAGATAAAATATTGATTGATAAAGAATTCGAGCTAAAAGATTTTATGGATTATTTAGTAAAAAGTAATCTCATTAGTAGTAAAGTCATTACTCATATGATTTGCAATTGTGGACGAGTTGATATAACTGATGGTTTTGATAACCCTAGAACAAAACTATTTAATATTGTAGACGGGGAAAAAATATGTAAAATATGTGGAACAGAGTGTAAAGAAGTTGCTTGTGAATCGCTATTTATTAGGTTTAATAAAAATCACAATGAATTAAATATATATCCTCAGAAATATGAGAATTGTATTGAAAAACAAATTGATTTTTTTTCATCAATTAATTATCTAATTAGTAAAGAAAGAAATACAGGGATAACTTATGAATATAATGGGAAAACATTTAATATTGATGTTGATTTTGTTAATTACTTAATGGTAGCCAAAGAAAATGCAAGAAAAAAAATAGTGATTTCAAGTATGCATTTGACAAGACATCAAGTAATTACTTATATGGTAAATAATTTACTTTATCCACAATCCGATTATACTATTTTTCTTCATCCATATCTTATTAATCAAGATAATACAAGAGAAAGATGCTTTGATGATGATGTTAGGATTAATACAGGAATAGATATTGATGAATTATTATTTTTATTAACAATAGTTTCAAATGGAAATAAAAAAGATGAATATAAATGGAATATGGATTTTTATACTAAAATTAAAAAATTTGTAGAAAAGAATCCAAAAAAGTATAGACTAATAAAAGAAATTTTACAAAGTAATATAGAAAAGTTGCCATATAGCTATCATGAATTGGATAGTATGTTATCATCGTATAGGGAACTATTACAAACTATATACTTAAAGAAAATGGAAGATGATGAAGATGAACTTAGAAAAAGAATTCATAATGAATGCTATAAAAAATTATATATTAAGCGATAGAATTTTAAAAAATAATGTTATTTCTATATATTCTATGGGCTCATTTGCTAAAAATGATATTTTTTCTGATGTTGATTTAAATTTTTTTGTTCGTGAAAATAATTCAAAAGTTATTAAGAGTGTTAGAAAAATGATCGATTATTTTTTAAAAAAGTACAGCTTATATTTGGATATAAATATTATTGATAATGACATGATTGATAATAATTTTTTGAATTCCAAATTATTTATTCATAGAAATAGGCATTCAATGATTTTATATGAATTAAAATGCCTTGATAATAATTTAATTTATGGACCTGATATTTTAAGCAACTTAAATTATAGTATTGAAGATATCATGATAGAAGCTTTAAAATTATCGCTAACTATAAGGCATACAATTTGTAAATTATATATGCAGAAAGAAATTCCTAATCAAATTATGAAAACTATAAAGAAAAATTCACGATACGAAATTGAATTTTATTTATTATTTAAAGGAATTAAAAACCCTTATAATGTAGATATTGAAAGGTACATAATGAAATATGACTTTTTAAAGAATAATAAAAATATAATTGAAAATATATATAGCCAATTATATAACAATATTTCATTAAGTAACTATTATGATTTCATTATTAATATAAGTAATGAAATAAAAAATAACATGTTATATATTGTTAAAAATAAAGTTAAAGGTAATTACTATAATATAGATAAATTAATAGAAAAATATGAAAGACAATTCTAAAATAATTATTATATTAGTTGGAATTCCGCATGCTGGAAAAACTACATTTTCAAAATATTTACAAGAAAAATATAACTATAAGGCAGTATCTACTGACGACATCAAAAAAAGAATTTACAAAAATGGTAAATATAATGTCAAACATCTTTTTGAAATACAAAAAATTGAATTAGAAACTCTAATGAAGAGGAATTGTTTAATAGTGGCCGATTCAAATAATTCGACAAAAAAATATCGAGATGATATAATAAAATTAGCAACTAGATATGATTATAAGTATTATTCAATTTATATAGAATCTAATTTAGAAGATGTAAAAGAAAGATTAATAAAAAATCATAAAAATCATATATTAAATAATTTAGATTTTTACATAAATGAAATAGAGTTAGATGGGATAGAATTTTCAATAAATAATAACAATACAAAGGATTATTATAAATTTATAGATAAGGTGATGAGAAAAATAAATGAAAAAAATTAAACAAGGTGATTATGTAGGTGTTATCAGTTCGTCTGGTCTTTTAAAAGAAAAAAATAAAGCTGAAATTGAAAAATCAATTAAACTTATAAATGAAATAGGTTTAAATGTTAAATTAGGGAAGTATACTTATGAAAGTAATATTGATAATCTTATTAAAAATAAAATTAATGATTTCAATGATATGATTGTCGATAAAAAAATAAAAATGATTATTTTTTCTAAAGGTGGAAATAATGTAATTGATATTTTAGATAGTTTAGATTATGAGATGATTAAGAATAATCCTAAAATATATGTAGGATTAAGTGATTTGACAATTATTTTAAATGCAATTTATAAAAAAACAAATTTAATTACTTTTCATCATTTAATATTTAAAGGAATTTTAAAAAATGATTTTAATAAAAAAGCATTTATTGATATGTTTTTAAATCATCAAAAAGAAATTTCTTTTTCTAAAAATGTTCAAGTAGTTAACAAAGGAACTGCTATGGGAACCCTTATTGGAGGAAATTTAATAAGTTTTTCTAAAATTCTTAACACGGAATATATGCCAAGTTTGAATAATGCTATATTATTTTTTGAAGAATGTGATGAAGTGGATAAAGAGAAAGTTGAAAATATTTTAATAGAATTTAAAAAGAATCATGTCTTTGAGTTATGTAGTGGGGTTATTTTAGGAAATTATAGCATTGATAATAACTATTTTAAGGATATATTTAAAAAGTATGTTAATAAACCAATGATTAAATGTGAAGATTTCGGTCATTCTACATACAATTTGGTTTTGCCCATTGGAGCTAAAGTTATTTTTAGTGCTGATAGTGAAAAAATTGAAATTATTGATGAAATATTTAATTAGTTAATATTAATCATTTTTTATGCATACACTTCCATTAGTGGAGGTGTTTTTATATGTTTGAAACTCCGAGAATAACAATCCTTGAATATGAATTGATAATAAATAAAAAATTATATGATCAAGGTGTAATTACTGAACAACAATATGATGAAGTTTGTAAAATTATTTATGAGAAAATTAATCGTTGTAGTAAAGAGGTAAAAAATTGCTAAGGAGGTAGATTATGAGATTCTATAAAGTCAGAGAAGAAATCTTAAAAGGCAAAAACATTGCCGAACTACCTTTAAGGGTTACTTTTTATGCCCGTGTTTCTACTGAAACTGATGAACAATTAAACTCTTTAGATAATCAAATATCTTTTTTTGAAAATTTTATAAAGTCAAATAAAAATTGGACTTATGTTAATGGTTACATAGATGAAGGTATTAGTGGTAGCACTGTTAAAAAGAGAAAAAAATTTTTACAAATGATTGATGATGCAAAATCTGGTTATTTTGATTTAATAGTTACAAAAGAAGTTTCTAGATTTTCTAGAAATCTATCTGATAGTATCAAATATACACAAGAATTACTTGCTAATGATGTTGGTGTATATTTTCAATCAAATGGAATAAATACTTATGATCCTAACTCTGAATTTATACTTAATATGATGGGAAGTGTTGCTCAAGAAGAAGTCAAAAGACTTTCTTCTCGTGTTAAATGGGGACATAAAGAAGCAATAAAAAAAGGTAGAGTTTTAGGTTCTAATACAATTACTGGTTATAAAAAAGATGATGCTAAATTAGTAATTGTAGAAAAAGAAGCAATAAAAATAAGAAAAATTTTTGAATTATATGCTACTGGTAAATATGGTTTTTATAAATTAGCAATGGAATTACATAGACAAGGTATAAATAATTACAAAGGAAATATTTATGATAAGGATACATTAAAGAGAATTATACAGAATCCTAAATATAAAGGTTTTTATCGTGGACATACTACTGAAATTATTGATTATAGAACTAAACAGAGAGTTTATATACCACTAGAAGAACAAATAATATATAAAGATGAGAGAGTACCAGCCATAGTTAGTGAAGAATTATGGAATCGTGCAAACGAGATATTAGATAGCAGAAGTACACTAATGAAAGTAAGTAATGGCAATGCCAAAAGAGCCGAAAGAAAATATTGTTATACTACAAAAATATTTTGTAGTGAACATAATGTTTCTTACCAGAGAATGTCAAGTAAAAGAAAACAAACAAAGCCTAGATGGGCTTGTGGTAATTATGTAAAATATAGATTGGATGCTTGTGAAAGTCCAATAATTGCAGAAATGGACTTGAATAATATTTTTGTAATTATTATGGAACAAGTATTTAATAATAAAAATGAAATTATAAAAGAAATGTTACAGTATTATTCTAATTTAAAAATAGATAATAATTATCAACTTGAAATTTCAAAATTAAAAAACGAGATCAAAACTATTGAAACAAAAAAAGAAAAGGTATTAGAACTAAATATTGATGGTAGTCTTAATAACCTTGAATTTAAAGAAAGAAATGATAGATATAATGAAGATATATCATCTTTAAATATAAGAATTGGAAAAATAGAACAAGAAAGAAAGATTATGTCTGATAGTTTTGGCAATATCAATATTATTGAAGATGCTATTAAAAAGCAAGTTGATTCTAAAAATAATGTTAGTGAATTTGTAGATAAGTTTTTGGAGGAAATTATAGTCTATAAGGAGGATAATGATAGACATAAATTAATGCTAAAAATTTATCTGAATTTATTGAAAAAACCAATTCCTACTGGGAAAGGTGCTAGACATATAGATGATGATAAATACTCACCAATATTTACTAAAGAAGTTGAAACTTTAGATTTAGGTAGAGCCGATTTTCAAAGAAATAATTTTAGAATAAATGTGTATTTAAGTTATGATATAGACTAGGTTATCGTATATAAATTATATATGGTAATCTAGTCTTTTTTTTGAATTTGTTTAGGTATCGTTTTCGGGTGTTACATTCAAGATAATTACAACAGCGGCATCTGTAGAAGAAAAAATAATTGACTTAGAAAAAGATACTTTTTTTGATTCAGGTTCGGTTAAAGTAAGTGGAGCAAGAATAGGTTGTTGGAAAGCAGGAGGTCATGGCTATCAGACATTTCTTCAAGTGTTTGAAAACTCTTGTAATCCCGGATTTGTTAAAATGGGCTTAACTTTAGGAAAAGAAAAATTATTCTCATATCTTGATTTGTTTGGATTTGGAGAAAAAACTGGAATTGATCTTAATGGAGAAGGTACTGGTATAATATTTAGTCTAGACAAAGTAAAAGATTTAGAACTTGCAACAACAGCATTCGGACAAGGAGTAAGTGTTACGCCAATTCAACAAACAACAGCAGTTAGCGCAGTTGTAAATGGAGGGAAACTATACACTCCATACATAGTAAAGAGTTTCTCAGAACCAGAAACTAATACAATTATAAAGGAAAATTCACCTAGACTGGTTAGAACTACAATTAGTGAAGATACATCTAAAACTATGAGATATGCACTTGAAAGTGTAGTTGCTCGTGGTGGAGGAAAGTATGCCTATATTGATGGATACAGAGTAGGTGGAAAAACTGGTACCGCACAAAAAGTACAAAACGGAAAATACTTAGTAAATAACTATATAATGAGTTTCATGGCCGTTGTACCAGCAAATGATCCTAAAGCAATATTATATGTAGCAATTGATAATCCCAAAAAAACAGCCCTTCTTTCTAGTTACACAACAGCACCTGTAGCAAGAAGAATATTACTAGATATAATAGATGCTCTTGATATAGAAAAACAAGATGGAGGAATAGAAAAAGTTCATGAATGGATGGATCCAACATATATAATAGTACCAGATGTAGTAGGTAAAACAGTAAAAGAAGCAACAAAAGAATTATATCCTTTGGAAGTTGAATATTCGGGTACTGGAGAAAAAGTAATTGAACAGTCCCCTAGCGCAGGAACTAAAGTTGAGACTACCTCAAAAGTTAGATTAATGCTTACATCATAGTGTAAAGTTTTGCAAAATTTAAGAAAAATAATTTCAATTTATTAATTTATATAGTATAATTTTCTTACAGATTTGGAGTGATTATTTTGGGTATACTGTTATTAACAAAATCCATATTTGCTATTATGATAGGTTTTTTAACTTCAGTAGTTTTAGGACTTATTATGATACCCCTATTAAAAAAGATGAATGTGGGACAAAGAATAAGCATATTTGTAGGGAATAGTCATAAGAAAAAAGAAGGAACACCAACAATGGGTGGACTTATCTTTATTATTGCGACATTTATAACTACATTTATATTACTTGTTACTAATAAAATAGAATTTACTAATAATTTAAGGATAATTTTACTAGTGTTTTTTGGATATGCATTTATAGGATTTTTAGATGATTATTTAAGTTTAAAACATCATGCTAATGAAGGACTTACTGCATTTCAAAAATTATTTTTACAACTTATAATCGCAGTTGGATTTTTCTATATGTATATAAGTAATGGTGGTCAAACCGCCTTGATAGTTTCTACACTTGGAATACATATAGAAATGGGTTGGCTTTATGGAATATTCTTATTATTTGTTTTAGTTGGATCTTCCAATGCAGTTAATTTAACTGATGGACTAGATGGATTAGCAGGTGGATTATCCGCAATAGCGTTTATTGCATTTAGTCTAATCTCACTTGTAGTTGGTTATGAAGAAATAGGAATATTTACATTTGTCCTAACAGGTGCAGTTATGGGATTCTTAATATATAATACATATCCTGCGAAAGTATTCATGGGTGATACAGGAAGTTTAGCACTAGGTGCAGTTATGGGCGCAGTTGCAATTATTACACATAGAGAAGTAACCCTACTAGTAGTAGCTAGTGTATTTGTTATAGAAACACTAAGTGTAATATTGCAAGTTATATGGGTTAGGCTTTTCCATAAAAAGTTATTCCTAATGACACCTCTTCATCATCACTTTGAAAAATTAGGTTGGAAAGAGAGTGACATAGTAAAACTTTTCTGGGTAGTTGGATTAATACTTACTATGGCAGGAATATTCTTCGGAGTTTGGTTATAAGATATATAAAGGTGGTTTAATGAATAAACGAATCCATATATATCTTTTTTTTGCGGTTTTATTACTAGTAACCTTTGGAATTATAATGATATATTCTTCTTCATATATTTGGGCAGAATATAAATTTAATGATGCTTATAAATATGTAAAACAACAAAGCCTATTCGCAATTATAGGGACTATATTAATGATTATAGTAAGTAAAATAGATTATAAGATATATTATAAAAAAGCTTGGCCAATATTTATATGTTCAATAATATTATTAATACTTGTTTTAATTCCAGGAATAGGTAGTGTAAGAAATGGTAGTAGAAGTTGGTTTGGTATTGGTTCATTTGGAATACAACCGAGTGAGGCAGCTAAACTTAGCTTAATAATATTAACAAGTAAATACTTAACAAATTCAAATAAATTTATAAAAGATATAAAAAAAGGAGTAATACCAATATTACTTGTATTATTTTTAGTTTTTGGGCTTATTATGCTTCAACCTGATTTTGGAACTGGTATGATTATAGTTGTTAGTATAATTGCACTTTTATATATTGCAGGAGTTAATATAAAATTTTTCATAGGACTTGGATTAATAGGAATAGTAGGCATTATTCTTCTAATTATAGTAGCACCTTACAGAATGGATAGAATAACATCTTTTATAGATCCATGGAAAGATCCATTAGGTACTGGATTTCAGATTATACAAAGCCTTTATGCAATTGGTCCGGGTGGATTATTAGGGCAAGGGTTTCTTAATTCAAGGCAAAAACATTTTTATTTGCCAGAACCACAAACCGATTTTATATTCTCAATTATAAGTGAAGAATTTGGAATAGCAGGTGTACTAATAGTATCATCACTATTTATTTTTATATTATATTGTGGAATGAAAACTGCATTAAATTCAAAAGATTCATTTGGAAAATATTTGGCATTCGGTATGACATTTCAAATGCTTATTCAAACTCTTATGAATCTCATGGTAGTAATAGGACTCATTCCAGTTACAGGGTATACATTGCAAGATAACTGGATATGATACAGTTATTTTTCTTTTATTTTGAATGATTTAACAAAGTTTAATTAGTAAAAAAAGTTAAAATTTTTGAAAAATTTACAAATATTAATAAAAAATGATAGGTAATGTTGCCATTACCATAAAGGATATTTAAAACAATAGCATGAAGTGAACCCAAATAGTTCACAAAAAAACAACTAAAGATTAATTTCTTGAGTTGTTTGATTTAATTCTTTCTGTAGATTGTATAATTAAAACAGAATTAATTAACAAATCATTATAAAACTATTGACAAAATATGGAATATTTTACAACATAAATAACAAATTATTTTAACTTGTTAATGTGAGAGGGTGAATATTAATGAGATTAAATATGAATATTGTCTATAATTTGTTATTTAAGGACAGAAGTACTTTATAGTGGTAGGGACTTTTGCCCTTTTTTAGAGGTGAAAAAATGAAAATATCAAAAATAAATAACGGAAATATGAACAATGTATTTATTCTTGAAGCTTATTATAATAAATACATTATACGAATGAGCCAATTTAATAATGATTTTGAATGTAAAATTTTAAAATTGCTAGAGGAATACAACATTGATAGTCCAAGATTATTAACAAATTTTAAATTAGGTTCTAAAAATATTATGATTTTAAAGCAGAAAATGAGTTAACATTTTATGAATTATATCGTGAAAATATTAAAATAAAAGATTTTACTTTTGTGCAAAAATTTTTTGAAATTGATGATATATTGGATATTCTTGATAATAAATGGTCATATAATTTAGCAAGTTCCAACGATTCGCAAACAAGAAATAATTCACAAAAGCACATAATGATATTGAGAAAAAAATAATGAGTATAGTAGTAATAGAAGGAAGCAATGGTGTGGGGAAAACTACTATAATTGATTATCTTTCAAAAGAATATGATATAATTTCAAAAAAGTCAATTCCTGATTGGTTTAGAAAATATATAGTATTTGCACGAAGTTGCGAACCAAATATACAAAAAAATATATATTTAATTGGGCATGAAGCTAATTATAATGAATCAAATGATAACAAAGATTATGTTTTTGATAGGTTTGTTTACTCAACAATTATTAGATTAAATTATCAATTAAATAAATCGATTAATGAAACAATAAACGAAATATTAACATTAAATTTAAAACCTAAACAAATATTTTATATTACTGCGAATAAAGAAACCATTAAAGAAAGGTTATCAATTAGAAATGATTTTCAATTCAATGAGGAATTTTATGAATATGAAAACGAAGTATATTCACAACTGTCTCAATTTTATGATATAATTAATACTATAAATAATGATGCTACTTTGGATAATGCAATAGATGAAATAAATAATATTATTTACAGAAAAAAATTATTTTCAAGGAAGAGATGATGTATGAAAGAAGAATTTAAATACGTTGTTGATAATAGTAAATATGTATCTATAAATCAAAATGAAATAGAAGGATTTATAAAATCCTTAGGAGATATAAATTATAGTCATTGGTCTAATGAATTAAATTTAGATTTGTCAGAAAAAGAATGGATATTGCTTGCTTTTATAATTGAATCTATGAACTTCTGTTTTTGGAAAAAGCCTAAATGGAAAATTGAATATAATAACGAAATAATGAGTGGTTCAAATGCATTGTTTTATTCTGTAATTAGAGAAGTAGAAATTAACAAAGATTTTTTAAATATTGGTTATTTGCATAGTATAAGCAAAGAACAATTTATAAAAATATTTAATAGTATTGAAGAGAAAATTCCACTTTTTGAAGAAAGATATAATAATTTTAAAGAGGTAGTAAACTACATATATGATAATGAAAAGTTTTATGACGATTTATTTTCGATTAAAAATGATAGAGAATTATTAAAATATATAACCGATAATTTTAGTAGTTTTGACGATAAATCAACATATAAAAATAGAATCATTCACTTCAATAAACGTGCTACATTGCTAACAAATGATTTGTTTTACTTATCTAAAACTATTAATAATAACTTAGGTAATGTTAATAATTTAAGTGGATGTGCAGATTATGGTATTCCAAGAACATTTAGGGATTATAATATCTTAATATATAATGATGAGCTTTCCAAAATGGTTGATAATGAAGAAGAAATATCACATGATAGTGAAATGGAAATTGAGATAAGAGCAAATATGTTATATGTTATTGAAATTATTAAAGAAATTTTAGAACAAAAAGGAATAATTGTTAATTCTGTAGAATTAGATAATTTAATTTGGTGGATGGGAAAGAAAAATAAAAAAAGTAATACTCACCACACAGTTACAATATTTTATTAAAAAATTAATAATGTTAAATAAAAATATGAACAAAGATAGAATATATGGTAAATTGATAATAGTATCTAAAGTTGTTAATTATTTTTATAAAGAAATCGGAATAATTTCAACTAAACTTGAGTATTAAAAAGAAATAAATTGTCATACAAAGATGATCATTATTTCTTTTTTTTTGAATATTTTTTAAAGAGGTGAAATTAGTGAAGAAAGTAAATAAAGATGGTGTAAAAAGAAAGCTTAATATTAAATTTATGCATAAAAAAACCGGACCGAAACTACAAGAAATACTTAAGGATGGATACTTAAGTTATTTGAGTAATTTAAAAGCAAGATGATTTGCTGATTTTAAAATATGATATTATTATTAATTTGTAAGTCAGTTAAGAATTGTAGTAATTTGTAGATTGGAGGAATTGTATTAATGCAATATTTATGTGCGGGCTATGATAGATTGTCAGATGCTGATAATAAAAATGATGAAAGTTCATCTATACAAAGTCAAAAGATGATAATTGACTCATTTGCAAAATTCAACAACCTAAATATAGTGAAACATTATATTGATGATGGATATTCTGGTGGTAATTTTGATAGGCCTGAATTTCAAGAAATGATTAAAGATATTGAAAACGGAAAAATTAATTGTGTAATAACAAAAGATTTATCAAGATTAGGTCGTGAAATGTATAAAACTGGTAAATATATTGAAGAATATTTTTTAGAACATGGTGTAAGGTATATTGCAATTAATGATTCCTATGATTCAAATATTGGGGACTCAATGCTTGGAATAAGATTAAGTGTAAACGATTTGTATTTAAGAGATGTTTCAAAAAAAGTTAAGACCTCTTTAAGAGCTAAACAAAATCGTGGTGATTATATTGGCTCTTTTCCTTTATATGGGTATAAGAAAAATCCTAGTGATAGGCATAAATTAATTGTCGATGAAGAAGTAAGAAAAGTTGTTGAATTAATATATGATTTGGCACTCGATGGAAAAAGCCCTAATAAAATAGCAGAAATATTAACACTTAAGAAAATATCAATACCAATAGTTCATAAAAAAGAACCTAGAGCAAAAGATGTAACTGAAAATGATGGTTATGGTATATGGAAAAGACAAACTATAATTTCCATATTAACTAATCAAATGTATATTGGTAATATGGTACAAAATACTCATAATAAAATTAGTTACAATTCTAAAAAATTAAGAAAGACAGATAGCAGCGAATATATTATAGTACCAGATACTCATGAGGGTATTATATCTAAAGAGACATTCTTTAAGGTGCAGGATATTTTAAATGATAGGGCTAGTGAAAGAAAAACAGATGGACAATTAGAATATTTATTAGGCGGTTTGCTTTATTGCAAGGATTGTGGTAGAAGTATACGAATTAGCAAAGATTTTTTAAAGAAAAGTATAAGGCATTATACTCAATGCAATTTATATACTAGAAAAGGGAAATTTGGTGCATGCTCATCTCACAGGGTAAATTACGATTGGTTAGAAGAAGAAGTAATTGAATATTTGCAAGATGTTTGTGGGAACTTTTGTAAACATTATGATTTTAGCGAAATAGAAGATAATTCAGAATCAATAGTTATAAAAAATATCAAAGAAATTAATAAGAAAACCCGCAAGGTACAAAACATTTTAAATACCCATAAAGCAACAATAGATACCCTTTATATGGATAAGGTACATGGTTTAGTTGATGAAGATATATATAAAAGAATTTATGAGAAAACTAAAGTAGAAATTAAAAAGCTAGAAGAAGAATTAAATAGTTTAGAAAAGCAAAAAGAAATTAACGAAAAACAGCAACAAAATTTAAATTCTACATTTAGTAAGTGTAAAAAATCTGCATTAGATTATATGTCTTTAAGAACGCCTACTAAAGATCAAATAACAAGATTGATTGAAAAAGTAGAAATAGACAAGGATAAAAAGATATATGTATATTTAAAGTTTCCGGAATTGCTTATCTAAAAATAATAAAAAATCAGTTACCAATAATTGTTAGGTTCATTTTTCAGTTACGAGTTTGGTGTAACCTACATAAAATAAGTTTTAATTGCAATATTTAGGGAGTAACACTTCCATTTTTGAGTTATGGTGGTAGTAGCTTGTTGATAAGTATGGTATCAATAGGAATAATCCTAAATATATCTAAGCAAAATCCTATTCATGAGAAATAACTGTTTTTAATTCATACAAAGGTTAAATAAATATTAACATCTGGTAAAAACTATAAAAGAAGTAAACAGAAATTATAACAACATTTAATTTTTAAAAACTTATAAATACTTTACTAAATATATTTTGAATGATATAGTTTAATTACTGAAGTAGTAAAATATAATTAAACATAGAGGTAAATATAAGATGAATAAAAAAGTAATAGTATTTGGTGGAGGGACAGGACTTAGTTGCCTATTAAAAGGGTTAAAACAGTTTCCTGTAGATATAACCGCAGTTGTATCTGTATGTGATGATGGTGGTTCAACTGGAATATTAAGAGATGAATTTGATATATTAGCAGTAGGGGACATTAGAAAAGTTTTAGTTGCACTGTCACAAACAGAATCATCAGTAGAAGAGTTATTAAATCATAGATTTAACACTAATGGTACGCTAAATAAACATACAGTAGGTAATATCTTACTAACAGCAGCAACTGAGATGACGGGTAGTATACAACAGGGAATAGAGTTACTTGGCAAAGTATTAAACCTTTGTGGAAATGTAATGCCAGTTACTGAATCTAATATAACATTATCAGCTGAAATGATGGATGGCAGTGTAGTAGATGGAGAACACTTTATAACCGCAAGTTCTAAAAAAATAAAAAGAGTTTTTTATAAAGAAACTCCTGAAATAAATGATAGCCTATTAAAAGAAATAAAATCCGCAGACTTAATTGTCTTTAGTATGGGTAGCTTATATACAAGTATTCTTCCATGTCTTTTATCAAAAGAGATAATAAATAAATTAGATAAATCATCAGCGCCTATAGTATATGCTTGTAACTTGTTTACTCAACCAGGAGAAACAGATAAATTTAAAGTAAGCGACCACTTAAAAATAATAAATAGCTATTTAGGAAAAAGAAAAATTGACGTAGTAATTGCAAATAATGGTAAAATTGATGAACGTCTCGCTTATAAATATTTATCTACAGAGCAAAAAGACCCAGTGTTAATAGATTATGATGAGACTAAGAAAAATGTAAAAAAGATAATAGAAGATAATTTAATTACTATAGAAAATGGTGTTTTTAGACATGATACATTGAAACTAGGATATTTGTTATTCTCAGAAGTATTAAGACTAAAGAAAAACAAGAGAAAAAAGAAATATTAAAAAGAGATCCGTAAATCTCTTTTTTTATAGAAAATCAATTTCCTCTATTGAATCTATTTCTTCAACTTCAGGGTTTATTGTTCTTAAATCATCAATACTAGAAATTGCATTTTTTAATGTATCAATTGAATTTTGAAGCTTTAGTGTTTCTTCTTGAGTAAGTTTTACATAAACTCTTTCAACTGCACCTTTATTATTTATTTTAGTAGGACCACCAACAAAAACATCATTATTTTTATCATATGAAGAAACAGTTAATATCAAGTTTTCATTTTCAAGTATAGCATTAGTTATTCTTACCATACTCATTCCAATACCATAACTTGTGTTTCCTTTTCTATTTATGATTTCATAGGCAGCATTTCTAACGTTATTACATATTTCTTCTAATTTATCATTGTCAAGAAAATCTCTTATGTTTTGTAACCCCACATTTGCATTACTCCAAGGAACAAATTCACTATCACCATGTTCCCCAATTACATAAGCATGTATATTTTTAGGACTTATATCTATTGCTCTAGCAACCTCATACCTAAGCCTTGCGGTATCAAGAGTAGTACCAGTTCCTAATACATGTGTAGTAGGAAGAGAAGAGTATTTCCAAGTAAGATAAGTCATAACATCAACTGGATTAGTAGCTATTAAATATATACCATTAAATCCACTTTTTCTTACTTCAGTTACAATACTTTTAAATATTTTACTATTCTTATTTATAAGATCCATTCTAGTCTCGCCAATCTCTTGATTAGCACCAGCAGCAATTGCGACTATCTTAGCATCACTGCAATCACTATACTCACCAACCCTTATTTCCATACTTGAAGGTGCAAAGGCAAGAGTATGATTTAAATCCATTACTTCTCCCAATGCTTTTTCCTTATTTATATCTATTAATACTAATTCATTTACTTGAGTTCTTTGATTTAGTAACGCATATGCATAACTCATACCAACATTACCACATCCAACAATAACAACTTTATTATTCATGACTGCCTCCTAATTTATCTTAATAAATTATAACAAATAATTATAATTTGGTAAATAATGACTTTAAAAAAATAAAAATATATGGTATCTTTTAATAGGTGAATAGTGTGATGGAAGAAAATACAAGTAAAGTAAAAACATATCTTATAATTTTAATATTTCTAATGATAATATTTATTAGTGGATATATAGTATATAGTAAAATTAAAACTACAAATAATAAAGAAGAAAAAAAAGAAATTATAAAAGATACTGTACTTATAGATTCAAACTTAACAACTGAGTTATCTCTAAATAATAAAGATGTTAAAAAACTATATAATTATGTAAACAACAAGAATATAGATTATGCATCATATAAAAATAGAGGTAAAACTATAAAATGGGATTATTTATCACTTGTTACTATGTACAATATCCCACAAAATTATATTTTAAAGGATGAAAAAAATATAGAGTATGTTGATTCATATTCATTCCTAGATAAATATAGGGAAATATTTGGTAGTGACTTAACTATAAGTAAGGAAGAACAAAACACAACAACTTGTGGGGCAGTTAATTATAAAAATGATGTTTACTATCCAAACTGGTACTGTAAGGGAAAAAGTGATGATAGTATAATTGTGACATATTTAAAAAATGTAACAATAGATAAAGAATATTTAAACATAAATAAATATTATGCATTTATAGTAAAAACAGATGAGGATACATTTGACCTATATTCAAGTGATGAAAAAGAAGAAAAGACTTTAATTGCGACAAATTTATCAATATATGAGATATCAAATTATATAAATGAGATGAATATAATGAGTTATAGATTCAAAAAAATTAATAACCAATATTACTTAAATAATATTAAGTAAATTCTTGACTAATAAAGAAGTTTGTATTAAAATCTAGTTAATTAATGCGATGATGACCTTGGAAAAGTCGGAGTAATATATTGAAAGTGATCTTCTAGATAAGTAAGGTGGAACCGCGGGAAATCGTCCTTACATTTTCTAGGAGATTTTATTTTAGGAGGATAGTTTATATGAAAAATGAAAAAATAACTTCAAGAGATGTAGACTTTGCTAAATGGTATACTGATGTTGTTAATGCAGCACATTTATCAAGTTATTCTAATGTAAAAGGATGCATTATTCTAGAACCAAATGGATATGCAATATGGGAAAGAATCCAACAAGAGATGAATAAAATGTTCAAAAAAACAGGACATAAAAATGTTGCTATGCCCATGTTAATTCCTGAAGGATTAATGAGAAAAGAAGGAGAACTTGTTAATGGGTTTGCTCCTGAAGTTGCATGGGTTACTGAAGGAGGTTCTAAAAAACTAGAAGAAAGACTTTGCATTAGACCAACTAGTGAAACATTATTTAGTGATTATTATGCAAGTGTTGTTAAGTCATATAGAGATTTACCTTTAAAATATAATCAATGGTGTAGCGTACTTCGTTGGGAAAAAGAAACAAGACCATTCTTAAGAAGTCGTGAATTTTGGTGGCAAGAAGGACATACTGTACACGCTACTAGAGAAGAAGCAGAAAAAGAAACAAGAGATATGTTAAATGTTTATAAAACATTCTTTGAAAAAATACTTGCTATTCCAGCTATAACAGGTAGAAAAACCGAAAAAGAAAAATTTGCAGGTGCTGACTACACTTTAACAATAGAAGCATTAATGCATAATGGTATAGCACTTCAATCTGGGACTAGTCATTATTTCGGCCAAAGATTTTCACGTGCGTATGACATAAAGTTTTTAAATAAATCAAATGAATTAGAGTATGCTTATCAAACATCATGGGGTACATCTAGTCGTATGATAGGAGCATTAATAATGGTCCATAGTGATGATAATGGATTAGTATTACCACCTAGAATCGCACCAACGCAGGTCGCAATTATTCCAATTGGAGATGCAGATGAAGTTAATTCATTAGCTAACTCTTATAAAGAAATGTTAGAAGAAAATGATATTACTTGTTATATAGATAACTCTGAAAAATCGCCTGGTTTTAAATTCGCAGAAGCTGAAGTAAATGGTATTCCAATAAGAATAGAAATTGGTAAAAGAGATTTAGAAAATAATAATGTAACATTTGTAAGACGTGATACTAGAGAAAAAATAGTAGAATCTAAGGATATTGATGTTGTAAGCTATGTAGAAAAATTACTTGATACTATCCAAAATGATATGTATAAAAACGCAAAAGAGAGAATGGATAAATTAACATTTACTGCACATAATCTAACTGATATGGAAAACATTTTAAACACTCAACCAGGATTTATTCATGCAGATTGGTGTGGAGATGAAGAATGTGAACTTAAAATAAAAGAAATTAAAGGCTGTAAATCAAGATGTATTTTAGAAGAAGAAAAATTAATAGATGGCAAATGCGTTTGCTGTGGTAGAGAAGCCAAATACCATGTGGTATGGGGAATTCAATATTAAGGAGGACTTTATGAACGAATTCAAAATGGAAGATTTAGTTAATTATTGTAAACAATATGGATTCATATTTCAAGGAAGTGAAATATATGGAGGACTTGCTAATACTTGGGATTATGGTCCATTAGGAGCAAGACTTAAAAACAATATAAAAGATGCTTGGAGAAAGAAATTTATTCAAGAAAGAGATAACGCATATGAAGTTGACGCAGACATATTAATGCATCCAAGAGTATGGGAAGCATCAGGTCATGTTGATAGTTTCGCAGATCCACTAATAGATTGCCGTGAATGCAAAACTAGACATCGTGCTGATAACTTAATTAATGATTTCACTAACTCTTCAATTGGTGATGCAATGACTAATGAAGAAATGATTAACTATATAAATGAACACAAAGTACCTTGTCCAAAATGTGGTAAAACTAATTTTACTGATATAAGACAATTTAAGCTTATGTTTGAAACATATAGAGGAGTTATAAAAGATGCTAAAAGTGTTGTATATTTAAGACCTGAAAATGCACAAGGAGAATATGTAAACTTCTTAAATGTACAAAGAAGTATGAGAGCAAAATTACCATTTTCTATTGGACAAATAGGCAAAGCATTTAGAAATGAGATAACACCAGGGAACTTCACATTTAGAACAATTGAATTTGAACAAATGGAATATCAAACTTTCTGTAAGAAAGGTAGTGATATGGAATTATATGAATACTTTAAAAACTTTGGTAAGAATTTTTACATGACTCTAGGAATTCCAGAAGAAAAATTAAGATTCCACGATCATGAAAAACTTGCACATTATGCGAAGGCAGCATGTGATATTGAATATTTATTCCCATTTGGTTGGGGAGAAATAAATGGAACACACAATAGAACTAATTTTGACTTAACACGTCATCAAGAGTATAGTGGTGTATCACAAGAATATTTTGACCCTGAAACCAATGAAAAATATATTCCATATATTATTGAATCTACATATGGACTTGATAGAACTGTTCTAGCAATATTATTTAATTCATATAATAAAGAGACTCTTCCTAGTGGTGAAGAAAGAGAAGTTATGAAATTTCATCCCTATCTAGCACCATATAAAGTAACAATTCTACCACTAATAAAGAAATATCATAGCCAAAAAGCAAAAGAACTTTATAAAGAACTATCTAAAAATTTTATGTGTAGTTATGATGATTCTGGTAATATTGGTAAACGTTATAGAAGAAGTGATATAACTGGAACTCCGTTTGCACTTACAATTGATGATGAAACCCTAAATAACGATACTGTAACAATAAGAGATAGAGATACTATGGAACAAGTTACTCTTAAGATATCAGAAGTAGCAAAATATATCGAAGAAAGAATTAAACTAGATTAAGATACTCTAAGGGTATCTTTTTTGGTTTACATAAGTTTTTCTTAAACTTTTAAAATTTATTGTAGTAATCAACAAAATATATTATACTTAATAAGTAGGGTGGTAAAAATGACAAATGAAAGTATTCCAACTCATGTTGCCATAATAATGGATGGCAATGGAAGATGGGCGACAAAACGTGGTAAAAAAAGAAGTGAAGGGCATCTAGCAGGAAGTAAGATACTAAAAAGACTTGCTATACATGCCGCAAAAAGAGGTATTAAAATATTAAGTGTGTTTGCTTTTTCTACAGAAAACTTTAAAAGAAGCGAAGAAGAAGTAACATATCTTATGGATTTATTAATCAAATACTTCAAAAAAGAAATTAAGACATTTCAAAAATATAACATTAGAGTTAAAATTTCAGGAAGAAAAGATAGATTAAGAGAAGATGTTTTAAAAGCTATTGATAATGTTGAAGATAAAACAAGTAAAAATACAGGTGGAATATTAAATATTTGTCTAAATTATGGAGGACAAGAAGAAATAATAGATGCATCTAAAAAAATAGCACTTGACTATGAAAAGGGTAAATTAGATTTAAACTCTATAAGCAAAGAATCATTTTATAAATATCTATATAATGATTTAGAGCCAATTGACCTTCTTATAAGAACAAGTGGAGAACTTAGAGTAAGTAATTTCATGTTATATCAAATGGCATATAGTGAATTCTATTTTACAGATACTTATTTTCCTGATTTTGATGAAAAAGAGTTAGACTTAGCAATAGATGAATATAACAAAAGAAGTAGAAGATTTGGAGGAGTAGATTATGAAACAAAGAATAATTAGTGCGGTTGTATTACTTGCGATATTTATACCAATACTATTAATCGGAAAAACTCCATATGCAATTCTTATGGCAGTGCTTGCATGGATGGGGTTATACGAATTATTAAAAGCAAGAAAAAAGAAAAAAGAATTTCCAGCATTTATGGAAATAATAGCGTATGTGTTAGTTACACTGTTTGTTCTATTTAATGAGAACTCATCAACAACAGGAATATATATGGATTATAGAATAATTGCATCTCTTATATTTGCTTACATAATACCTATGGTATTAATAAATGATTCAAAAAAATATAATTTAAATGATGCATTATTCTTAATAGGCTCAACAATATTTATAGGACTTAGCTTTAATTTGCTTATAACAATAAGAAATATAAGCTTAGATTACATAATATATATATTCTTAATTGCTACCATGACAGATACATTTGCGCTTCTAACTGGGCGTAAAATTGGAAAAAGGAAACTAGCACCAGATATATCTCCTAATAAAACTATAGAGGGATCGATTGGGGGAAGTTTAATCGGTACTATAGTTGCTAGTGCTTACTTTTATGAAGTAATTGATCCTACTGTAGGAATTGTTGGAATAGTTCTTGTAACATTAATTCTTACAATATTAGGTCAAATAGGGGATTTGGTATTTTCTTCAATAAAAAGATACTATAATACAAAAGACTTTTCTAATTTAATTCCAGGACACGGAGGAATATTAGATAGATTAGATAGCATAATATTTATAGTATTAGGATTTTTACTATTTTTAAGTATTTTATAGGAGGACATATGTTAACATTAATATATTTTATACTTATAGTAGGACTTATAGTTTTAGTTCATGAATTTGGACATTTTATATTTGCTAAGATGTTTGGTGTATACGTTTATGAATTTTCAATAGGAATGGGACCTAAAATCTTTGGAAAAAAAGATAAAAAAGGTGAAACAGAGTATTGTATTAGAGCTATTCCAATAGGTGGATTTGTTCAACTTTCTGGAGAGGAAATAGATGATGATTCTAGCATACCTAAAGACAAAAAAATGTATTCAAAACCTGTTTGGCAAAGATTTTTAATAATGTTTTTTGGGGCAGGGAACAACTTCATTCTTGCGTTTATATTACTATTTATATATGCATTAATTTGGAAAGCACCAATAATGACTCCAACTATATCAAGTACTGTAGATAACTATCCAGCAAGTACCGCAGGTATTACCGCAGGAGATGAAATACTTGAGATAAATGGACATAAGACTTATACATTAGATGATGTACAGCTTTACTTAACATTAGTTAAAGATGGTAAATCAGTAGACTTTAAAGTAAAAAAAGAAAATGGCGTTGTAGAAGAATATAAAGTAACACCAGAAAAAGAAGTAGTAAATGGTACAACTACATATAAATATGGTATTACATTCACATCAGGTACAGATAACAGCTTTCTAGCAACACTAAAATATCCATTTGTAAAAATAGGTGCACTATTTAGACAAATGGTTGTAGTAGTTAAATCATTATTTACTGGTGGATTAAGTGTAAGCAATTTAAGTGGACCAGTTGGTATTTATTCAATAGTTGGTGAAACTGCAAAGAGTGGTATCGCAAACGTAATACAATTGATTGTGTTATTATGTGTGAATGTTGGATTTATTAATTTACTTCCATTCCCAGCTTTTGATGGAGGAAGAATGTTATTTTTAATAATAGAGAAAATAAAAGGTTCACCTGTATCACCAAAAACAGAAAACATAATACACAGTATTGGGTTTATATTAATAATGTTACTTTTATTGTATGTAACATTTAATGATATTATAAGATTGTTTTAATAGGTAGATTATGAAGAATAAAAAAGGATTTACATTAGTTGAATAGTTATAGCAATAACAGTAACACTCTAAATACTTATTACTCTGTAAAGGAAAATGTAACTGTAACTGTAGATAATAATACTTATACCGGTATAGTAATAAAAAGTAGAGACACTATAAGAGTTCTTTTAACACAGCAAAAAACAATTATGAGTTATACATCAATTAAAAAGAATAAATCAATTGTAGGAGCAACAATTCCAACATTAGAAGACATAAAAATATTAAGTGGTAATAACACTATTTCAAATAATTTTTGCGATGGTAAATATACTGCACAAGCTGATTGCTCATCTGGATTTAAAGGTGGTTATAAAGCTGGTGTTGCAATCTGGTTATCTTGTGGTAATAGTGATTCTTGTCCATGTAAGGAAAATGGTGATATAACATCAGGGACAACTTATTGCCCTAGACTAGCAGTTAATGGATCAATTCATACAAGAGGACTAGCTTCATCAGGAATTTATTTTATGCCAGTAATAGAAGCAGAACCATCACAGGTAAAATCGTCATCATAAGGATCAAAGAAATTTGATTCTTTTTTTATACACTTTTTTAGGAAAAAATAAATATATGTGTAATATTTATAATGAATGGAGGGAAGAGGATATTAAATGCTTTAGCAAAAACAAGAAAAAATCAAAAAAAATATAATGTAAACCCAAATATAATTTTAAAATATACTAATCCTAGAAGAAGACAAATAGAATTATTAAGAAGTACCATATACTAAAAGGATAGAACTCTATCTTTTTTTTAATGATTGTGATATTATTTATCTGGTGATAATATGGATGGAATATTGGTAATTAATAAAGAAAAAGGGTATACTTCTCGTGATGTAGTAAATATAGTAAGTAAAATCTTTAATACAACTAAGGTAGGTCATACAGGTACACTTGACCCAATAGCAACTGGAGTATTGGTATTAGCACTTGGAAAAGCACTTAAAGTGGTTGATAATTTATCATGTGAGACAAAAGAGTACATTGCAACTGTAAAGCTTGGAATATCCACAGATACCCTTGATATAACGGGTAATATTTTAGAAGAAAATCATTCATATAACATAAAAAAAGAGAAACTAGAACAAGTATTAAATAGTTTTTTAGGAAAGAGTATACAAGAAGTACCACTATACTCAGCAGTAAAAGTAAATGGTAAAAGATTGCATGAATATGCAAGATGTAATCAACCTGTTGAATTACCAAAAAGAGAAATAGAAATATATGATATAAAACTTATTGAATTAGATGAAGATAGTTTTAAATTTAGAGTATCTGTAAGTAAAGGAACTTATATAAGAAGTCTAATAAGAGATATAGGACTAAAACTAGAAATACCGGTAACTATGGAAGACTTGCAAAGAACAAGACAAGGAAATATCGGTATAGATAGTGCATATACAATTAAAGATATTGAATCTGGTAATTATAAGATTATTCCAATAGTAGATGTAGTAAATGGATTTGAGATAGTTGAAGTAGATGACTTTATAAAAGAAAAAATTAAGAATGGAAGAATATTGGAAAATAGATATAAAAGCGACAAAATTATGTTTGTTGACAGTAAAAAAAGTGCACTTGCACTATATAAAGTGTATGAAAAAGACAAAAATCGTGTAAAACCGATAAAAGTGCTGTAAATTTTTAAGAAATTTGTTATACTTATATTGGTGATATAATGAAAATAATTTGCATAGGACAGGCTACGTATGATATTACTTTACCGGTTCCTAAGCCTTTATCTAAAGATAGTAAAATAAAAATCGATAAGCAGTACAAAACATATGGTGGCAGTGCATATAATGCAGCATCATTATTATCAAAATGGGGAAAGGAAGTATATTTTGCTGGAGCAGTAGGAAAAGATTTCTATGGAAGCGAAATAGTTAAGAATTCAAAAAGCAAAAACATAAACAATAAATACCTAAAAGTTTTAAGTGATCCAACATTCAATACTCCAGTAAGTTACATTATTAGTAATGCAAGTGAGGGAGATAGAAGCGTTGTAACAGTTAGAAGCAAAATAACAAATAACCTAGACTTGGATATAGAAGAGGGTTTTGACATAATCTATATGGATGGATACGAAAAAGAACTAGCAAAAAAGGTTATTGAAAAGAACAAAAATGCGATAAAAATACTTGATGCAGGGAATGTAACAAAAGATGTAATAGAACTTGCAAAGTTATCTGATTATGTTATTTGTTCTAAGGAGTTTGTGAGTGAATATACTAATGTAGAAATAAATCCATCAAATATGAATACAATACTAAATTCATATGAAATACTAAAAGAAAAGCTTGATAAGGATACAATCATTACATTAGGAGAAGCAGGTAGTTTTACTTATTTTAATGGTTATAAGTTAATACCATCAATACCTGTTAATGTAGTTGATACAACAGGAGCAGGTGATATATATCATGCAGCATTTACATACTTTATATCTAGTGGTTACAATGTTACTGATTCGATGAGACGTTCTAATGTAACCGCAGCATTATCTTGTGAAACTATGGATAAAACATCAATCAATTTAAAAAAGGCAATGGATACATTTAAAAGTGTTTTATAACAATATTCCAAGTATAGATTTACATGGTGAGACAAGAGATAGTGCAAGAGTATTAGTGATGGAATTTATTAATGATAATATCAAGCTTAAAAATGAAAAAGTTTTGATAATTCATGGCATAGGCAGTGGAGCATTAAAAAATGAGGTTCATAAGAATTTAAAAATAAATAAAAAGGTTAAATCATATAAGTTAGATAACTTCAATAGTGGATGCACAGTAGTGGAACTCAATATTGACAAATTCTAAAAAATATGGTATTATAATGAACCAAACGAGAGGGGGATATTCGTATGTACGAGGAAGAAGAAAAAAGAAGATTTCCATTAAGAGATCTTATAGTAAAATTAATAGTTGCGGTAGTATTTGTACTATTATTAGTATGGCTATTGCCAAAAGTTGATTTAACAGGATTAAATAATAGAATATTTAAAGATAATGTTAATGATATGAAAGAAGCGGCAATAACATACTTTACAACTGATAGATTACCTCAAAAAGAGGGAGATTCAGTTACACTAACATTACAAGAAATGTTAGATATGAAATTAGTATTACCTTTTACTGATAAATATGGTAAAACATGTGATACTAGAAATTCGTATGTTACATTAACTAAAAAATCAGAAGAATATGAAATGAAAGTTAATCTAAAATGTAGCAAAGAAGAAGATTACATAATAGTTCATTTAGGTTGCTATTCATATTGTAAAACAGCAATTTGTGAAAAAGAAGAAGAACCAAAGCCAGTAAACAATAACAACAAAGGAAATAATGGTGGAGGTAAGGGCAACAATCCAAAACCTAGTGGTAAGCCATCTTGCGTATTAACAATATCAAGGGGTAAAAAAGGTGAAAATGGTTGGTATGTTGGTAATGTAACAGTTTCATTTAAATCTAAAAAGACAACAAATAGTGGAGCAAAAATAACTTCATATGGAATTGGATTAAGTGAAATATATAACAAAGAAAACTCTTACGTAGTTACAGATGATGGTACAACTAAAGTATTTGGTTATGTTAAAGACTCTAAAGGTGAAACTGCAGTATGTAGTGTTGTAGTTAAAAAAGATACAGCAAAACCAAGTTGTAGCATGGGTGTATTATCAGGTACAAAAAATGAAAATGGAGATTATATAAGTAATGTAAATGTTGGATTTACTAGTAGAACTGATTCAACTAGTGGAATCTCATCTTATGGAGTTACAACTTCATCTAAAGCTACATACAATTCTAAAACTAATTATATAGTTAAAAAAATTGGTACAACTAAAGTATATGGTTATGTTAAAGATAAGGCTGGAAATAAAGCAGTTTGTGATGTAACAGTTAAGAAAGTTAAAGTAAAAGAGGTTGATTACTCAGAACCATCTTGTTCACTAGAAGTAGAAAAAGGTACTATGGGTGATAACAACTGGTATAGAAGCAATGTTGTAATTGGATTTAAATCTAAAAAGACAACAAATGGTGCTCATATTACTGACTTTGGTTTAGGAACTTCTACAACATACAATGGTAAGAGTACTTATACTATCGATGAAGATGGTAATAAAGTAATCTATGGTTATGTTAAAGACTCTAAAGGAAATACTGCGGTATGTAGTATTAAAGTAAAAAGAGATGCTACTAAACCAGATTGTAGTTTAGCTGTACAAAGTGGTTCTTATGAAGATGGACATTATACAAGTAATGTTGTAATTGGATTTAAGAAAAAATATGACAAAACAAGTGGAATTGGTTCATACGGAATAGGAAAAAGCACAACATATAAAAACAACAATTCATATAAAGTAACACAAGATGGAACTCATACAATATATGGATATGTAAAAGATAAAGCTGGAAATACTAATGTATGTAGTATCAAAGTAATTAAAAAAGATAAAGTATACGAATACGAATATAAGAAAACTTGGGGAAACGAATATAGCGAGTGGAGTGATTGGACTACATCTACTTATAATCCAAAGAACCCTCCAAAATTCGGAAAAACAGATACTAAAATCACAGAGGATTTAGGCAAAAAAGAAGTATTTGATAAATATGTTTATACAGTAGGTAAACCAATATATGGTAAAGTTATAGAAAAAACTGGTAGTATAACTGAAAAAGTATGTAAAGGTTATGACTATTATAGAACAACAACAACTTCAACTAAGGTTTATGCAGTAAAAACAGGAAGCAATGATGGATGGAAATATTATGGTATGACTAAACCATTAAAAGAAAAACCAGCAGATACATTAACAACTAAATATGTATATGCCGGAACTGATTGGTCATATTGTGATGAGACTTGTACATCAAGCCCATACAAAATATTTAAAATATATACAAGAGAAGTAGGAACATTAACTGCAAGTGATACAATTAAAATATCTTCAAGTGTAACAGTTAAATGTAGGGCATACGAAACAAAAACAACATACTTATTTAGTCAAACAACTTCAATTGTAGGATATGAACAAAATAGAAAAGCGCAATATAAAACAATTTATCAATATAGATACAAAACAAGAAAACTTATTAAAGAAGCTGGTTATGATATAAAATGGAGTGAAAGTCAAAACGATAAGACTTTAATAAATAAAGGATATAAATTAACTGGTAAGAAAAGAGTTAAAGGGTAGGTGTTAATAATGAGAATTGATTGGAAAAATGTAATTAGTGTAGATATGGAATATCCTGACAAAGCAAGAGCAAAAGATATCTTATATGTAGAATATAAAGATGGTAGATTAGAAAAAGTTGTATATCCAAGAGGAATACCATCTGACGAGCTAGTAGAAATACTAAACCTTGCTGATGAGAAAAAAATAGACTTAAAAGTGATTGAAGAAAATTCAGAAGAGAAAAAATTTAATGAAGACATTCTAGCAGCACAAAAATTTAATGATGAAACAGAAGCTCTTGTTATTGATGGAAATGGTGATGAAAAAGTCGCATATGTAAAAAAATATGATGGAACAGTAGAAAAAGTCCCATATTCAGAAGATATGGATAAATTTATTTATGAAAATCTAGAGGCAAAGAAGCAGGGAAGAGTTTCGAAATTTTTTGAAATCTCTAATGATCCAAAAGTTGCTAAAGAGCAAGTAAAAGCATTAGAAGAAGTAATAGAAAAAAGAAATAATCAAACTCCAGTTGATAATTCTACATATTCTGATGAATTAGTTGAAGAAGAAAATAAAGAAAACAAAACTGATTTAAAAGATATTGAAACTGATGGTTATGAAACTAAAAATAACCCAACACATGAAGAAGATTCAGAAAAAGAAAAACTTAACGAAGCAGCTGCACAAAAATTTAACGATGAAACAGAAGGCCTTGTTATTGATGGAAATGGAATTGCATATGTAAATAAATACGATGGAACAGTAGAAAAAATTCCATATTCAAAATACATGGATAAGTTTATTAGTGAACAAAAAGCTGCAAAGGAACGTGGAGAAAGTTCAAAATTATTTGAATTTTCTAATGATCCAGAAGTTGCTAAAGAACAAGTAGAATCATTAGAAAAACTAGTAGCTAAAAATAATAATCAAACTTCAGTTGATAATTCTACATACACTGATGAATTTGCCGAAGCTGAAGCTGAAACTAAAGCTGAAGCTGAAGAAGAAAATAAAGAAGCAGAGGTTGAGAATACACCTGTAGCAGATTCTATCTTAGATTCAGATAATGAAAATAATATAAATCATGAAGATGAAGATATAGATATATATAGTGGTAGAGATGACTCATCAGAAGATTATTCAGACCCATTTAATTATTTTGATTCAGATTCAGATGAAGAAAAGAATATAAATACTGATGTTGAAGATCAAAACTTTGATACTGAAGCAAACGAGTTAAATGATGATGAAGTAGAAAATGAAGATGAACTTGATACTAGAGCAGATAAATTAGAAAAAAATTACAATAAAAAGAAAGCTGCTAAAATAGCTATAGGAGTAGCTGCTGGTGTATTAGGAGCCGCTGGTATTGCCGCAGCAGTAACTTCATGTAACAAAAATACAAATAAGAATAAAAATGAAGAATCAACAAATAAATCTTTTGAATCATTAATGAATTCAATGAAAAAAGATGATGAAAGAAGAGTATTTGCTGAAAATGTATTCTCAGTTACAGAAGCACTTAATTCAAAAGCATTAGATAAAGATGTATTTGCTCTTGAAGAAGATGGCGAAGCTACATTACATTTTACTTATGATGAGGTAGCTGCAGCTAAGTTAGTATTAAATAATTATACAAGTGAAGAAATGTATAAAATATTTGGAACTGATGAAATTGATACTAATGATATAATGGTTAAATACCAAAGCTTTACTACAAAAATGTCATTATATGCAATGAATGGTAAAGCACCAAGTGGAGTAGCAAGTCTAATATCAAATGAAGCAAACAGGACTTGGTTTGAAAAGATTGAAAACTCTATAGTTGAATTTAATAAAGCACCTAATAGTACTAATGCTGATAAAGTTATTAGAACATTTGCGTACTTCTATAACCATGGTATAAATGGTTCAGATGGTATAGAAAATGATGAAGCTACACTTTCTTGTGTTAAGAATTTAGCATTTAATATGATTCGCGGATATCGTGATGCCAATGGTGAAAAAGATTATCAACAATATCTTGTTGTATCAACTACACCAGGAAGCTTTGATGATCAATATAGAACTAATAAAGAATCTCAAGTACAAAAAGGTGAAAGATTATCTGACCATATTAAAATAGCTGAAAGTGGTCCATGTACTATTCAAAATGTAAGAAGCCATATAGAAAGTTTAGTTGAAAGATTAGCAACAGGAAGAATTGAAAATAAAGACAAAAAAGAAAAATCATCTAGACCTAGTTATACGGAAATTCGTAAAGCTGCTGCTAGTACAATTGATTCTAATATGGAAATAGAAGATGATGTATTATACATGAACAGAATTAGAGGTCTAACTAAAATTGACTCTAAGGATGAAAGTGAATATACTGTTACTAAAGAAGTTTGGGATAAAATGACTACTGAAGAAAGATTAGATTTTGCTAAGAAAAATGGTAAAGTAATTAGCAATACTAAGAAAACAACTACAGAAAAAGTAGATGAAAGCAAATTAACTGATAAAGAAAAAGAAGAAGCAGATAAACAAAAAACATATGAAGTAAATGGACATAAATTTAACAGTCTAGAATGCAAAGAAGCTTATAAAGAAGGTTATTTAGCAGCACATAATTATGCAAATGAAGTAGGAGCATATAAACATAGTGCAATCTACAATTCAATGGATATTGATAATTCATATGTTGTTATTGAAGAAGATGCAGGAACATTAAATGATGTTGCTAAAAATAGATATGCATATGAAGGTAGAGAAACATTACTATCTGATAGTCAAATTCAAAGAAGATTAGAAAAAGATGTTAATAACTATAAAAATAGTGGTTCTAACGTAAATGACAATATGGTTAATGCATATAAGTTAGGATGGACAGAATCAATGAATACTGCATTAGAAGCTGATAAACAAAATGGTAAAGCAGAAAGAGAAGAAGCTGAACGTTTATATAAAGAAGCTCAAGAAGAAGCAAAAAGAGAAAATGAAAAAACTCCAACTAAAGATGAAAATGAAAAACCAGGTAGTGATGTAGATGAACCAAATATTCCTACATTTGATGAAAATGATGATCCTTACTTGGATGGACCAGATCCAGATATAGTTGATCCTGATACAGTAGGAAAAGAATACTCTGCAATTCCTGAGGCAGAAGTAAAAAACTACCAATCATCTATTAACAGTACTAATGATACTATTGATAAAGCAACAGAAATATCTGAAGAGGATACATCTTCTAATGATGAATACGAAGCAGATGAAATGCCAGATTTAGATATAGAAGTGTCTGAAGCAGATTTAGATAGTTATTTTGATAGCTATATTAATAATAATGAAGAAGTAAAAACTTTATCATTAAAACGTTAAACTATATAAGATTATAGGATATTAAAAACTATAATCTTTTTTCTTGCAACAAATTATGATAAAATAATAAAAGGTGATAGAAATGCAACAAAAAAATATAAGAAACTTTTGTATTATAGCGCACATTGATCATGGCAAAAGTACACTAGCTGATAGAATTCTTGAAATAACTAATGCTGTAAGTAAAAGAGAGGCAAAAGCACAATTACTTGATAATATGGATATAGAAAGAGAACGTGGTATAACTATAAAACTAAACACGGCTTCCTTAAAATATCACTATAACAATGAAGAATATTTATTAAATTTAATAGATACCCCAGGACATGTAGACTTTTCCTATGAAGTATCTAGAAGTCTAGCCGCATGTGAAGGAGCAATATTAGTAGTAGATGCTGCCCAAGGAATAGAGGCACAAACACTTGCTAATTTATATCTTGCACTAGAATCTAATCTTACGATAATTCCAGTAATAAACAAAATAGATTTACCAAACGCAGATGTAGAAAAAGTAAGTAAAGAATTAATTGATTTAATTGGATTCTCAAAAGATGAAATAATATTAACTAGTGCTAAAACAGGAGAAGGAGTTAAAAAGTTAGTAGATGCAATTGTAGAACGAGTACCATCTCCTGAGGGTAAAAGTGCCTCTAAATTAAAAGCATTAATATTTGACAGTGTATTTGATTCATATAAAGGAGTAATCGCATCAGTAAGAGTTGTAGATGGCTCATTAAAAGTTGGAGATAAGATAAGATTTATGCAAAGTGGTGCAGTATATGATGTCACAGAACTTACTATAAATACACCAAAAGAAGAAAAAATAGATGAACTTTCTAGTGGTGAAGTAGGGTTTGTTGTAGGAAGTATAAAAAATATAATGGATGTTGCAGTAGGCGATACTATAACATTAGATGAAAACCCAGCTTCCGAACCATTACCTGGATATAAACCTATGAAATCAATGGTATTCTGCGGATTATATCCTATCGAATCAACAAAATTTGAAGATTTAAGAGATGCATTAAATAAATTAAAACTAAATGATGCCTCTTTGGTATTTGAACCAGAAACATCAACTGCATTAGGTTTTGGGTTTAGATGTGGATTCCTAGGACTATTACATTTAGATATTATAAAGGAAAGAATCACTAGAGAATTTAACATAGAATTAATAACAACTGCACCTTCAGTTGTATATGAAGTAATACTTACTAATAAACAAACTATAATGGTTGACTCTCCTAATAAGTTGCCAGAAATACAAACAATTTCAGAAATAAAAGAACCTTATATTAAAACAAGCATATTTACTCCAAGTGAGTTTATAGGACCTATAATGGAATTATGTCAAAACAAAAGAGGAAATTATGTAAGCATGGAATATATAAATGCAACTAGAGTTAATATTCACTATGAATTACCATTATCTGAAATAGTATATGATTTCTTTGATAAATTAAAATCATATACAAAAGGATATGCATCATTTGATTATGAATTTATTGGCAATAGAACCAGTAATCTAGTTAAAATGGATATTTTATTAAACGGAGAAGTAATAGATGCATTAAGTGTAATTGTACACAAAGATTTTGCTTACAATAGAGGTAAAAGCGTAGTAGAACAATTAAGGAAAACAATCCCAAGGCAAATGTTTGAAATTCCAATACAAGCTGCACTTGGAAATCATATAATTGCAAGAGCAACAGTTAAAGCTTTAAGAAAAGATGTTTTAGCAAAATGTTATGGTGGAGATATAACTAGAAAAAGAAAACTACTTGAAAAACAAAAAGAAGGTAAAAAAAGGATGAAACAAGTTGGAAGTGTAGAACTTCCACAAGAAGCATTTATGAGCGTATTAAGTATGGATGGTGAAGAATAATGATTATTACAAAAGAAATAGTAAGATATGCTGCAGAAAGATATATAAATACAGATGAATCAATTGGTGAAATTGCTAAACAAATTGGTATTTCAAAAACAGCCCTTGTAAAACATTTTGAAGGGCTATATGACACAACTAGATTAGATCCAAAAAGACAGGCCATTCTAGATAAAGTTAAAGTTGAAAAATGGACAAAAGGTAAATCAACGAGTGGAAACCTAGGACATAAAAAATTAAGTGAAGAGGAAACTATTAAACTAGCAAAAAATATGGTTGAGCAAAAAACAACATTAAGAGGCTTAGAGAGTGATGTTAGTACTTCAACATTATATAATTTGTTTACAAAGAAAACTCTAGGAGAAGATTTATATAATGAAGTCTCTAACCAATATGATGAAAATAAAAAACGTAAATAACTACAAAAAATAATAGAAGGGAAACAAACAATATGAATAATGAACAATTATTAGAAGAGGCAAACTATTATTTAGATAATGAAGTTACTATGGCAGATGCTGCAAACCACTTTAAAATATGTAAAAAAAGTTTTCAACTTCATATGAAAAAATTAGAACAGATTTATCCAGATACATTCAAACTCGTTGAAATGAAAAAACAAAATAATCTTATTTTAGGTGCTATAAAAGGTGGTAAGAATGGTGTACCAACAGGAAGAGAAAATTTTTCAAAAAAACATTCCATAACAAAAGAAGAAGCAATCATCCTTGCAGAGAAGATAATTAATTTTAACTGGTCTCTTAGAGAAGCAGAACGTTTTATGAATATACCAAAATCAACAATAAGCGACAATTTAAGTGAAGAAATACTTGGTGAAGAATTATATAGCGAATTATCTAATGTACTTAATAAACACAAACCAGGGAATCACAAATTATAATGAAAAGCTTATATATACACATTCCCGTCTGTAAGAGTATTTGTAGTTACTGTGATTTTGCAAAAATGTTTTATAATGAGTCTCTAGCTTTATCATATTTAGATGAACTATCAAATGAAGTAAATAATTATTATAAACAAGATATGCTAGAAACGATATATATAGGTGGAGGAACTCCGTCTATACTTAGTAAAAAAGAGTTAAATAAATTGTTTTCCATAACAAATAAATTAAATATAGAACCAAACCATGAATTTACTATAGAAGCTAATATAGCCGATATAAATGAAGATTTTTTAAGCCTTTGTAAGAATAATAAAGTAAATAGACTAAGTATAGGAATAGAAACTATAAATGATAAATTTTATAAGTTTTTAAATAGAGAAAACAATATAGAAGACATAAAAAATAAAATTCTTCTTGCAAAAAAATATTTTTCCAATATAAACATAGATTTAATGTATGCATTTCCAAATGAAACAATGGAAGATTTAAAATGTGACTTAGACTTTTTTAAAAGTTTAGATGTAGAACACATATCTATTTACTCATTAATAATAGAAGAAAATACTAAATTATATATAGATGGTATAAAACCAATTTCTGAAGAACTAGATAGAGAAATGTATTATTATATAATTGATTACTTAGAAAACATTGGATATAAACATTATGAAATAAGTAATTTTTCTAAAGAAGGATTAGAGTCAAGACATAACTTAAACTATTGGAATAACCTAAATTATTATGGATTTGGACTAGGTGCATCAGGTTATATAGAAAACACTAGATATACAAATACAAGAGGAATTAATTCGTATTTAAAAGGTAATTACAAAATATACGAAGAAAAACTTGATAAAAATAAAATGATGGAAGAAGAACTAATATGTGGACTTCGTAAAATGAAAGGAATAAATGAAAAGACCTTTAAAGAAAAATTTAGTATTGACATAAGAGATGTATTTAATATAGATGATTTAATAAATAAAGGATTACTAATAGAAAAAGATAATTATATTTATATTCCAAAAGATAAACTATATGTTTCAAACAATATTTTACTAAATTTTATATTGGATTAGTTGTAAACGTTTGTTTGATGTGATATAATTATTTGTAGTGTAGGAGGTAACATGAATAAAGTAGAAAAATTTGAAGACGTTTTAAAATATATAAAAGATCAAACTCTAAAAGCTGATGCTTGTTATTTAATAGATGGCTTACCTGATTATTTCTTTGAGGTACCAGCATCATCAACCGGTAAATATCATCCATCATATGCATTAGGTGAAGGAGGTCTATTAAGACATACAAAAGCCGCTGTAAGAATAGCATATGAACTTTTATCAGATCCATTAATTGGTGATAAATATACAGAAAGAGAACGACAGTTAATGCTTATAGCACTTATGTTACATGATGGATTAAAAAGTGGTATGGAACATAGTAAATACACTAAAGTAGAACATCCATTACTTGCCGCAAAATATGTAAAAGATAACACTAAAAATCTAGGAATGAGTGATGAAGATATAGAATTTATCTGTAATGTTATCTCATCACATATGGGTGCTTGGAATAAAGATTTTGATGGAAATGAAGTCTTACCAATTCCAAAAAATAAATATCAAAACTTTGTACACATGTGTGATTATCTAGCTAGTAGAAAAGTAATTAAATTAGATTTTGATGAGAATAACAACATAGTAGAGTAGTTTATATTTTGGAGGTAATTAAATGACAAAATGGGATAGTGAGTATATTAAATTATGTAAAAAAATATTATCTGAAGGAGTAGAGGTAGAAAATAGAACAGGTACCAATTCAATTAAGATTCCATCTTATCACTTACACTTTGATTTAAGAGAAGAATTTCCAGTACTTGCGACAAAGCAATTATATTTTAGACAAGCAATAACTGAAATGCTTTGGATTTATCAAGCACAATCAAATGATGTAAGATGGTTACAAGAACGAAATGTTCATATTTGGGATGAATGGGAAATTAGTGAAGATGGTAAGTGGAGAGCAACCCAACTTATAGATGGAGAAAAAAAGCAAATAGAAAAAGATTTTGGAGTTGAATATGCACACACAATAGGAACCGCATATGGTTATATTGTTAATAAATTTTCTCTTATTGATACACTATTAGATAAAATAAAAAACCACCCAGAAGATAGAAGAATGGTTATGAGTCTTTGGCAAGATGATTATCTAAAAACCGCAGTACTTCCATCTTGCGTTTGGAGTAGTGAGTGGGATGTCACAGATGGATATTTAAACATGTGGGTTCATCAAAGAAGTTGTGATGTACCATTAGGGCTTCCATTTAATGTAACACAATATGCAACACTACTTAGTTTAATTGCTCATGTTACTGGATTAAAACCAGGAACAATAGATTGGAGCATAAAAGATGCACATATATATGTAAATCAAGTAGATGGAATAAAAGAACAAATTAAAAGATTTGATGAAAATGATGATATAAAAGCACCAACTCTATGGTTGAACCCAGAAATAGATGACTTCTATAAATTTGACAACTCAAAAGAATTAAAAGATATAAAAGTTACAAAATATGAACATATGGGACCTATTAAATTCCCAATTGCACAGTAGGTGAGGCAGATGAAAAATTTAAGTTTAATAGTCGCAGTTGGAAAAAATATGGAAATAGGAAAAGATAATAAACTTTTATGGCATATCCCAGAAGATTTAAAGTTTTTTAAAGAAAAAACAAGTGGTAAAACAATCATTATGGGAAGTAATACATTTTATTCACTACCAAAATTACTTCCTAATAGGCATCATATAGTATTAACACTTGATGATTATAAATTTCCTGATGAAGTAGAAGTATATTATGATTTTAATACGCTTTTAAAAGCCTTAGAGACAAGAGATGAAGAAATGTTCATAATAGGTGGTGCAGCAATATATAGCTTGTTCATTGATTATGTAGATTCTATGTATATAACAGAAATAGATAAGGAATATGATGCAGATAAATACTTTCCAAACTTTGATAAGAACAAATGGAATAGAAAAGTACTAAGTAATAATGAATGTGATGGAGTAGAATACAAACACGTTTTGTATACTAGAAAGGGGTAGTATTAATGAAAGGTAAATTGATTGTAATAGAGGGAACTGATTGTAGTGGAAAGCAAACGCAAACAGAACTTCTTCAAAAAAGACTTAATGATTTAAATCTAAATTGTATAAGAATAGATTTTCCAAGATATGACACACCAACAGGTAAAATAGTTGGTGGGCCTTATTTAGGAAAGCCTGAAGTTTGTCCTTCTTATTTCACAGAGGGTGCAGTTAACGTTGACCCTAAAGTAGCGTCATTATATTATGCCGCGGATAGAAAATACAATATAGGTAAAGTAATTGAATATTTAGACAAAGGATACTTTGTAATATTAGATAGATATACTACTTCAAATCTAGCACATCAAGGAAGTAAAATTCTAGATAAAGAAGAAAGATTTAATATGTATCAATGGATAGATAAATTAGAGTTTTGGTTATTAGAACTTCCAAAGCCAGATGTAACAATATTCTTACATATGCCATATGAATACGCAAAAGAATTAAAGAAAAATAGAACAAGCTTAGATGAACATGAAAAAAGTGAAGCACACTTAAGACATGCAGAAGCTTGTTATCTAGAATTAAAAGAATTATATAATTGGAAATACATTAATTGTATAAGAGATAATAAAATAAGAACAATAGAAGATATAAATAATGAAGTATTAAAATTAGTACTAGAAGAAAAAAAGAGAGTTTAATTAATGATGTGAACCCCAAATAGTAGACATTAATAAAAAAGAGGGTTATTAAAAAGAGA